>ENA-ORXR01001219-ORXR01001219.1-marine-metagenome-genome-assembly--contig:-NODE-1219-length-28118-cov-4.378802_pt1 | contig 28118 bp, 26 predicted proteins | sample MGYA00237866_ERZ511479 | MGnify/ENA metagenome assembly ERZ511479
GGGCCGTCGGCACCGAAGCCGACCGCGCCGCAATAGACCAGCTCGGGCTGCACCGCCAACAGGTCGTCAGCCGCCAGATTCAGTCGCGCAAGAGCCGCCGGGCGCATGTTCGTCACGAACACATCGCTACTGGCAACCAGGTCGAGCATTGCCTTGTGCCCGAGCTCTGATTTGAGATCGAGCATCATGCTGCGCTTGTTGCGATGCAGGTTCATGGTGATACCACCCATGCCCGCATTGCGCTTGGGCACGAAATCACGCATGAAGTCCGAATCCGCACCCTCGACCTTCACCACATCGGCTCCCATATCACCCAGTATTCGGGCCGCCATGGGCGCCATCACGACCGTGCAGAGATCGACGACACGGATGCCGGCCAGCGGGCCGGTGTTCTCGGAAGACATCCGGCCACGATACGTGACGCGCCCATGATGTAAGTTGTCGAGGGCGTTCGGGGGGAACCGGCGCCAACACCAATGGGGGCATTGATGACCGAACCGTGGATTGTTTCTACGACGCCGCACGAGAAGTTCAACTTCTACACCCGAGCCAATGTCGGCGAGGTGTTTCCCGACCCGGTCGCACCGCTGTCCTTCAGCTGGTTCGAAACCGACGGCACGATCGGCGGCAGCGAAATCGGCTTCCGCGAGGCGTACTACCGCATTGGTGTCATGACCCCCGACGAGCTTCCACCCGACGAGGCCGTCTTCCTGGGTGTCAGCAACGGCTATGCCTATCTGAACGCATCGGCGTTGCGCATGCTCGGCCACCGGGCACCGGGCATGACCTACAAGGACATCGACGATTCGTTCTTCGGCGATGCTCCCGGCGTGCCGGACTTCAATCCTGGCCCCGGCGACGACCGACCCGAACTCACCGCAAAGATCGGCGAGACATTCGGCTGGGTGCTGACCACTCCTGATCTGCCCGACGTGCTGGCCGACGAGGCGCGCGTGAACGAGCTACGAGCCAACCGTCCCGATTTTGCTTCGATGTCCGACCGCGAGATCGTTGACTGGGTGTGGACCGAGTTCGAAAAGTCCTTCGCACACTTGTTCACCGAACACATCTTCATCAGCTTCCTGGCGACCCTTCCGATCGGCATCATCACCGCCGTCTGCACAGCCGTGGGCAAGCCCGAAGCAATCCTGAAACTATTGGCGGGCCTGGGCGACGTCGAGTCGGCTGCTCCATCGATGGAAATGTGGAAGCTCGGCCGAATCGTGGCTGGCTCCGAAGCGCTCACCGCGCTGTTCGACCAGGGCAGCACCGGCCTGGCCGACAAGCTCTCCGCCAGCGACCATGACGACGCCGCCACCTTCAACGCCGCGTTCGAGACCTTCTTGTTCAGCTATGGCTGTCGTGGCCCCAACGAGTGGGAAGTGCGCTCGCCAACATGGGAAACCGCGCCCGACCTGGCGCTGGCCGCCATCGATCGCATGCGGCTGTCCGGCGACGACGCCGCTCCGCAACTGCGCAACGACGAACGAGCTGCCGAGCGTGAAGCCCTGGGTGCCGAGATCGCCGCCATGGTCGAAGGTGACCCCGAAACCCACGGCCAATTCATGGCTGCACTCAACTCGGCCACCGTGTTCATGCCCGGTCGCGAGCGAACCAAGACCAACTGCATCAAGCTCGTACACGAGGCCCGCGTCGCACTGTCGGAGTGGGGACGCCGATGCGTGGAAGCCGGCACGTTCCCCGAAGTTCGCTCTTACGGCATGTTGACCAAAGACGAGCAGTACGCATTTCTCGACGATCCCTCTGGCTTCCACGACACGCTGGCCCAACGCGAAGAACACATGGTCGAAATGGCCGCGTTGCAAGAACCGTTCCTGTTTGTCGGCGACCCCGGTTCGATCGATGACATGCCTCGCCGCGATGCGGTCGAGACCATCGACCTGACCGCGACCGAGGTACTCCAAGGCGTGCCGGGGTGCCCGGGTACCGCCCGAGGAATCGCGCGAGTCGTGCTCGACTCGTTCGACCCCACGGCGCTCGAGCCCGGTGACATCTTGATCGCACCGATCACCGATCCGTCGTGGACACCGCTATTCGTGCCCGCCGCCGGCGTGGTGGTCGACGTGGGCGCGCCACTCAGTCACGCCATCATCGTGAGCCGCGAACTCGGCATCCCGTGTGTGGTGTCGGCGACCGATGCAACGAAACGGATCCCCGACGGGGCACTCATCGAAGTCAGTGGCGACACCGGCGAAGTGACTATCATCGAACTGCCCTAGCAGGCGCCGACAACAAGACGGATTGGCATGGTGGAAGGCCAACTCACGGGAATATCCAAGCTTCTGGATCGGGTACTCGGACCGGCGCGTCTGGCGTTCGAACGCACGCATCGATGGTCGGCTCTCATCGCCTCCACGGCGTCGCTGCTGGCGGGCGCCACGGTCATGTTGGTCGGCTATCTGTTGCTCGACGGCAAGCGCGACGAATACATGGCAGCGCAATTCGCCACCACCGACCAGCGGCTGAGCGACCGCATCGCCGAGTTCGCAGCCGACCCGACGCAGGCATTGAGCTTCGACATTGCCCAGCAGGCCCAATGGCGCGGCATGCTGTTCGCCGCAATCTGGGGATTGATCGGCGCATCGTTGTTCCACGTTTTCTGGCGGCGTTGCTGGCATGTTGGTCCGGCCATCAAAGACGTGGTCTTGAAATCCATCGCCACACTTCCTCTGGCCGGTGCAGCGTTTGCCATCGTCGAGAAGACACTCACCTTGATTGCCCTGACAGAGACCGTGGACGCGTTCGAGCTTCGTCGCGGTTTCGCTCCGGTGATCGTCACGCTGGCCTGGGCAAAGTGGGTGCTCGCCGGAACCACGGTGTTGTCGGTGGTCGCCATGATCGTCGCAGCAGCTACCGGCGCATTTCAGCGAGGGTTGCGACCCGACGATCAGTTCAGATCGACCGTTCGCATGCCAATGTCACGGGGCACCGGTGTGAGCTGCTCGGGCGGTGGAATTCGCGCCGCCAGCTTCTCGCTCGGTGCGATGTCCGCACTCGAGCGATGGCCGGCTGATCCTCGAAGCACCACCCCGGTGACGCGAGTCGCAGACAGTCTGCTCGGGTCAGCAAACTATTTGTCGAGCGTGAGCGGCGGCGGCTACGCCGCGTCGGCCTGGCGAATCGCCGCTGGCACCTGCGCCGAACGATTCGCCGTCATGCCACCATTGATCGGCGACCCGAACGAACTCAGCACGAACCCCGGCGATGCCGACAAGGCAACCAACCTGCTCGAGCATGTCCGACACCATCGCAGCTTCTTGGCGAACGGGCGCGGCGGACTGCCACTCGCCGCCATCCGCTACATGCTGCAGACGGCGTTCCACATCGCGCTCTTGCTCGGCTTCGTCTACATGTTGAGTTGGCCCTTCGGCTTGCTGATCCGAAGCTGGCCGGTCGGTGCAACTGCCACGAACGATCGGGGCACTCTCGATTTCCTGTTCGGCGCGCAACAATGGGTGCCTCCGCTTGCCTGGTCGGTCGTCGCCGCAGTCCCCTGGCTGCTTCGCCTCGGAACCAAGCGCGGTCGGGTTCGCCAGCTGCTCGATGGGCTTTTTGGTGTATTCGCCGCCTTCGCCGTCATGAGTGCCTTCATCCAGATTGCCGTGCCGTGGATGACGGCCAACATCAACATCTTTCCCGACGATGCCACCAATCAGCTGCAGGTAACGGGCATCTATGCCACCGCAGTCACGGCAATCTGGCAGGTCGCCAAGCGGCACCTGGCCCGCCAGGCAAAATACCTGGGCGGTGTCCTGCTCGCCGTCGGCGTCACCTTGTTTGCGCTACGAGCCGTCGAAGAGGCCGCACTGAGCGCCGGTTGGATGGGCCGACTGAGCACCTATGTGATGGTGAGTGGCGCGGTGATCGCCGCATTCGTGTTGGCGAACCCCGACAAGTGGTCGCTGAGCGACTTTTATCGCAAACGCCTGGCGGGCACGTTCGTGACGAAACTCGACGAGAACTTCCATCCGTCGGTGCTCGACGAAGACCAAGCACCTCGTCTGTCGGACTACATCGGGGCTCCGGGACCCGAGCCTGTCGTGTGCTGTGCAGCTTCACGCAAGGAAGAGACCGAAACGGGAGTCGCAGCACTCTCGATGACCTTCGAGCCCGCCACCGTCACGGTGCACAGTTGGCGCGCCGACGACGACGAAACCGGCTTCGAGACCGAGGCGCGGTCACTGTCGCACATCGAGTTCAAGAGGCGGCTGCCCCATGGCAAGCAGGGCGACCGGCTGGCCAGCCTGATCGGCGCAGCTGCGATCTCCGGGGCAGCGGTTGCGCCGTCGATGGGGCGAATGAACATGAAGACGACGAACGCCCTGCTGGCGGCGTTCAATGCCCGGCTCGGTGTGTGGGTTCCGAATCCGGCGAGCAAACCCCCTGACCGCATGGCTGCGCCACGGGTGGTCAATATGTTCAAGGAGATCTTCGGCGTCTACGGCGACACCGACCCCAACGTCTATGCCACCGACGGTGGCCACTGGGAGAACCTGGGCCTGGTCGAGCTCGTTCGCAAACGTTGCGATCTGATCATCGCCATCGACACGTCGGGCGACCTACCCGGCACGTACAGCTCGTTCAAGGACTCCATCGCGCTGGCCTTTCTCGAGTGCGAGGCCACGATCGAGATCGATGAGTCCGAGTGGCAGGCCATGGTGCCCGACGAAGACGGTCTCGTCCCTCGCAACTTCGCCCGGGGCTCGATCCGCTACGCCGATGGCACCACAGGTGAGATCTTGTACGTGAAGGCCGCCGTCTCCCGCTCCACTCCCCTGGCGATCCAAAGGTATGCCGCTGGCGACCGTTCCTTCCCGAACTACTCGACGGCGAACCAGATGCTCACCGACGTGCAGCTCACCAATCTGTTCAAGCTCGGCTTCGCCTCGATGCAAACCGCACTCGAAACCCGAGGCAAAGATCTCCGCATCGCCGCCGCAGCTCATGAACCCTCGAACGCCAGCCACGCCGGCGCTTGACTCAGCCTTCGAGCGGCAGGCTGAGTTCGTCCCAAGTGGTTCCGTAGCCCAGAGCGATGAGCTCGTACAGCTGAGCGCGATCACCGACGCCATCGGTCAAACTGAGCATGAAGTTCTCTTCGTTGTCGTCGATGAAGGCCGAGGTGAACGGCAGGTCGAGAAACCAGCTTCCGGCGACCGCTTCGAACCGCATCACCTGGGTGTCTTCCAACACCCCGAATGCCTCGTCGCCCTCGACGTCGATCCGGTCGAACTGCAAGGTCGCGATATTGTCACCTACCAATCCTCGGTCGACGGCAATCACGAAGAGCTCCACGCCATCAGGCACATCGAGTAAATCCGTTCCCAGTTGCGCGCGCATTGCGAGCACACCCAGGGCTTCGCTCAGAGAAGTCGTATTGAGCAGTTCGTCGCGATCGGCGTTCAGTCCGGCGTCGAGGATCCGGTCGTAGTGCGCAAAGGTCGACTGGCTCACCACCTGAGTCGCGCGCTGGCCATCGAGCTCCAACAGCGAGGAGCGGTACTCTTCAAAGACGAGGTCAACCGCTTGGGCAGCTGCGTCTTGGCCAGCGGCGTCTTCGCCTGGCGGACCAGCAGGGGCGGGAGTCTCGAGCGGTACGGGCGTGAGTGTCGGTGTTTGGGTCGGGGTGGGCGGAGGCGGTGTCGGCGTGGCGGTGTCAGCACCCGGGATTGCCGTCGGAGCCGCATCAACCCCGATCTGGACTGAATTGTCGACGTCGAGCCCAGTGGTGATCGAGTCCGAATCTGCGTCGATCCTGCACGCGGTGACCGCCAGCAGCGCAAAACCGGCAGCTGCGACAAATCGCATCGGTTGGATCCAGTTCACCATTAGACCGTAGCGACTGGGCCGAGCAGCTACGTCGTCTGGCCAACCACGCGGGCGGCGTGAGAAGCTAGTGCTGCGTCCGACACCCCGAACGTTGCCAGACGCGGCACTAGTCGTCAGTCCCTCCAGGAGAAGTCAATGCAAGCTCGCACCGACGCCGTGAACGCCGCCATGGACGACATCCGCCAGATCGAGTCCGATCATGGCGTAACCCGCGAGGCGGTCCAGTCGATCCGTGACCGACTCGTGGAATTGGCCGCACAGCGCGATCTGTTCCCGCTCGACGACTTCCCTGCGCCTGGCGCCGACGACAAGCGGTCCAGCTTCCTCTACCGCTTGGCCCAAGACGACGATGACCGATTTGCGCTGTATGCACAGTCGAGCCGGGGTCAGGCCGAGACACCCGTGCACAACCACACCACCTGGGCCGTTGTGGTCGGCTTCGACGGCCACGAACACAATCGCTTCTTCGAGCGGACCGACGATGGGGTGAACCAGATCCATGACCACATGGTTCAAGCAGGGACCGGCGTGGCGATGCTTCCCGATGATCTGCACTCGATCCACATCAATGGGCGTGCACTGAACTTCCACTGCTATGGACTGGCACTCGAACGACTCAGCGAGCGCGAGTACTACAACCCCACAGAAGGCACCTGGAAGATCTTCAAGAATGTCAGTGGCATCCGCGAAGGCCGCACCAACCTGCAGGCCTGCTGATGGCAGCAGCTCCTGTGTCCCCGGCGATGGTTGATGCATCGACGCTCAAAGAGTGGATTCTCGATGGTGACGAGTTGGCGCTGCTCGATGCACGCGAACAAGGTGTCTTCTTTCTGTCGCACCTGTTTCACGCCGCTTGTGTGCCACTGTCGACGCTTGAATTGGTCATGCCGCGAGCCGTGCCGCGAGCGAATACGCGCATCGTCTGGTGCGACGGCGGTGCCGACGGTGACGGACCCGATCTCGCCGTGCGAGCTGCGAACAAGGCAGCAGAGATCGGCTACACGAACAACCATGTGCTGCAGGGTGGGATCGTGGCATGGGCTGCGAACGGTGGCGAGTTGTACAACGGTGTCAACGTGCCGTCCAAAGCGTTCGGCGAATATGTCGAGCACACCCATGACACGCCTCGCATCCCTGCTGCTGAGCTCAAAGCCTTGCTCGATGCCGACACCGACATGGTCATCTTGGACTCGCGTCCCATGAACGAATTCCGCCGCATGAGTATCCCCAATGGTGTCGACTGCCCGGGCGCCGAGCTCGTGCATCGGGTCAAGGAGATGGCACCGGACCCCGCCACCCTGGTTGTGGTCAATTGTGCCGGGCGCACGCGCAGCATCATCGGCGCACAGTCGCTGGTCAATGCCGGACTGGCCAACCGAGTCGTTGCGCTCGAGAATGGCACCATGGGATGGGAGCTCGCTGGATACCAGGTAGCTCGTGGCCACGAGACTCATGCACCTGACCCAACCAACAGTTCACAGGCGTGGTCGAAGGCGGCCGCGGCGCAGGTTGCCGAGCGCTTCGGTGTGCGCGAGATCAGCCTCGACGAGCTCGAAGTGTGGCAGGCCGACGCAGACCGAACCACCTACCTGCTCGACGTGCGCACGCCCGAAGAATTCAGCGAAGGCCATATCGGCGGCAGCTTCAGTGCCCCCGGTGGCCAGCTGGTGCAGGCGACCGACGAATACGTCTCGACCCGCAATGCTCGCCTGGTGCTGATAGACGACAACGGCGTGCGAGCCACCATGACCGCGTCATGGCTTCGCCAACTCGGGTGGAGCGACGCCGTCGTGCTGGCCGAAGGCATCGCCGGTCACGAACTGCGAAGCGGACCGGGCACCCGCCAGCGCGTGCCGGCGGTGGCGACCGTGAAGGTGGCCGAGCTGGCACAGCGTCTCGAGGACCACCCCGATACGACGACCGTGCTCGACATCGGCTCCAGCCTGAAGTATCGCAAGCGAGGCCACATCCCTGGTGCGTGGTGGGGTGTGCGCAGTCGACTCGATCAGGCACGAACCGCTATTGGCGATACCGACTACCTGGCCATCACGGCAAGCGATGGCCAGCTCGCCAAACTGGCCGTGCCCGAAGCACAAGTCCTGTGGCCCGACGCCACCGTGGTGGCCCTCGCCGCCGGAAACAAGGGCTGGCGTCACGCCGGCTACGACATGGAACCCGGCTTCGACCGCGCCACAACCGATGCGACCGATGTCTGGTACAAGCCATATGACCACGACGACGGCAAGGCCGAACAACACATGCAGGACTATCTGACCTGGGAAATCGCCCTGGTCGATCAACTCGACCGAGACGACACCGTCAGCTTCCCCACCTTCACCTGACGCCAACACGTTTCTGAACCGTTTGAGCGACTATTTGCGCCAATCGGTTCAGAAACGTCAGGGTGGGGTCAGATGGAGCCGCCGCAGCGCCAGTATTCGCCGTTGCCCCGGTCGAGGAACTGGTCATCGACGAGGTAGCGACGGGTGGTGGCGACGTCGTCGTTGAAGACCTGAAGAATGGCGTTGACTTCGGGTTCGGTGTAACGCTTGCCGATGTCGAATTGCTGCGCGAGATGGTCGAGCACGATCAGCCGCTTGGACCGCTTGGCCGGCCACTGCACAAGCTTGCCGTTCTTGAACGCAAGGTCGAGGACGCGGGCGACGTCGTCTGGCTGGTCAGCATGCTCTGATGGCGGACTGGTGGGCGCCTCGGTTCGTGCTGCCTGTTGGAAGACCGCATCGATCAACGTGTAACCGTCGCTATCCCCATCGACGAGACCGCCATTGACCAGCCGACTGACTGCATCGACGACGTCTCGCAGTTTCATCCCTGACACACCGGCAACCTCGGCTGCCGATGCCTGCCGCTGCAGAATCACCAGCGAGGCCACGACCCGGCGACGTTTCGCATCGGCGAGCAACCGCACCAGTTGCTGTGAGGTCATTGCTGCTTCCATTGCTCAAAACTACTCGGCGATGTTCGGTCGCGAGCCAATAGGGTCGTGGGGTGAGCGCCATTGTTGTATCCGAGCTGGACTACGCACCTCCAGCTGCCGATTCACTGTTCTTCGATGTGAGCTTTGGCGTATCCCCTGGCGATCATGCAGCAATCGTCGGGCCCAACGGTGTCGGTAAAAGCACGATATTGCGCATTCTGTCGGGCGAGCTCGAACCCGACGGCGGCGAGGTCTCGATCGGCGGCAGCTTCCTGACGATGAGCCAAGACGTCGGCATGGGTGACCCCAACGCTGGCCTGCGCGAGATGCTGCTCGACGTTGCCGAACCGGCACTGCGGGCCGCAGGCAAAGCCATGGTCGCCGCCGAGAAAGCCATGAACGACGGCACCGACGACGGCATGTTGTTCGCTGAAGCCATCACCACCTGGGGCGACCTGGGCGGCTACGAACTCGAAGCTCGCTGGGCCGCAGCCGCAGAGCGGAGCATCAAAACCCCAGTCGAAGACTTCGCCACTCGCAAGGTCGGCGAGCTCTCCGGCGGCGAACGCAAGCGACTCGTGCTCGACTTGCTTCTGACATCGGGCGCCGATGTGTTGCTGCTCGACGAGCCCGACAACTATCTCGACATCCCGACACGCGTCTGGCTCGAAGAACAGATCATCAACTGCCCGAGCACCATCTTGATGGTCAGCCACGACCGATCGCTGCTCGAACGAGTTGCCACCAAGATCGTGGTGCTCGAAGGCTCAGGCTGTTGGGTGCACGGTGGTAGCTATGCCACATTCCCCGAGGCACGAGAGAAACGCCAGGTACTGCTCGGTGACGCGGTCAAACGTTGGGAACAGGAAGAACGCCGCCTGTTCAAGCACATGAAGGTCATGAAGGCTAGGGCGGCTGCAAACTTCAAGAACGCCACCAAGGCGAACGCCGCCGAGACTCGCTGGGAGAAGTTCGTCGCCAAGGGCCCGCCTCCTCCCCCGGTCCCTGACCAGCAGATCATCGTGGCCCTGCGCGGTGCTGACTCGGCCCGACGGGTGGTGAACATGATCGATGTTGCTATCGGTGACCTGTTCTTCCCCTTCTCCGACGAAGTTCACTTCGGCGAACGCGTCGGTCTGATCGGCCCCAACGGCACCGGCAAGACCCATCTGCTGCGAGCTTTGGCCGGTGAGATCGACGCCGACGAAGGCACCATTGGGCTCGGCCCTCGCACCTCGATCGGCACATTTAGCCAGATCAACGACCGGCCCGACTTTCTCGGGCGCGAAACCCTGGACATCGTGCGCGAACGAGTCACCGAAGAAGTGAAGGCCATGAAGGCACTCGGCCGTTACGGCTTGGCCACCCATTCCCGCCAAGAGTTTGAGACCCTGTCCGGCGGCCAGAAAGCTCGCCTCGAGATCCTGTGCATGGAGCTCGAGGGTCACAATGTCCTGCTGCTCGACGAACCCACCGACAACCTGGACATCGAGTCTTCCGAGGCACTCGAACAAGCGCTCGACAGTTTCATCGGCACTGTCATCGCGGTGAGCCACGACCGCACATTCCTCGCCGGCCTCGATCGCTTCGTCATGATCAACGACGACGGTGCGGTCTATTCGCTCCCGGACTACGACATAGCCATGCAAGCCCTGAGCAACCCCGAAGCCATAGACCAAGTAAAACTCGCCAAGATCCTCACGGAGTGAGTGCCAACCCGACGACTAAACACCGGCACGAAGTGGCGCGTAACACCGACAGGATTGTCGCTTGCGCTGCGCTACAAGCCGGAGCGACACCCGTGATCACGAGCTAGCGCAATTGGGCCGAAGTGTTGCGCTCGTGAACCTGAACTTGCCGAGATTCTGGGCGTGGTTATCGAGTGCCGCCTTATGAGACACCTCGGCCCGGCGAGGCCGAGATAACACGAAAGGACTCCAGGCGTATGGATGGGGAACCTTTTCCGGATGCCCACCGTTGCACAGCGCTTCAGGTCGACCTGCTCTTGGCCGGAACCTAAGGTGTGGCAATGACCTTTGATCCGATGCAGCCCTACGGCGAGGTGCTTGAGACGACGGTTCGCGTGGCGTCCTGGAACGTGTGGAGTCGATTCGGGCCATGGGAAGAACGCGAACCTGTGCTCGTTGCCGCGCTGTCTGACCTCGATGCTGACATTGTCTGCTTCCAAGAAGCGTGGAGCGTCGACGATGACACCCAGACCGATCGATTCATGACCAAGCTCAAACTCGAACACGGGGTGCAGTTCGGCGAACACGAGTACCTCGGCATCGCCAGCGGACAAGCCGTGCTCTCCCGATGGCCGATTAGTGAGAGCACCTCGCTCAAAATCGATGCGGTCGACAAGGACGGCAGCGGCGGGGGCGCAACGTTCGCCCGAATTGCCGGACCGAGAGGACCGATCGACGTCGTTTCTCTTATTCTCGAATGGCGCCCCGACCTCAGCCACGTGCGCAGTGATCAGCTGACAGAAATCCTGCAATGGGCGAAAGAGCTAAGTGACCCCTGGCACCCGCTGTTCATTTGTGGCGACTTCAACGCAACCCCAGATTCCGATGAGTTGCGTGCCTTGGTCGGCCTGGGCCCGGTTCACGTCCCAGAGATGGTGTTCTACGACGCCATAACAATGAGAGCCAGCGGCGACACCACCACGTGGAGCGAACGGAACCCATTCGCGAAAATAGGCCTCTATCCCGAGAAACAACTCGATCACATCTTTAGCCACTGGCCGAAGGCGCATGGCGCCGGCCATCCGGTCGCAGCGTCCATCATCGGCAGTGACCCAGTCGATGGCATTTTCGCTTCCGACCACTTCGGCGTCACGGCCGAACTTCGGTACTAGGCCCCAGTCGTGCGACCGGGGCGAACCTGGTTTGACACTGAGCCATGCGCGCACGGATACGGATCCGCAAACGTACGCGTCGAACGCAATCGCAAAGTTGATTGCCCACCATCATCCGGCCACTACTCCCACCCCGTAATCGCGAGCAGGAACGCCAGCGATCGCGCTGAATAACCGGCGAGATGTGCGGCTGGAGTGCCCGATATGGGATCGCATGCCGGGATCCTCGTGCTTCGAGTGGACGATCAATCTGTAGCGTCTGTTTGCGCAACGCTTCGCAAGCTCATCGCATCGAGTGGTCTTGAGAATCTAAGGCGGTCCCATGGATGCGGCCGCAATAGGACCCTCCGCCGCCGCGAGGATGGTCGCTGACTGGTCGCGGGCTGTACCGAACGTTGCGCCGGCTCGCCACAAGCAGCCTGCTCACGGCTTCAGAGGTACCGGCAGCTCGCACCGGAGCGAAACGCAAAGAGTACGAAGTCACCGCACTGGGCGAGACGGTTCACCAGCAGGTGGACGCATTGCGGATGAATCTACCTGGACCAGAATCCGGACGTGCCGAGTTGCGGCGAGGCATGACGCCAACGTCCTCGAAGCGCATTGGATAAGGGTCGACAGCAACTCTGCGGAGTTGGCGGAATCGCTTCAATCGTGCAGTTGGAGCAATGGTCGTCATGGAAATGCCTTTCGCATCGTCCACCGCTCTGGCGGGTCGAAGACCACCGTCGGTCAAGTCGGTTGCATGCCGGTCGCACACGTGATGCGCCTGTGACGCAGACGAGTTGCATCTTCATACTCAGAGGTTCATACTTGCTGCATGGCTTCAGTTCGACGAACCATCTCACTTCCGCCAAACCTTGCTGACCAACTCGACAAGGAAGCCGAACGCCGCGGCATGACCTTCTCAGCGCTGATCGCCGACCTCGCAGGAGCGGAGACGACAGGGCTGCCCTACGCCGGGATCATCTCCGATGACGAAGACTTATCGCTACGCGTTGAAGAGGTGCTCTCACGCCTCGCCAGCTGACCGTCTGCGACACCGGCCCAATTGTTTCCGCTCTAAATCGCAACGAAGGTCAACGACATCTCTTCGCAGCCGAACTACTAGCCCGACTCGGACGTCGAGTACTCGTCCCGTGGCCCATCGTGACCGAAGTAGACCTTCTCCTTCGAAGCCGAGGCCACCCAACAGCCTCATTCGTCTTCGCTCGAGCGCTACTGGACGGCGTCCACCGATTCGACGCACCAACCGAACCAGAACTCGAACTGGCACTCGACCTCGGCGAGCAATACGCCGACTCCGGCGTGGACCTCACCGACCTGACCGTCATGGCCATGGCTCACACCCGCGACGCAGCCATCTTCACCTGGGACTTCCGGCACTTCCGCAGCGTCATCCTCGACCGAGGCCACCACTGGCCACTACTCGTCGAGGAACACGAACTCCCATCACCATGAACAACGACTCTCGATCCCGGTCGGTGCTTGCCGCGTTTATGGAGAACCCGGCTGATGAGCAGTACGGGCTCGATATCGCCAACATCACGGGCCTGAAGTCCGGATCGTTGTATCCGATTCTTGGCCGACTCGAGGACAAAGGTTGGCTCACCGGTCTTCGGGTACGGCACGCGCATGGCTTTGTGGATCTCCCGTCAAGCAGCGCGCCTGTTGCCCGCAGATCAACGCGACCGGTACTGCGAAGAATGGGAATGCCACATTCTCGACAAGTCCCGGGGACCGATTGACGGACGCGACGGTAACCACCATCTGGCTGCGTTGTTCTGGGGCGTCGGAACGGTCCCCTCGGCGCTGATGCGATGCCAGGCTCGCAAGAGGATCCCGGACTGGCTCCTCGCCGACGAAAGCACCAGCTTCATCATTCGATCCGCTGCTGCGGTGTTAAACGGTGTGCCGATCGGCGTGGTCGGCGGGGTGCCGCTCGGGATGACCGCCGCCACGGCCGCGTGGATGTCTATGGGCAGGTTCGCCGGCCGGTTTGCCGAGCTGGCCTTCAAGGTGTTGGTCGGGATGTTCTACGGGGTAATGGCCGTGGCGGTCGATGGGATGCCGGGCGGGTTGGTCTTCGGGGTGGTGTACGGAACGTTGATCGGGTCGTCCGTCGGGGCGGCGCATTATGGACCCGAAGCGTTGAACCGGATCCGCAACCGCTTCCAACCCCCATCGACCAATGAGAACCTTCGGGAAATGCTTGATTTGCGCTGCGGTCGGGCTCGGATTCGGAGCCGCTGGGAGCGCCTCGGCTTCAGTCGGTAGAATGAAGAACATGGCACCGGCTCAACCTGACTACGTCTGGAACGAAGACCTCGCTCGACGCTTCGCCGCGGCTGGTGAACCCACACCAGACGACGTGATGGCTGTACCCGCTGGGGTTGAACTCATCACCCGGCAAGACCATGACGACTTCATCACCGAAGCCATAATGGGCTTCGCCACGGACTAGCCACACCCTGACGCTTCACTGTCCAGATCAGTGATGACTACCCGTGGGATGTTGCGAGGGCAGAGAAGCGAACGTAGCCGTCGGCATCAGCAGTATCGCCAGAGACATGTAGCTGTCAACTTCGACGAATGTTCACAGAGACAGCCCGGAGTCAGGTTCGGGGGGCCGTCGATGTCGATTGGTCAATGGCGCTCGTTCGGTGGTGAGCGAGAAGCCGAACAGGGACGGGTCGAATGCGGGCGCACCATCTCGGAGTCCGGAGGTGTCGATGGACATGTCGAGGGTGTTGTTGTCGAGGTTGCGGTATCGCTGCATGAATCGCTGCGCCTGGTTGAGCTGCTGGGGGTGGGTGGTGTTGGTCATGGTGTCAAGTGCGACTCTGACGGCGTTGGCTTCGGCGAGTCGGGACCGTATGGCGGCGTCGATGAACTCGTGGTCTTTGGTTCGGTTGGCGACGGCTTTGGATGCGAGTAGGTCAGTCGGGTGGAGACACCAACCGATGACACCGTTGGCATCGGTTGGGGCGAACGGGATGACCCGGTTGTGCCATGAGGGCGGCAGTAGGGCGGTCGCGGCTTCGACCCCATCGACGTCGAAGCCGAAGGTGGCGTGGAACTCTGATAGCTCTCCTATGCGGCCGTCGAGCAGGTCGGCTTTCTCTCCGGTGGGGTCATGAGCCGGTACCAGGTCGGCTTCGGCTGAGAGCATGATCCGTTCACCCATGAACCGGTCCTGGAAAGCGCCGAACATGGCAGTCGAACCAATGACAAGAAATTGTTGTTCGCCGGTCACCCGTGCCGCAGCCCGTAATCCGTGGCCAAGGTTCTTGCGGTTCACGCCGTGTGGTCGAAGATTCGGCGAGCTTCGTTCAGGAGTTGTTGGCGGGTTTGGTCGTCGATAACGCCGGCGAACGGCGAGGACGACAACAGACCGGTGGTGTCCCGGTCTGGGATGGTGAGCACCATCAGCAAGGCGACCTCGTGGCCGGGTTTGATGAGTTGGCGCCATTCGGCGGTGTAGTTCGCCTGATGGGGATCGTCCTGTTGGTCAAGGTTGCTGGTGGCGATTGATCGCACGCGGTCGGGGTCGCTGAGGAAGTGTTGGGCGACTTCGAGGTACAACAGTCGGGAGAACTGTTCTGACCGGGACCATGGCGCCTCGATCGACGAGGGCGCCAGGATCAACTGGCGGCCGTGACGCTGCGCGGCTTCGCTCAACGTGTGCACGCTTGGCGACCGTTTCCCCGACTCGTACAAAGACACAGCAGCTTGGCCGACGCTGAGTTCATCTGCGAATTCCTTCTGGGTCATCCCCGCCAACTGACGCAATCGCCGAACCAGAACAGTCACATCCCGAATATTACACAGTGTAATATCCATCGGCAATCGGGTGGGTGTTCAACTTCCGGCTGACGTGAGCTTTGCTGTGGTGAGGGTTTGGGCGACGAGGTGGTAGCGGCCCTGCTCGGCGTGTTTGTTGTATGCGAGGCGACCGGCGATGGTGATGATGTTTCCGGGGGTGAGGTGTTCGGTGCCGCGGGTGTGCTCCCACGTGCTGATCGGCAGCCAGATCTTGCCGGCAGTGGTGCCGGTCCGGCCGGTGACGAGGGTCAGCTGATCAGTATCGCCGTCGGTGGTGAGGCGGCCGTGGGTGATCGTGTGATTGTGCATGGCTGGGTGGTCGCCGGCGGGAAGTAGTTCGACGGTGGCGGCGAGGACGACGAGTCGGCGTCGTTGTTGTTGGGTTGTTCGGTCTCGCCAGGCGCGCTGGGTGAGTTGCCCGGCGATCAGAACCGCCCGGTCGATCCGCCCGTGGGTGTGGATGCGGCCCGCGGTGTGTCCGGTGGCTTCCGCGGTGATCCAGAGGCGGGATTGGCCGGGGATGCCGGAGCAGAACCGGAATGACGCGGTGACACCTTCGCTGGTCTCACGGCGGACGATGTCGGTGGCGATGTGCCCGACGGCGTGAAAGTGGACCACGACAAGTACTCCCTTTGCGTGTAGTTGTCGGGTCGGGGTCAGCTCGGCTGGACGCCGGCGAACTTGGCGACATTGCGGAGGCGCTGCAGAGCAGCGTGAATTTTCATCTCCCGAGGCGCTGCGACCACCCCGGGCGAGTAGGGCGATGTCTCGTCCCATGCGGCCCGGTATCGGCGGCAACGCCCGTATGCGACGCACGGCGGCGTCGAGTTGGGTGATCGTTGGTCGGCGAGATCGTCGTAGAAGTCGAGGACGTCGGTGACCGGTCCGACGACTGCGGAGAGGTCGACGATCATGGCGCCGTCTTGGGTGGCGGAGTGTTCGGCTGAGGGTGGGGGCGCATTGTTCATTGCCATCAATGGGTACGTCGCGGCTCGGGGTTCGGACATTCGCTGGCGAAAACGGGACGTGCTGTCCGATTCGGCGGCGTGCGCTTACCCATTGGCTCTGAAACCAATTCAAAGATCCAAGGAGATATGCCCATGTTCCATGCAGCTATGACCCAGCTGACCCTCGCTACCGGCTCGGTGCTGGCTCAGATCACCGACCCGGGGACCCGCACGAACTTTCCGGGGTTCGATCTGGCCAGGACGCGCTCGGATGGTTGAAGTGGCTCGGCTTGGCCGGGTCGCTCGCGAGTTTCTTCATCGGCGGCGCCGTGTGGGGGTTGTCTCAGTCACGCGCCGAAACTGGCTGGTGAAGACCTGGGGTGCAATTTCGGTGCGGCCGATGAAACGAAAGCCTTCGCCTTGGTACAGAGCAATCGCCGGGTGGTTTGCCGAACCGGTGGATACCTCAACGAGGTTGGTGTCTGGAATGGCTTGCACCAGGGCTCGACCGAACCCGCGCCATGACCACTTGGGGTCGATCGCCAGGCGATCGATTTGGATGGAGTCGCCATGATGGCGCCAAGCGATGATTCCGACCAGCTCCTCGCCGCTGAACGCACCGAGCCAGGCGAGCTTGTCGTGGCTTTGAACCTCGGCCGCGTTCTCATGTAAGGGCGGTATTCCGTCGAAGGACATCAGCGGTGTTCTCTCGGTCTCGTCAACTCGATGGGGTACGGCGGCCACCGCCTATTCACCCGAAATTGAACCCCGACCGCCGCTTTCAACAATGCAGTGGTCCCGCTGAGCCCGGTCCGCGTATCATCGATGCATACCTCGTGTCGGCGTGCACGCACGGCGTCGCCGCAGCTGTCCATCGGTAGGGGATAACAGTGAATTTTTTGCAGCAGACCTACCAGTTCAATCAGCAAGTCGTTGGGAAGTCGGCGAGATACACGCTCCTGTACTGGGTGGTTGTTGCGGCTTTCTTGCTTTTCGGCTCGGTCAGTTCCCTTCCAACCGGTTGTGCCCAGTGTGTACTGTCCTGCGGGTGAAGTATCTCGCATTTGCCAGTTCCGACGGTCCGATGATTGCCCGGGTCGAAACCGATGGGTCCAACTCGGTCTCCCCACTGGCACTGGTGGACCAGTTCTATGAGGATCCGCACCACTGGTTGAACGCGGCCGGCGACGCCCCGATGCCCCGGGACCAGATCACCGAGGTGCCCGCGGTCCCGGTGACCAGCCGCGTGCTCTGCCTGGGTCAGAACTACATGGACCACATCAATGAGATCACCGAGATTGGACGCAAGGCCCCGGCCTTTCCCAACGTGTTTGGCCGATGGGCCTCAACCCTGACCGTGGACAACGGTGAGGTCTCGGTGCCAGCCGGTGACATTGGACTGGACTGGGAAGCCGAGCTGGCCGTGGTCATTGGACAGCACATGGGACCAACCTCAGAAGCTGACGCCATGAATGGCGTCCTGGCCTACAGCTGTTTCAACGACATCTCCGCTCGCAAGATCCAGAAGTCGACCAGTCAGTGGACTTTGGGCAAGAACGTGGACAACAGCGGACCAATTGGCCCCGAATTTGTCACTGCCGACGAACTGGGCGACCCCAACAACCTTGCCATCGCCTGTCGCGTGAACGGCGAGACCATGCAGAGCGCCAACACCGAACTGATGCTGTTCAAGATTCCCCGGGCCATCGCCTGGATCACCGCTGCGATGTCACTTCGCCCGGGCGACGTCATTGCGATGGGCACGCCGGCTGGCGTGGGACTGGGTATGGACCCGCCGCGTTTCATGAACGCCGGCGATCAGGTTGAAGTGGAGATCGAGAACATTGGCGTGCTTCGCACCCGGGTGGTCTAGCCCGCTCTGGTAGGCGACCCGCATCAACCCGCATCACCCTGCAGCCGGATGTTCGAGTGCGAAAGTGACCGCCACCATCACCGTGATGCCGGTCTGACCCGGTTCCACCGGGGGAGCCATGGCCATGGCGGCGCCGCCGCCCCCACGCATCGGCATGGGCGGTCCGCCCGCCATCCTGCGGGACTCGGTCATGGCCACGACGGGTCCGAGCGTCACGCCGGCCAGCTGGGCCAGATGTTCTGCCCGCGTTTGCGCGTCAGCCCACGCCGCGGCCCGAGCGAGGCTTTCGGCTTCCGCCGGATCTGATGCTCCAAACCGGAGCGAATTGATCATGGCGCCTTCGCCCGCGGCCTGGGTGGCCGCGTCGATGATGGCGCTCAGGCGATCCGGCTCGCGAATGGTGAGCTGCAGCGTGTTCCCCACGCGGTAGCCAACAACGGGCGTCGGACCGGGCTGGGGTTGACGCCGTGGTCGATGGTCGTGTTCGGGGTGCACGTGGTAGTCACGCGTGGTTATGTCGGCGGCGGCCACGCCATGGGACTTCAGAGCTTGGAGCACGTCCCGAGCAAGCTGGGCGGCGACGCTGGTTGCCTCACCGACCGTTGGGCGAACTACCTGAACGCCCACATCGATCATGGCGGCATCCGGCGGCGTGGACGAAGTTCCGACCCCCGTGACGTCAATGGTCATTGGTCGGCTGGACGAAGATGAGGTCATGCGGTGCGCCAGACCCCGGGTTCGACTTCGGCCGCTTCGCCCCGGCTCGCCATCCGCGCCAGGTGCAGGCTGGCGCTGCGGGTCTCGACCGAGTCGGCAAACACGTGCTCCACATGAGGGCGATAGATGAACCGATGCTTCACCATGTCGGCGATGGTGCGGGGTTCGTTGAGAAACCCGAGCATGGCCTGATGGCGCCGATCGATGACCGCGTGGAAGGCGTCCAACATCTCAAGAAACGCTGAGCGACCTTGGATGACGCCTTTGTGATGAAAGGTCACGTACCACTCGGCTTCTTCGTCGCGAACCTTGATCAGGCTGTCTTCGAACTGATCCAGGTCAGACCAGGCGTCTCCGTAGTACGGGCCAAACCCGGTGAGGTCGATGTCGGACAGGAAGAACACATCAGAGCGGCCGTCGTTGGCGCCAATCCGAAAGCCGCTGTGGCCGCGGGTGTGGCCGGGCAGGTGGACCGCTTCCACGCGGGTCCCGCCCAGATCAAAAACGTGACCATCAGAGAAACCCTGGGCATCCGGGCGAGCCGTGTAGTGAAACTCTTCGAGAATCTGGGCGCCGAACACCGCACCGGTCCGGTCGTCCAGGCCATACAACTCCAAAAGCCCATCGAGCGAGTGCGCCGCCAGGAGATCCTCGTGGTGAATGTGCACTCGCGCGTCCGGGAAGGCGCCGTTGCCCGCCATATGGTCCTCGTGGCCGTGAGAGTTGATCACGATGTCGACTGGCGACGGCGCGCCGCGAGCCACGACGGTGACCGACGGGTCGATGATGGCCGCTTCGCTGGTTCCCTGCACCAGGAGTGAATTCCCCGATGGATAGCGACCGTTGTCGGGCCCCGCAAGAACCGAAACCGTGGGCGTCAGGAGCAGAAGATCGTCGTCCCAGGTTGGTGAGATAGTTGAAGTCACCTTCGAAGTATTACAGGAGTCGAAAGCCTTCGGCCAGCGTGACCCGCGGACTCCAGTTGAGCGCGGCTCGGGTTTCTCGTTGGTCAAACCAGTGGGCGGTGGAGAGCTGTTCGGCCAGGAACTGGGTCATCGGTGGCTCGTCGGATCGCTTGCGGGACTCCCAGACTCTTTCAATCAGCCGTCCGCCGCGGGTGGCCACCCCGGCGGGCACGGTGAGGCGAGGCGCAGGGGCCCCGGTCGCCGCGCAGATGCGATGCAACAGCTCATGGACTGTGCGCGGCTGGCCGTTGGAGACGACGAATGCCCGTCCCGCAACCTCAGGGTGCGCGGCGCGGCGATGCGCGGCCCGGATGGCGTCGGCCGCGTTGGTCACCCAGGTGGTGTCGATGAGCGCAGCCCCGGAACCAATGATGGCCAGGCGTCCACTGTTGGCGCGGTCGATGATGCGCCCAATCAACTGTTGGTCGCCGGGACCCCAGACCAGATGCGGGCGGATGGCGACCACCGAGAAATCGGTCCGGTTGGCGGCCAGCACGTCCAGCTCCGCGGCCGCCTTGGTGCGGGCGTAGTGGCCGACGGCGGCGTGCGGGTTGGCGGGTTCGGCGGATGCGCCGACCAGAGCTCGTCCGGCGTGGGCAACCGACGGGGTGGAAATATGGACCATGCGGTCCACGCCCGCGGCCTGGGCCGCAGCCAGGACATTGCGGGTGCCGTCAATGTTCACTGATCGGAACTCGGCTTCAGAACCCGTGACCGCAACCCGGGCGGCCAGATGGATGACCGAGCCGCAGCCCTCCATTGCGGACCGCACCGCTTCCGGGTCAGTGACGCTGCCAACCAGATGGTTGGCCTCGGGCATGAGCCCGGCAGACGGTTGGGTTCGCTGAAGGGTCCGGACCGGCCAGCCATCGGCCAGTAGCCCGTCAACCACCGCCGTTCCCAGCATGCTGGTGGCACCGGAGACAAAGACCGGCCGGTTCACAGCCGGTTGATCCGCTTGCCGGCCAGCGCCCCTTCGGCCCACGCGGCAATGCGGGTTCGATCGATCTTGGAGTTGTGTCGGTTGTCTGTGGGAAGCACCGGAACCGTCAGCACCGCAGCAATGTCGGGCGCGGCCTCCGCGCAGACGGTTCGGACCTCATCGAGTAGCGCAAGGTCGGCGACGCCGGGTTGGCGCTTTGGTCGGTCAGTCACCACCACCAGAACCACAACCTGGGAGCCCTTCGGCCCGACGCCCACTGCGGCGGCGTGTTCCACCCGGGCCAGAGACTCGGCCGCCTGTTCAAGCGCAACGGGGGTGACAGGTCCAGCCGCAGAGTGGATGAGATGCACCATCCGGCCTTGAATCCAGAGTCGCCCACGGGTGTCAAAGCAGCCGACGTCGCCGGTGCGATGCCATCCCGCTGGTACCTCCGATGCATTCTGGGTGGCCCACAGGCGGTCATATCGGTCTTTGAGATGCGGACCGGTCACGACAACTTCGCCGGTGACCATCGGATCGTTCACCAGGTTGTCAGCTGCGTCCAGCGGAGCAATCCGTACCGACGCAGTCTTGACCGGGTGACCCACGCAGACGCCGGGTAGTGGCCCGTCCCATTCGGTGTCGAGCGCTTCCAACTCGGTGAGGGTGATGTTGGCCACGGGCAGCATCTCGGTCATTCCGTAGGGGGTTGCGGCCTGCGCGTTGGGGGTGAGCAGACGCACGTCGTGCAGCACCGATGTGGGAACCGGCGCCCCGGCGGACAGCACCAGCCGAATGCGATCGAAGGCGTGATGGTCATCGGCTGCGAGCTCGGATGCGGTCGCCACCACGTTCTTCAGCGCGGCCGGTGACCCAAACAGCAGTGTGGCGTCGATGGTGCGGGCTGCGGCCGCCGCGTTGACTGCCGTCAGCGTCCTGGGCGAGGTGACATCCATGGCGGGTACCGCCGAAGGAAGTCCGAGCGCCGGGCCGAACAGGGCAAAGGGAGCAAACGCGGCGACGAGGCGATCGGTGGAGGTGAGTCCCAGCATGCTCGCCAGCTGATCGCGTTGGGCTTCGAGTTGGGCATGGGTGTACACCACACCTTTCGATGGGCCGGTGGATCCGGAGGTGAAGGCAACAACGGCATCATCGTCGGCGGCTGGCGGATCAGGAATGGCGTGTTCCAGTCCGGCGGAGCGAAGGTCATCCAGGCTGATGGCCGCGCCGAGCGCCAGTCCCATTCCGGACCGCAACGGGCCAACGGCAATCTTGCGGCCCGGCCATCGCAATGCCCGGGCGGCAACAAGCGCCCGAGGGATACCAATCAGATGATCTGGCGCCGCAGCGCGCATCGCTCGGGTGATCCCCTGCGGTCCGAGCGCGGCATCTGCAAGCACCGCGACCGCTCCTCGTCGCCAGCACGCATAGAGGCACACCGTGAGATCAACACCCGGGGGAATGAGCACCGCGACGCGATCCCCGTGCTTGATGCCGTAGCTGTCGAGCCCGGCCGCCACCATCTCAATGTCTTCGGCAAGGGCCCTGAACACAATCGACCGGTCCACGTCTTCGCCAAGTTCGACCACCGCCACCTGGCCCATGCGTTCGGGATTGGCGGCGGCGGCCTGCACCGCGTCCCACATGGGCCGTCGAGGACGATCTGGCACCGGCGCCAGCGCAGGATCCGATGCATCCAACGAGTCCAGCCACGACCAGAAGGTGGACGCGACGGGCGCCTCCTCGTGAAGGAAATGGCTGGCGTCGGCAAAGCGCTGCACACTGGCGTGTGGCAGCCGGCGAAGAAAGTCGTGGAGGTACAGATCTCCAAAGACCGGGTCCTGGGAACCCCACGCCAACAGCACGGGGGTGGTGGCGAACACGTCAAGCCCGGTGGCAACGGCGTCCAGTGTGGGCCAACTTGGATGTTCGGGGCTGAGGGGAATGTCAGCCACAAATTCGCCTATCGCCCGGCGGCGCATGCGGGCGACCTGGTCGTCATCGTGCACGTACGGCGCCAGATACCCGTGCCGGATCTCGGCGGGCGGCTGGGGTCGACTGAGCCGCAGCGCTCCGGTGACGAAGCCGGGGGTCCGAACACAAATAGTTTCTCGCACCCGAGGGATGCGAGCCAGACGGATGAGCGCTGGCGCGGGACTGCCCGCCGGTTGATGCACCGCAGTGTTGGTCAACATGATGGCGGCGATCCGGTCGGGGTCCCGCAGATGCTCTTGGCGCGCCCAACCCAGTGAAACCGGTCCGCCCCAGTCATGGGCCGCCACGACGATGGGCGTGGAGATGTCCAGGGCGGCCACCAGCTCGGTCAGATCCGCAATGCGCTGCGCGAGCGGTCGGGTGGTGCCGGTGCGTTCGGAGAATCCCATTTCGAGTTGGTCTGGAGCGATCACCCGAATGTCGGCCGGGGCCGAGGCCAGCAACGACCGCCACAGGTAGGACCAGGACGGGTTGCCATGAATGCACAGCACCGTCAGTCGGTGCGGTCGGTCGGCTCCGGTGTCGAGTAGGTGCCAGGTGGGGCCGCTGGGAACGGTGACCAGACGCGACCATGACGCGTCAAGGCCATCAAGCGCAGGCGGAAGCCGTGCGGCACCAGGATCAGCGTCGCTCATGGTTGCCGGGGAAGTGGGGGAGCGGCGCCCGCGCTACCAGAGAACTTCGATGAACGACGTGTTGAGCCCGGACCCAATGCCCATGCAGAGCACGCGATCTCCGGACTGGAGATGGGGTTCTTCGTCGGCCAAGGTCAGCGGAACCGAAGCTGGACCGATGTTGCCCAGGGTCGGGAAGGTGACCGGCACCTTCTTGGTGTCAATGCCCAGTCGTTCGCAGAGCGACGACGTGTGCACGGCCGATACCTGATGGAGGATGTAGCGGTCCATGTCCGACCAGCCGAACTCATCGGCTTCGGTTTCCCATGCCACCTGCACCAGGTCAAGGCCCGCGTCCAGAAGGGCTTTGGTGTCGGTGCGCATCTGATTCAGGTCGCCCACGCACAGCTCGTGATGGCTGGTATCGGACCGGGTGAGACCGCGCACGACAAGATGGCTGCCCGGGTTCTGCGACGCCCGACCGAGCACCATGGCCGCTGCTCCGGATCCGAGCGTCAGCGTGGCGAACTCGGCAAACAGGTCGTCCACGCCGGCGTCAACCAGCGAGAGTCGGTCCAACGTTGTCTGTTGAATCTCCCGGGAACCTTCGCCATCGACGACCAATGCGTAGTCAATCTGGCCAGCATCAATCATGAGGCCGGCAATGTGCATGGCGTTCACGAAGCCAAGACACGCGTTGGCCAGGTCAAAGTTCACACATGAACTGGACAATCCCAACATGTTGTGGACCGTTACCGCCGAAGACGGCTCAAGTCGTGACCGGCACACGGAGGTATCGATGAGCAGACCAACCCGGCTGCGGTCGATTCCGGCTTCGTTCAACGCCTTGTCGCCGGCCTGGGCGGCCGCTTCGGTGAAGCTGAATCCTTCGGGCCACCACCGACGCTCGCTGATACCGGCCAGACTCTCCAACAATCCGCCGCGCATCCCGAGCCGTTCGTAGGTCGGCGCCAGCTGAGCATCGAAGCTCGCCGACGTCGCAACATCAGGAGCATGGACTGATGCGACCGAAACGATTGCAGTGTCGTTCAGCGAAAAGGAAGCGTTGCCAGCCATTGGGGCCTTTCGATTGGGCTTACCGCAGGCAGGGGATGGCTGGTGGTAAGAGAAAGTGGGTGCGGGGCGAAGTCCGCTTGCAGGTGTGCTGCGAATGTGATTCCTGATTGTGTCACGTATACGACCAAATACTCGACGTACAGCGAAATAGTTTTGGACGATACGGTTGCCGGAGTGAGTCGAGCCCCGTTGGACACCGAGCAGGTTGTGGATGCCGCCGCCGCGTTGGCCGACGAGGAGGGGCTGGATGCGGTCACCCTGACCTGGGTGGCGCGCAACCTTGGCGTGCAGCAACCGGCGTTGTATCGGCACGTGGACGGCATTGATGATCTGATGCGACTTCTGGGTCTGCGCGGGCGCGAATTCCTGGCTGAACAGTTGACCGATTGTGCGGTGGGGGTGGCTGGCGACGATGCCGTCCACGCACTGGGCGCTGCCTGGCGCAAGGCAGCGGCTTCCCGGCCAGGGCTCTACGCCGCAACCGATCGGTTTCCCTGTGCTGGCGACGCCGAACTCGAACTGGCGGTGGAGCGCGTGGTCGAAATCATCGCCCGCTCGCTGGACAGTTATCCGATGTCCGATGATGAACGCATCCACGCCGCCCGCTCGCTGCGTAGCGCATTCCACGGGTTTGTCCACTTGGAGGCGGGCGACGGTCACCCGCTGCCGTTGGACCTGGACGATTCGTTCCAGCACCTCATCGAGTTCCTGTGTGCAGGCCTGCATGCCTTGTCAGCTCCGACGCCCACATAGCCCGACGAGGCGGGGTCGAGAACTGTCCGAAAAGGCGACCTACGGCGGGACGTGATGGCGACGCCCATCGATTCACAAACGCGTGTCAGTCGCATGCTCACCCGGGCGACGCTGATTGCGCTTGGCGTTTCCTGATGACCGCTTGGCGTTTCCTGATGACGTTGTGGCCGGTGATGCCGGTGGCCGGGCTTGGATCTCCTTGGCATCTCCGTGCTGGGATTGACGGTGATCGTCATTGGCCGGGGACTGGGTGAGCCAGGGATCAAGGCCCGGTAGGAGTTCCAGGAAAAGAGTCCCTAAAAACGCCGCTGGCCCCGCCATCCGAAGACGGCGGGGCCAGTCCATTGCCTGACCATTTGTCCAAAGCTTGGCCTGAGCCGAACTCCGGTTGACGGCCAAGCCGTCCTGCGGTTACTGGCGCATGTCCGAATAGGGCCAATCAGGCGCGGGCGCTGAGGGGGATTTCAGCGTGCTCTGGTTGGTGGCCGGTCAGACCTCTCGGCGACGAGACGTGTAGCTGAGGGCCAGACCGGACGCCAGCAGGACGGTGCCCGCAATGGCCAGCCACTGCGTTTCGGCGCCGGTGAAGGCCAGTGTCAACGGTGCGTCGTCGGTTTCGAGACCCGGCGCTGGTGCCGGCGCGGCGGTTGCGGAAGGTGGCACGGCGGTCGCGGTTGGTGGCACGGCGGTCGCTGCAGCCGGCACGGCGGTCGCGGTTGGTGGCACAGCGGTTGCTGCTGCCGGCACGGCGGTTGGTGGCACGGCGGTTGCTGCAGCCGGCACGGCGGTCGCGGTTGGTGGCACGGCGGTTGCTGCTGCTGGCACGGCGGTTGCGGTTGGAGGTACTGCGGTTGCCGTTGGTGGTACCGCGGTTGCGGTTGGTGGTACCGCGGTTGCCGTTGGTGGCACGGCGGTTGCGGTTGGTGGTACGGCAGTTGCGGTTGGTGGCACGGCGGTCGCCGTTGGTGGTACGGCGGTTGGGCCCACCACCGTCACAACAATCACGCAGGAAACGCCGCTCGTGTTGGCGTCCACGTTGAAGGCCGTTCCCGGAAGGGGCTCATCGCCGCCAAGGGCTGCACTGGTTGTGGTACAAGCGGCCGATGTCACGGTCGCGCCCGAGACCAGTCCGTCCAGACCAATCTGGTACGAACCCGAAGTCACCGGCGTCAACCAACCGGAGCCGCTGTCCACGCCGGAGTCAAGGAAGGCACCGGTGCTGGTGAAGAGCTCCAGCTCGAAGTCCGCCGACGTGATGTTGGCGGTGCCGGTGTTGACAACCTGCAAGTCAACAGTGGCACTGATTGGTTGCTTGTAGGTCAGGAAAACCGTGCAGTCGGCGGTTGTTGCGTCGGCCGGAAGCGTGATGGTTGCGGCGAAACCGGTACCAGAGGCGGTCAGCTGGTTCTTGCAGATCCAGTTGGCGGTGTATCCGCTGGAGTTCACGGTGACGCTGAGGTTGTAGGTGCTGCCGGCAACACCTTGTTGGCCGTTGATGCCGGGATTTCCCGGAGCGGCAATGCTCACGCCGGGTCCATCCATAACAACGGTGACGGTGCCCGCGGTCAGCGGCCCACCGGTTACCGAGGCATCGAGACCCATGGTCACCGATCCCTGTGCTTCGGCTGGTTGCGCATTGGCCAGGCCCAGCAGTGCCATGACCAGGGTGACGGCGCCGAGTGATACGAGCAGCCGTTGCCCCAGTCTGTTTGCCATTGAAGTTTTCATTTTGTCTCCTCGTCGGACTTGCGCAGTTGAAATCGACATGGCGATGCCCCACTTGAGACGTGCCCACGTGGATAAGGAATACGGCCCATGTCGTCGTGAATACGTGTCCGGTAGGGGCCGACGATCTAACCGAGCTCGGCGATCTCAGCAAAAATGACCAGCTCCGCCGCCGTCTGCTGGGGTTGGGTCGAACGGTTGATGTGATTGCCGGTGACCCAGACGACGAAGGTCTCAGCGAAGTCTTCTGAGGGCAACGCCCACCGGCCAATCGGATCAGCGTGGGTGCCGCGCCATACGCTCGCCGGTTCGAAGCCGCGCATTGTCTGGTACTGGACCCGTTCGTTGAGCGTAAGCCTCTCGACATCAACGGCGTGACCCAGCTCGTGGAAGATGGTCGTGGTCAGCTCGGTCACGCTCCGACCCGGCGTGGCGTGGATCACTATCTGCTTCAGATCCACCCGATAGAGGCCGCCGGCCGACCCGCTGGACGCGCCCACCTCAACGGTCCAGCCCGGGAGCTGGGTCTCCCAATTGAATCGGCCTTTGGCAATGGCCAGAGCTTCGTGAACCCGGGCCACCGTGATTGCTGAATCTTCCAGCGTCACGGCCGCGATGAAGACGCGATGGCACGCCGGGTCAGAGCTGCTGACCGGCAGCGGGTCGGGTGCGGGACCCGCGACGATGCAGACCGTTTGCGGGCCGCTCGGCTGGCTGGGCAGCGAAGCAACAAAGTGGCCGGTGGCGTCGGGGTGCACGACTTGTCGGGCAGCGTTGGGAACAGCGGCGGACCACATCGATACCGTCGCCGACGTTGCCCCGGACCGAATGTGGCCGGTGAAGGTTGCGGTTGAAGCGAATGTGCTTTCCACCAGCTCCACCATCACACCGACCACTGGGACCGGGACCGGGGTTGTGGTGGGTGGGAGTGGGGTTGGGGGGAATGGGGTTGTGGTCGGGGGTGCTGCCTTAGCCGTCGGGGGGATTGGGGTTGGGGGGACTGGGGTTGTGGTCGGCGGTACTGCCGTGGCCGCCGGGGGGACTGGCACAGGCGTCGCCG
>ENA-ORXR01001222-ORXR01001222.1-marine-metagenome-genome-assembly--contig:-NODE-1222-length-28074-cov-13.971426_pt1 | contig 28074 bp, 27 predicted proteins | sample MGYA00237866_ERZ511479 | MGnify/ENA metagenome assembly ERZ511479
TTGGATTTTTCGGGACGAATTCCGGAGGTAAGGCATCCTGAGTTTCGGAATAATGCAAAGAAGGCCGCCAGTGGCCAGAAGCTAAATCATAGCCGCAGAATACAGTCACTTGCAAATCTTCAGCGCAACAAAAAGCGTCCAAAAATCGGTATTTTTCAAACGGCCTGAACCGACGGTTCGATATCGATGTACGGGGCTTCATAAGCCTTTCGCCTGTGATGTGGAAATCGATCCAATGGATCGATTTGCCATTACGCCGAGACAGCAAAGATTTATCTTTGCTGAAGCGGCCTAAGTCTTTCGCCATTCGGTAGATCCGTCAGGCTTATCCTCTAATACTATCCCTTTCGCCGTCGCTTCGTCGCGCGCGGCATCCGCAGCGGGCCAGTCCTTTGCGGCGCGAGCCTGTTGGCGGCGCAGCGCGATGGCGTCGAACTCGGCTTGGTCATCATCCGACGCATTGCCTTTGAACCAGTCCTCGGGGTCTTTTTGGAGGAGGCCGAGGAGGTTGAGGTCATTAATAATAGATCTTCTTGCTGACTTTAGAGTTACATAATCTCCTGTGATCGGCTTCTTGAGAATGCGCTCGAGACAGCCTTGAGCCGTCCCTGCAGAAGACGCGATTAAAGAAAGAACAGACGGAATATCTATGTCATCTCTCATTTGTTTTGTAAGAGTAGCGGAAATGAAAGCAGGCTGATCATCGTTATAAGTTTTCTTCTCATTTGCCTCAGCCGTTCTTCCCATTAAACGATACCACCCATCCAACTGCGCCTTACTCTCCTTCAACAAATCCTCAGACCAGTTCAACTCGCTCCGGTAATGAGCCTTCAATAGCGCCAATCGAATGACCTCGCCGTCCCACTGTTTCAGCAGGTCATGCACCAGTGTGACATTTCCTAAGCTCTTGGACATCTTTTCTGTGCCCATATTTAGGAACTCATTATGGACCCAGTAATTCGCGAATTTCGGCTCTTCATTCGCGCAGCAGCTTTGCGCAATTTCATTTTCGTGGTGGGGGAATTTAAGGTCTACGCCGCCGCAGTGAATATCGATGACTTCTCCTAATGTCGCCTTCGCCATAGCCGAACATTCAATGTGCCATCCGGGGCGGCCTCTCCCGAAAGGTGCGTCCCATCCGACGCCATCCAATTCAGGTTTCCACAACACAAAATCCGCGGCGTTCTTCTTCCGCGCGACTTCGCCCTCGCCCACGCGGTCCCCGCCGCGCAGCGCGTCGAGCGTATTGCCGGAGAGTTTTCCGTAAGCCTCATAGGTCGAGACATCGAAGAACACATGGCCATCGCTTACGTATGCATGGTTTTTTTCAATCAGTTCCGAGATCATCACAATCATATCGGGAATATGGGTCGTGGCTTTTGGTTCCTCTGTCGGTTCCAAGCAATTTAAGGCTTTCAAATCATCTTGATAAATTTTCGCGAATTTCTCTGTAATGACGGAAATGTCGACGCCCTGCTCCGTCGCAGCTTTAATGATTTTATCGTCAATATCTGTCAGATTACGCGCATAACGCACATGGTCCTCACCATAGATATGCCGCAGCACACGGAACAGCACATCCGCCACGACTGCCGCGCGAGCATTGCCGATATGGGCATAGGAATAGACCGTCGGCCCGCAATTATACATCGTCACCCGTTTCGGGTCTTGCGGGATAAATTGTTCTTTGGTTCGCGTCAGCGAATTATAAAGCGACAATGGATTTTCTTGGGGGTGCGTTTGGTCTGTCATAATAGGCGCGTGATACCCCGTCGCCCCCTTGTTTGAAAGCGTCGATTCGCGCAAGATGCGCGAATGAAACCCGCCCATATTATCGTTATCGCCGTTATGCTGGTTATCGGCGTGCTGACGTTTCGGGATATGAATAAGCCTTATGACCATGACCTCACATTCGAGGTCCAAGGCGATAGCGCGGTCGTGCGCGGCACGACGGATAGCCATTCCCATAATCTGGTCAAAAATTTCGTGCGGGAGAACCCCGGCGTCGATACACTTATCTTGCAATCCATGCCCGGCACCCAGGACATGGACACAAACCGCCGTGTCGTCATGGATATACGCGCCGCAGGTCTGGCGACACACGTTCCGGCCGATGGGCGTATCGCCAGCGGCGCGGTCGATTGGTTCATCGCGGGCAGCCCGCGTACGATTGACTGCGGAGCGTTGATCGGTGTGCATAGTTGGGGCACGAAGATCGGAGAACGCGGCGATAAAACGCTCTATGACGGGCAATTACGCACCCAAAGGTTTTTCCTCGACAAGATGGACGTTAATCCGGATTTTTATCAATTTACGCGGGCCGCGGCCGGGCCCGATGATATTCACTGGCTCACGGTAGAGGAAATGCTCCGCTACAAATTGATTTCAGAAGATCCGGGATGTGCGCGTTAGCGCGCCTGATATTCAGCGGGGCATGGCACGTGGTCGAGAATTTGCACAGGAAAGCCTAGCGCTACCCCGCTTCACTCCTATATAAGCTCTGCATGACAAAACCTAAGCTTACACCCGTTCAATCCGCGCCGCGCCCGTCCAAAGTTGAGGCGATGGACGCTGTGCGGACCCTCATCGCTTGGGCCGGAGATAATCCGGACCGCGAAGGCTTAAAGGATACGCCCAAGCGCGTCGTCAATGCTTATAATGAATGGTTCAGAGGGTATGCCCAAGACCCGGCAGAAGTTTTATCTCGGGTTTTTGAGGATGTATCGGGCTATGATGACATGGTCATTTTGCGCGAGATCGACGTCGAGTCGCATTGTGAACATCACATGGCGCCGTTTTTGGGCAAGGCCTGGGTCGCCTATCTCCCAACCGATAAAGTTGTCGGGATTTCAAAACTCGTGAAGGTGGTCGAGATTTTCGCCAAACGCCTTCAGACGCAGGAAACCATGACCGCGCAAATCGCCGACGCTATTGAAGATGCGTTAAAGCCGCGCGGCTGCGCCGTCATGATCGACGCCGTCCACCAATGTATGAGTACGCGCGGTGTGCATCATCCCGATGTCTCAACGATCACAACGCAATTCACCGGCGAGTTCAAAACCAACCCCGCCCTGCAAGACAGATTCCTGAGGGTTATCGGGAAGTAGATGACCGTCTCCCCTGCGGTTTAAAAAAATCGCTCGGGAAACGTAGGTCGAAGGTGATGGCTGCCCAGTTATCGCAGGAGTTAGGCATGTCCAAAAATAACGCCGAAATCAGAAAAACTAATACGTTGTTCGGATTTTGGGGCGTGGGTTTGGCGCTTGGAATCGCGAACTTGTTCGTGGTCCCCCTTTTTCAGCAAAGATATGTTGAAATAGCGGATCGCAAGTCGGGAATGCTGGTTAAGCATAGCGTAGGTTTTGCGGAAAAAGTGTCTAACAACGCCGCCAACACGCCAATTTCATTTTGGCTCTTATTGGGGCTCCTATTTGGCGTAGGTATAGGCCTGTATATTTCAAACCTTTTCGAAACCGATGAGTAAATTTATGGTTAGCGAAAGGTTAACAGCTATTCGCGCGCAATAAAAAACCCGCCTCAAGGGACGGGTTTTTCGAATTCTGCACGTAGACGCTCAATTATGCAGCTTTGGATTCTTCCAATTTAACGAGCTGCTTTTTGATCTTCTTGGCTTTTTCTGTCAGCTTATGATTTTTCGTGCCAATTAAGAATCCGTCCAAGCCGCCTTTGAAATCAACGGTGCGAAGCGTTTTCGCCGCAATGCGCATCTTGAATTTTTGTCCGAGCGCATCAGACGGTAATGTGACATTGCAGAGATTGACCTCAAAACGACGACGCGTTCTGTTTTTCGCATGGGAGACATTATTCCCGGACATAGGGCCTGTATTTAAAAGATCGCAACGACGAGCCATGATAACACCTATCAGACATGAAAAAAGGCCCGCACCGAGCGGGCAATTGAATGAACGCGCGACCTAAGCGTTGAAGCCGGACACGTCAACCCGTTTTTACGGCTCTTCATCACTCAATTATAGTGCTACGCAGCAATTCCATTCATACTCTCGCCACATTGAATCTGCCATAACAATCTCATGAAAAAGACTCTTTACACCCTCGGATTCGCCGCCTGTACAGGGCTCGGCGTATTTGCCGCGGCGCAAACCACTCCCCTCTACCCTGCCCCTAACCTTATGGCCGAAGGGGCAAACGTCTCAATTTTGAACGCCGAAAACTTGAGCAATAGATCATATTACCTGCCGTCTCCGACAGCGGACAGCACGCAGATTCGCTTAAAACTCAAGGGCTATGTCTTCGGAATTCGGATTGTCCGATCGGACGTCATTACGACTTTCGATTCTCAGAATTATCAAGTCTATGCCGATGTCAAATCTTCGGGCCTCGCAGCATTGCTTAAAAAGATGGAAATTTGGTCCGTCACTAAAGGACGATATTCTCGCAGTGGGATGCGTCCCGAATGGCATGTGCAGCAAAATACGGACAAGAAAAACCGGCGCGTTGAAATGAACTATAATCGCCCTGCGGCGAAGGTGGACGTTGCCATTGTGCCGCGCCTAGGCAGTCAAGGCGTTCCGCCTGCTACACCTCGTGAACGCTACACAGCTAATGATACACTTTCAGGCATTGTACACCTCATGATGACGGGCACCAAAATCAATGGCAAGCTGTGCACAGGGCGCGTCCCGTTTTTCGATTCAAAACAGCACTATAACTTGCGCTTGGAACGCGTCGGATCAAAGCGCGTAAAATTCGATGGCGGCAAAGACGACACCATCCACTGCCGTGCCTATTACGAACCGATTTCAGGTTATGACCCGGAGGATTTGCCTAGCCAAGAAGAAGCCGCCACACCCGTTAATGTTTATTTCAAATATTACGAAGAGGCAGGCGTTCACGTCCCCGTTCGTTTCACCTATAAAATAAGCGGTTTTACAGCCGTCGTGAAAGCCGATGAAATCGAGATCATAAAGGCGCAAATTCAATAAGGCGTTTATCGCTATTTGGGCTTTCACCTAACAGACGAATCGCAACACAAAACCCCCCATCACACTGCGAGGTAAAGTCTGGCTTTCCTATGGCGCCGTTAAACGACCCAATTCTCAAGGCCATTCTCGGGCCGACTAATACAGGCAAGACGCATTACGCCATTGAACGCATGCTGGCGCATAGTTCAGGCGTTATTGGTCTGCCGCTGCGTCTGCTCGCGCGTGAAATTTACGACCGCATAGTTGCTCTAAAAGGATCGGCTCAAGTCGCGCTGATCACAGGCGAAGAGAAAATCATCCCGCCCAAAGCGCGGTTTTACATTTGCACGGTGGAAGCCATGCCGATTGAAAAACGCTTTGCCTTTTTGGCCGTCGATGAAGTCCAGCTTATGGCTAATCATGAGCGAGGTCATATTTTCACGGACCGCGTTTTATATGCGCGCGGCATGGAAGAGACGCTTTTTTTGGGGGCCGAAACCGCGCGAGATGTGCTCGCGACCTTGGTGCCGAAAATCCGTTTTGATCACCGCGAACGTTTTTCAGAACTTCACTATGACGGCCCGGCCAAGCTGACGCGGCTGCCGAAACGCTCTGTCATCGTCGCCTTCAGTGCCGCCGAGGTTTACGCGATTGCAGAACTTATCCGGCGCTTTCGCGGCGGAGCCGCCGTCGTGATGGGCGGCTTGTCCCCAAGGACCCGCAATGCGCAGGCCGAAATGTTCCAATCCGGCGAAGTCGATTTTCTGGTCGCCACGGACGCCGTGGGTATGGGGCTCAATCTCGATACGGATCACGTTGCCTTTGCCGGGCTGACGAAATTCGACGGACGGCGGCGACGTTACCTGACTCCGATGGAAGCGGCGCAAATCGCAGGACGGGCGGGACGCTTTCGCAATGACGGGACCTTCGGGACGACGGGGGATTGCCCGCCGATGGATGAGGAACTCGTTAAGCGCATAGAGTCCCATGATTTCGAGCCGCTGCATTATGTGGAATGGCGCAATTCTGATCTCGATTTCACGACGCTCGACAGCTTAATGGAAACCCTCCACGCGCCCCGCCCCACCAAGCGCCTGCGCCGCATTAAGGGCGCGGATGATGAAGCTGCGCTAGAGCGCCTCAAAGCCATCGACGAAGTCCACGATATGCTGAAAACGCGCGCGCAGGTGAAAATGCTCTGGGATGTGTGCCAAGTGCCGGATTTCCGAAACCTGACCATCGATACTCATGTCAAACTGCTGCAAGATATCTGGCGGACGCTCATAAAAGGAGGCGGGAAGCTCTCAAATGATTTCATGGCGTCCAAAATTGACCGTTGCGATGAAACCCTTGGCGGGGTGGATGAGCTCTCCTCGCGCCTCGCTTTTATCCGAACCTGGACCTATTGCGCCTCAAAAGTCAGTTGGATGCCCAATAATGAAAATGGGGCAGAACATTGGATAAATCATGCAAGAAAGGTTGAAGACAGGCTATCAGACGCGCTACACGAGGCCCTGATGGCGCGTTTCGTCGACCGGCGCACACGCAAGCTGTTAAAAGGCATAGGAGCCGATCTGGACATGAGCGCCACTATTAAAGACACCGGCGAGGTGTATGTTGACGACGACATGATTGGTCGTCTGGAGGGCCTGAAATTCACGGCCGATGCCAGTCAAGGCGGGCTTGAGGCGCAAGCTTTAGCCGCTGCAGCTCAAAAAGCCGTCGGCCCTGAAGTCAACCGCAGACTGACGTCTATCTCCTCCGGCACGCATCAAATCTTTACGCTCTCGGACAAAGGCGAGATCATGTGGGGCGGTATGGCCGTAGGCCGTATCGCGCCCAGCGGCTCCGTTTTTACGCCGGATGCCGAGATTATTGGTGGCGAGCTGGGACAAGGACCGCTTCGCGACATGGCCGCGGACCGTATGCGGGAATTTCTACGCGCGTCGGTTCTCGCGCAGCTCGCACCGCTGAAGGCGTTGAAAGACCTCATCGCGCAAGAAGACACCCTGCCTGCCGCGAAAGGCTTTGGATATATTCTGCTGGAAAATAACGGCGCGGTTGAACGCCGCGAGCACCTGCAAACCATCCGTGATTTGGACCAAGACGCGCGGCGGCAACTCCGCTCAGTTGGCGTCGTCTTCGGCCATTACAATGTTTATCTGCAAGATATGGTAAAGCCTAAACCAGCGAGACTTTTATCTCTCTTGGTTGCCTATGGGGCGGGCGGGAATAAAAAACCTTGGATACCGTTTGCCGGCGTCACATCTATCCCAAATGAGGGAGAGCTCGCCGCGTCAGGCTTTACGCCGCAGGCTTTGTCACTTGCAGGCTACCGCGCGGTCGGCAGCCGCATCATCCGCTTTGATATTCTCAACCGGCTCTCTTTTATTATCCGCGAGGCACAAGACCAGTTTAAACGCACAAAAAAACCGGAAGCCAAGGGCCATAAATTTCAAGTCATGGCCGAAATGCTCGCGCTGCTCGGCTCAACCTATGACGATGTCAAAGGCGTATTGACGGCCTTGGGGTATAAGTCGGAAACCTCCGACGTCTCGCTGACGCGTGCGCCCGACCCTGCCGCGCCTGCTGAGGCGAGAGCTGAAACGCCTGCCCCTGTAGCGGAAGCGGCAGAGCCTGCAAAAGCGCCTGAAGAACAGGCCGATGGAAAAACAGCAGAAGGAAAACCTGCCGAACCTGTTGCCGCCGCAGAAACACAGGATGCGCCCAAAGCGGACATAAAGCTTCATGCGACTCCCCCTGCGCAAAAGCCTAAACCGAAACCCAAAAAGACTCTGTCTCTCTATCATCACCGCGAAACAAACGAAGCGGGCGTCACGACAGAAGTTGAAAACCTCGAATATTGGCATTTCCCGTCGCGTGGACAAAAAGGCTTTAAGCCCGGCACCAAATCCGGAGGAAGAGGCAAACCGGCATTCAAAGGCAAACGAGGCAAACCCTCCAAACCCAGGCACGATGGTCCAAAAGGCAGCAAACCGCCTACACCAAAGCAAGTCGAAAACTCGCCTTTCGCTGCCCTAGCCGCACTGAAATCTCCAAAGAAGGATTGATCGACTGGCGCGTTTGAGATCCACAGAAAAAGACAAGACCACCCAAGAGACACCGGACACAGCCTGCCGTCTGGATGTCTGGCTTTTCCGAACGAGGTTGCAGAAAACGCGCACCGGTGCGGCGCGACTGATTTCGTCAGGAAAAATCCGGGTCACGAGAAATGGGACGACGCAACGTCCGAAAAAACCGCACACATTGATCCGCCCCGGTGACGGCGTTACCTTCATGCGCGGAAAAGAACTGCTCTCGGTAACGATGATATCAAGCGGAACCCGGCGCGGTCCTGCCCCCGAAGCGCAAGCCCTTTATGAAAGACTGGAGTAGGGGACGGTTGACAGCTCGCGCCTCGTCCGTCACATCGCGGCGCAGCGTTTATTTTGGAGCCCTACGCATGACTTATATCGTCAAGGACGAATGCATCAAATGTAAGTTCATGGACTGTGTCGAAGTCTGTCCGGTTGACTGTTTCTACGAAGGCGAAAACATGCTGGTCATCCATCCCGATGAGTGCATTGATTGCGGCGTCTGCGAGCCGGAATGTCCCGTCGACGCGATTGTCCCCGATACGGAAGATGAGCCTGACGGGAAATGGCTCGAAATCAACACGAAATATGCAGAGCTTTGGCCTGTTATCACGGTCAAAAAAGACCCGCCTGAAGACCGCGAAAAATATGAGAGCGAAACGGGCAAGTTCGAGAAATACTTCAGCGAAAAAGCCGGAACAGGCGACGCGTAGAAATTTCGCTTAATGACCTACCTCGTCACTGATTCTTGCGTAAAGTGTAAATATATGGACTGCATCGAAGTCTGTCCCGTCGACAGTTTCCATGAAGGCGAAAATTTTCTTGTTATTAATCCATCGGATGAAAACTACTGCATAGATTGCGGCGTTTGCGTGCCTGAATGTCCTGTCGACGCCATTATCTCAGATACCGATGACGAGCCCGACGGCAAATGGCTCGAAATCAACTCAAAATATTCCAAACTGTGGCCCATAATTACCGTCAAAAAAGAGCCGCCAGCTGATAGAGACAAATACGAGTCAGAGACTGGAAAGTTCGAAAAATATTTCAGCGAAAAAGCCGGAAAAGGCGACGAATAGCAACGACAATTCACAAATTCAGAGACGATTCGCTTTTTCACTAAAATTGTGATATGACCGATTTAGATATTCCAAAGCGCGGGTGCCTTTTAAAAGGCCGCCGCGCTTTTGATTTGTGAGATAGAGGACACCCCCATGGCTACTAAAAAAACCGCTTCGAAAAAGAAGAAATCAACGAAACCAATCTTCAAGGTCAATCAGCACATTGTTTACCCTGCGCATGGCGTTGGGCTTGTGACATCTATTGACCAAGAAGTAATCGCAGGATTTGATATCGAAGTTTACGTCGTGCATTTTGAACAAGATAAAATGACGCTTCGTGTGCCGACTGCAAAAGCTGCCACATCCGGCATGCGCGCCCTTTCTAATGAACTGGTCCTCAAAGACGCGTTCACGACCCTAAAAGGACGAGCACGGATCAAGCGCACCATGTGGTCACGCCGGGCGCAGGAATATGAAGCCAAGATCAATTCAGGTGATCTAATTCTTGTTTCGGAAGTTGTGCGAGACCTTCACCGGACAGACGCTCAGCCGGAACAATCCTATTCAGAGCGTCAGCTCTATGAACGCGCCATTGATCGGATGGTCCGCGAAGTTGCTTCTATCAGAAAGGAATCACATGATTCCGCGCTCGAATCTGTTCTGGATACGCTCGCGAAAGCGCGCTCGAGACAAGCCGCTAAGGCTGAAAAAGATGCCGCCGCTAACGCAGAGAAAGAAGAAAATGACGGCGAAGCTGCGGCGTAAAGCCGCTTTTCACGCTATTTCGTTCTCAAATACGGCCTGATTCCATCACAAGGCTGTGTTTGTGACTTGCTGCACGGTTGACGTTTAGTTTGCATTTCTCCAACGTTCATCTTGGGTTGCAGTAAACATTGTAAGGGACAGGGTATGACACATCATATAAAATTACTTTTGGCTACAGCAGCAAGCTGCGCATTTCTTTCTGCTTGCGGCGGAAGCAGTGGAGGCAGCACCTCACCGACGACACCGGTTGTTGTAACACCGCCAACGAATTCGGGACCGGTATTTCAGTCAGGCTCTTTTCCTCCATCATCAAATTTCGTTGCCCAGTGCCAGTCCCCGCGTACAGGCACCGACCCGCTGACCAATGCTAGCTACGCTGATACGGCCGGATCTACATTGTTGGAAAAATTCTGGATTAGATCATGGTCTCATGAAACCTATCTTTGGAATAATGAGATTGAGGATGTTGATCCAAATTCAATTGCGGACAAAATTGATTATTTTGACGTGATGAAAAGTAATGAGTTGTCCGAAACAGGTTCAGGAAGCTTGAAGGACGATTTCCACTTTAGTGAACCCACGGAAGATTATGTTGATCGCCGAAATTCGACAGCCACATCTGGCTACGGGCTGCGCCTCACCAGCCTTGGCCCGCGGGATGCGAATGGCGCATCGATCACGCCAAGGGATTTTCGTATTCTTTACACCGAGCCCGACTCCCCTGCTTCGGCCGTTCAAAATGGACAAGTGAATTTCCCGCGCGGAACCAAAATTCTCGAAGTCGATGGCGCAGATCTTGTTAACGGTAACGATGCGGATACGCTGAACGCGGGTCTTTTCCCTGCTCTCGCCGGTGAAGAGCATACATTTACTGTGGAAGATGTTGATGGCACGGTTAGGACCTTCACTATTACATCAGAAGATCTGTCCCAAGCCCCAGTCAATCGTACGGAAATATTAGATACCCCGACGGGCAAAGTTGGATATGTTTTGTTCAATACCTTCAGCCCATTTGAATCGGAAGCTTCCTTAAACGAGGCGTTCACGGAACTGGAAAATGAGAGTATCGATGATCTGGTTTTGGACCTACGTTATAATGGCGGCGGCCTAGTTGTTGTTGCCGCTCAGCTCGGATATATGATCGCCGGCGGAGATAGGACCGAAGGCAAAACGGCTTCCTTGCTAAAGTATAATGACGATGCCGGTAATACGAACCCAACGACCGGCAACGTTGTTGAGCCCTTTCCGTTCATTGATAAGGGAGTTGGCTTCTCACTGTCGACATCGACGAACCTCGCGACTGTAGACTTGCCGCGCGTCTTTATTCTGACAACAGGCGGTACATGCAGTGCAAGTGAACTCGTTATCAACAGCCTACTAGGCATCGACTATGAAGTCGTTTTGATTGGCGACACGACGTGCGGGAAACCTTATGGTTTCTCTCCAACTGATAATTGCGGGGAAACCTATTACACGATTCAGTTCCAGTCCGTGAACGATAAGGGATTCGGTGATTACTCCGATGGGTTCTCACCTGCCGACTCAACCGATGCCTTTAGCGAAAAATCTCCGGGCTGTACGATCGGGGATGATATATCCAAAGAATTAGGCGATCCTGAAGAAGCTCTCCTATCAGCCGCATTATATTACCGCGATAATGATAGCTGTCCCACAACCCCGTCTGCATCTGCGAAAAGTTATGTCAGAGCCGAAAAATCGACGCATGGAAGCGTGGATAATGGGTATGCTATTAAGGCCCTGAACGATCCGTTTGAAACCACGGTCGACAGTTATCTCGACGCAACACTTCCCAGTGAGGCGCCATGAACGTCAATATCACAGCGATAGGTCTGTCCATCGTGGCGATATCCGGCTTGACGGCTTGTAAAACATTCCCTTCCGGAGACATGAAACCGGCAGCTTTAATGTCGACGGATGATGGGACGATGACAGCAGTCAAAACGGCTGCGGCAGAAGTCTTAGGGCGCAAAACGGTTAAGCTAGGAGCCAGTGATTATACGCAATCCCCGGCCATTAGCATATTACCGGAGCGGGCTGTCAGTCCGGCGGGCGCGCCGTTTAATCAGCAGGACTTTGCCATACCGACAATGCTTTTGCTAATGACGGATGGAAAGAACTGCTTTCTTGTCAAAGAAGACACACGCAAATTGGCCCATGTCAAAGGCATAGAGTGCCGCCCGCTGGGCTAGGCGTTGCGCTAAACTAAAACTTCAAGGCGGCCCGGATGATCCAACCAGATCATCGGGCCGTTTATCATTTCAATCCAGCCCCGTACGCGCACCCTCGCCCCGGTTAGGCTAACAGGATTCACCGCTGCGAAACGTTTTACATTTTTCTTTGCAATCGCAACCGTGAAATCCGTTTTATAATCTGCCCCGAAATTAAGATAGATACGACCTCGAACATCGGCGGTCGATGTCACGATACCCTCAACAATTTGCACACTATCAACGAATTGCGCGAGCGGGTCAGGGTCGGGCCTCCGAACAGCATAAAACGAATTCGCCCATATTCCCCGGTTACGATCCCGCGCTTGGGTTTCAACTGTGTATAGCGCCGCTAAGTCTGCCAGCTCGCCTTTCCAGCTAAATACGCGCGCCAAGCCAAGCCGTATCATCTCGCTCTGCACCCATAAGTCAGGTTTTGAATTTTTATCCAGCGTATAGACCTGCGCTACGGCCCGGCCATAACGGTCCCGTGTCTCCCCGCCATAGAACAGCTGCACGCTGCGGCCCTTTATCAGCGCCGAAAGTCCGTCCTTAGACTCCTGCGCATAGGGCCAAGCCTTATCAGTTCTCGACGCACTACGAAGCGCTATGCGCGGGGCTTGGACAGCGGAGAGGCGCACCGAAAGCTCAGTCCCGTCCTCCAGCACGAGGACAAAACTATCGCCGTCAATAACGCGAACCACGCGGCCTGTTTCTCCCGCTTTAGGCGCGGCGACCGACGGTGCTTTTATATTACCCAGCAGAAAAACTGAAGCCGCGCCGGACGCCAGCGCGGCGCGGCGCGAGAGGCCGAGGTGTTTATCGATTTTTTTAGACACGCCGAGAGTGTTTCACAAATCAACGCCGAGGTCGAATCGCTTGAGGCTAGTTACGTCTACGGAATTTCGACCCTTCATAAACGCGGACTTCATTTCCACGCTCGAGAGATTTATGCGCTGACCAAATTTGGCCTTTCTTCTGAGCTTCCGCTTCGTCTTTTTGGCCTTGAAGCAACATCGCCAGTTTCAGCCTCGTCAGGCGTTTATTGGCGAATTGAGAACGCTCCTCTTGCGCGGTTACCGTCAGGCCCGTCGGCACATGCGTCGCGCGAACCGCCGACTCCGTTTTATTAACATGCTGCCCGCCGGGCCCCGAAGCTTTGAGGGTTTGATATCTAACATCCCCCTCCTGTAGTTCAGGCACATCCTCCATGGACGGCGCTTTGGACACCCCCACATACCAGTTTTTGCGTTTATGGTTTTCCCGAAAGGGACTTTGTCCAATCCAGCGGACAGTCCCTATTCGCGCTCCGGCAAATGTCTCTGCGCGAGGCCCTCTTATTTTCACAAGGCAGGACGGGGCCACCGTCTTCGCCTCACCGTCCCATAAAATATCAGCCTGAAGCCCTTCCGCTTTTGCGTCTTTGCAATAGGATGATGCGAGTTTGACGACGACCCATTGACACTCCTTTGGGCCGTCACCCGATGTGATATGAAGTATAATCTCGTTCATCGCCGCCTCGTTTTATAGGTTATCACTGGCCGCAATGTCGCGATGACATCTATCAAACCGGCGGATTGAAGATCATCAATCACGACAGCAACATCCTTATAAGCTTCCGGCGCTTCCTCAAACATCAGCGCTTTGTCCTCGCAAATGACCCGGCCGCCTAAAGATGTTCGCGTCAAGTCAGAAACAGAGTATCGTTTCGATAAGCGCCCTTTGGCATCGCTGCGTTTCCATTTTCGTCCTGCACCATGTGCGAGTGAGCAAAGGGAAAAATCCGCCGCCTCAGGTCGCGGGCGGACGATATAGCTGAGCGTGCCGCGAGACCCGGGAATGACGACCAGGCCTTTATCTGACGGCGCGGCCCCCTTCCGGTGCAACCACCCATCGCTGTGCGGCGTGACGCTGTTATGGCAGATATCAAGCAGGCGCTCTCCCTTCGTGCCCAAAGCGCCCATGAAACGTTTCGCGATGATCTTTCGGTTTAGCTCGGCCCAACTCACCGCTTGATCATGGTTTCGCACGTAATCCAAGAAAGCCTCTGTCCCGGCGTCGAGACCGTTTCCGCGATATTTTCGCGTGTGGCGTTCAAGGATAGATTGACCCAAACCTCGCGACCCGCTGTGAACCAGCAAGGCGATGGTGCGTTTGTTCAGACCGCTATCATCAAACAGGGCTTGGTCAACAACCGTGTCGACCCGCTGGAATTCTGCAAAATGATTACCGCTGCCGATTGTTCCCAAAGCATACGGCCACAGGTCGATGGGGAGATCATGGGACAGAAGCTCCGCATCCGTATCGCCGTCCCAAACCTCTTCAAACCCGGTCAGTTTCTTTACGGATTTATCGAGTTTAAACTTCGAAACTGCGATGTCTGTTTGCCACAGACCCATGCCGCAGCCGATGTCATTACCGACAAGATGCGGATAGAGAACGCCTGTCGATAGGAACGCGGCTCCGATGGGAATTCCCTTTCCGGGGTGGAGGTCAGGCAGGCCGACAGCACGCTGCATACCCGGCAGTCGAGCCGTTATCTCAAGCTGCCGAATGGCCTCGCCTTCAATCCAACTTTTGTCAGAGGCGATGATGATGGGTTTTACATTATCCATAATAGCTCTCCCCTATCTCGGGCTGATTTCTTAATCCGTGAGCTTTCAACGCCTTCTCGGACAATTGTTTTTTATGCGTGACGGCGAAGCGAAGATGGTGCCTCCACAGCTCTTTCCGCACATCGTTATAAAGCGCATATAAAGACATGGGGTAGCTCGGATTTGACTTCCAGTAGACCGTTGTCGGCGGACATGAGAGCGTTACCTCATACCAAATCCCGCGCAATTGAACGTGCCATTTCAACTCTCCCAAGGGCTTTATTTTGTCCCAAGTCGAGTCTCGCTTTAGATCGCGTTGTCGATCATAATATTGGCGGCGGCATTTACGAACACTGTTGAATCCGAGCGTTCGGCATAGCTCTACGGTCGCCTTGAGGCGGCCATCTGCAGGATCAACATAGAGTTCCGTCCCGCTGAACACGAGCTTAGTCGGACGCCAACCGATAACCCAAAACTCGCCATCCCCATCGACCTGGACATGACGTTCGACGAAGTCATCCAAATGCTCTCGGACGTGCATTTTAACCGTACTGCCCGTATCAAGGTGCTGACAAATCTCGCTAAAGACATCGTTCCAAGGCCGCCCCACTTGCTTGTGAAGGTAGCGTTTAAGCGGGGCGAGATTTTCATTGAGGTGCTTTACGCCTCCGGATTCCATCGCCAAACGTCGACCGGACACGCGGCTGCGGTCAACGCATTTGTCAATGCGAAGTTTTGATGACCCCGCCCAACGGCGCCCGGTGCGGGGACGCTCGACGATGATTTTGAACATATCCTCACGCATGAGCGCCTCCTGCAAAACAGGCGGGCATGGTGACGATAATGTCGTGAATGGAAAAAGTTGGCCTAGTGCCAACGAAAGTGATCAGGCCGTTGTTGAGGCCCGCATAGGAATTGCCCATGATGAATTATCCTGAATTCTATAAGAAGAAGGTGTCGTAAGTTTTGCGATGTAACTTTGCACAAGAACCTCCTTTTCTTTCAGGTCGAGCAATTAGGGCTGCGGCCATTAAGTCGAGTTTATTTATTTGGCAAGCAGTTTTTTAAAATTTTTTTAAATACGGTTTTAAGCCTCGCGAGAGTTTTCGGTTCAATGACGCGATTAAGGCCGATTTAACGTCCGATAAAATTCGCAAAAATGAGCTGCAGCCACAGTGAGCGAGCCACGCGCTGGAGCCACAAGGCCGGCTCCGGTAAAAAGCGTCGCGTGATACCGGTGGTTCGAACCTATCCGTGAAAATCGACTTTTACTTATCTTTCAACACCGGAATCATCCGCGCGAGTGTGCCGTCTTTCTCTACGAAATGATGCTTTAGCGCACCGCCGACATGAAGGGCGAAGAGGAGCAAGATCAGTTTTGCGCCAATTTCATGCAGGCTTTTTAGCCGCGTTTCGACCGCTTCTGTGGCAGGGATGCCCGGCATGTCCGGAAGAGGAATAAGGTAAAACAATTCATTCTCAATTGGCAGTTTTGAGGCAGACACCATAGCCCATCCCAGTAATGGCACACCAATCATCAGGACATAAAATCCAATATGGGTAAGTTTTGCCGCGAGCACCTCCCAAGCTTTCATTCCATCAGGCAAGGCGGGGGGTTTATGGGTGAGGCGCCAAACCAACCGAAACAAGGAGAGCAGGAGAACCATTATCCCAAAGCTCTTATGCCATTGATACACGATAAAGCGCTGCGGCATCCACTCTTGGGTCATCAAAAAACCAAAGGCGATGAGCGTCAGAATTAAGGCCGCAATCGCCCAATGCAGGCCAATTGCTACCTTTGAGTATCGGGTCGTCGACGCTGTCAATTACTCAACCTTTTGAAATTCGACCTCAACCATGATGTCGATTTCATCCGCCATTGGCGCATATTTGTCGACGCCAAAATCGGAACGCTTGAGCGTGCCCGTCGCGGACACACCAAACATATCAACACCGCTGCGGAAGTTTTGGCCGACCTTGTTGATCGTGCCGGTCAGGGTAAACGGCTTGGTCACGCCTTTGATGGTCAAGTTGCCTTCAAGAGTGCCATAGCCATCTTTGATTTGATCGATGTTGGTTGAAACGAATTTTACCTCTGGAAAATTCTCCGCGTCAAAAAAGTCAGCCGCCTTGATATGTTCGTCCCATTTGGCGACGCCTGTATCAATATCAGCAACAGGCAGAATAACGGTGAGTGTCGAATTTTCGGGATTCTCCGCATCAAATGTCACGGTCGCGTCTGTTGTGCCCCACCGAATAATTGGTTTTGAAAATCCCTGATGCCAATATTGAAAGGCAACATAGGCGTGGCCTTGCTCTGATTTGTAAGTGCCGGAGGGCAGCTCTGACAAATCCGCCCCTTTCATCGCGACTTCTCCCGCAACCTTGGTCACGGCATTGGCCGTCTCAGTTTTCACGGTTTCAGTTGCGCCCGAGCAGGCCGCCAGTAAAGCGGCGATGGAAATCAAAGTTAAATGGCGAAATTTCATAATAGTCTCCCTAGAGGTCTAATCATAATACGCATGGCGCAGGGAAAATAGGCAATCAAGAGCGCGATGCCAATTTCACGGTCTTTTGTTCAAAGGCTGACCAATCATCATCCTCCGCAATGGGTTGCCAAATTTCGCCTATTTCGCCGTAGAGAAGCGACTCGAAAGCCTCGTTTTGCGGACCGTCCGAAATGGCTTCAAATTGTTTAAGCTTGGCGACCCATTCCAAGTCATATTCGCCGAATTGCGAGCTTTCGGCGCGCCCTGCGCCCCCGTCCCAATCTTGCCAAAACTCCGGCCAATCGACTTGGCTCTCCTTAAGGTAATTAAATGTATCGCGAACAAATTCGGTGTCGGTTTCAGAGTTTTGTGGAGCGAGGCCCAGTCGCCGAAAGACATGATGATTGAGCGCCGTTTGGTAGCGCGAGGCAAAATCATTGAGCGACGCAATCAGAGGCACGTCATCGCATATCAGTGATAAGCTTTGCGCGAGCTGCGCCAAATTCCACGACATGGCTTCGGGCTGCCGGCCAAATGCGTAAAGACCGCCATGATCGAAATAGGCCGCAGTAAAGCCGGGATCGAGTGTAGGTAAAAACCGATAAGGCCCGTAGTCGAAACTCTCCCCCGTGATGTTCATATTATCCGTATTCATGACGCCGTGAACAAAACCCGCCGCCATCCAGCTGGCAACCGTGTCGGCACTTGCTGTGACAACGTCGTCAAACATCTCTTCAGGCGTTGAGACCCCGGGATAGAAGTGCCGAATACAATACTCGCAAAGGCGTTTCAGCGCGTCCCTGTCCTCATAAAAAGCGTGTCGTTGAAACGTCCCAAACCGGATATGGCTGTGTGACAAACGGGTCAGAACGGCGGCACGCGTTGGGGAAGGTTCGTCGTGACGCTGTAAGGCTTCATCGGTTTCAATTAGGGCAAAAGCCCGGCTGGTATTCACGCCCAATCGATCCAAATAGAGAGACGCCAAGACTTCGCGAACCCCGCCGAGCAAGGTCAGCCGTCCATCCCCGCGCCTTGAATATGGCGTCGTACCCGACCCCTTGGTGCCAAAGTCGAGGAGCTTTCCGCCCGCTTCGCATTGCGCAAACAAAAAGCCGCGGCCATCGCCGATCTCCGGATTGTAATGCCGAAACTGATGCCCGTGATACCGCAGCGCCAAAGGCTGTGCGAGACTGTCAGGCAGAGGCTTAAAATCTAAAAAATGTGCCTCGACTTGCTCCGCGCTCAGATCGAGTCCGACAGACTTAGACAGGGTCTTATCAAAATAACGAACGCCTTGAGATTTAAATTCAGCCGCATTGACGGGATCGTAAAATCCGTCTCCCAACTCTAATATCGCCGTTGCGCCCTGAAATTTACTCACGAAATTGTTGAGACTTTGGGAAATGGCGGCGCATCACATCGGCCGCATCTAAGGGAACCGATTTTGCCTTGGGGAACGCCCGAGAAAAATTCAAAAATCCGTGCGGCATAGCTTTTTCGTGATGGTAGGTCACCTCGCAGCCATGGCGCTCCAGCCTGTCAGCGTAGAGCTTCCCCTCGTCCCGCAAGGGATCCAGCCCCGCCGTCAAAACATAGGCGGGCGGCATTCCCTTTAGATCTTTCTCAAGGAGCGGCGAGAGGCGCGTCTCCGTCGCATCCGCGCCGGCGACATAATGTTCATCAATGAATTTCAACGCCATAAATCCAAGCTGAAGCCAATCTTGAGGCCCGGGCTTCGGCGGTTTAAACTCAATGAGCTGCATAAGTGGATAGAGCAAAATCTGACTCTTGAGGTGTTTGCGATATTTTTGCGCGAGATAGGCCGCCATATTACCGCCCGCACTATCTCCACCAACAGCAATATTTTCCGGGTCTATGCCGTGCTCGTCCAAGCCGTGCCCGTCCAAAGCCCATTTCAAAACCGTCTCGCAATCTTCAGGCCCGGCAGGGTATGGATGCAGGGGCGCGAGGCGGTAATCGACGGACAAAACCCTGCACACCGCACCGTTAGCCAAACGCCGCGTGATACCCTCATGGGTTTCGACATCACAGGTTACGAAGCCCCCGCCATGGAAGTAGATTAGGCAAGGCCCCTTAATTTCGTCGGCCCCAAATGGCACAAACATTCTGCAAGGAATGGCATCTTCGCCCTCACCCACATTGAAATTATCCGTTCGGGCCATGCGCGGTCCCGGCGTATCAAATTGGTTGGTGACCCGCCTAAACCCATCTTGAAAAGCATTTATCTGATCCGGCTCAAACTTAAATTTTGCAAGCTGTTGCTGGAACAATGATGTTTTATCTTGATCGGCTTGAGCAGCCTCTTTGCGTTTTTTAATACGCGATAAAAAATTCTCGGCCATCATACATCTCCGGCATAAGGGGGCGCTGTTTCATACAGCATAGCGCACGGCGCGGCGCGCGTGTGAATTCTGTAAAAAAACGCCATGGGCCTATCTGTCATATGGCCATGTTTTCTCAAATTGCTCGAAACAACTGAACATTTTATCATAGACGGAAACATCCCCCGAGATGGGAAAAGAAAAACAACCATACGCAAAGCCCGATGTGTCACGCAGAGAACCCGCCATCATCCAGAAACGCTTGTTCTTCCGCTAACGTCTCGCGTCCCAAGACCTTATTTCTATGGGGAAAGCGCCCAAAACGCTCAATAATGTCCCGATGTATTTCTGCGAACTTAAGCGTATTTCCGTCTTCCAGACGCGCATCACACAAGCGCACGCATTCATCTTGGTCCGCGCGAGCCTCACTATGCATGTACGGCATATAAGCAAAAGGCCGCTGAGATTGCGAAAGATGGATATCGGTTTTACGAGACACCATCCGCTTTGCAGCCTTGAGAGCAAAACCATCCCACGCAAAGGCCGCGGGAGTATTGCGATACATATTTCGAGGAAATTGATCCAAAGCGATAATCAAGGCCAAATGGGCGTCAGCGCTTTGACTTTCCCACGTATGCGGAGATTGAGTGCCGAATTGATCTGCCGCCAGTTGAATTGCCGTTTCTTCAAATTCGCGGCGAATTTCAGCATCGAAGGCATCTGTTGACTTGAACCAATGTCTCTTCGCCTCTTCTCTAAACCAAAACTGAAGAATTTCATTCGGCCCCTTCACCTACAGTCTCACAGTTCCGTCGAGAATCCCTTTATATACATCCGCATCAATTGGGGAGAATGCGTTGGTTTTTGGGTCCGCATAGTAAAGCGGATCTGAAATATTGGCCGGATTAAATCCGGCTTTGACAAGGTTTGTTTTCTTAAACTTAAATGTGCTTGTCGTGTCACTGTCTTTGGACAAGCGGATAAATACAGGCCGCGCGTAATGCGGCAACTCCCGCTCAACATGCGCCTTTAGGTCCGTTAAGTTCGGCTCCCCTTCCGCAACGATAGAGGCCATCCCCGCCCGGCCGTCATAGCCAGGAACCGCGACGCCGTAGACATTCGCTTGCGTCACGCCCGGGAAGCCGGATAGCACGCCCGCGACCTCATTAGTCGCGACATTTTCAGCTTTCCACCGGAACGTATCCCCGACACGGTCCATGAAGTAGAAAAATCCATCTTCATCGCGTTTCATCAAATCACCGGTCCGGAACCACGCATCCCCTTTCTTGAAGACATCACGTAGAATTTTCTTCTGGGTCGCTTCTTTGGTGCCGTAACCTTCAAACCTAAATCGCGGGTCATCCTCTCGAATTTCGCCGATCATCTCGCCAACCTCATTCGGGTCTTCGCGCAGACAAAACCCATCCGCGCCGCGTGGGTTTTCGCCTGTCTCAACATCATATCGGATGATGTCGATATTGAATTTCCACGCTAAATACTTAGGCACTCGGCCAACAGCGCCGACGGGACCATCAACATTAATCAAGCTGACATTGCCTTCTGTCGCGCCGTAAAATTCAATGACATGCGGGATGTCGAAACGCGACACGAAACTTTCCCAAACCTCGGGCCGCAAACCATTGCCGATGATCCAGCTAATTTTATGTGCGCGCTCATTTTCCGTCGGCGGTTGCGAGAGTAAAAAGCGGCACAGCTCGCCCACATATGTAAACATCGTTGCGCCGTGATGGACGGCATCTTCCCAAAACTTGGAAGCGGAGAATTTTGGGATAACGATAACAGCGCCGCCATATGTCAGCATCGCGCCGCAGCCAACCAACCCGCCGGTCGCGTGATACATCGGCAGCACCATCATCATCCGATCTGTGGCTTTGGCCTTTGCCCCCGTGCCAATTCCACGCAAGTAGTTTTGCGCGCGGACGTGGGTGACTTTAGCGGCCTTGGGCAGACCCGTCGTACCGGAAGTAAACATTTTCATGGCTTGGCCGCCCGCGATGAGACCTTCTCTCTCAGATTTGGCGGGGCGGTCGGGACGCATGTCAGATATAGCGTGGTCAAAACTGTAATAGCCGTTGACCTCACCAAAGGCCGCCCAGACCTTTGGATTTCCTTCAACGCGGTCCTTCGCGGCGGCCCATTGTTCGGACATATCAATATCCATGATAACATGATTAGCGTCGGAAATATTGACGCAATGGGCAAGCGCCTTGCCGGCCAGTTGATAATTAAGCAAAGCGGGAATAACACCTATTTTTGTAAGCCCGAACCAAAGCGGAATATACTCCAGCCGATTACGAGCGAAAACCGCAACCGTATGCCCTTGCGACAAATTCTGAGACTTAGCCCATGCCGCGACGCGGTTCGCATAAGTCTCCATGTCATCATAAGTCCACTGCCGCTCCCCCTCAATAAACGCGATGTTTTGACCGAAGGCATCCACGCGCGTTTCAAGCTCATCTGCGAGCAAAAAGTTTGAAGCCGCATCAACGGTTTTCACCGCGCGTAGCATCCGCAGCAGATCGCTAATATATTTGATCTCGCGAGAGAGGGAAAAGCCCATTTTGGCCCCCTTTGGAAGGAAGGTGAAAGATATTTTGAGGCACATTAGACAGGAGATGGAAAAAGAAAACCCCGTTTACAGAACTAGCTGCGAACGGGGCTTCTTTTGTCTAACTAATTGACCGGCTTGAAGGGAGTAATTTCAAGTTCGGACGTGGGAACTGGGGTGCCCCCCAAGGTTCGAGATATGATTTGCAATACGCGTGCCAAAATATCCAGTACTAATTTTACGCTTTACACACGAATTCTGCCTTCAAGTTTCGTAAACAACACAATCATGTGCCGAATTGAAACAGTTAGCGGTAGGGATAGCCCGAAACGGTGTTTTGCAAACACGTCCCGTCGGGTTGCTTGGATGTTCCGGTTGGACAGGGCGCAGCTTCAATGGCTCTCGCGGGCGGCTGAACCTGCACGGGCACGCCCGAGTATGGCTGCCGGGATTGGTACCCCTGAGATTGAGAACCTTGAGATTGAGAGCCCTGCGTTTGGTAACCTTGCGTTTGATAGCCATGTGTTCCGTTGTTGTGGCTTTGATAGCCTTGCGGACGAATCCGGCCCGATGCGGCGAGGCGGAAACCTTCAATATAATTTGGTGGAATATAGATTGGGGTCTCGCCGCCTTGCGCGTCCAAGGCAATCAACGTTAAGCCATCGAAACGCGCCGCCTCCAGACGTTCATTAGACACGAAAACACGTAATTTATCTTCGCGTGCGCAATCGACGCTGCGGGACGTCACGACTTGGCGGCCGCCCTGCGCGCTGGCCGGGAAGAAATTGAGTTTACGACTGCTGCGTCTCGAAAATGACCGAGACGGAGCCGAGCGAGGGCTCGACGCACGGGACTTGGTTGTTCTGGAGCTGGACGAACGGGAGCTAGAGCTTCTGGAACTCGAACTCGAGTCTCTTGAAGTCGAGGCCCGGGAACCGGATGGCCGAGAACGGGAGGAACGCGAGCTGGACTCTTTTGGGGTAGAGGCTCTCGTTGTTGTCGGCCTTGGCGTTGAAGCCCTGGAAGTTGAAGGCTGTGAGGCGCGGCCTTGACCTGCCCGAACAGTCGTCCCGCGGTTGGCTTCCCGCGCAGCCGTTGCTGCACGGCCGACGATTGTGCGGGTCGTATCCGTCCGGCTGGGCGTCGCCTGGCGCGCCGTACCAGCACGGCGCGATTGCGCCCGTCTTTCCGGATTTTTCAAATCAGACCGGCTGACCAGAGGCGCAATTTTAGGCGTCCGGGATTGCGTTTGAGTCTGAGAAGAGCCCGTGCCTATCACAACGCGCTCACCGGGGACGGCTGAGCTTAATGTTGAACGTCCATTTCGTCTGACAGCACCGGACAATGCCAAGGCCGATCCGTGAAGCTGCATGGCGCGCAATCTGTTTTCACGCTGCTGGGCTGTGAGACCCCGGCTATTCGAACGGGGCGTATTGCCTGTGTCGCCGCGTCCATCACGGCGGTCACCGTTGCGATCTCGGTCCCGGTTACGGTCACCATCACGGTCCCTATCACCGTCGCGGTTGCGGTCGCCATCACGGTCGCGGTTGCGGTCTCCATCGCCGCGTCGATCCCGGTCTCTCCGGCCATCTCGATAATCGGACAGCAATCCGCGCACGAGACGCGGCGTTCTCAAATGTCCGCGAATACGGCTGTAATTACCGCGGTTGCGATCATAATAATTATAGCCGGGTCCAAAATAACCGGAACCAAAACCATACCCAAATCCGGAATGGCCGGCGTAATGACGGTAAGGGCGATAAATTCCAACACGCGGAGAGCGGGTGTAATAACTCGCGTGGTCATAGACGACATTTTCGACGCGGGTCGAGCATTCGAGAACACGTGAGTCGCGTGTCACGACAGGCGCGAGCTGCCCATTGACGAAACTGGCATCGCCGTAATTGCGGCCGCCATAAGGATCATCGGACGGCGAATTATAGTAAAAATCAACATCGACTATTGCGCCGCCTTGCAAACGCTGGCCGTCTATCGCTACGCTGCCATCTGCAGAACGAAGCTTTAACGAGCCCGCCATACCGGGGTCTTGTTCGAACGGGTCAAACGGGGCCGCGACAAATTCAGTGCGCCCTGTGCGTGGGTTATATTCCGTCGTGACATCCTGCGCGATTTGTTCGGCCCGAACAGCGGGGAGGCTCGGCGCTGCGGCGACCATTGTCGGCGTGCCATATTCATAAGTGGCGCCATATGACGAGGACACTTGAGCTTGCGCCGTTATTTGCGACCCAAACATCAGAGCCGCCGTTGTTAAAAGCCAAAATTTCGGTGTCTTTAAATGTGTCATATAACCTGCCTACGCGTTTAAAGCTGAGTAAGTGCTGAGAGTCACGTTAACTTTGCATTCATACAACGGATTCGGCCTTAAAAATTATCCTTTAGGGTCCGCCGCCGGCCTAATTCGGCGGCGCTGCCGGCGGTAATGAAGGGATTTGCACGTTTTTCGACGCCGACAGAGGTCGGAACTGTGGGAAACCCTGCTGCGCGTTTTGCCTTCGCATCCTCTATCGCCGCGAGGAGGTCGGGATTATCTCCATCCACGGATAGCGCGAATTTCGCATTGGAGAGCGTATATTCATGCGCGCAATAAAGCTGCGTAGCGTCGGGCATAGCGGTGATTTTCGATAAGCTGTCCCACATATGTTCGGGCGTGCCTTCAAAAAGACGGCCGCATCCCAACGCGAAAATCGTATCACCGACAAAGGCGATTTCAGCGGAGGGAATGTGATAAATAATATGTTCATCTGTGTGGCCGGGCGTGTGGATGACGTCCACGGCATGTCCGGCAAATTCAAAATGATCACCGCCGGATAGCGTTTCATCCCGCGCCGGAATGGCGTCTTGCTCGGGCCCCTTCACGACGCAATCATATCGCCGTTTCAGCGCGACATTACCGCCAGCGTGATCGGGATGCCAATGGGTGTTCCAGATTTCCGTGAGCGTCCAGCCCCTCGCCTCGCATTGCTTCGCGATCTCTTTGGCGTCCGGCGTATCTATCGCCGCAGTTTCGCCTGTTTCGGGCGAGTGCAGCAGAAAGCCGTAATTATCTGAAAGGCAGGGAAAGAGCGCGACTTCAAGTGACATGATTTTTCTCTCCGATTTTCGCGGCGGCGCCCATGATACCGATGACCGCAGCAGGCCAAATCATCGTGAGCATAAACAGCCCGACATGGGCATTGCCCGCCGCCGGATCAATTTGCGCCGCGCGTCCCGTTTGGGCAAACCCCGCCCAAATCAAAACCGTTAAAGCCAGACCCATCCAAAGTGCGAGCCTAACGCGGCGGCGTGGCCGCATGGCGCTGTCCAATAATAAAAATGGTAAGGCGGTATAAATCGCCATGCCGATGACGGGGCCAAACCCAACATTTTTCACCTCGCTCATCGCCGCGACGATGAGGCGGTCTGCAATGAAGGGAAGCGAAAATGCAATCGCCCCGCTTATCAATCCGGTCGGTGTCACAAGAGGGCGTTTGGCGGGTCGTCTGGGCGCGTGTTTTATGGAGTCGGTCATACGTCTGTCTACGGCGCAACGCTTGCGAGAACAACAGCCACGACGAATTGGTCACAGGCCATCCAACTTATTAAGGGGGCTCTGCCAAACTAAAATCTTTGGGAGGTTAGGACCGCCCGCGTGGTGACAACCCCGATGGCTGCCAATGGTTTAATCTATAAGATGTTTACGAGGCAATCACCACGCGGCTGCGCTGTTTTACAAATCGGCCTCATGGATTGTGGCTCCCGCTACACCCCTCATGCCGTTTAGTTGAAAACCTCGGTTTTCAACACGACAAACATGATAGCTCATGCGGTCAGGCTCTCGATCTGTAAGATAACGCGCGAAGTTATCATCCCAGGCACGTTTCACACACAGCCCCTCAAACCGGTAAGTCGATATCTTACTTGTCCCATGTTTGAGAGAACCATTTAAATATAGGGGCAAAGGGGTGAGGTGAGGATCATGTTTCTGCGTTTTTTTTACAAGCGATTGAAACGGTTGGAGATTTGATGGGAGGGTTTAGCTCTGAAACGAGAATTAAGTTGAAACTGAACTGCCGATAATTTTGAAAGGAATAAAAAAAGTTCGTTTTAAGCAACTTTTAGCAATACAGACCTATCCCAATTCAAAGGCACTTACGAACGACCGAATAACATATTGAGCTACTCTGTGAGCCTTATAGACGTCGCTGAAGGTGGCAACGGTAGCGCGTTCGTGAGCATACGCATTTCGCCAACTAAAAATGTTCTCATAATTAGTTATCATGTCAGTTCGAAATCTACGTTCGACTATAACTCGTTTTTCACTGAGAGCTTTATGAAAAGTAGTCGAGTTTTTTTTTACTCGGATGCCTGTCCATTCTCTAAGCCCAAATTTTCTAGAGTAATTTTTAAGATCAGAAATTGAAATTCGTGCGTTGGATTTTTCAAAATCCTTTTCGATGTATTCCTTGTACTTCGTATGAAATTGTCCTGAGTATTGGATCAAGGTTTCCTTTACGATGCCTTCGTATGACGCCGCTATTGTGACGGCAAACATCCCCGCAATTTCGTTACTTAAACGCTGGTCGGCGGCTGATACGCCATCAAGCTTCCGGTCAATATCCCGAGCTAGGCTTCTTATATGCTGAAAGCTCTCTGCTAATATTTCACTCATGACCAAAAAGAATTTTGTTGGCGACGCTTTTACGAGAAGTTACGCTAAAAACGCTCGAAGTATTTGAAGTAATTGCCGCTTTGAAATTTTCATTTGCCAATAATCTATCATATGCATCTTGCGAAATTTTGGCATCGGCGCCTTGTTCAAGTAGCGTGACCATTACTGCTTCTAATGTAGCAGCATTTAATAGACCTCTCGGTCTAAACGGTCTCTCCAACACTTTAACAATTATTTCGGTTGCCTGAGTAAATGCCTCACTAAATTCTTTCGCTCTATCAGAATCGAAATTTCTATTTCTCGACATCTCTTTGGAGAGGAAATCCTTCATAGGCGGTGTATAAGTTTCTGAGTTCTTATAGAAGGCTAGCAACCTCAAAATCAGCTCAATGTCTCTTTGTTTTGGATCAGCATCTGGTTTTCCGTAAATTTTCCGCCAATTTGAGTCCTGATTAAGTCTTTCTAACTCAGATAGGAGTTCGCCACGATACACCGCGTTCCTTATTTCTTGTGCATTAAGAGGCTGTCCCCCTGTATTGAGCCGCTCGAAAATATGGTAGACACTCTCCGGTTGCTCCTCGTCGGGCGTGAGTTGCTTTACTGTAACCCCACGCAAACTAGCATTTTTAATTCTTCTTTTGGTGCGATCATCTAACTCCGCGAAAGACTTACCCTCCAAGTCTTTTCTTTGTTCTAAACCCTTAAGTTTAAATACCTTTCTGTTGCCTTTGACATCTTCTCCGCCAAAAAAACCCTCAAAAAAGTAGGCGATAGAAGTAATCCTCTGTTGACCATCAATAACTTCCAATTGGCCATCGCTGTTTTCGTAGAAAAATACTTGCGGAACAGGTAGGCCGATCGCAAACGATTCGACCAACGTTGAGGCTCTACGAATGTCCCAAACAAATTTTCTTTGGTAATCAGGTATGATGATATCACCACTTTGGAATTTGTTGGCCAATAATTCCAAGGTCCAGTCACTCGATGTAACTACGATGTTAAACTCTACAGTAGATGTTTCCGTGTCTTCATCGGTAAGGTATTCGATTTCAATTACTTCATCAGTAGTCACGTTCAATCACCTTTGTGAGTTGCAATTTTCGTAGCCAATTCGTGAAATTCGGAGATATGTTATTCGTGGATATCGTTAGTTGGTCGAAACCGAAATATCAACTTGATGGCGCAAATTTAAAAACATAAAAAAAATGGGGTGCTTTCTAGTCGTCAGTTTCCAATTTTGCCGCGGCTTCTTCGGTGAGGTCGAAATTGTGGTAGACATCATTGACATCATCCAGGTCTTCGAGCGCTTCTTGAAGTCT
>ENA-ORXR01001225-ORXR01001225.1-marine-metagenome-genome-assembly--contig:-NODE-1225-length-27972-cov-4.539165_pt1 | contig 27972 bp, 24 predicted proteins | sample MGYA00237866_ERZ511479 | MGnify/ENA metagenome assembly ERZ511479
TCATCGTCCATGGCGTCATCATCCATGGCGTCATCGTCCATGGCGTCATCGTCCATGGCGTCATCGTCGGTGACTTCGACATCGTCGTCGTTGCCACTGGCGACATCGTCACCGTCGCTGCTTGAGCCACACGCTGCGAGCAGCATGGCAAAGGTGATCAGTACCGCAAGCAGTTTGGTGAACCGCTTCGGATCTTTCGTTTTGAGACTTTCAGTCTGCATTGTTGCATCCCTCCAGGGATATTTGATTTCGGGGGGTAGGGGGTTGGATAGGGGTTGGGGTGATAGATGGGTAGACGGCGTCAGGCCTCATCGACGAGAACGACGACTGAGTGATGTCCGGTAACTCCGTCTGGTAGTGGTTCGTCGCGCTCGGCGGTCTGGATTGTTCCTTCGCTATCAATTGCGCGTGCGGTGACTGTGTGGCGCCCAGAAGGAGCGTTCCAGCGGTACGTCCATTGGCGCCACGTGCTGCCGTTGACTTCGGCGGACATCTCCGCAGGTTCCCATGGACCGTCGTCGATGCTAACTTCGACTTGTTGGATCCCCACTGGTTGGGCCCAGGCAACTCCGCCGATGGCAAATTCGCCAGCAGGAATGCGGTCGAGTCCTCGAGGTGCGTCGATGCGGGTCTGCATCTTGATCGGTGCTTCGGCCGCATAGCCACGCGGCACCCAGTAGCTGTCGAATGCATCAAATGTGGTCAGCTCGATCTCCGTCAGCCATTTGGTGGCCGACGCATAGCCGTAGATACCGGGGACGACCAGACGGGCGGGAAAACCGTGCTCGAGCGGCAGCGGTTCGCCGTTCATGGTCACCGCAACCATGGCATCACGGCCGTCGTCGAGTGCCGCCACAGGAAAACCGCAGGTGTAGCCATCTACGGACCGACCAACGATCTGATCGGCGCCTGCTTGGATGCCCGCCTCGGCGAGCAGTTCGTCTAGTCGTACGCCTTGCCAGCGTGCGTTGCCCACCAGGTCGCCACCAACGAGAATCGACACGCAGGTCAGCGTGATGTCGCTCTCAATGAGTCCTTTGGCGACCAGGTCGTCGTACGTCAGCTCCATCTCATTGTCGACCATGCCCGAAATCTTGAGCGTCCAGGAGTCGGCATCGATCTGGGGCACGGTGAGCGCAGTGTCGATGCGGTAGAAGTCCTCGTTGGGAGTGAAGAACGGCGCAGAGTTCTCGCCTTGGGCTCCAGCGGGGACTTCGGGTGGTCCACTGGCGCCCTGCGCAAGTGCCACTTCTTCGCGGGATCCTTCTGCGCTGAATCGACCCTCGAAGCGACGACCCAACAGGCCGACACCCAGCGATACGGCCGACAGCACTCCGAGCGATGCGAGGAACCGACGGCGATGACTCGCATCGGGCCGAACGGCATTCTCAGTCGAGGTATCACCAACGTCTTGGCGACGAGCCCACCACAAGACCACACCTACGGCGACTGCGCCGATGATCGAGGGGATCGCTGCGGTGACGCTTGCACCGGTACGGCTACCGAGCGCGGCCAGGGCTCCAATGAAGCCGAAGAGGCCGGCGCCGGCTATGGCCAGCGTGAGATTTCGTCGCAGGGCGATCACGCCCAGGATGGCAGCGAACACTGCCAACAGGGATCCAATCCCGACCAGCAGTGCAATCTTGTCATTTGTGCCGAACCAGCTGATCGCCAGCTCCTTGAGAAATGACGGAACGTTGTCGACCACGCGATCGCCTACGTCCAGGACCGGAGACCGCCAGCTTCGTGAGATCGAAGCTACGAATTCGGCGACGGCGATACCGGCACCGCCGGCCACCAGCCCCACCATCAAACTGAGCACAATCGATGGCTGGCGCTGCGAGGTGGAATTCGAACTTGATGTCATGAAAGGCCTTCGGAGACAGGATCCGTCTGGATGTGTCGACCGGGGCTTTACCCGCTGCTTGCCTTTCCAAACCTGTTTTAAAGCCCGGTAGTCCGATATACCCATGGCTTTTTGGCCCATGGCTCTTTACCTACGATTTACTTCCGCACCAATCCGAAGCGCACTCGGGCTCCGAACGGTGTGTATGGCCCCCTCGTCGCACTCTGTGGCAACATGAACGAGATGAAACTCCGACTGTTGCGCTCAGCTGGCGACGGCGCCCCCCGCGACCTTGAGGCCTTGATGCAACAAGTCGCTCGTGGCGATGAACAGGCCTTCAGTGCTGTCTACGACGAGCTGTCCTCGACGGTATACGGCGTTGCGCTGCGCGTGGTCCGAAACCCCGCCATGGCTGAGGAGATCACCCAGGAGGCCTTCGTCGACATCTGGCGCGTGGCGGCGCGATTCGACGAAAATCGCGGCAGCGTCCGCGGGTGGGCGGCAACGATCACCCATCGAAAGGCGGTCGATCGGGTCCGTTCCGAGCAAGCTCGGACGAATCGAGAAGACCGAGACCATGCTCGCGACCATCAGCCTCCGGCAGACATCGTGACCGAAACCGTCGAGCGGGCCGAGGATCGTTCCGAAGTGCTCATCGCGCTTGACACCTTGACCGAAAACCAACGAGAAGCGGTGACCCTGGCGTATTTCGGCGGTAACACCTACCGCGAAGTCGCCCTGCTGCTCGACACCCCAGAAGGCACCGTGAAAACACGGATACGCGACGGCCTCACCAAAATGCGCGATCAATTAGGGAGCTTCCAATGAGCGCAGACCTACACCACCTGAGTGCCGCGTATGCGCTGAACGCGCTCGATGACCTCGAGCGTCAACAGTTCGAGAAACACTATCCGTCGTGTGAGATCTGCGCCGCCGACGTCCGAGACTTTCAGGCCGTCGCCGCAGCACTGGCCCAATCCACCGCAACTGCGCCCCCGTCGTCGTTGCGAAGCTCGGTCATCTCCGAGATCAGCCAGACCCGTCAGCAGTCACCTCTTGGGGGCCGTCGATCTGCTCCTGCACGGGGCGGCGTGTTTTCGGGCCCGATGATCCTTGCCGCTGCCGCTGCACTGGTGTTGCTGGCTGGCGTCTTGGCGGTCACGCTTCCATCGAACGACTCCTTGTCGTTCGATGAAGTCGCTGGATCCCCCGATGCAGTGATCACCAACCTGGACCCGATCGGCGATGACCAAACCGGCAATCTGCAAGTCATCTGGTCCAACGACCTCGACGGAGTGGCTGTGGTTGGATCGAACCTCGCCGATCCAGGCGCCGCCAACGTCTACGCCCTGTGGTTTCTGATCGACGACGGTGTTGCGCCAGCAGGACTGTTCCAGCCCAAAAACGGATCCATCTCCGAAGTACTCGATGTCGATGATCTCGATACCAACGGCTGGGGTATCACGATCGAACCCGCAGGCGGATCAGAACAGCCCACCACCCCCGTCATCTTCGCCGGCACCATCTAGTGCCGTAGCAGCGCTGACTAGCGCACGACCAATACGGGACATGGGGCATTGTCGATCACGTGTCGACCCGCCGACGAATGGAAGATGCGGTCCCACATCGAGCGCTCTTTGGACCCCATGACGATGATGTCGGTACCGAGTTCCTCGGCCATCTCACAGATGGCTGGGCCGACTGGGCCGACCTCGACCACGATGGCGGCTTCGTCGATGTCGATCGACTCGGCTCGTTCTACGGCGACTTTGGTCGCATTGACTATGGCGGTGTCGACGACCTGATCGCGAATGGCCAACATGTTCGGGTTTGTCCCGATGCCCATGCCGTTCTCGGGTGTCTCGTATTTGGCGATGCTCACGAACGTGTACTCGTGGTCATCGCCGAACAGCTGTTTCGCCGCCGACGCCGCATCGGCTGATTCCGGGCTTCGATCAACGGCAACAAGAATTTTCACAGCGGTTCTTTCATGGAGGTACTCAGAACGTACCCACGAGGCGCCTATCCCACACGACCGCTATCCGTCGGCGAGTGCGCCGGTGAACGTACAAGATCGCGATCAACGGGAGTTGCTCGGAAAACGGCTGCGCGAATTCACACAGGAGGCGGGGTATCTCGGGTCAACGACCCTTCGCTCTCGATGTCTTCGCGGCGAACGCCCAGCATGTACAACACAGCGTCGAGATACGGCAGGTTCAGTTCGGCGTCGGCGGCGCTGGCCACACCGCTCTTGGCATTGAAGGCAATACCGAGCCCGGCGGCTTCGAGCATGTCGATGTCATTGGCGCCGTCGCCCACCGCCACGATCTGGCGAGTAGCGAGCCCCTCTTCGGCGGCGATCAGGTGCAATATCTGCGCCTTGCGCTCGCGGTCCACGATGGGCCCCTGCACCCGACCGGTGAGCTCGCCGTTCTCGATCTCGAGCGTGTTTGCAAATGCGTAGTCCAAGCCGAGCTCGTCTTTGAGTCGTTCCGTTATCGACGTGAACCCTCCGCTGACGATCGCGATCTTGAATCCGAGGTGGCGCAAGGTGGCGATGAAGGTCCGAGCGCCCGGTGTGAGGCGAAGCCGATCCCATCCTTGTTCCAGGATCGATTCCGGTTGGCCCGCCAACAGCCGAACGCGAGATCGCAGTGACTCCTCGAAATCGAGTTCGCCCTGCATTGCACGTTCGGTGAGCTCGGACACCTGATCGCCAACGCCAGCCAGGTCGGCGAGCTCGTCGATCATCTCGTTCTGGACCAACGTGCGGTCGACATCGAGCACCATGACGCGCAACGCCCGACGTGGCAGACCCTTTGGTTGAATCGCCACATCCATTCCGGGGAACTTCTCGCGTAACACCACCAGTCCTTCACGCAACGCCTGGGAATCTCCGCCGGTCACCTCGAGCTGATAACTCCATGCCGGGTATTTCGACAGTCGCTCCAGCCGATCGACGTTGCCGCCGGTGTTGGTTACCACGCCGGTCACCGCCGCGAGTTCGGCTGCCTCGAGCGTTTGCCCCAGCACGGTCACGATCGTGCCGGTGGGCTTGCGCATCGGTGTTGCGTCGACCGGTTCGAACTCGATGCTCAACCCACGCTCGTAGCCCACGAGCAGCAGTTCCTTCAGCAGATCGCGTCCATCGGGAATCTGGGCCACGATGTTGAGCGAGATGTGGTGCCGGATCACGATCTGCTCGACGTCTTCGATCGAGGCTCCAGCCCGGGCCAGAGTGCCCAATATGTGCGTGGTGATCCCTTCGGCGTCTTGACCGTCGACTTGGATCAGGAAGGTTTGACGCGCGTTTGCCGGCTCGGTTTGCACCCCGGCAGGGTACAGCGGCGCCAAGGCGCATGTATCTACATCGGCGTCGTAAGCGACGATGAATTCGCCGGCGCGGCCTCTCGACAAGGGCGGCATCAAGCAGCAACTGCGATGGCAGCTGGCAGAGGGCGGCCCCGACCTTGAGGAAGTCGCTGGACCGATCAGTCCACTGAACAACCGGCGAAATGTGCGGCCTGTTTGGTGTTCGATGTCGCATAATGTCGCGTGGTCACGCCGCAGGACTGGCGGGTGACGGTTGTCGCCGTTGCTGGCCCGACAGCGCAGCGATCGAGGCCATGACTTCATTGGTGAGCTCGGTTCGTGCCTGACGCGTGCGGCGGTTCTTGGCCCACTCGCCCATGCCGATCGGTGCGCCGTAGCGGATCTCGATCTTGCCGCGAACCTGGGGAATCGCTTTGCCCACCGGCTGGACGACATCGGTGCCAACGAGAGCGACAGGCACGACCGGTGCCGATGCCTGCAACGCCATCTGGGCCACGCCATTGTGACCTGGATTGAGAAGACCATCGCGAGACCGGGTGCCCTCGGGATGAACCCCAACGACACCCCCGTCGGCCAGGATCTCCTGGACGCGACGCATCGTGACCCGGGCGTAGCGGCCGGTGCGATCGAGCGGCAACATGCCGGTCATGGGAAACAGGCGGCGAGCGATCGGATGGTCGAGATATTCGGCTTTGCCGAGGAAACTCACTGGTCGGTCGAGGCTGTACATGACCAGCAGCGAGTCGATGAACGCCAAGTGGTTGGCGGCCAACACGACCGGCCCATCGGCAGGAACGTTCTCGCGACCAACGTGTGAGACGTCGAGCCAGAGCTTGCGCAGTGGCGCGCTCAGTGCTCGGCCGACCCAGGCTCGGCTGCCAGCAGATTCAACGGCGCACTGCAAGAGCTCCCGGTCCGGCGTGCTCGTGGCTGCCGGAGGTGCTGTGACGTGCGGTCTCGATGGCGCACTGGTTGCATTCATGGCAGTTGCATTCATGGCGTGCCGGCCTCGGTCGAGAGCCACATGACGGGTTGGTGTGAGACCAAGCGCTCGCCCGACCAAGCCAGAGCCTCGCCGGATTGACCAGCGAACGGGCTGACGATCGGGGTGCGGCTCTGGCCGCTGTTCAGGTGCCCGACTACCTGACCGACCTGGATCTCGCGTCCTGGGCGTAGATCGCCCACAGGTTCGAACACACCAGCAGCTGGAGCAACCACCAATCTGGCCGCCGACTGAAAACGCTCGCCCTGCACGTCGGCTCGTCCCAAGCCGCCTGTGGTTAGGCCCAGAGCGCCAGGTTTCGCAGCGGTAGCGGTGAGTGTGGCGGTAGTTGCATGTCCCATGGAGATGACTTTCTCAGACGAATGTTCCAGATGGGTTACGCCTGTGTGAACACACCCAGATGGAGTGTCACGGTTGTCGGTGCCCTTTGTCGCCAGCTGGTCTCGCTGATGGATGACGACCCGCGGCGCAACTCGAAGGGGTTGCCCGAATCGCCGAGTCCTAAACCTCGGTTCGTCGAACGAGCAGCGTCGTGATCGCGCTGGGGATCCCCAGAAACCTTTGAGGGAAACCCCCATGACCTCGACGGGGTCTGATCTGGCCTACTGGATACATGAGCACTTCCTGCACGGACACCCCACTCTCACCGACGAGCACCGCAGTGTCGAACTCGCCGGTATCCCCCAAGGCTGCCTCCCTCAAAGAAATGGCCGGCGCCGCCAAGAGCGATCGCAACCGGGCGATCGATTTCTACCGGGCCGTTGCCATGCTGGCGGTGGCTCTCGGGCACTGGATGGCGATGAACATCGCTCTAGATGCCGATGGTGAACTGATCGCCGGCAATGCCCTGGAAGCCGCACCCAGCATGTCGATCATGACCTGGGCCTTTCAGGTCATGCCCCTGTTCTTCGTCGTCGGCGGCTTCTCCTCGGCCATGTCCCTCGACAGCTTCTCTCGGTCCAGCGCAGCACCTCGCACCCAAGACTGGGTGATTGCTCGGATGCGGCGCATGTTGGCTCCGGCCGTGGCGTTGGCCTCGACCTGGGCCGTGATCATCACTGCTGGCTTTGCACTCGGTCAAGGTGAACTGGTTGCGGTTGGTGCAACCGCTGCGGCCATCCCGCTGTGGTTTCTGGCGAACTACACCATCGACACGGCCATTGCTCCTTATGTTCTTCCACTGTTTCGCAAGCACCCGGTTGCGTTGCCTGCGGTTGGTGTTGCACTGTTCGGCCTACTCGAAGCTGCTCGCTTCGCGGAGATCCCGTACCTGCCACACGTCAACTGGGTGCTCGGTTGGCTGCTGTTCCAGGTCGCTGGTTTCGCCTGGCGCGACGGCATGCTTCCGACCGGCAAGACCATGGTTGCCACTGCCACCAGCTTCTGGGTTGCCGCCATCACTGCCGTGACGGTTGGTCCGTGGCCGGTCAGCATGGTGCACTTTCCTGGGCTCGAGAACTCGCCGACCCATCCCCCATCACTGGCGCTCATGCTGTTCGGTGCCGCCTACAGCTGTACCGCTATCGCTGCGGCACCCGCAATCAGCAACTGGTTGGCCGAACGCCCCAAGGCCTGGGCCACCGTGGTCGCCAGCAACACCGTGGCCATGTCGGTCTACCTGTGGCACTTCACTGCGGCGATTGCCGCCAGTGCCATCTTCTATGTTGCCGGCTGGTTGCCAACCGCAGCAGTTGGCACCGTCGACTGGTGGATCCAGAAGCTCCCACTGATGGGTGGCTCCACGCTGATCCTGGCCGCAATAGTGGCCAAGGTCATGCCCATCGAGCGCAACGCCCTGTTGGCCGCCCGCACGCCATGGGTTGGCGGTCCGGTCTCGATGCTGGTCCTGGCTGGTGTGCTGTCGACAGCGCTCAAGCAATGGGCACACGGCGACTTCACCGTCGCCGCCATCTGCATCGCTGTCGTACTGATCCTGTGGCACAGCGTGATCAAGAGCGACGCACTGATCACCAAGGTCGGCGCCTAGCTATAGCTAGCGGTTGGGCCAACCACCCACCTGTCGGGCGGTCGCCATGTATTCGCCGAGGCGGGTGCGGACTTCTTCGGTGGACTTCTCGAGTGATCCCATGTCGAACGGTGGTCGCTACTAGGGTTGCGCCGACATGTTCGTGCTGGTCGTTGTCATTGGTCTGTTCGCCCTGATGGTGGCAGCCGTGGTGTATGACCAAGTGCGCTTGGCTCGACGCCGAAATGTCAACCGTGGTTTTCGTCGGTTGTCGATGCAGGCGAGCCGAAGGTTGCAGTTTCGCCAACCGGTTCGCACCGACGAAGCCTTCTTTCTGCAGATGGCAGGCGACCCTGTCGCTGCTGACGCGAACGGCTGGACCGGCGACGAAGTCGACGCCGTGCGTCGCCGATTCGCCGACCGACGCGAGTTTGCGAAGTACAAGGGGGGTGAGATGGTGGCGTTCGACCGGTCGACAAGCGTGGCCGTCGGTACAGCCACATTCTCACCGTCACCGCTCGATGGCGTGGCGCGTTCCATTGGCCTGCATGTGCACCCCGACCACCGGTGCAAGGGATACGGCCGCGAGATCATGGCTGGGGCCATCACCTTGTTGCAGTACGAGGCCGGCCCTGTCCACGTCGGCACCCGGGTCGACAACGTCGGGATGCAACGGATTATGCAACAGCTGGGCTACCACCCCCTACCCGGTACGCAACCGTTCGTGGCTCCCAACGCAAAGAGCTACGAGGGCTACTGGTACCACTGCGGCGCCGACACCCACCCGCCGCTCGGCCTGTACGACGTGTGACGCCTCCCGGCGCGAACTTCGGCCACGACGCTCCCATCCGCCATGCTTGAGCGGTGTCCAACCTGTTTCACGAACTGTTTGTCGCCGACCCGGAACGCACCTTCTTGGTCGAAGGCGACGACGCCCACACCTACGGCACCTTCCAAGTTCATGCTCGCCGACTCGGCGCCGCCGTTCGTGCCCATGGCCTGACTGCCGGAGATCGGTTGGTTGCGCAAACCAACAAGTCGGCCGACGGCTTTGCTCTGTGGCTCGGATGCCTGGCCGCCGGAGTGGTGTACGTGCCCACCAACACCGCCTATACCCCCGACGAGATCTCGTACTTCTGCAACGATGCAGGCGCCTCGCTGTTGGTGGTCGACGACCTGGCGGCACTCGCCAGTGTCGACGTGCCCACCGTGGCCATCGACGACCTCGGGCGAGCGGCGGCGGAACTCGATCCGGTGACTGTTGCGCCGGTAGACGAAGCCACGCCCGCTGCGCTCGTATACACGTCAGGAACAACGGGGCGGCCCAAGGGAGCGACGCTCACCCATGGTTGCCTGCTCCACAACGCACGAGCGCTCGCCGAGGTTTGGGCGTTCGCCCCAGACGACATCTTGGTGCACACGCTGCCGATCTTTCATGTGCACGGATTGTTCATTGCGCTGCATCCGACAATGCTGACCGGTGCCCAGACACGATTTCTGCCCCGCTTCGAACCCGAGTCCGCCATCGATGCCATGGCCGGAGCAACGGTGTTCATGGGCGTGCCCACCTACTATCACCGCTTGCTCGCAAAAGAGCGATTCGGCCCCGACGCCTGCGAATCGATGCGACTGTTCACGTCGGGATCCGCGCCGATGACCGAGCTCACCCATGCCGAATTCACCGACCGCACCGGCCGCCACATCGTCGAGCGCTACGGCATGAGCGAGGCGGGCATCATTGCGTCGAATCGCATGGGCGCCGAAGTCGCTGGCTCTGTGGGCCATGCGTTGCCAGGATACGAGATCCGCATCGTCGACGACACCGGACACGTGCTCGATGCCGGCGGCACCGGCACCGTCGAAGTCCGCGGCCCCAGTCTGTGCGCGGGCTATTGGAACCGCCCCGACGCCAACGCCGAGTCACGCACCGACGATGGCTGGTTCTCGACCGGCGACGTCGGGTCTCTCGACGCAACCAGCCGCCTCACGCTCGAAGGCCGATCGAGCGACATGATCATTTCCGGCGGATTGAACATCTATCCGAAGGAGATCGAGATGGTCATCGACGAGATCGATGGCGTGGTCGAGTCCGCCGTGGTCGGCCAGCCACACCCCGACCTCGGTGAAGCCGTTGCCGCCTATCTCGTACTCGAGCCCGGATGTTCGCCCCAGAATCTCGACCTCGAAGCTGCACTGAAATTGCTGGCTCGATTCAAACACCCGAAGGCCGTGCACGTCATCGGCGAGCTCCCACGCAACGCCATGGGCAAGGTCCAGAAAAACCTATTGCGTTCAAACGAGGGCAACCCCCAATAGCCTCTGGCCGTGGCGGACTTCGAGCTCATTGGATCGACAACGCGCAGCGGCATCGCTGTTGATGAGGTCGAGTTCGATGTAGCAGGTGGGCCTGCGGCTTCGGGTTATCTCCTGGGTATGAACCACGAGGACGGCCCACAGCCCGTTGTCATTGGACTCCATGATGAGCGCGGAGACAAAGCATCACTGCTCCCCGACCTCGCACATCTCGCCGCTCGTGGGTTTCTCTGTCTGAGCGTGGACGGTCCCATCACTCGCCGAGCCGCCGCAGCTCGGGATCCATTGGGGGCATTCATGAGTCAGTTCCGGATTGCGGTGACCGCACTCAACCTGCTGCAGGACCAATCCGACCACACCCATCGACCTCGTGCTGCATTCCTGGGGCGAGGCTTGGGCGGCGAGGTCGCGGCCAGTGTCGCTGCACTCACCGGTCATGTTCAGGCCGTGGTCGCCGTGGCATCACTGCCGGATCGAAGCAGTTTCTTCGCTCGCTCACCGCATCCTCTGGCTGCTGGGTTGCGGCTGTTCCACGACGACGAATCCATTGCGAAGCAGGTCGAGGGACTGCGCGAACATCGCCTCGTCAAGCAGCTCGAAGCAGCTCCGAGCACCCGCTGGCTGTTGCAGGTTGCCGATGACGACGATCGACTCAGCGACGAAGACCAGGCCTTGTTCTCACTGTCGATTCCACGGACCGTGCGCGTCAAGCACGTCGCCCATGGAACTGATCTGTCGACACCGCAAACACGACGCGCCCGCGTCGACTTCGTCACCGAGATGACCAGCTAGCCCTGTTTACCAGGCGATCCACGAACCGAGGTCGGCCGAGACATTGGCGTGGGGGTCGGGTTCGAACCAGCTGACAACCAGGCCCTCGATTGCAATACCGGCGGCACTCCACGATTGGAGTTGACCATCGACACCCGTGGTGCGCTTCATGTCGGCCAGCCGAGGCTCTACTGGCTGATGCAACGCCGTGCCCTCGATCGTCGAGCTCACCAGTGCGCCCAAATCGTGCAGGGTCAACGGGTCGCGCGGTCGCAACCCGAAGATGGAGCCGAGTTCGGCGAACAACTCGACAAATCGATCCCCAAATTGCTGCGCTGCCAGTCGGAATGCCTCGGTCATAGCGGCATCGGCTTCAACGCCGGTGCCAACCGACGCCAGCGATGACATGTAGACGCGCCACTCGAGACTTTGAGCAACAGATTCGACGTTGGTGTGGGCGAGAACGCGGATCACTTCGCGCAGTGCCGATGCCAGCTTGGACGGGTCGTGCGACTCGATGAGTGGGGCGACGTCGGCCAAGACCTGCTCGATTGCCATCCCGGTCGGCCCCGTGTCCACGCTGCTGTCGAGATCGCTCAGCAGATCCGCTCGATACTCTTCGAGCTGTCCCCTCCCACCTTCGTACAGGCGATACGCAGTTGAGCGCGGAACACCCGACAACTCGATCGCATCCTTCAGCGTCACCCGGTCCAGCCCCGGCGCAACTCCACGCGATTTCAACAGCTCGAGGCCAGCGTTCAACAACGCCCGTCGTGACTCGGCTGCCTTCAGGCGTTTCCTTGGTTCGTTTGATGACATGCTTCCCATTCTGACACTCGGCAAACCGAGAAGTCCTACCACTAAGCGGCAAATTAATCATCTCTTCGGATGAGTCACCTATATGGATTAGTTCATTCGGGTTGGTTCACACACGGCCCGAATGGAAATTGGGCCCAAATTGCGAATCCGCCGAAAATCACTGCGTCCAGGCCGTCCCTCCCCCCAGCCCGCTCCCGCAGTTCGATTGGGCGACAAAACGACACGGGGCCCACCACAGTGGAGGCTGCAGTGGACCCGGTCGTTTCGGGATCGGACTCGGCTGGCCGAGACCGTCTGTTGTCTGGGTCAGCCGACGAATACAGTGCCGTCGACGGTCAAGCTTCCACCAGGCTGGGTGAACAGGTCCGGGCCAACGGGTGAACTATTGCGGCTCACGTTGGTTCCGTCGACGGTCATTGTGCCGACGGCCGAGTTCCACAGGCCTCCACCTTCGTTGACTGCAAAGTTGCCGGTCACGCGGCCACCGTCGATATCTACGATGCCGTTGGCGCTCAGGTGCAGACCGCCACCGTTGCCGGGAGCTGCACCGGTGTCATTCCAGGACAGAACGACGTCGACCAGGGTGGTGGTACCCACGGGTCCTTCGGCACCGCCGACAGCCTCGATACCGCCGCCAGCACGAAGTGCGCTGTTGCGAGCAATAGTGGTGTTGGTGACCGTCAGGTCACCTTGGTCGTTGAGAATGCCACCACCAGAACCCGAGGTGCCTTCGGCATCGTTGTCGATGATGGAACCGCCTTCGACGATGAGCGTTCCGCCGGCATTGAACAGACCACCACCGCCCTGATCAGCTTCGGCGCCTCGAGCGAAGTTGTGCGAGACCAAGGTGTTGGTAACCGTCATGGTGCCAGCACCATTCCACAGGCCGCCACCCTCGGAAGCTGCGGTGTTGAACAGCACATTGCTGTCGGTCACGGTTGCGTCGCCCGCACCGGTGATGTGCAAGCCGCCACCGTTACCAGGGGTTGAACCAGTCCAGTTCTGCAACAGTTCCACGTCGACCAGATCGGTGGAACCAACATTGGCTTCGATACCGCCACCGGCGCGAAGGGAGGTGTTGCGGCTGATCGAGGTGCCCTCGACCTGCAGCGAGCCCTGGTCGTTCAAGATGCCGCCACCTGAGCCGGCTGCACCGTTGGCGTCGTTTCCGTCAACGGATCCGTTGGTCATGACGACCGTGCCGCCGGCGTTGAACACACCACCGCCACCCTGGTCGGCTTCGGCGCCACTGGCGACGTTGTCGGAGATTCTGGTGTCGGAAATCGTCATGGTGCCTGCACCGTTCCACAGACCGCCACCCTCGGCCGAAGCCGTGTTGGCGACCACTTGGCTGTTGGTGATCGTGGCGTCACCCGCACCGGTGATGTGGAAGCCACCACCGTTGCCCGGCGCTGCGCCGGTCGTGTTGCCCTGCATCAGTACCGCGTCGAGGTTGGTGGTTCCCACGTTGGCTTCGATACCGCCACCTGCACGATTGGACGTGTTGTTCGTGATGTCGGTGTTGGTCACGGTCAGCGTGCCGGCGTTGTTCAAGATGCCTCCGCCAGAGCCGGCTGCGCCGTTGGCGACATTGTTCTCGATGACCGAGTCGTCAACCGTGAATTCGCCACCGTCGTTGAACAGTCCGCCACCGCCCTGATCGGCTTCGGCACCCGTTGCGGAATTTCCAGAGATCGTGGACTTGGTGACGGTCATGTTGCCGCCTTCGGAATTCCACAGCGCGCCACCTTCGGCCGAAGCTGTGTTCGACGTGAAGGTCGAGTCGTCGATGACCACCTCGCCCGCACCCGACAGGTGCAATGCGCCACCGTTTCCGGGCTCGGCGCCGGTGCTGTTGGCGTTGAAGGTCGAACGCACGATGGTGGTGCTTCCACCGTTTGCTTCGATGGCGCCGCCGGCACGGGTCGCCTGGTTCGACTCGAAGGTCGAGAAACGGATCATCATCGTGCCGGTATTCAACACGGCACCACCCGATGCTGCGGGACCCTCGGCGCGGTTGTTCGTAAATGTGACCAACTGCAACATGGTGGTACCTGCGTTGGCGATTGCGCCACCGCTACCCACGATGGGGTCTTCGCCACCAGCGGCGAAACCATTCGTGATGGTGACACCACTCAACGTCAGGCTGCCGCTTTCGGCAACATCGAACGCTCGATCGAGTCCGTTGGGGTTGATCGTTGCGCCGAAGCCGCTGATGCGGATGTCCGACGTGATATCCAGGTCACCGCTTGCGCCGGCTTCCTCGTCGACCTCGGCGTTGGCCAAGACGAAGGTGTAGGCCCCGGCCGGCAACGTGATCTGGGAAACTTCGCCGCTGGCGTCAGCTTCTTGGATTGCCGCCCGCAGGCTGCACTGGCCGTCGGCATCGGCACAGGTGCCGTCTCCGGGCGATGCATCGACGCTGTCGACGGTCGCGTCCACGGTGATTCGTTGAGAAACTTGCGCCTCGGCGGGATTAGCGACAGCGATCGTCGCCAAGACCATGAGAAGTGTTGTCAGTGCGCCTATCGCGCGGCGTGATTTGCCAGCCATTATTGACCTCCAGGCAATTGATGGTTTCTTCCAGTTCGGCGGACTCAGCCGTCTGGATTGGTTTTTATCAACATGCTCTGGCCGCGCCCCGGAAACTCGGCCAGACGCTTAGGCTCTCACCCGTGCGAGTGTTGCCACGCGGACAGACAACATCGACTGGTTCGAGACTGCGTCAACTTGTCGTGGCCTTCATCGCCGGCTTTCTGCTGCTACTCGTCGGCGCGACGGCTGCACAGGCTCAAGGCAACGAAGGACTCGAGGTGTCGTCGACCACGATCTATGCACCCGATCCCGAACTCGAACGAGTGGCGGTGACCTCGACGTACACCCTGACCAACTTGCAGGCCGATGAGGTTGTCGGCGACGGCGTCAGGTCCTTCTTCTACACCAGGTGGGTCATAGCCATGCCGGCCACGGCGACCGCATTCACCGCATCGAGTAACGGGCAACCGCTCACCGCGGTGATCGAAGCCGACCCCGACAGCGACGAAGTCGTCTTCGGCAACATCACCCTGCCGTTCAATCTGAACTTTCAGCAGACCGTGCAACTCGACGTGAGCTTCTTGATTCCTGGTGGCGCACCCCGCACCGACGGCACGGCTGCCCGCATCAACGACTCGTTCTTGTCGTTCTCGATCTGGGCTGCCGGCGATGCTGGCCGCACCGACGTTCGTGTCGACATCCCGCCAGGCTTCACCGTTGATCTTCAGGGCGACCTCGACGAACTGCAACAGACCAACACTGCCGATGGCACAGTGCTCGAAGCCATCGACATTCAAGAACCCCAAGACTTCTTCGGGCAGATCTTCGGTCGTAACGACAGCGGCCTGCTCACCGAAACAGCAGCACTACCGGGGGCCACGGCCACCATTCGCGCCTGGCCAGACGACCCCGAATGGGCCGAGTTCGTGGCAGAGGCAATCGAACAAGATGTCCCCGTGATCGAAGACCTGATCGGTATCGATTGGCCTGCGGGCGATATCGAGGTCATCGAAACCGTCACCCCCTACCTGTTCGGCTACGGCGGTTGGTTCAACGCATCGTCAGGTCGTATCGAAATCGGTGACCAACTCGAGCGCGACCTGATCCTGCACGAGCTCAGCCACGCATGGTTCAACGACGAACTCATCGACGGACGCTGGATCACCGAAGGATTGGCCGAGGAGTTCGCCAGCCGGGCAATCGAGTCGACCAGCGGTGAGCGTCTCGAACCAACCGAGCCCGATCTACGAGATCCACTGCGGGTCCCGCTGAACGCATGGGCCAGCCCGTGGACGCTCGACGAAGAAAGTGCCTTCGACTACGAACAATTCCACTACAACGCCTCGTGGTGGGTCATGCGCCAGATCACCAATGACATCGGGCTCGATGCCTTTTCCGATGTCCTCTTGGCCCTGCAGGCCAACGACCTCCCCTACCCCGGCGAAGGGCCCGTCGAAGAAACCAGCCAGCAAACACAATGGACACACCTGTTCGATCTTCTCGAGGATCGCGGTGCCACCGACCTCGACGATCTCTTCGCGAACTACGTGCTCGTGCCCGCAGACAGCGAACGACTTGCCCTCCGGCGAGCAGCGCGTGCCGACTATGAAGCTCTCGTAGCCCACGGGGCGAACTGGGGTGCTCCGCTGGTCGTTCGCCAAGAGATGAGCTCGTGGCAATTCGAGATCGCCCGCAACACCATGGCCGCCGCCACCGACCTGCTGGCCACACGCAACGAGATCGATGCATTGGCACGTGATCTCGAGATCGTCATCGAGCATTTGAGCGAGCTGGCCTACGAGGACGCCTCCTCGCGAGACGAACTGGACCAAGCACATGAGAACGAGCGCGAACTTCTCCGTGATCTCTCGGCGCTGCAAAGCAACCGCAATCAGCTCGTCGAACAGGCGGAGGCGCTCAGCAGCACGGTCGAATTCGCGCCGATGACCTATGACGAGGCCGTAGACAACATCGCCGACCAACGCCAGGCCGCGACCGTCGTGCAGGATCTGCGCGATCAAGTCGACCGGACAGCTTCCGAGTTCGACCTGACGGCGCCGGACTGGCCCGCATCGACCGACTTCGAAGCAGCGGCTGGACTGGCCGACGCCCGCTTGGCCACCCTGAGCGCCATCGACCGGGCTACGAAAGCTATCGACGCACCTCGGGGATTGGTGCAGAACATCGGACTTGTTGGTAGCGACCCGAACAGCTTGTTGGCTCAGTCCCGGTCCTCATTCGAAGCCGATGATCTCGACGATGCTTTCGATGCCACGGCCATGGTCGAGACCATGCTGGCAGACGCCCACTCGGCGGGTCGGACGCGAGTGACCTGGGGCACCATCTCGGCGCTCGTGCTGGTGTTCTCGGCCCTGGCCTTCGGCCGGTACCAACGGGGTCATGGAAAGCCGCGCCAGAACATCGAAGAGCCCGACGCCAACGACGCCGACCGACCCGTGGTGCTCAACCGGTGAAGAAGCCACCAGATGGATGCAGGATTTCACCGGTGAAGTAGCTGGCGTCGTCGCTGCACAAGAACGCCGCCGCCGCCGCGATGTCTTCGGGTTGGCCACGACGGCCCAACGGAATGGTCGTCATAAAGGCATCGAGGCGCTCCTGAGGCATCATGTCGAATACCTGCGTCATGTTCGTTTCGATGAAGCCGGGACCCACCGCATTGATGCGAATGTTCGCTCCGCCGAGCATCGTGCCGAGCTTTTTGGTCAACATCCATACCGCCGACTTCGACGCGGTGTAGGCGATCGGGCCAGCGTTGGGGTTCTTGGCTGCGATCGATGCAATGGTCACGATGCTGCCTCCTTTGGGTTGACCGTCGGGCCCCGGCTCGGCCATCTTGGCGGCACACGCCTGCGCCGCCAGAAATGTGCCGATGAGGTTGACATCCATCACGGTGCGGAACTCTTCGATGTCGTAGTCGAGCACCTCGAGATACGGCTTCGTTGCGAACCGCTCGCGATCGGCCATGCGCTTGCGTTCGACCTCGGCGTCGCCGTTGTACTGCGAATGGGTGATTCCTGCCGCCGTCACCACGGCATCGAGGCGACCAAACGAATGGATCGCTGCGTCAGCCATGGCGGCGTTGTCCAGCCGAGACGTGGCATCGAGTTCGACAAACACGGCTGAACCACCATTGGCGATGATCTCGTCGGCCACTGCTTGGCCCCGATCGACCGCTCGATCAGCCACCACCACCGACGCTCCTTCGGAGCTGAAGCGCAGGCAACACGCCCGACCAATCCCGTTGGCGCCCCCGGTCACCACCGTCACCTTGTCCTGAAAGCGTTGCATTCGTGTCCCTCGTTGTCGATCTCACTCACGAGTTTGGCACGCGGCACGACATGAGAATTTCTCAGTGAGACAAGCAGTGGTGCTACCGTCCCGCGCCCGCCACCGCCGGATTCGCAGTACAGTTCCCTCGACTACAACACCCTGGGAAATCTCGACGTGTGTCGAGACAGGGATATCTGGAGGGATATATGGACAACAAGAGCAAGCTTGCAAAGCTGCTTGCGCTGGTGTTCGCCTTTGCACTTCTGGCCGCCGCATGCGGTAGCAGCAGTGATGGCGACGACACCACGACCGCAGGCGATGGCGACACCGCTCAGGCCGACGACGGCGACGGCGACGCCATGGATGACGCTGGCGACGATGCCATGGATGACGCTGGCGACGACGCCGGCGACGATGCCATGGATGACGAAGAGGTCGAACTGACCCAGGGCGGCGACGTTGCTGCTCGGGTCCAAGCAGCCGGCACTCTCGAGTGTGGGGGCAATGACACCCTGCCCGGCTTCGGCATCATCGATGCCGAAGGCGAATTCAACGGCTTCGATATCGACTTCTGCCGCGTGGTAGCTGCTGCGGTTCTCGGCGATGCCGACGCAGTCAACTTCACGCCACTCGTTGCTGCGCAGCGTTTCCCCACCCTGCAGTCGGGTGAAATCGATGTCCTGATCCGCAACACCACCTGGACCGCAAGCCGTGACGGCAGCGAGGGCGCAACCTTCCTGCACACCACGTTCTTCGATGGCCAGGGCTTCATGGTTCGTGCCGACAGCGGCATCTCGTCGCTCGACGACATCTCCGATGCCACCATCTGCGTACTTCAGGGCACGACCACCCTGTTGAACATGAACGCCGTACTGGGCGATATGGGTATCCCATTCACGCCAGTCGAGTTCGAATCCAACGACGAACTGAACCCAGCCTTCCAGGCCGGCCAGTGCGAAGTCTGGACTTCTGATGCGTCACAGCTCGCAGCATTTGCTGCCAGCATCGACATCGAAACCAGCATCCTGCCCGAGATCATCTCCAAGGAGCCTCTGGGTCCTGTTGTCGCCGATGGTGACACGCAGTGGGCACAGCAGGTCAACTGGGCAACCATGGCCACCATTCAGGCATGGGAGTACGGCATCTCGTCAGAGAACATCGATGGCTTCATGGACAGCGAAGACAGCGGTATCCGCCGCTTCCTCGGCCTGCCAATCGAAGGCGACGACGGCACCTCGGCAGTATTCGATGCCGGCCTCGGTCTCGATCCAGAGTTCGCACAGAACATCATCCGCCAGGTAGGCAACTACGAAGAGATCTTCGAGCGCAACCTGGGACCAATCAGCCTGAACCTCGGCGGAAGCCCGAACGACCTGTGGACCAATGGTGGCCTGCAGTACGTTCCACCATTCCGCTAGACCACACGCTGTTTCGACAGCATGAACAACGGCCCTACACGGGCTGAATAACGAGCACTCGGCGGGTCGGACGCTACGTTCGGCCCGCCGCTGCCGTTTTCTTCGCTAAGGTGCGCCCAGCACAAGAAACTCTTGGGGGGATTCTTGATCACATTCTTGCTCGCAGCACTCGCTGTTGCTGCGGTGCTGACGGTCATCTATGTCTTTGGTCGACTCGTCTACGACGGCTTTCAGCTCGCCGCCAGCCGACGCCGCGACAAGGGCGACACCGACCTTCCCCCGCTCTGGCGCGACGTTCAGGGAATCGGCATTGCCGCCCAGATCATCTTTCTGATCGGGCTGATCGTGCTGATCCGCTATCTGTGGGGCAACTTCACGGCTCGCGTCGACTCCGTGGGCCAAGACCTGTCGTTCGACTTTCTCGATCAGCCGTCTGGCATCACCATTGCCGACAACCCGCTCAACCCCAACAATCCGGTGTCCGATGCAATAGTTGCAGGGTTCGGCAACACGATCCGTGTCATTCTGCTCGGAATCCCGCTGGCGCTCATCTTGGGCACGTTGGTGGGTATCGCCCGCTTGTCCACGAACTGGCTGCTGCGCAAACTCGCCACCGGCTACGTCGAGTTCCTGCGCAACATTCCGGTACTCGTGGTGATCGTGTTCGTCTGGTCTGGTTTCTTGAACGGCCTGCCACGTTCCCAAGAGGCTCTAAAGCCGCTGGGCGGTTGGTTCATCCTGTCGAACAATCGCTTTGCCTTCCCGTCGATCAAGGGCGACGGCAACGTCGGCACCTACCAACTGATACTGCTGGCGGCTCTGGTGGTAGCCGCCGCCGTCTGGTGGTGGCGGACCCGGGTGTTCGACAGCACCGGTCAGCCGCATCGCCGCGTGCTCTGGTCGGTCGGGACCTTCCTGCTGATTGCCGTGGTGGCCTACTTTGCGCTCGACGGTCCTATTGCGACATCCAAGCCCATGCTCGATGACCGAGGCCGTGTGTTCTCCGACGGCATTCGTATGGTCATGCCCTTTGCCGCACTTGTCACCGCATTGGTTCTGTACACGGGCACCCACATCTCCGAGATCGTGCGTGGCAGTATCCAGGCGGTGCATCAGGGTCAGGTCGAAGCCGGCAACGCCCTGGCACTGTCCGCCTTTCAGCGATACCGCTTCGTCGTCCTGCCCCAGGCCATGCGCATCGCCTTCCCGCCACTCATCAATCAGTTTCTCAACTTCACGAAGAACAGCTCGCTGGCCATCGCCATTGGTTACCCCGAAGGAACGTCGGTCATCAACAATTTGTTCGGTCAATCGCAGCCAAGCAGCCAGCTCATTCTGATCCTGATGCTGTTCTACTTGACTTTCTCGCTGATCATCTCTGCGATTGGCAACCTGATCAATCGCCGACTCCAGATCGTGGGGCGCTGACATGACGAACCTCCCGTCGAACACGACAGAAGCCAACCTGGTTGGTGAAGAACCCATCGCAGTCGAACGATCCACTGCGCCTTCCACCACATTGGCTCCCGTCGACTGGATCAAACAGAACCTGTTCTCGAACGTGCGCAACTCGATCATCACCCTGATCGTGGGAGCGTTGGCCGCCATCGCCATCTACTCCGGCGTTCGCTGGATCATCGGCGCCGACTTCGAGATCGTGCGGGTCAACCTGCGCAACTTCATGATCGGCCAGTTTCCCCGAGACGAACTCTGGCGTCCGTGGGCGTCGGGTCTCATCATCGCCACCACCTTGGGCTTGGTGTCGGGCGCCTTGGCGCACAATGCGTACGACACGGCTCAACAAATGGGAGTGCCAGCGCACCGAGATTCCTACCCGCAGCTTGTGCGGCGGTTCTGGCCCCTGATCGCGGTCATGATCTTTTTCGTGAGCTTTGCGCGAACCGTGCTGCCCTACATCGGCTTGGCCAGCGTGTTCGTGGTCGTGCTGTTGTTTCGAGAAATCGGCTGGCGCTTACCGGCGTCCTTCCGCAGCCGAGTCGTGTACGTGGGTGCCATCTTGGCCGTGCTGTCCATGTTGGTCATCGCCGGCACGTCGAATCTCGGTGGCCTGGCCATGGGCATCATCGCTGCTATCTGGATGGCCTCCGAAGTCGGGCGCATGACGCCATTGCCAGGAATGGCCGGCACGCTGCGCACCTTCGGGTTATCGGCTCTTGCGTTCGTGGTTGCCTACTTCGTTGTTGCACTGATCCCCTTCGACGGCTTTGGTTGGGAAGACTGGGGTGGCATTCACATCAGCCTGTTCACCATGGTGATCGGTATCACGCTGGGCATGCCGTTCGGCATCCTGTTGGCCATCGGCCGGCGGTCGAATCTGCCGGTGATCAAGACCGCGTCGACGATCTTCATCGAGTTCGTCCGCGGCGTGCCGTTGATCTCGTTGCTGCTGTTCTCGAACCTGATGCTGCGCAACTTCTTCCCCCTGTCGTTCGAGATCCCGGCTGATCTGACCATGGCCATCATCGTGATCACCGGCTTCAGTGCGGCCTACATCGCCGAGATCGTCCGCGGCGGATTGCAAGCGGTGCCCAAGGGTCAGACCGAAGCTGCGCAGGCGTCGGGCATGTCGCCGGGCAAGGTCCAACGCCTGATCGTGCTGCCGCAGGCACTCAGGGCAGTGATTCCGGCCATGGTCGGCCAGTTCATCTCCTTGTTCAAGGACACCTCGTTGCTCTCCATCATCGGTATCACCGAATTCCTCCGAGTGACCGATGTGGCCAACGCCCAGCCGGCCTTCTCCGGCAAGCAACTGGCTCCGGTGACCTATCTGTTCGTGGCGATTGGCTACTGGGCCTTCGCCTACACCATGTCGAGAGAGAGCCGTAGGCTCGAAACCAAACTAGGGATTGGCGTCCGATGAGTGAACCCGCAGTAGTTGTCAACTCCGATGCAACCAAAGCCGGCGGCACCGGCAAGGTCATGATCGAAGTCGCCGGCATGGACAAGTTCTTCGGTGACTTCCAAGCACTACACAACATCAACATGAAGGTGGGTGAGCGCGAGGTCGTGGTGGTCATCGGGCCATCCGGTTCGGGCAAGTCCACCCTTATCCGCACCATCAACCGCCTCGAGCGCCACGACCGAGGCACCATCATCGTCGACGGTGTCGAACTGACCGACGACATTCGCAACATCCAGGAGATCCGGCGTGAGACCGGCATGGTCTTCCAGTCGTTCAACCTGTTCCCGCATCTGTCGGTGATCGACAACATCACCCTGGCGCCGCGCAATGTGCGCAACATCCCCAAGGCCGAAGCCGAAGCCACGGCCATGGAACTACTCGAACGGGTCAAGATCCCCGACCAGGCCCGCAAGTTCCCCGGCCAGATGTCCGGCGGTCAGCAACAGCGAGTAGCCATTGCCCGCACGCTCGCCATGAAACCCAAGGTCATCCTGTTCGACGAGCCGACATCGGCGCTCGACCCCGAGATGATCAAAGAAGTCCTCGACACCATGAAAGACCTGGCGCTCGAGGGCATGACCATGATCGTCGTCACCCACGAAATGGGATTCGCCCGCGAAGTCGCCGACCGAGTCGTGTTCATGGCCGACGGCGAAATCGTCGAAGTAGGCGAACCCGAACACTTCTTCACCAACCCCCAAGAAGAACGAACCAAACTCTTCCTGTCACAGATTCTGTAACCGCGTATCATCTGGGTCAGACCCAGATGATACAGATGAGCGAAACGGCGCAGGGACGGGAGCGCAGTGGTGGGATATTGCGCTACTGGGTTTCTAGGGGGCGGGCTTCGTCGGCTCCCCATTCGCTCCATGAGCCTACGTAGAGATCTGCTTCTATGCCGAGCGTGGTCAGTGCGATCAGGTTGTGGCAGGCGGTGACGCCCGAACCGCAGTACATCGCCGGTCGCGGCCCGTCGGGCTCTGCCTCCAGGACCTCGACAAAGCGATGCCGTAGTTCTTCATCGGACAGCATCTGGCCGGTGAGATCGTCGATGTTGTCTTCCCACGCCAAATTGATGGCGCCGGGTATGTGCCCGAATCGGGGATCGATGCGGTTCGATTTCCCCTGGTAGCGAGAGGCGTTGCGAGCGTCGACGACCACGCCGCCCGTCTCGATTCGGCGGGCAACCTCGTCGGCATCGATGAGCCGGTCGGTGGGCCACGGATCCGCGTCGAACACCGCTGGCGCCGGCGTGACGGGACCGGACTCGAGCTCGCCTGTCCAGGCATGCATGCCTCCGTCGAGAACCGCCGCAGGGATGTCGAGCAACGTGAGCATGAACCACAGGCGAGCCGCCATGCCACCACCGACATCGTCGTAGATCACCGCTGGCTTTGCCCCGGCGTAGCCCAGACGTCCCATTGCTTCGGCGAACGCTTCGGGGGCGGGAAACGGATGCCGGCCGCCGGGTTGTGACGGGGGGCCCGAAAGATCATCGTCGAGACTCACGAAAACCGCGCCCGGCAAGTGTCCTCGCTCGAACGCCTCGGGGGCCGATCGTCCGTCGAGGTAGGAACGAGAATCGAAGAGTTGGACCGATTCGAGGTTGTCCGCCAACCACTCTGCGGAAACAAGGGGCCCGAAATCTTCCATGCCGAACAATCTAGCCGGACCGCAACATGTGTTCAGATGCCACACTGCATGCTGTGATCGAACATGTCTCCTACGGCAAACTCCCCGACCAATATGGCGAATTGCGGACGCCCCCCGATGCGGGCGAGCGGCCACTTGTCATATTGATCCACGGAGGCTTCTGGCGCGATCAGTATCGATGCGAACTGATGCACCCGCTGGCCGGCGCGCTCAGTGACCGTGGCTATCCTTCGTGGAACATCGAATACCGGCGGGTTGGACCAAGTGGTGGCGGCTACCCCACCACGCTGCACGACGTCGCAACGGCGATCGACCACATGACCGAACGGGGATGGTCCTCGATCGCAGTGATCGGGCACTCTGCGGGCGGCCATCTGGCTCTCTGGAACGCCAGTCGAAGCGAGGCGCCGATCAGGCCTGATTTAACTGTCGGCCTGGCTCCGGTGGCCGACGTGATCGCGGCGAACCGAACGGAAGTCGGCAAGGATGCCACTGCGAACTTCTTCGGCGGTGACGTCGACGATGTGCCCGACAACTATCGCGCCGGCCAGCCCACGCCGACCGAGTTTTCAGGGCGCATCGTGCTTCTCCATGGCGACAACGACGACTCGGTGCCACTAGCGCAATCCCGCGCCGTTGCTGACCATGTCGATCGCTTCGACGTCTTGGTCGATACCAACCATCTCGACGTGATCGACCCAATGCACGAAACCTGGGACATCGTCTATGACGAGCTTGCGAAACTCACCGCCAAAGACTGAGTGTCGTCAGAGCGCAGGAATGCGTGCCGCAAGTCCTTCTGCGTCAATGACCTCGATACGAGCACGCCTGAGACGAACCAGCTCGTCGCGAACGAGATCTTGCAGGACCCGATTCACTGTTGGTCGCGTGGTTCCAGCAAGCGACGCCAGTGTTGCCTGGCTCAGCCGGATCGTGCCATCAAAGGCGGTTCCAAGAGCAAGTACCCGACGACTCACGCGTTCTTCTGCGGTCGAATGCACGGCCTCGGCGAGCCGTTTCGACATGTCGCGCAATCGTGCGTCCAAGATCTGGACCAAGAACTGATCGATCTCCGGGCGTTCAACCCGAAGCTCACGAAACTGCGTTGGCCGCATCAAACGAACCTGGGTCGGCCGAACAGCCACGACCGTTGCGCTGCGAGCGGTCTGGGCCAACAAAGCCTGCTCACCCACCACATCGCCACCGTCGACCACGCTGAGACCAACGGCGGCCCCATCTATGGTGAGCGACTGGACGAGAACTCGTCCGCGTTCCAACAGATACATGCCATCGGGCGCATCGCCTTCGCGGCACAGAACACTGTCGGCGTTGTAACCCCGCTCGATTGTTCGCTCCAGAACGGCTTCTACCAGGCGAGGATGTACATCCTCGAGTCGCTGGCGCCAATGCATAGAACCCCGTCTCTAATGATTGTCTCGCATGCTTGCTATGCGGTCGCAGTCGCGCCTGAAGCCGCGCCAGAGCATACCAACTTCTGTGGTCGTGACTGTAAGTCGCTGGAACCACCTTTGATTCGCTTCCACGAGCACTTTTGTCACACCATCTGGCTCACGAGTGTCCAGGAGGTAACACCCGAGCGTGTTCGCTGGGCACTAGCGTTGGGCAACTATGGCATCGTTGCGCATCATTGGACAGGCCTGCGGTGACGAGATCGACCGAGGCTTCGCCGCAATCCGCGACGAACTCGAGGTACCGGCTGGCTTCCCCGCCGAAGTGGTCGCCGAGGCCGAGCAGGTAGCCGAACGGGGTCCGCAGATACCACCGGGTGCTGCCGAGGGCTACGTCGACCGGACCGACCTCGCCCTGCTGACGATCGATCCGCCGGGCAGCATCGATCTCGACCAGGCGTTCGCCGCCGAACGACACGGCGACGGCTATCGCGTCTGGTACGCAATTGCCGACGTCGCTGCTTTTGTGGCACCAGGCAGCGCGCTCGACCACGAAGCCCGCAAGCGCGGTGTCACGTTGTACTCCCCCGACCAACGGGCGTCACTTCACCCCGAGGCCCTGAACGAATCAGCTGCCAGCTTGCTGCCGGGAACCGTCAAACCCTCGGTCTTGTGGCAGATCGACCTCGACGCCGGCGGCAATCAGATTGCGGCCACGGCGCAACGATCCATGGTCAAGAGTCGCGAGAAGCTGACCTACCGACAAGCCCAAGATCGAATCGACGCCGATGATGGCACGGTGTCGCTCGAACTTCTTCGAGAAATCGGCAAGCTGCGTCAACAGCTCGAGGCCGAACGAGGCGCAATCAGCCTGCAGCTCCCTTCGCAGGTGATCACACCCAATGGCAACGGCGACTACACGCTGCACTACGAAACATCGCTGCCCGTCGAAGGGTGGAATGCACAGATCTCGTTGCTCACCGGCATGGCCGGCGGCCAGATAATGATCGAAGCCGGCCATGGGCTGCTGCGCACCCTGCCGCCATTACACAAAGGCACGATCAAAGAAGTCCGGCGCGCGGCGCGCGCCCTGGATATCGACTGGCCCGAAGCAATGAGCTATCCCGATCGAGTCCGTGAGCTCGATCCCAATGTGCCTCGCGAGGCCGCGTTGTTGGTGCGGGCTGCGCGTAGCTTTCGCGGTGCTGGCTACGAGGCATTCTTCGATCACGAGGTGCCAGAACAACCCCTGCACGGCGCTATCGCAGCCATCTATGCTCATGTCACGGCTCCCTTACGGCGGATGTGTGATCGATTTGCAAATGAAGTCATTCTGTCTCATTGCGGCGGCATCGACACGCCGACATGGGTCCTCGAGGCGCTCGAAGACCTGCCAGCAATCATGAATGCTGCCCGTCAACGCGATGGAGAACTCGAGCGAGCCAACGTGGACTTCGTCGAGACGATCGCCCTGCGCGGTCGTATCAGCGAGACCTTCGACGGCACCGTTCTTTCGCACACTCGCCGGGGCGCCAAGGTGCAACTTCGCGATCCTGCCGTGCTGGCACCGATCCGGGAGCAACCCGACATCGGCGACGTAGTTCGACTACACCTCGACGGCATCGACAGCAACAAGCGTCGAGTGGAGTTCACGGTTGTTGACTAGCGCCACGCGCCAACTGGCGCGTTTGCTCGACAAACGCCTCGGTCGACGCCTGATCCTTGCGCCACTCGTAGCCATTGCGTCCTTTGGGGGCGTGGTGATCAGCCCGTTGGTCGCCACGATTGCTGCTGTGCGTGACGTTGTGCGTAAACGCCGTCGGCTGCCGACCATGCGATTGGCGGCGCTGGTTCTCGGTGCTGCCATCATCGAAACAATCGCCATGGCGGTGACCTTCGCACTCTGGATCGCAACCGGCTTCAACCAACTCGGTCCCGAACGCTGGCGATGGCATCTTTATCGGCCGATGATGGGCTGGTACACCGCAACCATGCTGTCGCTGATCGCCCGGGTCCTCGGCACCCATATCGTCTGGCGCGACCATGCCGACCTGTCTCGCGGTCCGGTCGTGCTCATTGCCCGCCATACCAGCTTCTTCGATGCCGTGATTCCTGCCACGGTCTTGTCGCGGCGCAATCGACTCCTGGCCCACCACATCGTGACGCACGGCTTGCGCTACTCGCCCTGTATCGACATCGCCGGCAGTCGCTTCCCCAATCGCTTCGTCAAACGCACCCCCAGCGAGGGAAGCGCCGAGCTCGGTCCGATCGAGGAAATCGGCGAACTGCTCGACGATCGCTCCGCAGCAGTCATCTTTCCCGAAGGCACGTTCCGGAACCCCGAGCGATTCGAACGGTCGATGCTTCGCCTTGACCGCCGGCGGCCCGACCTGGCGACCCGAGCCCAATCGCTCGACCATGTGTTGCCACCACGCGCCGGCGGCACCTTTGCGCTCTTGCAGGGAGCACCTGATGCCGATCTGGTCGTGTGCACGAATACGGGTCTCGAGCGCTTCGGTTCGATCAAAGACATCGTGGATCATCCCTACTCCGTTGAGCCCATCGTGATCGAAACCTGGCGAATCCCACGCCACGAGATTCCAACCGACCACGATGAGTAGATCGGAAGAGCACACGTCTGAACTCCAGTCACGTCCGCATCTCGTATGCCGTCTTCTGCTTGAAAAAAAAA
>ENA-ORXR01001227-ORXR01001227.1-marine-metagenome-genome-assembly--contig:-NODE-1227-length-27940-cov-16.703801_pt1 | contig 27940 bp, 26 predicted proteins | sample MGYA00237866_ERZ511479 | MGnify/ENA metagenome assembly ERZ511479
TAGTTAACAAGAATGGATAAGGAATTATTAAAATTTAGGAGGACATGGTTAACGCGAACACTTTGCGGGGGATTCGCATATGGCCAGAATTGGTCGAAATAATTATGGGCACATGAGCTCGGCACAGTCACCTCGCATGGGGGACCTAACGGTTGGTGACTACGCGAACGGCATGCCGAACATTCGGCTTGGCGAAATGGTCAAGTCGTTATTTCGTCAGCTGCCATGGGTGATTATATTATTTATCATCGGGTCAGTGGGTGCATTCTTTCTCACGAAAGATCTGAAACGGATGTATTCGGGCGAAGGGCGCATCATGGTCCAGCTCGGCGAAGAATATGTCTATAATCCCGTTGGCCAGACGGCGAGTGGAAATGGTCTGACGACAACCATTGACACAATTACGCTAACTGAAGCTGCATTAATGACCAATGGCCAAGTCATCGCTGATGTGATCGCGCGCATGGCCCCACCTATCGACTCAAGTGGACGCAACCGGACAAACTCTCCTGAGCAAAACCTCTTTGATCGCGCCGCATTTACGAAAATCAATAAAGCGTCGAATGAGCGTGACCGCCAGGATGCAATAATGGAGCTGCGTAAGTCCGTGGAGTCCAACTATATGGTTATGCCCAGAGCCAAGGCGTCCATTATCGATGTCACTTATAAGCACGAAAACCCTGATATTGCCGTCGCGACCACCAACGCCTTTATTGACGAGTATCTGTCATTTCGCCGGCGGGTTTTCGTCGAAGGCTCAAGTGAGCTGATATCGGAGCGGCGCGAAGCCACGGAAAAGCAACTAAACGCGAATGAAGGCGCGATTTCCCGCTTTTTACAACGGAACAATATCGCGGATTTCGATTCTGAGCAGGCAGGTTTACAAGAGCGAACAGAAGATCTGAAGGCCGTGCTTAACGGGACGCGGTCGGCTATCGCTGCAACAGAAGCCTCCTTGGCAAAGGTTGAAGATCTACTGCGCTCAACGCCTGAAACGATTGATCTCTATACAGATGATCGCCTTCAACAGCGGGTATCACAGAGCGAGTTAGAGCTACGACAGCTGATGGCTAAATATCTGCCGACGTCCGATCCTGTACGGCAAAAACAAACCGAGCTGAATGAGCTACGGTCTTTGCAGAACTCTCAAGGCGGAAAGGCCAGCGGCGGACGTCGTGTTGGTCCAAACCCAACCCATCAAACGTTGATGGAGCGTCGCAATGAATTGGCTGCCAATGCGGACTCCTTGCGCGAGCAAGAGTTTACGCAGCAGCGCCAGTTGAATTCAGCCGATGCTAAAATTAGGAAGCTAACGGGTCTCACACCGGAATTTCAAAACTTGCTACGCGAGAGAGAAACGTTGGACGCTCGTTTGTCTTCTTATAATGCCAAAGAACAAGAGGCGCTCGTCGATGCACAGCAAGCCGAAGCGAAAGCTGAAAACGTAAAAGTAATTTCAAGAGCACAGTTTCCGAAAAAAGGCGCCAATATGCGAAAGTTGGCTTGGTTTGGTCTAAGTGCCGCGTGGGGGTTCTTTCTATTATTTATCGCCTTGATCAGAGTGTTCTTGGACCCGAAACTCTATGCCGTACCCGGCGTCTCGCGTGAAATGCCAGGACATCAGCCGGAGGAGCCCTATTACGCACCTATACCGGAAACTGTACCAGCTTATGCGCCGCAGCAGCCTATGGCTCCCAATCCCTATGAGAGTCCTGAACCCTACGAAGCGCAGCCCGCCGCTTATCAAGGTGGAGGTTTCGAAGCGGGTTATTCGCAAGGGGGAAGCTATGATCCGAATGCTTATGTGCATTATAGCTCAACGGGTGAAGTCTATGCCTCGCCGGCTCAAGCCAACGCAATGACGTCTTCTGCTGAATATTATCAGGCAGATGATCAGGTGATGAATCCATATCAAGCCGGGTCCGCTGACCCGTCATACTCGCCCGGTGCCTTTTCGGGTAACACGGCTTTAGATATGAGCCAAAACCCTTATGCGAGCGGCCAGATAAAAGCAGGTTCACTGGAGTCAAATACGCCGGGCGAAACGCCTGATTACATAACCGATCCGAATGCGCCGCCGCAGAGCTAATTTTAAACGCGTTACGGCCAAGAGCCAATTCTCGCCTAAATCTAAAAAACACAAAGACGCGGTGGGCGGTGCCCATCGCGTTTTTTATGCCTAAGGTCAAATCCCGTATAGCTTCGGGGCCAAGCGCTCAGACCAAAAGAGCTTTCCGACACCTTGGGCCAGTCTGCCGAAATGATGAACGGATTTTGGATCGCGGCGGAGTTTTGAACTCAACCAGAGGAGGGTGTAAATGCCCGTCTGCGCGATCCCGACAAACATCCATTTAATTATCGCCGGCAGGCCTGACAGGCCGCGATCTGCAGCCTCTTGTGTAGGGGCTTGGCCGAAAGCGAAATTCCGTTTCCAGACATATCCCAATGTAGCTCGTTTCGCTGGGACGTGTTCAAAGGTTACGGCGTCGTTGGTCCAAGCGATATTAGGATTTTGCATCTCCAATTTTCTAAAGAGCTCATCATCCTCGCCGCCGATTTGGTTCATAGACGGGTTGAAAACAGGGTTGGGGAGATCCAACAACTCGCGGTCCAACAAACAGTTACCTGTTCCAATAGCTTTTTCGATTAGACCATTCTCATCTCTGGCTAAGCGGGAAAAGAGAGGTTGCATGTGCTCATAAAACGGATTGTCGGGGTCGGGCATGATCGCATTTACCGGGCCGAAAACGAGGGCTGCCTCATATTGCTCTGCGGCGTTCATCATTGAGGAGGCCCAAGGCGCTTTCGCGGTCATATCATCATCCAAAAACAAAACCCAACGTCCACGCGCGACAGATAGGGCGCCATTTCGCGCGTTACTCACGCCGGGTTCGGGAACATGCGTATATTTAATGTCGGCAGAAGACTTTGAAATATAATCCAGCATGAAATCCTTGGCACTGGCGAGGGGGTCATTATCGGCAACCACGATTTCAATGTCTAAGCCATCAATGCGCTCGCCTTCGATGCTGTTTAGCGCGCGCCCAAGTGCCGACGGACGCTTATAAGTTGGTATAATGATAGAGAGGCAGGACATATCTAAAGTCATGCTGTGGCCCTCTGTCCAATGATTGTTCGGTAAGCTTTATCGACGGTCATGACGGGTAGCCCCGACTCGGCGACGGCTGTGACGACCTTGCGGAAGTCCTCTTCTGTGCATCCAAAATCACTTGGATTGTCGCGTATATCATGGGTGAACAATTGAAGCCATTTTGGCGCTTTTGTGGCCTTGGATATTTCGTCAATTGCGAGTTCGATGCTGTCATTTGAGTAAAGCCGCACCGCTTTCATAAGGTTGGCATCTTGCTTTTGGGTGTTTGGCGGCAATACGCCCCGCATTGTCTTAAATTTTTTCGAAAGTGATTTTTTTAGACGCGGCGTGGTGTGGCCAAAGGGGTAAGCAAAATGACGGCTCCGGGGTAATCCTATCTCTACCAATCTTTTTTGATTGCGTTCGATATCTTCTAAATAGGTGTTGTGTCCCACCGCATTCGCACTCACATGGGAGTAAGTGTGCCCGGCGATTTCATGATTTCGATTGTGAACATCGACAATATCTGCCTCGCTCATATGCAGGCCAAGATGATTGGTCGTTTCGCAAAGCCCGCAAGCGACGTAAATCGTCGCGCGCCAACCTTCAGCCTCTAATTGAGGCAGTCCGTTCGCCACAACGGTTTTGGGGCAATCATCAAAACTAAAGCTGATAATCGATTGCTGCAAATCTGGCAGGATTGCCTTGCCGGTATATCGGGCGGTCCAACGCGTCATCTTTGAAAAGACTAAGTTCATGTCAAGGCGTCCGCATAATGCGATGCCCGCCAAAGTTTGAGGGCGGTTAGCCGCGCAGACATGGGTAAAAAATGACTTTTGACCGAGGCTTTCAATACTGGCCGCATGAGACTTTGACCGGGCAGGCGGCCGATTTTTTTCGAAATGTTATACAGGGGTAGGGTCGCGGCGAGTTCCGGATGCGCGATCGTAAATCGATTGTAATTCGCGCCCGATGTCGCAAAACGGCGCAATAAAGTTTCGGTCGTTTCAAGCCCTAAATGAATGGCGGGGTTGTCGACATGAAGCAGAGTAAAGCGTTTGGAAACCCGTGCGGCCCATTCGCTATCCTCCCAACCCCAGCCTGTGAAACCGGCATCAAATGGTTCTTTCTCGAGAACTTCACGCCGTACGCAAAGGTTAGACGACGCCACAAATTGCGGGCCGGCGGCTTGGCGCTCGTCCAGCGTCAAACAATCGGAGACTTCTGACAAGGCGCGGTGGACGTCTCTGTCTGCGTCTTTCGTACTCTCTTCAACGTCAAAACCGCCAAAGAATATATCCCCCGATTGCGCTTCAGCTAGCGACAAATAGGTCTGTAAGAAGTCGTCACTGGCCGGTAGCATGTCGGCGTCTAAAAAGAGGACCCAATCGGCGCGTGCCGTCTCGAAGAGGGCATTACGCGCTGCAGACCGGCCATTATTTTCAGAATTCGTGATAAGCGTTGCGGCGCCCTTGGCATAGGTGACAACCGCTTCCATTCGCGCCGTTAAAGCGGCGTCCTTTGTCCCGTCATCATAGAATAATAAATCTATTGGAAGGCCCTGAATTTGGGCGTCCAGGGCCTTACACAAGGCCGCCGCATCATCTTGAAAGAAGGGAATGAGAACGGAGAGTTTTGGACTGAGTGAGCCGTAAGACCGGCTCTCTTGGCGCTGTATGGTCATTCGGCTGGCTCGGGAAGGGGGGCGGCCTTAAAGCGAGCGACAGCGTCCTTGATGAAGGTTCGGCAATCGGCTGCATTTATCGCCCAACAGGCTACGATATAAACGCTAATGCCAACGGAGCCTTTTATAACCAACGTCACAAAACCGGGTGTCATATTTGAAAGTGGCAGGACATAGACGGCGGCCGCCATAAGCGCGCTACAAAACGCGATTTCGGCTCCCGCGCGTATTGGCAGGGGTAATGGGTAATCACGGCGCGCCAATATGGTCGCGAGAATAATTGCCAGTGAATAGCTCAAGATTGTTGCCCAGACAGCGCCCATCAAACCATATTCAGGAATAAGGATATAATTTAAACCCAAGTTCAGAATAACCGGGACAACGAGTGCCCAAACAAACTTCTTGGTTTGTCCAGACAGCATAAAACCGCGGTGAACGTAATAGGTCATGAGGCCGTTTATCAGCCCTGCAATGGCGATCCACGGCATAATCAAAACAGCATTATCCCGTACGCCTTCACCGAGGATGAAGCCGGCGTCTCTAGAGACGAGGGCAATGCCAGCTGCGGCGGGGACGGCGATCCAAAGTAATGCAGCGCCGTAGTTTTTCAATATTTCACTGGACTCTGCCGTCCCATGTTTCTCCATGGCGGTGACGGCCACAGGTGTGACGGCCATCGAAACCCAAACAAAGAGAATTTCAAGGCTGCGATTGGCAAGGTTATATCCGGCATTATATTCACCTGCCGATGCTGATCCCATCATAGCCTTTATAAAATACATATCAGCAGAATTTAGCGCGTAAGATAGAAGCAAACCGATACAAAGCGGCGCGCCATAGGTGAAGTATGTTTTGACCTTCTCCGGCTGTAATTGCCCGCCGCGCATAGCACGCAACATGAAAAGCAAATCAACACTGCCGACAATAATCAAGCCACAAATAATTCCAACAAAAGGCGCCGACGCTTGCAGAGGCGTGAAGAGTATGAACAAAATTCCTAAGGTGAAACTGATCATTGTCGTCGTTGAATAGGCAACAGAATAACGCTTGATACGATGAGCAGCTTTATGCGCCTCCATTCCCAAATTGAAAATGATCTGCAAGCAGGTTGAGCCTAAAGCAAACAGCAGAACAAATTTGAGCCTGGGCTCGATTGGAAACAGATATAAAACGGTGGTAATTAACACGAATCCCGCGACGCCTGTTAGAAGTGCCGTCCGATATAGAGTTGCCAGATGCGACGGAACATCATTTTCTCTTTCGGCCCGCGCTTGAAAGCGGGCCATGGCTGCTTCCATCCATGTGAACAGACCCATGTGCACGAATTGCATAGTAATCATCGCAATTGCGTAGAGTCCGAACTCGGCCGGCTCCAAAAGGCGAGTTAAAACCGCAATCGTGCCAAAGGCTGTTACGACATTGGCCAGATTAACCGGTAAATATGAGAGAATAGAACGACCAAGCATAGGTGTCACCGAACGTTGGTTCGGTCCCCTAAGAGAACAGGCAACGTCTTAAGCATGATATAAATATCCCACATGACATTGGCGCGCTCGATATATTCAACGTCCAAGCGGACACGCTCCGCAACATCCTCTGCAGAATGGAGCGGGCCCCGAGAGCCGTTAATTTGTGCCCAACCGGTCATGCCGGGCTTGACCTTGTGACGATGTGCATATTCCTTCACGAGATCGATGCTTTCCATGCCTTCTGTTTTCATGCCTACGGCATGAGGCCTGGGTCCGACCAAGGACATCTCGCCCTTGAGAACATTCAGAAGCTGCGGGAGTTCATCAATCGATGTTTTGCGAATAAAACGTCCGATTTTGGTGACCCGCGCATCTCCGGCAACGGTTTGCTGCTCGGCTTTCAGGTCTTGTTTATCGTTACGCATAGATCGGAACTTATAGACATCAAAAACCCGATTATTAAATCCATGCCGTGGTTGTTTAAACAGGGCCGGGCCCGGGCTGTCCAATCGAATGAGCAAGCCAATACCCCACAAAACAGGCGCGCCGATAACGAGCGCCGTGGCAGAAATAATGATATCCATCAGACGCTTAATGGCAGTATGGCGCCCCGATTTCGGACTGCCGGTGACGTCGCGCAAGCTGATCTCCGCAATCTCGGAGACCCGTTGCTGTACGTGGTTGAGCGTTTCAAATTCATCGACCACAAACGCGATCCTGTTAGGCAATAAGCGGACTTTATCTACGAAAGCTTGCTTACGGGCACTGGCCATTGATGGCAAGGTGACGACAATCCGGCTGATATAGGGTAATGCGTTCCAGTTATGAAGGTCATCGACGGTTCCAACGACGGGTACGCCGTGGATATTATGCGGCGCCCGTGCCATCCGGTCGTCAAATATCGCTAGAATATTCAGTTCTTTCGTTTTGGCGTTTTCTTCAATGATACGGCGAGCGCTTTCAGTTGCGCCTAGCATCACGATTGTCGGGGCCAGCGCGCCGCGTGCATGCAGGCGACGAACCTGGAAGTGATAAAAGCTGTGTAAAATACCAAGTAGAACGATTGCGCCCAACCCCGCTTTTGCGAGTGCATCCGGAAGGAATGTTTCCGGCCTGATAATCAGAGCAATTGTCAACCATACGCCAAGAGCCGCAAAGCTCGCAATGAGGACTGTCTTGAGATGCGACGTCCATGTTTCCGCCGCATTGAACCGGTAGGCATTGGAGACAAATAGAGCGGCGATGAAGATAACGGAACCTAAGGCCGCGGCTGCAAATGGCGCTGCAATGCCGCGTTCGTTAATGCCGATATAGCCGTTCCAAATGCCAAGCGCTATGATCCCGCAGACAAGAAGAATATCCAATCCTCGAAGTCCAAAACGAACCGCGCTCATATTGACTTGTTTACGAGGGACCTTGACGTCGGCAGTTGTTAAACGCTGACGGCGTCTATCTACTTTCGGGGCGGTCTCGGGCTCGGGCCGAATTTTCTTGGCATAGGTCCTGCGCCGGGCGTCAACCGACCCGCGTTTTTCATCGCTCTGCCGCACGGGGCGCGAGGCCGTGCTTGCATCGGCATCTTCTACGTCCAAGCCCACGGCCAATGCCAGGTCCTTTGTTTTTCTAATCGCCATTCAACCCACCTATTTTTTTAAATGGTCTAGAGGAACGAAGAAAATATCCCGTAAAGAATGAGGGTTAATTGCAGTCGGATGGGGTTTTTCCTCGAAGCTTGTGTTCTAACCTGAGCCAAGTTGAGGCTATCTATAGTTAATAAATCTGAAAGAGAGCGCTTGCTGTATTCCTTTGTATTAGGACTTGCAGGGGCAATGCGAAATCGCTACTTCCCCGCTCGGAGACGTGGCCGAGTGGTCGAAGGCGCTCCCCTGCTAAGGGAGTATGGGTCATAAGCCCATCGAGGGTTCGAATCCCTTCGTCTCCGCCATCACCTTCTGGCAAGTAATTGATATTAAACAGATTTAAACCCATTCTGGGCAAGGCATCACACTCGGCGTCCCACCCGATCTCGTTAAATAGTAAAAGTGCTATGTGAAACTGTTTCAGTATGTTTGTTGGCGTTGAATTGGGTTTTTGTTCTTAGATAGCGTAACATTGGTTATTGATTCGTATCTGGCATTCATGGATGTCGTTCGGCGTTCCGATTATATTGCGACGCGCCAATCAGAGGTCTTTTTAAGGCGTCGGAAGCATCCTCCGACTCGCTAAGCTGTATGAACTGTCGAAGCGCCATTATCTCGAGCAAAATACGGGCAGCAAGCTTGACTTAGCTCGGGCCTCTCACAGGCAACTCCATCAACTTAAAGCGGCCGCTTCGTAGACTCTCGAGTACTTACCCTCAGTTTTAGTATGATTAAGTGTCGAAAAACCTCGTAAGCTAATGTGCATGCGGTGTGTCTCCGAAATCAGGGTATTTTCCCATGAAAAGCAGTAGCACCGCACCGAGTAAGAAACCGAAAATGGCATATGACAGAACGCCTGCGTAATCCGTATCGGTCCCGCGCAAGATATTGAAAACGATCGGAGACGTGCCTGCGCCAAGTCCATATCCCGCATAGATGATGCCGTAGATTCGACCGTAAGCTTTCATACCAAGGTAACGGGATGTAAAATACGCCATCAGATCAAATTCGACGCCTGCAGCGACGCCGACGAGAATAAGAGCAACTGCATTCATGGCGATACCATAATCCTGCATTAGGATCAGACAGCCAAATATTGGAACGCTCATAAAGATAAACCCAATCAGCGGCGCCCAAATGAAATCGACGAGCCAGCCCCCGAGCAGACGTCCCCCCAAGACGGAAAGGCCGATCAGACCGGCACCGGTAAAGAAGCCTGTCGCTGTTGCGTCTGTATAGCCTTTATCGAGTAAGATGAACTTAGAGTTCGCAATAATGCCAGAGATGACCGCGCCCAAGGTCATGAATGAGAAGAACATGAGCCAGAAACGGTAATCATGAAAACACTGCCTTAAAGTCAGACCCGGTAAATCCCCCGGCGCAGATAGTTTTTCTTTCTCCGCCATATAGACATATACAAGGTAGAGCGCCAAAAACACGAGCATAAGGACAATGACCGATTTTGGGCCCGCAGACGTAATCACGCCAATCATGGCGAGTAATAAAGTGATTGCCAGAGCTGATCCGATTACAAATATGCGTTTCCAGGAACTGGTATGATTTGCGTGTGCGAGGGCTTTGTCTTCCTTGTCGTCTCTGAAAAGATAGAAGGCCAAGGGCAGAGAGAAGAGAATAGGTAATGCGCCCACGGCAATATAAGCCCAGCGCCAGCCAAAATTATCGACAAGGCCTTGTACCAGCGGCGGTGCGAGAAAGCCGTAAAACCCCGTCCCCATCAGAGCAATGCCCAGAGCCAACCCCCGGTTTTTATCAAAATTATTCACAATCGCTTTTGACCAGGTAATGGGGAGTGTGCCTGCGCCCAAGAAGGCTGTGAAGAAGAAGATTGTATAGAACACGATCGGATTAGGCGTCATGAGCGCGAAACTCATCGTTCCGAATGCGAGTGCAAGAATGGCGGGTAGTAAAACGCGCCTTGCGCCGAGCCTATCGACTAACTGGCCGGCAACTGGAGCGCCAACCAACACACCTGCGGTCATATATAAGAAACCAGCAGTCGTAATTTCACGTGTCCAGCCAAATTCTTTGCCGAGTTCCGGACCAATGACAATCAAAGCCCAATAGGGAAGAGGGCTAAGACAGAGTGCGATACCGATAAATGCAGAGAGGACAATCGGCCATCCACGGGCCCATTCTTGTTTGGCTGTTTCCTCGACGACATTTGTTTGCGTTATCTCAGTCATCATAACCCCTTTGTCTTATATTATGATGTTGTGTTGCAGAGAAACGATATCAGGGGAATTGCGCTATGACAAACGAGGGCAAATATAGACTGACCCGCCGTAATGTCATGTGTCAGGGTAGCGCGGCATTAGGCGCGGCTTTGCTGCCCGCTTGTAAACCCGCTCACACTTCTAAATATGATTCAGACATATTCGTTCTTGGTGCGGGCTTGTCAGGATTACACGCAGCCAGATTGCTGGAGGCTGAAGGGCGCGATGTTTTAGTATTGGAAGGCGCAGACCGCGTTGGCGGACGATTGCAAACACTGCGTCATGAGGGCGGCGTTACAACGGAAGCGGGCGGAGAGCAGGTCGGCGCCAGTTATGCCCGCATATTGGACACGGCGGCAGATCTGGATGTCTCAATGACTGATGATGCGCCAATTCGGCGCGGCACTACCTATCATTACAAAGGCAAGATTTTTGGGCAGGAAGACTGGAAGACGTCAGCAGAACACCCTTTCATCGGACCTTTTAAAGGCCGGACACCTGCCGCGCCTTTATTTGCTTTGGCCGGACAAAATAACCCGTTAAAAAATGCGATGGACTGGCGCGATGGCGCCTTTCAATCCGTCGACACGTCTGCCGAAACTTTCCTGAGGGCCCAAGGGTTTTCAAACTCTGCGCTGGACGTAATTGGCCATACGCTAAACGGCAACCGCTTGGATAGCTATTCGATGATGAACCTCTATCGGTCTTTGCAGATTTATACGCAATCCCGAGACATGGGGCCGTCGCGGTCTTTTGATGAGGGAGCGGAGGCTTTACCCGAAGCTATGGCGGCGTCACTCTCTAGGCAGGTCGCCAGAGGGAATATGATTGCCAAAATTGCGGCGACGTCTGATGCTATTCTTGTCACAACACAAAACGGCAAGACATTTAAAGCCCGCTACTGCATTTGCGCGCTGCCGTTCGGCGCGTTGCGGCATGTTGAGATTGATGCACCGCTTTCTGCCGCGCAAAAAGCCGCAATCGACAACTTGCCCTACACCCAAATTCTACAGATCCATTTCAAGGTCGATGTCCCTTTTTGGGATATCGACGGACTCCCGGCGGATATGTGGATGGATGGACCTTTGGAACGCATTTTTTTTAGCCGAGACAAAGATGGAGCCATTTTGCCTTATGGACGGGTCTGGATAAATGGAGACGCGGCAACAGCAATCGCCGCGCAATCCAATGAAGACATCTCAGCTTTGCTCAAACGCGAATTGTCTCGCACGCGCCAAGTGAAGCCATCAGATATTAAGGTGCTTGCAACCAAAAGATGGACGTCAGGGAATGCGTTGGCGGGCGGGGCGTATATGCACTGGGCACCAGGGCAGATATCGAACTGGGCTGGCGTTATGGGCCAATCGGCAGGACGCCTTTCATTCGCCGGCGAGCATCTCAGTTATCTTCATACTGGCATGGAGGGTGCGATGGAATCCGGCGAAAATGCGGCTCTTTCCCTATTGTATGGTTGAATAGACTTGATGACGATTTCAACCCTGTTTAAAGAACTGGAATGATCCAGCGCAAAGGACATTTGGCCGAGATGGCCGCAGGGCACGACACGCCGGAGGTGAAATTCCTCTTAGGCGAAGGTCGAGAGCGCCATTTTTCGGCGGGTGAGCACCTGATCACTGAAGGACAGTCCATCGATAACGTTTATGACTTGCTGTCCGGCACTGTGGCTTTGGCACGAAATGGACGTGACGGGCGACGTCAAATCCTCTCATTTATGGGTGCTCGTCAATTCTTGGGCGCGGCCTCTACGCCTAATTACCCAAATTTGGCGACGGCGCTCACAGACGTCAGAGCAATTTGTTACCCGCGCATGGCGCTAGAACGGGCCTTGCAAACAACGCCGGGTATGGCGTCGGACTTCCGGCTTGTCCTAACGCGTATTCTGGAGAGCGCACATGATCATGTCTATACGATTGGCCAACGGTCCGCCGTCGAACGCGTTGCTTCATTCCTACTATATCTGCGTGCCAATCAAGCGCGTTTTTCAACCGATGGCCCGCGGGAGAAAAGCGAATTTATTGATCTGCCTATGACCCGTCTGGATATTGCGGATTTTTTGGGTCTGACAATCGAAACCGTGAGCCGAGCTTTCTCTTCTCTAAAAAAATCGCAGGTCATTGCCTTTACTGATAGTCACTCCTGCACCATCCTCAATATTCAGAGCATCCGTGATCTTGGCGGACGCGAAGATTTTACGCAACATCGCGGTTCTGTCTAAAATTCCCCCTTTTGGCCCTGCGCGGTTGCGAATTCTCAAATTGATTTAAGCTCCAACTTTATAAGGTATAAATAAGGAGACTTATTATGACTGTTTCTACAAATTCATTGAAAACTGACATGCCGGTTTTGGCGCGCCATGAAGGCATTTGGGAAGGCATGTATCGTCACTATGATGCCGACGGGAATAAGACGGATGAGCATCATTCGCGTCTGATTTGCCGCTTTCCGTTGAATGGTCCACATCTTTATCATCAAACCAACATTTATACATGGGACGATGGTCGCACGGAAACGCGTGATTTTCCGGCGATGGTAAAAGAGGGTCGTCTCTGGTGGGACAATGATTTTATTCAAGGTTGGGCCTGCGATATGGATCTGGATTTTCATAAACGTACAACGGTTTTGAATTGGACGCGCACGGGTGACCCCGATCTCTATCTGTATGAAATGATTCAGATTTCAGATTGTGGTCAAAAACGGGCTCGCACGTGGCATTGGTTCAAAGATGACGCCCTGTTTTCGCGGACATTGGTGGATGAGCGTAAGGTAAGTGATAGCTGGGCCGGTCATTAGGGCTTAATACCCAGAAATTTAGAGATTAAAAAAACCCCCGTTTTTGACGGGGGTTTTCTTTTGGTTATTTCTCTTTTCGGTCATCCATAATGCGCTTGTAGTCTTTCCAGCTCGTCATGTTGCTGCGCGAATCATCATCCGGTGGGGCCGTTGTGTAGTCCGGGTAATTGGCGCGAATTTCAGACTTCATCAGCTCGCTCAACTGATCCCAATTCTGCAGCTTTCGTCCGGCTGTATGGAAGTAGATTGTCCCGTCGCGACCGCCCATTTTCATCCAAGGCAGCCAGTCCGACATACGCACCCAACCGACAAGGGCGTCAGCTGTGGTTGTTTCTGCAGACAACAAGCTTTCTAAATCGCCCATCGTGTTGAACATTTCTGTGGCGTGGTACGTTCCGCCAATTTCGGATTGGAACTCGCCTCCTAATGGATTTGGGTAAAATAAGGGGACGGTTGTGGTTTGGATATATTTATCGCCATCCACGCGGATGGATGAGCTGGCTGGTTTCCCATCACGTCCTATTTCGTAATCACCAAAATTCACAGGATCATTGGCCACATGGAAGACTTCGACCTCTTCGCCTGTCCACGGGTTCTCCCATTCTCTCAGGACTTCGCCCGTGTCCTTATCCAAATAAAGCAGGATTTCGCGGGAGACGAGTTTGAAGCCCATACCCCGTTCAGGGTCAGAAACCGTTGTGCAGGACCGGACGTTCATGCCTTCCACATTGAATATATGCTTATCTCTTTCACCCGTGCGGCGAGAATAGGCGCGGCCTTCCCAATGATAGGTCACATCCTCACCATCGATGGTTGAACATGACAACTTACGTTGGCCGTTGACGGCTCCCATGGGTGTCGAAAGGTCAAGGCGTTCGCCCATCTGACTGGACGTTGCAACTGTGTCCGGAGAACTGTCCTCTGATTTCGCCTGCACACCGCAGGCGACGACCAAGACAGATGCCGTCGCTAAAAGGCCGGTTATATATCTCATTTTCAGTCTCCGCTTTCAGAGTTTAAATACATTGAGGGGGTAATATCAGCGTCGCCCAGCGTGCAGCTCGCTTGCATCCAACGTAGGTTTATCGCGAGGCGGTCACCTTGAGGTGCTGTCCACGCATAGGATACGGCGGTGTCTTCATCCTCGCCGCGATAGGCATAGAGAACGAGAGATGGGCGGTTGCGTCCTGTCGGCCACACGACATTGCGCATTTTTATACCAATGCGTGGATGATCTTCACCGGATAACCAAGCCATGCCGCCTTGATCATGCAGGACAACGTCATTGTAAAACCCGTAGCTACCGTCTTCTTTTTCTGGGCTGACCCAGCATTTAAAAAGACGCGCCCTGCGGAAATTTCCGGCACTGATCGACACAATATCACTAGAAAATTTTAGAGCTTCTGACGAGAGACTGAGAGTTTCGCCTTTGCAGCTTCCCGCACCAACACCGAAGAATTGCGCGTTACTACGCGTAACTGTGAAATTGCAGTCGTCCCCCAAAGTCAAATTGATCGCCTTGCGGTTCGGCGTTATTTTACCAAGAAGCTCTTTTTCATTTGAGTTTCGAAAGACTACGACGGGTGTGGAGAACTTCATCCGGCTGTCTGAAATGCTCAATAAGCCATCATCTTCTAGACGTACCGTAAAGCTCCCACGGTTGTGCCGTTTAGATAGATCGACATCCAATTCATTTTCAAAATAAACTTGTTCCTGGTTGTCATAAAGGCCGGGCAAGAGGTCCAAAAAATCGCGGTAATCGCGTTCGAGAATTTTCGCTTCGGCTGTCTCCGCCCAAACGGCGTCTAAGGTTCGGTCGGGATTAGCGTCTTGCGCGCAAGCTTGAACGGGCAGGAAAAGACTGCATATCAAGAGCACGGCCCGCATTAATCGCTGGTGAATTTTGGCGCGTCGATCACAAGAACCTGAACATCTGCAATGCCGTCGCGTAAGGCTTTGGCGGACGCATATTCGGGTGAGTCCCAAAAGCGTAGAATGGTTTCACGATCGGGCCATTCCGAAATCACCATGGATGCGCCGTCGCCCCACTGGCCTTCCAGCAATTTTGCGCCGGGGCCGCGTAAAACATAACGTCCACCAAATTTCGTGACCAAGGCTCCGGCGGCTTTGCCATACCCATTGATGAAAGCATCTCTGTCTTTGATCTTGGCAGTGACGATCATATAGCTGCGCATATCGGTCATGATGGCACTTTACGAGAAGGTGAAAGGCGTAGTTTGACATTTGTCATGAGCTTAAAATCGTGTTGATCTGCACCGCTATCGTCTCCGCAAAGGCGTCAAAGACCGCATGGTCGATATCCAGTCGTTCAATCAGAACTGCATTTTGGCAAAGTTTTTCTGCGTCTCGTGTTTGTTTTAAAAGTGAGGATTGGGTCGCGATGAAGTGAAGGGGATAGTCCAATGACCGCAGGGTTTTGGCGACATTATAGGCAAAGGCAGCTTGGAACATAACATTGCGCCGCTCCCCTGCACGAAGAGTTTCAACCCACAGATCATAGGCGCGCGGGAGGCCAAGCGCCTCTCGGCGTTTTGATACCTGTGCCGTAAAATGATCACCGAGGTCATTTTTGGTTTCAGGCAGAGGTAAATCGGCGGCAAAATGTGCGGCATATTTTTGGCGCGTTGCGTCATCGAAATAGGGCACGTCGATCAAAACAATTTTGTCCAAGAGCTCAGGAGCTATTCGCACCAGTTCCATCGCGACAAGGCAGCCGGAATGGAAGCCAAGAAGGTGGACGGTCCCCAGCGATTTGATGAGGTCCAGTAGGCTATGTGCATAAAATTCTATCGTGTGTCCGTCTTGCGGATCTGATCCGCCATAGCCGGGATAATCAACGGCGAGGCTGTGCAGATTGCCCAAAGCATTCTGGAAATTGGAGAAATATAATCCGCTATGCGGGGCGGGGGGAAGGCATATCAGGGGCGTAGCACTGGGCTGACCGCTCTCGTGATAATGAATTTGCTGTCCTAATTTGCTGAAATATCCCTTACGCATCTTTGATCTCACGCGCAGCGAGTTCTTTGCGGTACAGTCTATAGGTGACGGGTATCAAAAGAATTGTCGGAATGCCGTATAGGGCCGCTTGTGCCGCAACGGCCAGATTAAGATTGGATTCGCCAAATATGGATGTGGAGAGCCAACCGACCAGCAGGGGCGATACCAATCCTCCTAGCAAAGTAATCGCTAGATAATAATAAGCCACGATAGACCCGCGCACATATCCGGGGGTAATTTGCAACAGGGCGGTCACGCCTGTGCAAGACACCATGCCGATTCCGACGGTCGCAATGCAGAGGACGCCAAAGGCACTCCATCCCGTCGGCATTAACGGAGAAACAATCGTCGCGGGGACCATGATAAATAATCCGATGATGGCCAAAATAAACGGCGCATCCGTGCGGCCCCGTTTCGACCAGGCATCGGAGACAATCCCGGACACAAAATATGTTGGCACAGCAAAGAGCAGCGTTGCCGTTGCATTGCGCCCTGCATATTTCGCACGTCCCCAATTTTCTTCACCAAAGGTCCGTTCAAACATTTCTGGCAACCAATTAAATTGAACATAAGCAATACTAACCATCGTCACGAAGATAGAGACAAAGCAAAGCAATGTGGTCCATCGAGACGTGGCAAACCGAATGGCCGCAGAGTAACTTTTGTCATCCGTCGCCAAGCTTTCGGTGCGGGGCGGCTCTTTGAGGAAGAAGAATATAACAGCCACCAACATGCCAGGCGCGCCAACGACAACCAGGATCATCTGCCAAGGCTCTAGCTCTCCGACGATGGGCCACACGGTGGCGCCGGCGGCTTCGAACCTCGGCAGCAAGAATTTGATGATATATCCCGTCAGTGACGAGGCGAGGAAAAGCGCAGCCGAGTAAAAGGCAATCGGTTTAGCTCTACGTTCCTTAGGAAAACTGTCTCCAATGATCGAAAAGGCAGCCGGGCTCAAAACCGCTTCGCCAAAGCCGACAAACATGCGCGCCAAGAAGAACACAACAAAGGCCATGACGAAACCATCCGTAAAATTGGTCACAATGCCTGTCGCAACTGTGGCCAACGACCAAACAGTAATTCCAAGGGCGATGATCCAGACGCGCCGCTTCCTATCGGTCAGCATCCCGAACGGAATGGCTGCAAAGGCATAGAGAAGCGTGAAGGCGAGGGCGAGCCAGCCCATTTGTGTGTCAGAAAATCCGAGGTCGGCTTTTATAGGTTTGGTCAAATATCCGAGGATATACCTGTCCAACATAGAGAAAATATAAGCGAGCGTCAGGAAGCCCACCATGCTCCACGCATAAACCGGCTTTGGATATTCAGGGCTGGCTTGGATGTCGCTCATGATGCAGCTTTGGTGATGAGGTAGATCACAACAAGGTTCCCATCGACATCGACAATCCCGATCTCACGGCCTTCTCTGCCGTCTTTAGTGATGAGTTTGTCTTCGGGATAAACGGTTAAGCCGAGCGCTTTTGATTGTTCTACAACGCGGTCGATTTCGACGATTTCAAGAATGATGGCGCTGCGGCGAGGTGTGGACTTAATAGGTTCTGCATCCGGCACTTCCGTCAAGGCCATAATATTGGGTTGTCCATCTGTGCCTAAGACGGCGAAGCGCATTTTGTTGGTTTTGGATATTGCGAAGACATCATAGCTATAGCTATCCTCGGGACTGTCTTTGGTGAAGATGACGTCAAACCCTAGAATGTCCCGATAGAACTTTAGGGCGCGGTCTATGTCAGCAACAACAAAGTTGGAGCGTTGAAATCTTAGCTTAGGCTTCATCTGTCTTCACCTTTACGCAGCGTGTGCCAATATTTGTGCCGTCATACACGCCAATCAACGCTTCCGGCATTTTATCAAATCCGTCTAATTCATCTATGAGAGGTTTCAGTTTACCTGAATTGATCCAATCCGCCAATTGCGCATTACACGCCTCAAATTGGTCAAGATAATTATACACGAAATAGCCATGCATCGTTGCGTTTGAATCCCGCAGACGTGAATAATTTGACAGGCCAAATTTTTCCTTACGCGTATATTCGCTGATAGATCCGCAGAGGATGATACGCGCATTATAGGCAAGATTTTCTAGCGCTGCCGACAGCGTTTCTCCGCCGACATTGTCGAAATAGATATCAATTTTGCCTTCTGACAAATCTTGAATGCGCGCAGCGACATCCTCATTCTTGTAATCAATCACTTCGTCCGCACCCAGCGATTTCACAACTGCACATTTCTTTCGCCCGCCCGCGATACCGATCACGCGACAACCTGTGATTTTTGCCATTTGCACGACCAGATGGCCAACGCCACCGGCCGCGCCGGAGACGAGGACAAGCTCGCCTGCTTTGGGCCGGCCTTGATCAAAAAATCCAGTGTACGCGGTCAGTCCTGTCATGGACAAAATACGGACGGAATGTGCGTAGGATAAATCGTGATGCCGCACCCACAGAAAGCGTTCCTGCGGAGTCATTTTTGAGACTTTGTGCGTTTGCCAGCCCATCTGTCCCTGCACAATTTCACCGGATTTCCAATCCGGATGATTTGATTGGAGAATGCGGGCGACACCCCGTCCATGAATAACGTCGCCAATGTCTAAGGGCGCTTCGTTACTTGTTGGGGAATTCATCATATACATGCGCATGACGGGCGCGATCCCCAGATAGAGAGTTTCTAAAAGAACTTCCCCGTCACCTGCGGTAGGCATTGGGGCTTCTTTATATAAAAAATCGGATGGTTTAGGCTTGCCATCCGGACGGGCTCCAACGCACCATTGACGGTTCATTGAAGCGCTCATGCCGGGTCAATCCGCGTGACCTGATTACATTCGAAAAAGTGTCCATCGTCATCCCAAAGGAATGTGGACAGGAAATGCTTTGTCTCGCCCTTAGCTCCAGTCGTCGACCACGTCTTAGGTTCGCCGCGCGTGGTGAAGCCTCGTTCTGTTGCGAGATCGTAAATCCCTTGTGCATCGTCGGGAACAACCACGAAGACAGGACGGCCATAGCCTATCTCGAACGTGACGTCAGGCGCAGGCATGATAGGGTCCAAAAACTCCATGAGTCCAATCATTCCAATTTCGTCGTGATCGAATTGAATGATGCAAAGACGTAGTTTGTCGCCTTTTTTTCCGATAGGTAGGCCACCGCCATCTAGCGTGAACGGACGGTCAAACCAGACCTTTCCGCCTAAAACATCGCGGTAAAACTCCAAGGCGCGTTCCATATCACGAACCATTAGAGTGGTGCGTTTGATCTGATTGCCCATAATGGTCTCGCCTTTTTTTCAAAACTGTTAAGGGCTTCGATGCAGATTAGTTTGATTTAAGTCAGGCTAATTATGCCCGAGATGTTTAGCCACAAGAGAACGGAGAGACTAATGAAAACCACAGCCAAATCTGAACTTGCAAAACGCGTCGCCAAATTGCCGTCGCAAACTTTTATGTTCATCTGTACCGACGGGCCGAAAACGGCGCCTTTTCGTCAAGAGTATTTGTTCGCTCATCTCGACCATATTGAGGCTAATAATGAGGCTTACCGCGTCGCAGGACCGTTTCGGGATGACGCGAGCGGGAAAATCCTTGGGAGTTTTTTCTTGGTCAAAGCGGACACGAAAGACGAGGCTTGGGCCGTAATGAAAGGCGATCCATATATTTCCTCGGACATGTATGAGACCGTAACTTGTCAACATTTCATGCCCGCCTGTGGAGACTGGATGGGCGGCGTAATATGGGATCAGGATGAGATACGCGAAAACATGCCCAAATATACTTAGGGTCTAAAGACGAACTTTATTGCTTGAGCTGCTCTTCAAGAAACAACGCCATTCCGAGCGCAGCGCGATCGCGTTTTGATTTGGTCATGATTTGAACACCCATTGGCAGGCCTTCACGATCTACACCCATTGGCAGGCTAATCGCCGGTAATTTCGCGAAATTGGCAAAGGCCGTGAAATCCGCCTGATTAGCCGGCACGTCGTCACCAAATTTGAATGCGGTTTGCAGCGTGGTCGGTGCAATTAAAGCTGCCGCGTCGTTAAAATAGGCATTCGCTAAGTCGCCAGCCTTCGTGATACGGTCACGGGCAAGTTGGATTCTAGGGATGGGTTGTTTCTGCCCGTAGGCGAGCATGGATTTAAAGTGATCGCTGAAACCATCGGACGTCTCAAAGTCTTTGGCTTTATGGAATTTCGCGCCTTCAAATTCGCTTAGAATTAAGCCTGCGCGCCGTTGTTGACCATAATCATAATTGGTTAAAACTGCAGATTTTTTTGTAACGGGCAACATTTCCAGACAGTTTTCGAAAGCAGCCAGTATTTCGGAACTGACGTCGCTGCCTGTCATATCAAATGGTGAGATATCACGAGGTCCGCGGGCTTCGATATTCCCTTTGAAATTCGTCACCGCTTTATAAATCATAACGGCGTCTTTGACCGTGCGCGTATGCGTTCCGACGGTGTCCAATGTCGTGGAAAGCGGCATGACGCCATCTGTCGAATATGTGCCGGGCGTTGGTTTGAAGCCAACCAAGCCGCAATAAGAGGACGGTATGCGAACGCTGCCCATCGTGTCGGTGCCGAGCGAGGCAGGCATCATTCCCGCGGCGACTGCAGCGGCTGAGCCTCCGCTGGATCCACCCGGCGTGTAGCCCGATTTCACCGGGTTGTAGGATTTGCCATACCAAGGGTTATCAGTCTGTGCACCTAACGCGCCTTCTTCCATATTCAAAGACCCGATAATGATTGCGCCCGCACGCCTTAGGCGGTGAACGATGTCCGCATCATGTTTCGCAATATTGTCTTCATAAGCTTTGATGCCGCCGTGGCACACATACCCACGAACAGAGATGTTGGCCTTCACGCCAATTGGCATGCCGTCGATTTCAGATTTTGAGCGGCCTTCCGCATAGCGCTTTGTCGCTGCGGCGGCGGCTGGTTCGGCCGTCTCAAGGTAGGTATCCAAGACAGCATTTATATCGGAATTAAGGTTATCGATCTGATTGAAGCAGAAATCCAAATAGTCAGAAGGCGTCGTATCGCCTGCCAAAAACCACGCGCGTAATTGCGCGAGTGTCGCAGTTGAAAGCTGGTCGTCAGACAGCATTAGCTAAAACGTGTATCAACAAGCCGGATAGGTTTTTGACGCATGTCGACCTGCGTAATATCACCCGTTGTCCCCATTGGGACAAGCTCAACGGCCATACCTAAACCCAATTTGGATTTTAAAAGCGCTTCAAACTTTGGCACGAGCGTGCTGTCTGTTGGCGCTTTGCATTCTGCAACAACGGTCATTTCGTCACGTCCTGCCGCATCCCGCTCGACTTTGCAGTAAAATTCGCCGCCAAATGCATTTATCTCTTCCATCAGCGGTCCGATGGCTTGCGGGAAGATGTTTATTCCGCGAAGTTTGACCATATTATCGGAACGGCCCAGAAAACCTTCGATACGGTTATAGTTGAGGCCCAAGCTGGATTTGCCTTTTTTAACGGCAGATACATCATGGGTGTTGAAGCGAATGATGGGATAGACGTCGTCTTTAAAAAGGCAGGTGCAAACCATGTCGCCTTTTTCGCCGTTCTTGACGGGTTCGCCAGTCTCAATGTCGCAAATTTCAAGATATTGCGCATCTTCCATAACATATAAACCGTCTTGATCAGGGCCTTCACCCGCAATCGCGCCGGTATCGCCAACGCCATACCAATCATAACATTCTGCGCCGCCCCACATCTCCGAGACACCGGCTTTGTCTTCGCGGCCCATGTGACCGGAAATTGTTCGAACGGGGATGTCGACACCGGGTTCAATCCCCGCTTCTCGCGCGACCTTTGCGAGTTTCTTGATGTAATCCGCAAATCCAACAATGGCAGTCGCACCAAATGTACGCATCATTTCAACCTGTTTGACAGATCGTGTTTCTACGCCAGTTCCTGCGGAGACAAAGATTGCCTGCGTCCAATGGGTGACAGCTTCGCGGACATAATGTCCACCATTGATCGGGCCGTGCCCATAAACGGAATGCACGATGTCGCCGCGGCCAATACCTTGCATGCCATAAAGACGAGCCAAGAGCAGGTTCTGAACCTCACGCGATTTTGGACCAAAGATAAGGACCTGCGGATTGCCTGTTGTCCCGGATGTGGTGTGAAATTTTACGGGCGGTTGCTTCGCTCCATATGAGTCGAGCCCGGAAAAGTCACCGAAAGGTGGCGCGCGTTCAATCGACGCCATAATATCTGATTTGTCATAAATTGGAAGTTTATGAAGGTCAGCCAGCCCTTTGATATCGCCGGGTTCGATACCCTTCGCGCCCCATAATTTTTGGTAAAACGGAGTCTGCCACGCCCGCACCAACATGCGGCGAAACAGTTTGTCCTGATGCGCGAATAGGGCATCCCGACTGATGTTTTTTGCAAAAGACAAAAACTCATCCCCGATGGGATGGTCGGCCCGTATTTGCTCCGGTTTTACCCAGTCGAAATATGTGGGCGCGGGGCCATTTATCATAGTCTTACAAGCCAGAAGCCAGAGCGAATATTTCGCTACAATCCTCTGAACGCTCCAAATTATCTATAAGTGCAATGAGCCTGTCTGCGACGGGTTTGGCTTTGACCTCACTCAAACCAAAGGCCACACACTCTCGAAATTTTTGGATGTGCTGCGTATGTGTAAGCGGATCGGCCGGGGACCCGAAGAGTTTACCGATCTTGGCGATGCGTTCTTCGCCATTTTTCAATATCGCAGTTAGGCTTTGCGGGACAAATTCAGCTGGATCAGTGATGTGGTTCGTGGTCACTGAGATACGCTGGGCGAGGGCTCTAATGCTTTGGTCTTGCAAGTTCTCCGACGTGAAGTCTTTAAGTCCGACAGTGCCGCGTATTAACGTGATTGCGCCGAGGTAAGGAAAGCAGAGCCGCGCATAATTGGGGGTCATCTTATCAGTGAGAGGACGATTGACGAGACGGGGGATAATTGGCGGCGCCGAGAGAATAAGCGTGTCTAAATTTTCGGCTGTCACGCCTTGCTCCATCAGCGCTTGTGTTAAAACGATGCCGCCCTGTGCCGCGCGGCCTGTTGGGAAAGGTTTCCAGCTGACTTCCGTTATCCGGTGTTTTTTTCCGATGGCTTTTGTTGCGGCGTCCAAATCCACTTCATCTTCAAACATTTTGAAATATCCAAATGGCCCCTCTAACGATTGCTCTGGGCCGAGCAGGCCATTTTCCGCGAGATCACAGGCGACAACGGCGGCGCGGGCGGCCCCGGCAATCTGAACGGGCAGGGTGGGCTTGCCTTCGACATGAGCTTGCATCACACCAGCACATTGCGCGAGCGCGCATCCCATAGCTGACATTGCGGTCGCTTCGTCAAAGCCGCGTAAACGCGCAATGCCTAGCGTGGCACCGAATAGTCCCGCTGTCGCAGGTCTGAAGAATTTTAGCGGGGAGGTTACAGCAACGCCTAATTCCACAGCGACATCGACGGCCACGATAATGGCTTCCATCAATTGAAACCCAGTCAGTCCGTTCTGTCGTTCGGCTTCTGTTGAAATTGCGGCAAAGATGGTGGCCATAGGGTGGACAACGGCAGGTTCATGCACGCAATCATATTCCATAGAATGAATTTGAAAGCCGTTCATATAGGCGGCGCTAGCGGTCGGAGTTTTTTCAGCGCGGCCCCACACATGTGCTGCATTGCCATCACCCCAGCTTTTCATAGTTTTGTAAACCGCATCTGAGAACGGGGCGTTTGATCCGGCTATGCCGACACCCAGACTGTCGAGGATGAAGGTCTTTGTACTGTCATAGGCACTGTCGGGAAAGACGGATTGGGTGAGAGCGTAATTAGCAAAGCGTTTTGAGATGCTTGTCATTCAACAGTTCCGTATATGAAATTAATTCGGCGGGAGGCACAGAAAGCGCTATAGTATGAGTACCAGAGTAGATAGCTAACTCACGGTCCAGACCTGCATGTGCGTAGAGTTTGACGACCTTATCTAAAACGGCCTTGTCATTCATAGGGCATTCCGGATCACCATAGGCGTCTTTTGCAATATATCTTTCGCCGTTCACAATGACGGCTGCCCCATAATGGGCAGGATAATCAGCATTAAACGATTTGCTGCCTTTGACATTAATTCGGCGTCTTAGGTCTAAGATTTTAGCGTCAACAGAGCCAAGGTCAAAATCCGTCAATTTCGGCGCGCCTTTTGCCAGAGTAATAGCAACACTGTGTTGCAAAGAAAACTTGGCTTCAGTTATGGTCTTCGGGTCTGGCCTGTCGCAGAATTTTATTGCGTCGTCATAGGTTTCAATAACAACCGTTTCGATGACGCTATCTCCTAAGGCTTCCCGTGCCAATAATGCAGCGTCAATCGCGGCATGAGCATGACGGCACGCTGGGTAGGGTTTGATCGACGTCTGGTGAATTAACCAGCCGTCGCCGTAATCGTCCAATACATCCTGAGGGTCCGCTCCGGGACACATGGCCGCAAAGAAGCCTTGCTCACCCTCCAAAATGGAACGTGGACCCTGAAAACCTTGTGCAGAGAGGAGTGCCGCTTGAACGCCCACCTGTGCTGCGTGTCCCGCATGTAGGTGTTTGGCCATGGAGTCGGGTTCGTGTCGGGTTTGCCAAAGGCCTGCAGCTTGCGTGCCGGCCAGTCCAAAGGCCGACACGAGGTCCGAACCATCAAGCAAGTAACACGCCGCTGCTGCCGCGCCGAAAGGGCCACAGGTTGCCGTATTGTGCCAATACGCATAATGTCCGGGCCCGACGGCGCGGCCAATTCTAATTGTCGCTTCATAGCCGATGACAATGGCATTCAGGAAATCCGCCGCATCCGCGTCGACATGTTCAGCCATAGCGAGGGCCGCAGGAATAACGGTCGGGGCCGCATGTAAAACGGCACGCTTATCGACATCGTCCATCTCCAACACATTGCCCAAACAGCCATTGTGCAAAGCGGCCATCATCACGGAAGAGGGCGTGGTCCCAATACGCGTGCAGCGGCCTTGCTCGTCAGGGAAAGCGGCGGTGATCTTTTGACCAGCAGGTTCTGCCTGCCCTGCAATCGCGCAGCCCGTCCAGTCAAGCAAGAGCAAGGCCGCGCGGTCACGATCCACTTGATGAATTGGGCGGTTTAAAAGATCGGCGAGTTGACGTGTCAGGCTCATCGGGTTTTGCCGGAAGCGTAGAAGGATATATTGGCGCCATCGGGCGTTTTGAGCCGCAGGCTATCTCCATCTTGGTGATAGCTTATATTGCGCGCATCAAGTCTTGACGCTGTGTCTTTTAGATTTTCAACATCGAACCGAATGTCCGTGATGCCGATATTACTGGGCAGACATTGATCCGCCAAATTCTTGCCAGCTTCCATATCGACTTGAATCATTTCCACGCGGCCCCATTCCAAACCTGATTTTGGCGTCGCAATTCCAGCGTGATAGGCGATACTGGTAGTCAGGCCCTTAGGAATACCGATAGGAGAAACTTCAGGCGTTTCTGAAACTGTCGGTTTGCCAAAATAGAATTTATCAAATCCCAAACCCTGCCGAAAAAATGCGTAAGCGGTGTCGCGGCTCTCGACCATTTGCATGACATTAAACGGGCGTGAAAGTCTTTCGAAGGGTGTAAAACCTTCCGGTAGAGGCGTAGTCAAACGCTCATAAAGCTGTATCTGAATGCCTGTTTTTTTATGGGTTAATACGACTATGTTTAATTTGGACGACCCAAATTCCAAATAAGCCATTTCCGTAAGGGGTTTCCAGCCTAAGGCCTCGGCGTCCGTGATGATTGAGGATAAATTCTTCGCCCGCATCATAACGGAGAAATAACAGCCCGTATCCCAAGATCGGCTGCCAAATGGACGCGTGAGAACGGCATTTTCATCCACTCGCTTAAAACGTACATAACCCGAATCTGAACCAAGCGCACGTAGCACCCACTCCGTTTCAGTCCGCTTCACCGTCTCAAATCCTCCAATTTTTGTAAACAGGCGCGGGACATCCTCGAATGATGGGACGCCGATAATCACCTCTGACCAAGGCGTTTGGGTGATGGCTTCGGGTTTAGGGCGTTTAGATAGATCCTCCCATGTGGATGTGGGTGTGGATGTCGAGGTAGGTGTATCCTGCGTATCGGTGTCTGATACCGAACAACTCGCTAAAGCCAATATTGCAAAAGCTATCGTCAAGATTTTTATCATTTTGAACGCCCTTGTCTCGTTATTCCGACGGCTAACAAATTGCCTATAACTGCTATTGCCGCTAAAATCATAAATGGCCAAAGTGTCTGGTCATAGAGTTTTCCCGAAACAACAGAGAAAACGCCGCCGAGTATCAATCCAAGGGAACTGGACAGGCCTGCTGCTGTCGCCCCGATTTTGCCGTCGACACTTATGGAGCCAGCCAGAGAAAGTGGACAAATTAAACCCGTTCCAACTAAAACCAGCATAAGGGGCACTGTCACAACGGCTGCACCGTCGCCCAGGCTTGCATAGGCCAATATCATAACGCCCAACGCAAAAACCATCCAGAGAGAAGCCACCAAGATAGCTTTGTCCATGCCGATCCGTTTGGTCAGTCGAGTCCCCAAAAATGAGCCAGACATGAAAGCTAGCGACAGCCCGACCCAACATATCACAAAGACTGAGGTGCCAAAGCCGAGCACGTTTTCAAAATAATCTGGGGCAAAGGGTAAGAACACAAAAAACACTCCCTGCCCAAATCCAAACATAAGGGTGTAGCCGATGAATTGAGGGCTGCCGAGTAACGTTCGGTAGTCACGGATGACATTACGGAGCTTGGTGGATTGTGGCCGCGTTTCAGGCAAGCGAAGAAACGCCAAACAGAAGATGATGCCTCCTGTTATTGCGCAGGCGATGAAAATGCTGCGCCACCCGAAATTGACGTCCAAAAGTCCGCCAAAAACCGGCGCAAGTATGGGGCCAACGCCCATGGCGATAGATATGTAAGAGAGCGTGACGGCAGCGTCTTCGCGCGGCTGTATGTCATTGACGATGGCGCGGCTTGTCACTGTGCCTGCGCTCACGCCGACAGCTTGCAGAAATCTGCAGATGACGAGGGCTGTCCAAGATGTTGTTATGACACTCGCTAGGCTCGCGATCACGAAAATGCCGAAGCCGAAAAGTAAAACAGGACGTCGACCAATCCGGTCGGCGATCATGCCGTGAAGGGGTTGCGCGACGCCTAACCCGATTAGAAATACGGAAATTAGGAATTGGATATCCCCCACGGGTTTATTGAATTGATCGGCCATGCCCGGAAAGGCTGGCACTAAGAAGGACATTGCAAAGGGTGACAAGGCGCACATCACTGACATGAAAGCGATGAATCCCCATCGATTTTCAGTCAATCTTTGCGCACGTGCAGTCATAGGTTCGCGAGCCGTAAAAATGTATCGGCGACAAGTGCTGGATGCGTGACCATACCGTCGCGCGGAATGTCTAATTCTATAAACTCCCAGCCAGGCTGGCGCGCTGGTCCCACCATTTTTTCGCTACTCATAGCAAATTTTTGGCCGATGCAGTGTATGAAGCTGCGGGACATATTTTCCCATCCGCCATTATCTAACGTCAGGATATCTGTCCAAGTTTTGGCGGGATGTGTTGTAATTTTAGAGCGCACCCAACTCGCCTTTGGGTGGTCTTCCGGTAGGAGCATCTTCAAAGGATAATCAGCCCATAAATCCATTTTATACCCATCGATAAAACTGGCCTGACGTGTCAGGAAATACTCAGCTATACCGCCATTTTCATCTCGCAGGACTCCACTCATACGGTTGCCATATGGGACCAGCGCATCGAAAAAACAGATATGCCTTATGCGGCCTTTTAGGCGGTCCGCAACACCTGTAATCGCGACACCTGTAAAGGAATGCCCGACAAGTATGACATCGGTAAGATCTTCAAATTCGATGACATTAACAATGTCCTGAATATGGGTGTCCAAACCCACCTCTGGCGAAGACAA
>ENA-ORXR01001228-ORXR01001228.1-marine-metagenome-genome-assembly--contig:-NODE-1228-length-27922-cov-8.976154_pt1 | contig 27922 bp, 21 predicted proteins | sample MGYA00237866_ERZ511479 | MGnify/ENA metagenome assembly ERZ511479
TCACGAACGACGGAGAACTCGCCAACCGGATCGCGCATCCCAGCCACGGCGTGGACAAGGAGTACCTCGCCGAAGTCGACGGTGGGGCCGTGTCACCCGGCCAGCTCCGTCGGCTCCGTGACGGCATCGAACTCGACGACGGCATTACCGCACCGGCACGTGTCTCGCAGCCCGAACCGGGTCTGCTGCGCCTGACGATCCACGAAGGCCGCAACCGTCAGGTCCGACGGATGTGCGACGCCGTCGGTCATCCGGTCACCCGTCTCGTCCGGACCCGCGTCGGTCCGCTGACAGATCGGTCCCTCGCACCCGGGGCGTGGCGCGAGCTGTCATCGGCCGAGCGCCGATCCCTCACCGAAGCCGTGGCCAAAAGCACGCAGCAGTACGATCAGCGGTCGTGAACGCCCCGACCCCGACCCCGTGCAACGCCGCGCCAATGTGATCGGCCTCGGGCTGATCGGTGGCTCGATCGCGCTCGCACTCCACGCGCAGGGGTGGAACGTCGCCGGCGATGACGCTCGCGAGCACACCTTGGCCACTGCGCTCGAGCGCGGTGTCATCGACTCCGCCGGGTTGGACCCCGATGCCGAGATCACCTTCGTTGCCGTCCCCGTCCTGGCCGTGGCCGACGAACTCGCCGAGGCCGTTGCCAACGTGCTCGACAATGCGGTCAAGTACACGCCGCCGGGCGGCGCCGTTGCCGTGTCGGTCGCGGCCACGCCCGCCGTCGACGGCGCCGTCGGGGGCGGGGGGGGGTGCCGCTCCCGCCCGGCGGGCGTCGACGTGTGGGTGACGGACACGGGGCGGGGGATTGCCGCCGCCGACCTCCCGCGCGTGATGGAGCGCGGCTTTCGGGGGCGCGCCGGGCGCGCGGGGCGGGTGGCCGCCGACGGCGGCGCTGGGGTGGGCGCCGACGGTGGTGCGGCGGGGACGGCGGGGGGGGGGGCGCCGCCGTCGCCGCCGTCGGCGCCCGACGGGGGGGACGTGGTCGGCTCGGGCCTCGGCTTGGCGATTGTGGCGGAGCTCGTCGCCGCCGCCGGCGGGTGTGTGCGGGTGGAGAGCCCGCCCGCCGGCGGGACGGCGGTGTGTGTGTGGTTGCCGCGCGCCAAGATGCGGCGGCACCTCGGCACGGGCGCCGAGGACTGAGTGGGGCGGCGGGCGGGCGGGAAGCAGAGTGGGGGGGTGCCACGGCTCGAGCGTGCCGCACCGTTGGACAGTTTTTCATTCCACCGCGTTGTCCGCGTCGCGTCCCCAGTGTTTTGTGCGCCCTAGGTATGTACAGCCGCTGGCAGTGCGCTCGCCCCACCGCCCGCGTGGTCCTCGCCCACCGCGCGCTCACCCCCCCCGCCCGACCCAGCTCACTTTTTGATAAAGTTCCCCCCAAACGACGAGGCGACGCCCGCCGCCAGCCCCGTGCCACCCCCCGCCGATGCCAGCTCCTCCCGCTTGGACGTTTGGAGGGCGGCGAGGATGTCGGCCATGTTGGTTTCCATGACGAGGCCGCCAACAATAATCTCGTCGATGACGTAGTGAACCTGTGTGACGGAGGGGGGGGGGGTATCGCGTGGGCAGGTGGCGGGGACAGAGGAGGAAGGCGGTGTATGGTGCGGGCGGCAGCAGGGGACGCAGTGGCAAGGGCAGCCGAGGTGGCGCAAGCGAGCCGCGGTTCGCCACGATGACCATTGGAAGAAGGGCAAGTACAAACAGGGAGAAGGACAGGGAAGCAAGGAACCGCCCGAAGCATGCGGCGGCCGGGCAGGGGCGGGAAACCGCACATGGAGATGGTGGCGACCAGAGGGCACAAGTCACCGACCACAGGTAGAAAACACAGACGCAGCAGCAATCCCTAGACACCGCCGTAGAAAGGACCACGGTCAGAATACCGCCCCGAGGCCACACGTCACGCCGGTACTTGCGGTGCAGCCATGCGCCCCCAACAGGCCCCCACCCACCGCCCCTCAACACGGCGCACCCAGCCAGTCACCTCCCCAAACGCACCTTGTCCATGTGGAAAATCAAGTCGAGCTCGCACACATTCTCAAAACACTGGTCCAGCGTCTCGACGAGCACCTGCAGCAGGTCCATGATGCCAAGCGCTGACTCGGTCTCGTCGACCGCCGCGACAAAGAAGAGCGTGGCGTACTGGCGGTAGATGAGGCGGACACCCTCTGAGGATGGCGCGGCGGCCGAGGCCGCCCCACCCCCGCTGCCGCTGCCGCCGCCGCCGCCCGGAAAGCACCGCGCCCAGTCGCCGCCGCCGGCGCCGCCCCCACCCGCGCCACCCCCCACCGCATCGGCCGACGCCACCGATGCAATGATGTTGCACACGCCCTCGGGTCGCCGTGCAATGAGCACGTGCGCGTCGCGCACAAACGCCTGCTGCGCGGCCGGCGGGAGGGGCACGTAGAACTTGGTTAACCGCGCTGCGCCGGTCGTGTTCATGACAACGATGGCGTGGATGGCCATGGTGAGGGAGGCGAGGTGGGGTTGGTCCGAGGGGCAGGTGTGAGTGGCCGAGGTCAAGTAGGTGAATGGGGGGGGAGGCGAGCGGTGGTGGCGGTGAAGTAGGGGATGCGGGGTAGTGATGGCGCGGCGAACGTGGCTTGAGCGGGGCAAACGGGCGAGCACGACAGCGACATGAGGATCAAGTGAATGCACAAGTCTACTGACGCGGTAAGTGTGTGTCTATTAAGTCAAGCGCGATCCTGGATTCATTCGTTAGCAGCCAATCAAGAAGACGCAAATGGCAATCACACCTTTCTTGCGGATGGAGCGCCCGACTGGCCCATGTTGCACCGCCTCTTTCCCTCTGCGAGTGATCAGGCATCGGGTTCAAACGCGCCGTCAAGATCCTCCCGGCGTGAGCAAAGACCCGTAGCCTGTCAACCAGCAGGTCTTGGCGCGGCTTTTCTACTTGTGTTGCACGACACCCCGGGCCTCGTCACACTCTATTGGACATCCCTCGCCTGCCTCTCGTGTTGCCGTCTACGCCCTCTATCTGACACTCTTCCCTGCTTTTCTGCCGGGATGGCGCCTCCAACCACCCCCCCTTTTAACTCCAAGTCCACCGCCGATGACGTGTTGTCGGGCCAGACCCTCACGGGGACGACCGTTGTCGTCACAGGCGGTGGCGGGGGCATCGGCGAGGAGACTGCACGCTCCCTGGCTGCCGCTGGCGCCACCGTCTTTGTCGGCTGCCGCCGCACGTCCCAGGCGGACGGCCTCGTGGCGGCGGCGACGACCGCCGCCGCCGCCAATGGCCGCGGCGGCTCGGTGACGGTGGTCGCCCTCGACTTGACCGACCTCGCCTCGGTGCGAGCGTTTGCCGAGTCGGTCAAGACCGCGCTGGGCGACCGCCGGCTGGACGTGCTCATCCTCAACGCGGGCGTCATGGCGTGCCCGCTAACCCGCACCGCCTACGGGTGGGAGCTGCAGATGGCGACCAACCACCTCGGCCACGTGCTCCTAACGCAGGCCCTGCTGCCGCCCGCCGCGTCGGCGCCCGAGCCGGTCACGTCCCTACCGCTGTCGGCGTCCGCCGCTGCCGAGGCGGCGCGCGGAACCCGCGTCGTCGTCGTGTCTAGCGCCATCCACCGGGCCGCGACGAGGTCGGGGGGGCTCGACGTTGCCGACCTGCACTTCACCACTGGCGGCCGCAAGTATTCGCGCTACGGCGCGTACAGTGACAGCAAGCTCGCCAACGTGCTGTTTGCACGCGGGCTGGCCGCCCGCGGCGTCGACGCGGTGTCCCTCCACCCGGGGGTCATTGTGACGGGGTTGGTCCGCCACCACACGATCGTCGGGCCGCTGTACCGGGCGATCGGTCCGCTCTTCCTCAAGTCCATCCCGGCGGGCGCGGCAACGTCGGTCGCCGCTGCCGTGCGGGCGGTCGGCGCTCCAGGCGACTACTTGGCTGACTGTGGGGTGGGGAGCGCGGTGGCGGCGGCGGGCAATGTCGATCTGCGCGAGCGGCTGTGGGCCGAGACGCAGCGGGAGCTGGACGCCGCGCTGGCGGGTCAGCCGTATGTGCCCCCAACAGCGGCAGGTGTATGAGTTGGGCTCAAAGTGCGTGCGGAGGGGGGGATAAACGAATGCACAGTCGTCTTTTTTCAGTGTGTATGACAAGAGCAGGATTCCCAGTGTGCTGCTCTCGGTGCTGTACTCACCCTCCTGGTTCCGATGTTGAGTACGGTGGGAAGTTCCACGAACTCGGGCTCTTGGTTCCCTGCGACGTGCGAAATAGGCGTCAGAATTTTTGGGTCCCTATAGGGACCGAGAAATTATGATGACCAATGGCAACCCGACCCTGTCACTTTGACTGAAGCACGGCCTACGTTACCTCTAAATCTCTGCGAGGCCCTGACACCACTTAACTACGCTACTAGCCCCCTTCGCGAAGTGGCAGACAACGGGACAAAGCGGAGTGCTGTGCGACTGGCGCTCCACGTTGGGTGGGGAGGGCTTGGGCCAGCACTACGAGGCCTCTCTCGAGGGAGGCCGCCAGCCTAGCTAGCCTGACGTAGCGAGTCTACTCTTTCGGTACCCAGACCCCCTTGGTGCACGCTCTGCCAGACGCTGCGGGAGCCACCCGCGCCGCGGGTCACGGCGCGGGTGCGCGGTGGACTCCGCGCTTGCCTCCTCCCCCACCTGGCGCTCTACCTGGGCGTACCTAGCCCCTCGGCCCTGTGCGAGCAGCGACTGCTGCCGACTGTCGGCGGTTGTTTTTCTGCCCTGGCCGCTTAGGGCAGAGGACGAGTAGAGGGCGTCCCACCATCTTGGTGCCGCGAGTGACGACGTGTGCCGGCACGATGCGGCAACTGTGGAAGGCCGGCATGGCCGTCGGGCTTCTGATGGCGGTGGCGCTCGGGGGTGGCGCTGGCGCTGCCGCCGCCGCCGCCGCGCCGCAACAATTACGAGCAGGGTACGTGGCGGGCGTGGTTGAGTGGCTGGGTCGCTCGCAGGTTGCTCTGTGCTCAGCTGTCCAAGGTGCCGCTTCGCGCTAGCTTGATGTCGCGCACTTGTGCCCGAGCTTTCGGCTCGCGGTTTGGGGCGTCTCACGCCTCGTGTGACTGGGTCTTAGCCGTACTGACGAGTCGCATTCTTGGTCTGCTACGTCTCCCGGTGGCCCTTGCTTGCTGACTCCCGCTGCCTACCCCTGGCCCTTTCTTTCCTGGCATTAGGGTTGTTCACGAACTCAATGCCCGTAACTTCGACTCGACCGTGTCCAACGGCCGGTGGCTGGTTGAGTGTACGTTGCTCGTCTCCAGATGTTCTCGACGCCCGCCACTTGTCTCCGTCTGCTGCGGTCGATTGTGTGCAGACCATACTACCGTACCTGGTGGTGTGTTGTGTGTACATCGTCAATGTGCAAGCTTCGTGTGTTTCTAACGTACTCTCCTTCGTCTGGCACCCGCCCCGTTTCTTTGCGCATCCATTCTCGCTTGTCGACTGCTGCTTATTATATTTGTTTCATCCGCACCCCTGATTGTCGTCATGCCCTTCCAACAGTCTACGCCCCTTGGTGCATTTCATGCCGCTCCTTTGCCCCCGTCTACGCGGAGATGGCGCAGGCCATCGCGGCGTCCCCCACCGGTGGTAACGTCCGCGTCGCGCGCGTCGACGGCTGGACGTACAGCCTGCTGTGCCGGCGTTTCCGGGTACGGTCCTTTCCCTCCTTCCTCGTCTTCCAAGGCGGGTATGTGTACGAGCACAATGGCAAGCGCTCGTCTACCGGACTGCTCACATTTGCGCTGCCGCCACCTGTACCGTCGGCGGCAGCAGTGGCAGCTGCGGCGGAGGATGGGGAGGCGTGGGCCAACGGCGAGGCCACCAGCAGCGGCAGCCGCATCACAAAGACCCTCCCCGTCGCCGCTCAGGATGACGTAGTCGTCGACGGTGTCCGTATCGACCGAGCGTTTGGTCCGATGGCCCCGCACTGGCGGGTGGCCACCTACTTGTCCGCCATTGGGGGCGATCTCGCAGCGGCAGGACGGGGCATGTCGACGGCCCAGCTCGGGGGTGTCGTTGTTGGTGGGGGGATGGCTCTGACGGTGGTCATCGTGGTGAGCCTGGCGGTGCTCACCGCGCCCGGGTTCATCAAACACGATTGAGGGAGGGAAAGGAGCAGCGAGGGCGGCCCGTGCGTATGCAGCCGGTCTCGTCCTTCTGCTCCTGTGTACATGAGTTCTTTTAGGCTATGCTGACCTTTGGGGGGGGTCTTGAACCTTGCCCGGAGGCTGCGACACCCTTGTTGTCCCGGCGATTGGCTTTCGCGCGCCCTGCTTGCATTGTTTTTTATGAGGCTGTATATTTCTGTCAGTCCATAGCCATGCCACACGGGTGTGCCAGGTTGCAACGACCCGTACACAAACCGGCTACACACTCACCCGTAACGCTCATCCGTAACTCAGAAATGGTACGGTACCCTCTATGTTCACACTGTACAGCGAAGACAACGGGGCGGCTCACCCGCTGACAGTGGGTACGTCATCCGACGCAACCAGTGCCCCCACCTCCTCGTGCCCCTCCTCCCTGTCGCTCTCCGTCGCGTCGGGTGCCGTCGACACCACCGCCGAGGCGCCCGACCCCTCGCCCGCAGAAAAGGTCATGGCCGGCACATCGCCCGCTACCAGGTCCCGATAGACGTATCCACCGGAGCCGTCGAGCGCGAGAATCTTGGTATGGAAGCGGAAGAGCGACGGCCGGTGGCTAACCGTGATGAGCGTCACGCCCAGCTCCTGTGCGCGCTCGTACAGGTAGCCCTCAGCTTCTAGGGAAATGGCAGCAGACGCCTCATCGAGAACCGCATAATCCGGGCGGGCAAACAGCATGCGCGCAAAGCCCAGGCGCTGCTTCTCGCCACCGCTCAGGACGTCCGCCCAGTCGCGCACGGCGTCGAGGCCGCCCTTGCGGCCGGCCACGTGAAGAAGCCGCGCGTCCGACAGGAAACCCATGATGAGTTCGTCCGTCGCATCCTTCTCAGTGACCGCCTCGGCCCATGTCAACGGGTAGACCACCTGCGCACGCAGCGTGCCGAGCGTCAGGTAGGGCCGCTGGGGGACGTAAAAGACGCGCGACCCGGCCGGGCGGTACAGCGTGCCACCATAGAGCGGCCACAGGCCAGCTAAGACTCGGAACAACGACGATCTGTGAAGAAAAAAATACAGGAAGCAGGAACACTTGATAACAAAAGCAGAGTAGAGGTCAGTATGTGCATGCAAGAGTACAGCACACCAGGAACCCAGAGACCAACAGGAGACCATGCCACCGCCAAGAAAATGATCAGCAAGAGACCAGAGCGCCCATACGTACTTGCCACTGCCGTTGGGCCCAGCCACGATGACATGCGTCCCGCGAGGGATTTCCACGTTGACGTCCTTCAACAGCACCTGCCTGTCTGGAGAGATGACGTTGACGCCCGCAAAGCGAACGCCGCCGCCCTGGCCCTCAACCAGCTCCCCCGGTGTCATCAGCGCTGCCAGGCGCGCCTCGTGGTCCAAATCCATCGACGATTCGAGCGACATGCGCGGCACGGTGCTCACCGCCAAGTCGCTAAGCACCTCGTCCAAACGCGCGACGCGCGCACAGTAGCCAGTCAGGGCCGTGATAGATTTGCCAGCCAGTACCAGCCGCCCAATCGCGCCTGCGAGCGCGAGCAGCAGCCTCGAGTTGCGGGTGTACAGGCCGGCAATGTCCGACGCTGTGTTGTCAGAGGCGTCCCGGATGGCATCGTCGGCGGGTGTCTTTTCGGCCGACAGGCACGCCAACTCGGGCGGTGTGACCAGCTGCGCGGGTAGCAGCGAGGCAGCAGCTGAGATGGCACGCGGCGACGCGCGCGGTGCTGCCGCCACCCGGTGGTGGGGGGAAACCATATCGGGGAAGAAGACGGGGATGGACACGAGGCCGTAGCCGACAATCGTCGCCAGGTACTTGATGAGGAACTGGTCGGCAAAGCCGATGCGCGCGCGCGCACGGAAGACACGCTTCATGTGCGCCGCCACACGCCCGAGCGCGTCTGTGATGTAGGCCTTCTCGTAGGCACCACCACGGTAGAACGCCACCTCCTCCCCGTGCGTGATGAGGCGGCTGTGGTGGAGCCGGTACTCGCCTTCCAGGCGCGCCTCCTCCGCGACGAGCTTGCCAAACGGCGGCTGCACCGATCGGAGGGCCACGGAGCATGCCACAAAGTAGGCAATGAGCATCGGCGCCGCGCGTGGGCCGAGTGACCGCGACAAGCGGCGGGAGAAGAGCACCACGTCAAGGGCGGGCTTTGAGAGGTTGCTGTAAATGTCGGCGAGGGCGGTGCAAAAGCGGTCAATGTCCGTCGTGAGCAGCTGGTCCACGTTTTGAATGCGGGAGTCGAGGTTGGAGACGGCGTAGTAGGTGTTGCCAGACAGGTACTTGTCGTGGAAGTGCTTGGACAGACGCAGGCGGAAGGCCACCTTGAGACGGGCCAGGAAGTAGCGCAAGCCCGTGTTGACCGCCGACATGGGCCACGCCATAATGAAGATGTCGCGGATGGCCCGCCGGTAAAACGCCCGCCGGTCACGGCTGACAATTGCCTTGACGACGCGCCCCCCATTGTCCGTTGCCCAAATGTCACAGTACGAGCGGGCGCCAAGGAGCGACGCGATAATGGCGAGCAACGCAAACTCGCTGGATCGCACGCCGGGCACGAGGACCTTGAGGAACTTCCACAACTGCACCACAAACGCCCGGTCGACGCCACTGCCGCCGCCGCCAGTGGCCGCGCCCCGGGCGCCGCTCCGCTTTCTCCGCAAGCTCGACGGCGCCGGCGCGAGGGGTGGTGTCCCACACGCCCCCACAGCCGAAGGCGCAAGGCCAGTGCCCCCGCCCCCTACCCCGCCCGCCGCACCGGCTGGCCGCACAGTGCCGGCGCCCGCATCCCCGTCCGATGACGAGTCCTCGTCCAAGCTGCCTGTGGCACCACCCCGGGCCGCAAACGCCGTGCCAAACGCTCCACCAGGTGAAAAGGCCGGATCCCCATCGCCCCGCCGCCGCCGCCCTGGAGAGCACCGCACGATTCCGTCGGCGAGGCGTTTGGTCGTCACAGCCTGGTTCCACCTGTGGGCGGCCACACAGCCGGCGGCCGCCACGGCGGTGATGGCGTAGACGGCGGGGCGGGAGGCGCGGGGAAGCGCCCCGCTGCTGCCCGCCGCCATGTTGACGACCGACACGATGCGTGTCAGAAAGAAAGATGGGCGAGGGGGGGCGGACGGAGGAGGCTTGGTGGAGAAGCAACGCGTCGCAGTGAGTGCGGACGACTGACCAAGGGACCGGGCAGCAAGTGAGCAGGTCCCCCTTAAAAGTTGTACGGCGTATCGGCACCACACTGTTGTCGGCTATCTCGTTGCACGCCACAATACCGGCTTGGCAGCCGTTCACGTCCGTTCAGGAAAGGATACACAATCACCGTCCAGGCGCTGGACGGGCCGTGTGCCAGCAGCGGTAGGCACCGGGCAGCGCGGAGGAAAGAGGGCCGGCCCAAAGGAGAGTAGTGCCAACTGCGCAAGGAGGGGTAGGGGGGGCGAGTGTGGCCGTCACCGACCCGCAGGAGCGGTGGGGAACCCAGCAGAGCAACGCAGCAACGCGACGGCCAAACCCCCATCAGGCCAAAGAGACACGAAGGACGCGTGGCGAGTCTGTCTGGGGAGTCGCCCATCCTTGGTGCCATGAGCTGCCTCCACTCGCGGCAGCCTACACCAGCCTGGGCCAATCACAAGCCTCGCGGAGATATTCCGGAAGGAACAAACGGTGGAACAAGCGTATCGGGATGCATGCCAGGCCAGCACGTTGACTGAAAAAATTTATGGAAGCGTCAGCAAATGGATGCCCACGGGTACCAAGTAATTTGATCATCAATTGTGACGTGCGATGCTTCACTCGGTCACCTTGGACGTGTCACGAGCTATTCCATCGCAGCAGCAGAGCCATTGTTGGGGGAGCCTCACCTCGTTGCCACCCTGGCGCGCTCCCCTACTGGCGTCGGTCTTGTACACAGTCGGGAGCGAGTTCTACACAGCGTCGACTCTGGGTGTCCGAAAGTACCGCTCTGACGTCAAGCGCGGCGTGTACAGACGACCGCCATGCGTAGACTAAGGCTACAGTTGACCTACTGCATAGAGCGGAAAGAAACACCCTGAAGTTCCTTCGTTTCCTACACGGCATGTGGAAGGGACTCAACTGGCTCCCCATGCTCACAAGGGGCTCTCTGTCGGCCGCACATCATGAGTTCGCGGAAAGGTGAAGAAAAGAAAGAACGGATTCATATGGATAGTATTGTGTGTCTAGCCACCATACTGTCGTGTGTGGTCGCTTGTCAGGATGTGTGCGGCGGAAGAGGCTGTTGCCACCCACACCGACCATTCGACGGGTCCTGTAGAAGGCCTGATGACGACGGCTATGGAGGCCCATCGCATTGGTGAAACAGAACTTGGAGAGAGAAAATTCAGCTGCAGCAAAGGAACAGCTAGGGGAGTGTTGTACGTGCAAGAGTTGATCACGTTCTGCACCTGCTGCTCTCCCGCTCTCTCCGTGTCTCTCTGCTTCAATGTGTTGCGAAGAGGCCGCTCGAATCGGTCGATCCATCTGACCTGGTTTTTCGGCAGCCAAATCCGATTGCAGAGTCCCAACCATCCGCCGGCGGCGCACGGCGAGACGCCCCGTCTGCAGGCCCCCCTCCTCGCCGCGCATGCCAGCGTGGTTGATCAGGCCCCTCTCTCCATCGTGGTCGCGGCACGCGGAGGCCACCGTGTTCGGCAATCGCCGCTACCCCCCCCGTTGACCGCATTTCGCCGCCTTGGCGTGGTTCATTTTTCCCCCCGCATTGCATCTGCCGCGTCTGCCGTCCGCCACCCTCTCGCTGCTTTCCACACTCCTGTGGTAGTGAGGAGATTTCTCCCGTCCCCTCCCCCTGCGCCCCCCTCCCCCTCCCGCGATGTTGGTCCTCTTTGAGACGCCCTCGGGCCATGCTCTCTTCAAAGTGGTCGACGAGGCCGCCGTCACCGCCGCTGCCGAGGCCGGCAACGGCTCCCTGGAGACGTCCCCCGGGGCCCTGTCGTCGGTCCTAAAGCTCGCCGCCTTTTCCCGCTTCACCGACACCACCGCCGCGTTGGCCTCTGCGACGGCGCTGGTGGAAGGTAAGGCGTCCAAAGACCTCCGCAAATTCCTCAAGAAGCACGCGGCGGGGTCGTCGGAGAAGCTCGCCGTCGGGGACGCCAAACTCGGCGCCGCCATCCGGGAGAAGCTCGGCGTTGCGTGCGTTGCTGACGCGTCGTCGCTGGCGCTGATGCGGGCCATCCGCGCCAACCTGGGGGACCTCCTCGGCGGCGACGACGGCGGCGGCGGCGGCGCGGGCGGCGGCGGCGAGCCAGAAGACGGGCGCGCCATGGCGCTCGGCCTCGCCCACAGCCTCTCACGGTACAAGCTCAAGTTCTCCCCGGACAAGGTCGACGTGATGGTCGTGCAGGCGATTGGGCTGCTCGACGAGCTCGACAAGCAGGTCAACACGTACGGCATGCGGCTGCGCGAGTGGTTTGGCTGGCACTTTCCTGAAATGTCCAAGATTGTGACGGAGAATGTCGCCTATGCGCGCTGCGTGTCGGCCATGCGCGTGCGGTCGGCGGCGGCCGGGATGGACTTTTCGTCCATGCTCGACGCGGCCACCGAGGCGGAGCTCAAGGCCGCCGCCGTCGTGTCGATGGGCACTGAAATTTCCGACGAGGACGTGACCAACATGGCCTCCCTGTGTGCCCAGGTGATCACCCTGTCTGACTACCGCGCGACGCTCTACGAGTACCTGCGGTCGCGGATGGCGGCGCTCGCGCCCAACCTCACCGCCCTCGTCGGGGAGCTGGTCGGCGCGCGGCTGATTGCGCACGCCGGGTCGGTGTTGACGCTCGCCAAGTACCCCGCGTCGACGGTGCAGATCCTCGGCGCCGAGAAGGCCCTCTTCCGCGCCCTCAAAACCAAACACGCGACGCCAAAGTATGGCCTCATTTACCACGCGTCGCTCGTCGGGCAGGCGGCGCCCAAACTCAAGGGCAAAATCTCCCGCGTCCTTGCCGCCAAGTGCAGCCTCGCCGTCCGCGTCGACGCGCTCGCCGAAGACGGCGGGTCGGGGACGCCCGACGTGGGCCTCGACGGGCGCGCCAAGGTGGAAGCCCGCCTCAGGTCGCTCGAAGACAAGGGCACCTTTGCCATTAGCCGGCAGGGGCGGTCCCGGGATACGGGCGCCAAACAGCCCAAGGTGCCGGGCGCGGGCAAGTCGGCGGCGGGCACGTACGCGGCAGACGCGGACATGCTCCTCCCAAAGGCTGGGGCGGTCGTCGAGCCGCCCGTGCCGGCGGCGGCGCTCAATGGCCTCAATGGTGACGAGGGCGCCGTCACGCCCAAGCCCAAAAAGGACAAGAAGGACAAGAAGGACAAGAAGAGCAGCAGCAAAAAGGACAAGAAGGCGGCAGCGGCGGGGGCGGCGGCCGACACCCCCGACGCGGACGCGGCCAAGTCCGCCGCCAAGAAGGAGAAGAAGGAAAAGAAGGACAAGAAGCGGAAGAAGGAGGAGGCGGCGAGCGCGGGCACCCCAGGAGCAACAAACGGGGACGGGTCTGGGCACAAGAAAAAGAAGAGCAAGAAGAGCGCGTAGCGCGGCGCGGGTCGACCCGAGCAGCGCGCGCCACTCGCTTTGCTTTTTTTTTTTTGCTTTTTCCCATTTTTCTCTTCTTGGTTTCCCCCACGCCCTGCGCGCAACCCCGTCTCGATTGTGTGTCTCTTGCTGTGTATCTCGTTTGGAATGTTACAGTTACGTGTTTACGCCCGCGTGACGGCCTTTTTTCTTGCGGCGACCCGCCGGGTGCCGCCCCCCCCTGGCAGTGTCGCTGAACCACGGTGCGCGACGCGGCGCGACTAGACGGTCCGCGGCGGGGAGCGCGCGCCCTCGCCGCAGCGGTCGCGTAATGAATCACGGGGGGTGTGTCCGCGGCGGCCGTGCAGGCCGGCCAGCCGCGGGCCACACCCGATCGGGCGGCGCGGGGGGTGCGCGTCTGCCGCTGCGCTGGCGGCCGCGCGGCGCGCAGCTCGCGCACGGGGGGAGGCGCCGCGCGCGTGCCGCGCGGGCGCCGGGCCCGGTGAACAGCCTCACGCTCCCGGCCCGGCGTGCGAGCGTGGGTGGGGGGGGGCCCCTGCCACGGGTGGCTGAGTGGCGGGCGCGCGGCGACGCGCCCGTCGCGTGGCGCGGCGGCCGACGGGGTGGCCGCCGGCCCGTCGCGTGGCACCGGCAACGGTGCCAGGTGTGGCAGGGGTGGTCTCTCAACTGCCAGGACGCCACCTGGCGCAGCGGCCAGCTGACGGTCGGCCTGGCCAACCGGCGAGCCGCTGCTGCCCGCGGGCAGCAGCGCGGCGGGGGGCGCCGTCGGGCCGAGGGGGGTGGCTCCCCGCCGACTGTTTTTTTTTTTGCTGACGCAGCGGGCGGCGGGCGGCCACCGGGGTGGCGCCACGCGCCGCCGGCTCGGGCGGCCTGGCGACGTTCGACGCGTGGCGACCGCGGTCGCCCGTCGCCCTCGGGCGGTGTGCGGCACGTCTGACGGAGTCATGGCCCGCCGTGCCGTCGCCACGGCCCGGGGTCGGTGGAGAAGGCGGGCGACGGCCAGGAACGCTGGTCTGACAAGGACGGAAATTCCCCGAGGGGGACCCGACCGTTGAGCGTGTCAATTGGTACTTTGCTTAATCTACAGCGTCTGTGGATGACAATTCTGGGTACGACGACAGGGTTTTCACTCCCCGACTGGGCACCAGCCCCCGCCGGCCGCCCCGCTGCCCGCCCGTCGCCCCGCGTCCGTCGAGGCGAGAGGGGCGACGGTCCGTTGGCCGCTGGCCAGCACCACCCCTCACGGCCACAGCCGGCGCGCCGGCGCGCCGGTCAGGCAACGGAGCGGGTGCACGTCGAGTGCCTCGGCGGGGCGAGCGGGGACAGCCCCCAGGGGGCAGGCACGGAAAGCGAGGGGCTGCGTCGCGGAGGACGGCGTTGCGGAGGACGGCGTTGCAGAGGAGGGCGTTGCGGAAGAGGGCGTTGCAGCAGCCGCCGTTTGGGCAGCCACACCGTACTCCTGAACGACCCACAAAACCACTCGTGCGTACGCGCACCGCCAGTGATACACAGCGCTGGGCAACGGCGGCAGCAAAAGGGGCACACGCCGTCAACGCCGTCGACCAGACCCGCACAGGCGGGCCGGCTCGTCCGCGTGCGGGTGACGTGGCGCCCACGGATTTTGCATCGAGAGGAATGAGGAAACGCGCACTTGGGGGTGTGGGGGAGCGGGCGTCGTGTGGCACCCTCGAGTGCGGATCCAATCACTGCTGGGCGAGACGGATCGCGCCACTCAATTGGCATTAGCGGCCGAAGAAATTGGGCTCCTCTTGGCGGAACGTGCCAGACGCGCAGCCTCGCGCGAGCGCTCGTATCTCCCATGCCACGTGTCTATCTCCCCAAGTGACGAGAGCCCGTCTGTCAGACCAACTCCATCCCGTCCATGGTGTGGTGCCATGCGCCTGTGGCCGCAGGGAGCGTCTTTTTACACTCAATTACACCACCGACTCGGTGGCCACCAGTGCGGACCACGGACGTCGAAGTTGGATCGTCCAAGCTGGGGGGGCCAAGTGGCGTTTCTGGCGGGACCCAGCTTGAGCTTACAATGGACCAGGCAGTCTACACCGAGGCCACAACACACGGTTTCCGTGGTCTGCTCCCCGCCGCCCTCCCACACCTCTCCGCAGTGCGCCGGCCGCCGCCACGGCGGGACGAAGCCGACGGCGGCGGGGCGGCTGCCCACCCCCTCCCCTCCCCGCGCCGGCGTGCCGCGTCGGCGTTGCGCCGCCACGCCCCGCGGCTGCAGTTTCTGGTTTTCCTTTTCGTGCTCGTTGGACACACGCGCCCGCAGGCGCGGGTCCGCCGCCCGCCGCCACCGCCACTCGGCGGCGTGCCCGGCGGCGCCGCGCGGCCGCCGGCGCCCCCGCCACCGCCGCCTCGCTGGGCTGCCCGTTGCGTGAGCGCTGGCGTGCTTTTGGAGGGGGGGGGGGCTTGATTTCCCCACACCTCGCCCCGCGCCCCCCGCTGCCAGCGCCAGCGCCTGCGCACCCGCGCCTGCAGGCAGAGCCTTCGTGGCAGACCCGACGCCACAGTGGGCGGGGCAGCGGGCGCCCGCCCCTCGGCGCCGCCGCCGCGCTGCCGCCGACCGCCGCCGCAACACACGGTGCGTGCAGTGTCCGACCGCGCCCGCCCCGCGCCACCGTGCCGCGGCCCGCCGCGCCGCGTCGGCCGCCGCGGGTGCGCGACGGCGGGCCGCCGTGTTGTTGGACCCGCGTCGGCCGCTGCACTGCCTGGCGTCGGCCTTGACAGGCAGCTGCATCACCGCACGGGGCGCCCGGTGTGGTCTGCGGTGGACCGAGGTCTACGAGGGCCCCGCCCGTGCCAGCCCGCACGTGTCCGCGCCCCGTCATCCCCACATTGTCCGCCGCCCCCCTTCCCTCGGACGTGCGCGGCGCCCATCCCAGCCCTCTCTTTTGTGTGTTTCGCTCGCCTCCGCGTCCGGAGGAAAACCACCCGCGGGGCTCGCGGCCATCTCCGCCCTTTTCATCGACTACGTAGTGACTCTCGTTGCCTTTCCATTCGTTCTTCCACTTGGAACTGCACGCTTGGGGTCGGCACTGCCTCTGCCCCACCACCGTCTTGCCCGTTTATTCCGACGTCCTTCCCTCTTGCCGGCCACCCCACACTCCTACGCCCCTGCGCTTGCCCATTTCGTGTCTTCCTCCATCCCCCTACGGCGCGCCCACCCCCGTGAATGTGCACAGCAGCAGTCGAGCTGGGATCCAACGACCGGCCGCGCCCTGCGGCGCAGGCCACTCCATCCGACGATGAGCCCGCCGCGTCCCCCTCCAAGCGCCCATCGGCAGACTTTTCGGACCCTTACAGCGACACTTCTGAGGTGACGCCCGTGTCAGGCGACGACCGGGCGCTGCCGCCGCCGCGGCGAATGGCGCCTGCGCCGGACGCGGCCGGGGCACCTGGCGCGGTCGCGGCAGCCACCTCCGGCGCTAGTGAGGCCTGCAATGGCTACGCCGCCGGCGGACCGGGCCGCGATGAGGCAGTGTGGGCGCTGGGTGTGGAACCATCGGGGCGGGTGCCCGCGGGCCCGATCGTGGAGAAAAACCCGATGCAGCTTCCGCCGGCCCTGGATCGTGTTGACACGCTACAGGCCGCGCTCGAGTCGGGGCGGCGGCGGCCGGTGTTTTTCCTGGACTATGGTGCGTCTAGCCTCTGGGGGGGGGTGCGGTGAGGAGGTTGTGAGGTGAGGCAGTTTTTGCATGGGTACCATTAGTTTCCTCTTGTTGTTTCTTGTTGGACTCGTTTGAGCGACATGCCGAATGGTGCCCAGCGCAATTGCTGACGTTACTTTTGTGGTTGTCGCTGCCTACGCGTTCTATCGCTAGGGCGGACGATGGTACGCATGTGGTTTATGATTGCTGCCTCTTTGACGCACTTATACTGTCCGCGATGCTCCATCTCACCGTGTACCATGTTCACTGTTCACAGATGGCACCCTGACTCCGATTGTGAAGGACCCCGACGCGGCGCTGCTGAGCGCCGGGATGAGGAAGGTGTTGTCGGAGCTCGCAACGCTCTTCCCAACGGCCATTGTCAGCGGCCGCGGTCGCGTCAAGCTGCAGTCCCTGATTGGGCTCCACGACCACCAAGGATTGTACTACGCTGGGAGTCACGGCTTTGACATCTCTGGCCCGATGGGCGGCGATGAGTCCCTGCGGCGGAAGGAAGCGTCGGAGACTTTGCCGGTGCTGAAGCGTGCGTCTTCTCAATTGGTGGCTACCGTCGCTGACTTTTCGGGCTCCCAGGTGGAGGACAATGAGCTCGCCGTGTCGGTGCACTATCGCAATCTGGTCGACAAAGAGCAGCTGCCGGCGCTGGAGAATTGCGTCGACACGGTTGTCAATGACCTGCCGGGGTTGTCCAAACACCACGGCAAGTGCGTTTTTGAGTTGCGCCCTGAGACGGACTGGCACAAGGGCAAGGCCGTCGAGTATCTACTCGATGCACTGGGCCTGGGCGGCCCAGACGTGCTCCCCATCTACATTGGTGACGACGTGTCGGATGAGGACGCGTTTAAGGCGCTCTACGGTCGGGGCCTTGGCATTATTGTGATGAGCGACGCGGATGTGGCCGAGTATCGCGCCAAGGGGCACCCCAATGGCCGCCACACGGCAGCGACGATGCGTCTGTGCAACACAGATGACGTGCGGGGGTTCCTCGGCTCCTTCGCGGCCGCTGGTCGGGAGGGGCGCTGCAAGGGGCGTTGCACACCGTCGCCGGCAATTGTGGCGGACAGAGCAGTGCCCGTGGAGAGCGGTGGCAACTAGGGCGGTTGTTCGATGTGCGGTCGAGCGCTCGGGTGGGTGACGCGGCATTGGTGGTTGCGCAGCCACCGAGGCGTGAGCGTCGCCGTCGTGTGGTTGGCTGGCACTCGAAGGCCTGCCCGTCCTGGTCCGTCCCGTCCACCAAGTGCTTCGCTGCGCAGCGCTGGGTAGTGGTGTGACGTGCGCGTGTGCGAGTGTCGTTTCATTTCCTCTTCTTTCTTTCTCTTCCTACTTTCACACCTGCGTGTCGACCCCTGTGGCGGCGGTGTGCCACCGGGTCGCGACATAGTGGCTGCGACCGGGGCGTGTTTTTTGTTGAGGGGTGCCCGGATGACAGGCGCTGCCTGCCGTACTCGTTTTGTTTTTCCATGGGGCAGGCTGCTGCACCAAGCAAGCAGGCTTAGGCGTGACTACGTTTTTTTGTCCCTTGCCTATGGCCTGGACTTGTGCCGATTGGCAGTCGATGTTTTTCTGAGGCCATCTCCCGTGCTCGTGGAGCACCAAAACGCATGGTCGTCCATGTTCGGACGCACTCTACGCCCCCTCAATCCAAACATGTCTGCGGCCCGGGCTGGTGCACTCGAGCTTCCCGTCCGCGCCCACGGTGGTGCTCTCGATTCATCCGGTATCGCCCTTGCCCCGGCAGACTCGTTGCCGACAGCGCCATTGTCACAAACTGAGACAGCCCTGCTATGCGGTGGTCGAGTAGACTCATGTTGAAGGACAACACATGCTGTCCGCGCCCATCTCCGTCACTCCTTTGCTGCAAACGACACGCCACACCCACATCCCGCCTCTGCATTGTCATTCTCCCGCACACAAAAGGCTTGCCGCACGAGGTTCTCCTCCCAGTCCACCACCGCCCCCCGCACGTACGGCAGGGAAAGGGCATCCACCACCAGCGTCGCCCCATTCTCCGCCACAATCACCACATCCTCCTCTGCCTCCTCCGCCTCCGCCTCCCCATCGTCCGCTCTCGCGGACGCCGCATCAGCGCCATCCCCGTCCAGTGTGAAGTTGTAGACCAACCCCGCGCAGCCGCCGCCGTCGACCGACAGCCGCAGCGTCGGCGGGCGGGGCGTGCCGCCCGGCCCCGTCGACCGGGAGCCGAGCTCCGCGAGCTGCGCCGCCGCCGCCGTCGACAGCCGCACCGGGGCGGCCGCCGACGCGGTCACCATCTCGTCCCGGTCGCCGCTTACGGCAACGGCCAGGCGAGGAGCGTCGACGGGCACGCCCACCGAGCCGGCGGCCGAGACGGGCGGCGCAGCGGCGGGCAGCGGCGGCGGTGCGCCGACGGGCACCGTGACAGCCGCCGGGGGGCGAGCCGCGGCAGAAGCGAGGCGTGCAAGTGCGGCCGCGGGGGTGGACAAGCCGGGCCGGGTGGGCGTGGCGCCGCCACGGGCACAGAGGAGCGCGACCAGGGGCCGCGTGAGTGACAGGGGTGGCATGGCGTCGCCGTGCCGGACAGAACAGACGCCAGAAAACAGAGGGATGTCCGAGCGCGGGGAGGGAAGAATGCTAAGCGGTGAAGACGGTTGTGCGACCAATGATGGCGGAAGCGAAGGATACTCACGAAGATGGGGGACAGGTGGGTAAGCGAGGCGGTCGCATGGCACGCGGTGAAGACAACAGAGATGATGGAAGGTCCAGCCACCAACCACGCTGTGCGCTCTGTGGTGCTGGCGACGCAGTGATTGGTCAACGGGCCTAATTTTCGACGATCCTCGGCACTTGTGTGGCTGACATTCGGAACCTAGCGAGAATGGCGGGACTGTGGCACGGTACAGTAGCTCGTAGCCCGACGGCCGGCGCCATGTGATGGCAAACTGCCATACGACGCTCACAAGCGTAAACAACTACATGGCGGCCCCTTTTTACTGCTGTGATAGACGTCCGAAGCAGAAACTATCTCAACCAGGCGGCAGTCTGCCCTGGGCGTTTCCACGACGAATACAATCAGAGACAGCCTGGACAGAAAAGATCCGGCACGTAGTATATTCACAAGAGGTCCCACGCACACCAGTCCGTGCCCTTTGTACTTGACAACGCGCTTCCGCCTGCTCGAGGCCACGCATGATGGTCGTCGACCACACGGTCCGGCAGGCGGCTAGTAGACCCACCAGTACACAGCCACATCATCCCACAGACGGTAGCCACCCACGCCCGCGCGAGCGGTACGTAGGCACCTCCGCTGCTCTCCTAAAACTTTTTCTCCAAGCGGTCGGGGCGGACCGACGCTGCCTTCTCGTCGCGCACGCCGCCGCCGGCATGCCCCTTTTCACCATCCGACAGCGCCGTCGCGACTGCCGCCGACGCGGTGCCGCGCGCGTCCTTGTTTGCCAACTCGTTGCCAGGGTCAGGGGACGTTGCCTTGTCCATCGCCGCCGATGCCGACGACGCCGCGTTCTTCAGGGCCTCCATGGTAGGGGGGTGGGGGGAGGGGGGTGGGGGGCAACAGCAGAGGGGGGCAGCGCGGAATAGGGGTCAGGTATCGTGAAAGCGTAGAAGCTGATGAGTACGGTGTAGGCGAAGTGAGGGTTTGGGATGGAAGGCTGAGAGGAGGCTGAGGGGCGTCGCTCAAAAAGAGACTCGATCGGCTCAGCGGAAAGCAGTCCTAACCCGCAGCGCTCGGCTGGGGGCACGTGGTGGCGCCGTCGGCAGTACGGGACGGATTGACCTTCCACGCGGTCGCTGGGCGGGCTGGGCGCCCCGCTTTGCAAGCATCCGCCGCGGTTTCCACGTCGGTCAGCCGTCCAAGCGGAGGGCAGACGCGGCTGGCGGCGGAGAACGCGCTTCGTCGCGCGCAACGAACAAAACTGGGTGCGGAGCAGATCCGCCGTGGAAGGAGCGCAATCGGTGAAGCGTCGGCTGGTGGATCGAGATGCTCTGTCAGCGAAGTCCTTGCACGACCATGCAAACGGAGAAGAACACATGCAAGATCCAACTGGAGCAAAAGAGAACCCCGACGGCCCTGAGTACGTAAGACTACACACTCTCTCGAGATGGCAGCACAGCTGGATGCTTGACAAACCCCCCTGAAACCCGAAACGGGTCGGTACAAGGCGTTCCCGCAATCTATCAATACTCTTTGCATGGCCAGGACGTTACATACGTCCCGGCTTAGTCAGCCCCCCCCTCACGCGATACACGTACAAGCCTTGCCCCTTCCCTTACGCTGCAGCCCACTCAGCTAGACGCACGCAGACGGTCGAGCACACACTTGATGCGCGCCACGCCCTCCAATACCTCCTCGTCCTCGCCCACATAGCTCAGCCGCAGGTAACCTTCCCCGCCCGGCCCAAAGTCCGTGCCCGGCAGCACGGCCACTCGGCCCTCCTCGAGGAGCAAGGCCGCCAGCTCCGCCGACGTAAAGCCCAACTCCCCATACGCTCGCACATCGGCCCAGGCGTAAAAGGCGCCGCCGGGCACGTCGGCAGTCACCCCTTCGATGGCGTTGAGGCCCGCCACCACCGCGTCGCGGCGACGGCGGTAGTCGGTGCGCATGCCCTGCAGCGCAGCGTCCTCCCCATTGGCCAAGGACGTCAACGCCGCCACCCCCCCACGTTGCACAAACGTGGCCGTGCAGCCGACCGAGTGGACGAGGAGCAGGGCCATGCGGTCGGCCAGGTAGGGGGGGCAAACCGCGTAGCCGAGGCGCCAGCCTGTCATGGAAAAGGTCTTGGAGAAGCCGTCAACAAGTACGGTGCGGGAAGCCATGCCTGGGAGAGAGAGAATACTCGTAAACGGCGCGTCGCCGGGCTTCCCCTCGTACACCAGCCCCGAGTAAATTTCGTCCGACACAACAAATGCGTCCGCCTCGGTCGCCACCGCCGCAATGGCCTCGCACCCCGCCCGGTCGATGACACAGCCGGTGGGGTTGCCGGGAGAGTTGACAACAATCGCCACGCAGCGGCCGCAAGCGCCGAGCGCGACGCGGCGGAGCTCGGCATCGTCAAAGCCTCCCGGCCCAACGGGCACGCGGACAGGAACGCCGCCCGCAAGCGTGACGGCAGCGGAGTAGCTGGGAAAGCCAGGGTCGGGGATGATGACCACGTCTCCCGGCGCACGCACTAGAGCTAGCAGCGCCAGCAGTAGCCCGGGCTTGGCGCCTGGCCCAACGACGACCTGCTCTGGGTGCACGTCGACCCCGCGAGTGGACGACACGTGCGCGGCAATGGCCGACCGCAGCGCAGGTATCCCAGCGGGGGGGGAGTACTTTGTCTCCCCGTCGCTGAGTGACGCCACGGCCGCGGCGACGATGTGGGGTGGGGTCGGGTAACTCGGCTGCCCAATCTCTAGGTGCATCATCGGCGGGCCGGGAGTCTTGGCAATGTCCGCGGCGCGGGCCATCATAGCGTAGGCACCTGGGTGCCACAACCCAGGCCAGGCGGGCAGTTGCAAGAGAGGGCACTCACCAGACGATACCAGTCAGCCACAAGCAAGCACATGGATGCGAGCCACGACAGGGACAATATAGGCGAGCCGGGACTGGTGCGCAAGGTAGAGGTCAGCGAGTGAGGTGGGAGCGACCACAGACCTTTACTGCACGACACAAGTGACCCACGAGAAGGAAAACCACTGCAAAGTCAACAAAAGTCCCCCCCCCAGCACGAACCTTCATTTTCCAGCGCCTCCACCGCTGGCGCAAAGTGGTGGACTTCCACTCCAGACCGCGAAACGGTGACGGGCGCCACGCTCCCGGCGCCTTCGGGCGGCGCCTTCATCTGTAGGCCGGCGGGGGAGACATACACAGCCGGCCGCCGAGCGGCCGCAACGCATCGGCGCGGGGCGCCAGTGCCCAGGCGGCCCCCTGCGGGTGGCACGAACGCCGCCATCCCAGTGGGCACTGAGGGGCAAGCAGCGGTCACGACCACAGCCGTCTGAACCCACAGCCGTCAAATCGACGATGGAAAGAGACGGCCGGGACACAAGGAAGAGCGCTATAGGAAGAGGGAAGGTTGCAGACAGGTCCGCAGCGCAGAGTTGTGGGCGCGTCGAGAGGGCGGTCGCGGTGGCAGAGAGGAGTTCGCAGGAAGGAGAGCAGCGGAGCACGAAAATAGAGGGACTGCAGTCCATCTGTCAGCTGGTTTGCATCGATGCCCGCCAATCAGAAGCGCGTGGCTCTCGCGGCCGACACAGCGAGGTCTGGGAGATGCAAGCTCAGGACATACTCTGAACAAGAATGTTATTGCATGAGGTTAAATATATGCTGTACCCTACACCTCACAAGAAGGCGCAATGGCTTAGGGGTAAAGCGTGTCACTCGTAATGATAAGATCCTGGGTTCGAAGCATTCAAGCGAAGTACATCCCAGTTGTGCCTTTCTTTTTCTTTCTTCATATCTGTATGAGATGAGCCATGGCGAGGCCGACCTGCTCATCACTGCTTCACGCCCGAGACGCTTTTTGGACCTGATTCTCCATCGAAACAATCGCATGTCTCCGCCGACCTACCTCACCATCCGTGCCGGTCCCGCCGCCGACCTTGGGTATTGCTGGTTGCGGGAGAGAACGGGTGCCCAGAGCTCTGGACTATGCCCTTTTCGACAGAGGACACAGTGATGCTTCTGCCGCAGGTGCTGCAGCTAGATCCTCTGACTGAGAGACGGAACACCCTCTTCGTCTTGTGTCCCAACCAAGAGACACCCTGTGCTGACTGGTGACGAACTGCGACTGCGCCTTCGTGGTCTCTCTCCCAGGTCTCAGTAACCAGCCGGTGAGTGCCCACCTCAGCCAGCTGTGTAGACCATGCCGTGGACCTGTCGAATTCACAGGTGCCGTGGAGGTGGCGCCCGCTGTTTCTCTGCCAGCGCCCCTCAAGAAATGGACGTCCAGCACTTAATTCGATAGTTAATGCAATGCAAACAGTGACACAGCGCCCATCCGATCGTCTACGCGCGACCCGACGATGCGGGGCAATTAACAAACACCTGCGCTGCACCGTGTATTCGCGCTCACCGCATGTGCGTACGTCCCTTGTCATCGTGCTTGCCTCTTCCCCACATCTGCCGCAGTGCTTCTTGTTCTTTTTGGATTGGAACTCCACCGGCGCGCGTCAACCTATCGTATTCTTCAACCTGCCCTCCTCCTGCTTTCTTACACCCACCGCGCGTCCGGTCCCCGGGATCTTTGCCCCCTCTCCCCCCCAACCTCGCGGCCCCCCGGCCGCGTCAGCGCCACGACGGCGTCCTCCTTCTTGGCCCGCCTCGCCAGTTGGTTCCGGCGGCGTGGCGGGCCGGTCGGGTCGCCGGGGTCGCCGCCCGGCGGGGCCCCGGCCCCCGCCGGCCTGTTTGGCACCGCCAGCAGCGACGACGGCGGGGGCGGGGGCGCGCCACCCGCGGCCGGTGAGGACGACGGTGTCACCGAAGCGGGGGACGCCCCAAGCCTCCGTGGCGTCGGCAGCTTTCGCCTGCTCCGCCGCGCGTCGTCGGCGTTGAAGCGGTCGTCGGCGGCAAGCGGCGGCGGGGGCGGGGGGGGGGCGGCGACGACGCCGCCGGCCGGCGCCACCAAAGCCGGCGGCGGCGACGCAAACGTCAAGGCGCCACCGGCGGTGGCGACGGTGGGGGGCGTCGTGGCGCTCGACGGCGGCGGCGGCGGCGGGGGGGGGGGGGCGGGCATGCAGCGGACGGCGTCCCGGTCGGGGGCGCGCGGCGGTGGCCGCGGCGGCGGCGGTGGCGGCGCGGGCGCCGCCGACGGCGTGTGGGTCGACACGGGCATGGAGTGTTGGACGGAAGTGCGGCGCGCGTGGTTGGCCGCCGACGCATCGGCGAGTGCCATGGACGGGTCCCCCACCGCCGCCACCCCCACCACAGCCGGCGGGTCGCCCGCCGCCACCGCCGCCGCTGCCGACGCCGCCGACGGCAGTGACGATGGCGACGCTGCGGCTGGTACCGCGGCGCCTTCGGTGGCCGCCTCTGGTGCGGCCGATGCGTACCTCCACACCCCCGGCGTTGGCGTGGTGTCCCCCGCCGCCGTGCGGGCGCTCGTCGACGCGCGTGGTGCGCGGCGGGGCGGGAGCGGCCGCGGGCGGTCGCGGCGTCGCGACTCGGCGACGGCGCTGCCCGACGTGGACGCCGACGAGTTGTACGACGAGCTGGTCGCGTCGAGTTACCGCCCGCTCGCCGCACCCGTGCCGCTCGTGCAGTTGATACCAGTGTTGATCGACGTGTGGGAGGCGGACGGGCTGTTGGGGTGAGCGCGTCGGCGGTGATGGGGGGTGGGCGGTGTGGTTGCCCGGGTTTCCCTCTGGGTACGGGGGAGGTGTGGATGCTCGTGTTGGTGGCGTGCATCTTGGGGCGGTGGTGGGTGCTTGCGCCCTCACTTTGTGGCCGTGTGTTATTTTCGCAGCTCGTGTCTCATGTTTGCTCATGTGTTCTACTTGTGTGTGTTATGTTTTTTTTTACCCTCCTTTTCTTTTCTGTGCTGTTCCTGGCGTCGATCGCCAGTCTCTCTGTGTACACCGGGACCACTCGGTTTGTCTCGCATGTTTTTTCGAGTCTCGAGGCGATGGGGTGCGGTGTGGTGCTGGGTGCAGTGGCGTACAAAACGACTGGCCGCTTTGCACAAGTCGCATGTGAGGGTGCGCTGATGGCACGGCGGCGCTCTGTAGGGCAGTAGAAACAATGTCCACGTTGAGGTACCAAAAATACCCCACTCGTACTTTTGCCTGGGGGATAACCTCAGACCGGTTGATGCTTGTGGCTGGCGCCCAATACCTGATACCATCATCCGCTCCATGCTTCGACGCCGCAAAGGCGGTCTGGTCGATGGCTCCGAAAAATGCAAGGCGTTCCCCACCGGGCGGCCGACGAGGGCATGCCCAGTTCCCGCCAGTGCCGCACCCGCCGTGCAGACGCGGTAGCGAAAAAATAAGCTAGTGGCAGCGTCCTGAGCGACGGCGGTGGCAACTCGCCGGCGAGCCAGAGGCTCGTGGACTCGAAGACACGAGGCACTCTCCCACGTGCGAGCGGACACCCACCAAATCAGGGTGTGGTTACTCAATCTCCCAACCACCTTGCTGGCAGAGGGTGGCCCCCAGGTCGCGGCTCACCTGTCCCACTCACCAGTCTGGGTATGGTCATGTCACTTTTTTGACAGCCGGTGTCTGCGAATCGCACCCCCCTGCTTTTCCCACACACTGGGGGCCAGCCCGGCACGGTCTCCCGCGCCGACACGCCACGGCCTGCTGTGCCTCGCCAGTGGCGCTTTTGATTTCGGGTCAGATTCGTGCACGGTTTCGTGGTGCAGCTGCTGCCATCCCCGGCCACGCCACGGCGCGCGTCGTTGGCGCGCGCCGCCGGCGTTCGCCTGCTGGTCCGCCTGTCCAACAAGGATGTTGCGTGCACGGCCCCTGCGGCTTTGCCCTGTCACGCACTGAAAACGTCAACGTGGGGTTTGTTTGTTTGAGGGGAGGGGTGCCACGCCGACCAACTCAAAAGCCGCCCCCCTTACACACCCGTCTTGGCCCAGTGTATGCGCCAGGTGTCTGCCTGGAGCACTCGGGCCCGTGTTGGGCGGGACGGCGGACCCGTCGAGCGACTGTGACTGGTTGGTGCCATCCGGCGCCCCTTTGCCCCCCGCCAGGCTGTTGTGCTTTGTGCTGCATCCCCGCCGTTATAGCTGGCGCCGGCCGGACAGGTCGGCAGACGGGTGCGTCGTCTTTTTGGCTACACACGCCCGGTCGGTTTCGGGGCGTGGCAGCCAGCCAGACGCCTCGAGGACGGCGGAGCGGGCGCGCGACGTCGCCACCACCCGTAGCCCGCCTCAACGCAGGCGGTGCCGCGTCGGTGGCCTGCGCTTGGCCCCGTCAGGCGGCAGTACGGCTGCGGTGCTGCGTCGGCACTCATTGCCTCGGTGGGGTGGGGCCGGCGCGGGTGTGCGTTTTTGCCTCCGTCCCGTCCACAGGAGTGCCGCGTGCGGTCGGGTTTAATTCCCCGACCGCCGCACACCTTCCCGTGAGCTGCGCCTCGCGAGCCGTATGACAGTGGCTTGTCATTGCCGACATTGTCTTGCCTACCCGCATCCATAGGTACCTCTAGTGTCTCCCCCGCCCCTCAAACCGCTCTTCCTCCCTCCCGTCACCATGACGTCCTACTTTTCCGCCAAGATGAGTTACTTTCGCTCTGCCAAACCCCCATCCCCCGCCCTCGACGGCCTCCCCCCCCCCCCCCCCCCCCCCCCCCCCCCCGCCGGGGCCCCCGCGCGCGGACCCCCCCCCCCCCCCGCCCCCCCCCTGCCGCGGAGGAGCCCGACGTGGAGGAACTCCCCCCCCCCGAGCGGGCGCTGCTCAACACCCTCGGCACCGCCTTTGACGCGCTCCTCGGGCGCCAAACGGGGGCCTACCCGAGCCTCGCCACCGACGACCTCGTGCGCGCCGTCGGCGCGTCGACCCACACCCGCGACGTGCTGCTGCTGACGTACCTCCGCGACGCCGGGGGCGACGTGCCCGCCGCCGTTGCCGCCTTGGCGGCGACGCTCACGTGGCGGCGGGAGCGGCGGGTGACGACCGTCCCCGGCTCGGCCGTTGACGTGCCGATGGCGTGTTGGCCCGCCTACTTCCTCGGGCCCGCGTGCGAGGACCGGCGCCCGGGCGGCGGGGGGGTGCTCCTGTACGCGCCCGTGCGCCAGTTTGAGCGCCGCGCCGTCGAGCGGGGCGCCTTTCTTGACGCCCTCTGCGCGGCGTGTGAGGGCCTCTTTTACCGCCCGCCGCCGCCGCCCGAGGCGGTGGCGGCGGCGGCGGCGGCGGCTCCCCCCCCCGGCGGGAGGCGGCAGACGCCGCCGCTGGGCGGGCGCTACGCGCGGCGGGCCACGGCGATTGTGGACTTTACGGGGTGGTCTGCGTTCCGCAACGTGGACCTGCCGACCGTCAAGGTGGCCCTCAAGCTCTTTTTTGCGCACTACCCCAACCGCCACGGGCGCATCCTCCTCATCCACTACCCGGCGGGCGTGCACGCCGTGTACCGGGCCATCAGCCCGCTGCTCAGCGCGTCGGTCGTGCGGCAGATTGTGTGGGTCGGGTCGGGGGGGGGGGAGTCGACCGTCGACGTGCTGCGGCGGGAGGTTGGCGCCGACCGCCTGCCCCGGTGGCTGGGGGGGGACGCCGACGAGCCGCTGCCGGCGGGGGTGGACGGCGCCTCGTTGGCCGAGGCGCTCGGGTTGGCGCCGGCGCCGGCGGCGGCACCCGGGCGGGGCGGGCGCAAGGCGCTGGCGGTGCCATTAAGCGGCTGACGGGGTGTACAGCAGGTGAGGTGTACAGCCTTTCCTTCCCCCGCTTTCTTCCCTCTCGTGTGCTTGTTCCTCTCCTCGTTTACTGTTTTTTTGGTCTGCAGACCTGTGGTATTTGTGGCTGGCGTCGGTGGGGCCGCCCACGTGCGGTGAGCAACTTTTTTTTTTTTTTGCTTGGGGCAATGGGGTAAAGTAATTAAGCAAAGGGGGCTTTTTTTTTTTTGGAACCTTTTTGTAAAAAAGGCTTCTTTTAC
>ENA-ORXR01001232-ORXR01001232.1-marine-metagenome-genome-assembly--contig:-NODE-1232-length-27917-cov-9.802443_pt1 | contig 27917 bp, 20 predicted proteins | sample MGYA00237866_ERZ511479 | MGnify/ENA metagenome assembly ERZ511479
CAAGCCATCAATGAAAACGAATCCCCACCGACAGATTTTCATAAAAGAAAAACCGAAATGGACGAATGGAGGAAAAGTGTGGGTTGGGTGAAATAAAGCGGGGAATTGATAGCACTACCGACCGTGATTTTCAGTTTTTTATCGTAATTTTAGACAGTTGAATGGAGAATATACGTAATGTAGGGATTTTGAGGTTGTATGCCATTACCAAATAAAATTGATATATCTAAAAAAGTATTTTTAAGGTGTAAGGAACGCTTAAAAAATAACTTATAACACTTTGACGGCTTCTTTTGAGCCAACTCTGCGTTATGAAAACAGTTATTTATCCAGATAAACGCCTGTTTCCATGCCTTGATTTGACTCAAAATAATTGCCAAACTGTTATAACTTATTTATTAAGCGTTCCTAAACTCTATTCCTCTCATTAGGTCGTCCTCCAACGTGTCATGATCGTATGCGTAAATTACATACCTGTTTGTTGGATTTGTTATATTAAGATTTACATTTGGTGGAAAGTCGTAATCAACATTAGGATTAGCATTTTCATAATATGTTGGATGATTGTAAATCAGATTATTGTTGTAATACATTTATACGAACAAATCAGCTCCGTCTAATACGTCCCAACCTGCACCATTAGGATAAATCGGTTGGGGAACTTTATTGCTACAGACGGGAACGGTGCTCTGCACCTTTACATATAATTGCACCTGATGTTTTACACACTCAAATCATTTCACTGAGTTTTTACGGGTCGATTAAAACCATCAGTACAGCATCAATACTGCCATTGGACATGCAAGCGAACTTCTATGTCGTAATCTTGATTCTTCACTTCTAAGATGTTTTGAAGGTGGTAATTAGGGTGAGCAAAAGTAAAACGTGAAGATGTAAACATTATATCATCATCAGAATTATCATCTTCCATAATACCAATAGAAAACAGTCGCGAATTTACATCGTTCAATATGACTGGCATATTATCGGTATAGACCAAAATGCCCGGATTATTGACATTGACATCATTTTGTACCTCTGTCAGAAGCAGATAGTTAGACGAACCAAAATCACCTTCATTCAATGCAAAATATACGTCAGGACCGCTATTGGCATCCCAAGGGGCACCATTATTCGTGACTGGAAAATCATATATTTCTACTTTTGTGATGATCATATTTTTGGCGTATCGAATAGTACTACAGTCCGACCCCGTCCAGCCCTCACTACAAGTACAAGTACCATTGATACAATTACCATTTTCACAATCTATTCCAGCACAAGGGTTTAACAAAATATCACAATTCGGTCCTGTCCAGCCCTGCGGACAAGTACATACACCACCTACACAATCACCTCCATTATCACAAATGACCCCGGCGCATAAGTCGGGAACAATAGCACAAGTCGGTCCTGTGTATCCATTGGCACAGACACAAGTTCCGTCCACACAAACCCCACCGTTGAGGCAGATGGTATCTCTACATGCGTCTTGCTTACAGGAACATAAAACAAGCAAAATTAAGGTCATTAATATCGCGCTACCTCGAAGTACAATTTTCATAAACTGCTGATTCATAAGTATTTATACTGTTAATTATTGAATATAAACTGAATAGATTGTCTAACACTTGCAAAGTTAAGGTATTTGCACTGCAAACACAAATACCACAAATAAAAATATAAGACTATCCTTATTACATAAAGTAATCACAATTATAATAATCGTTAGCCCCCCCATCAACAAAAATTAATCCAACAAAAAACCAAACATATATAAACTGCGGAAAAACAATTATCTTCCCAACAAAACAATGACCTTTTTTTGGAATTCTACTAAAATATTTTAGGTTTACTCATAAGTTTTCCAGTATCTTGTCTTCAATCTTTATGTATCAAGCAATGAGGAAATAATGAGAATACAACTATACACGTCTATTATACTACTGGTTTTCGCCTTTCAATCCTCTGCCCAAACCTGCGCCGGAAATTTGGGAGAAAATATCTTTACGGAAGGTGATTTTGGTTCGGGAGCAGCCAATGTTGTTCAAATAGATCCGCAAATTGCCCCCGGTTATACTTACACGACCGACCCGCCCAATGACGGTTTTTATATCATTACCAATGACATTGCTGTGTGGCCCCAAGCCTTCGGTTGGATAGAAATTATGGACAATAGCCCTGACCCAGAGGGCTATATGATGGTCGTCAATGCGAGTTATAATCCCAGTCTTTTTTACGAGCAAGAAATTGTCGGACTATGCGAAAATACGCTCTACGAATTCTCTGCCGACATTATCAACCTCATCAAAATTGGAACGAATATTATTGAGCCTAATGTCTCATTTTTGATAGACAATATAGTCGAATATGAAACCGGAGATATTCCCGAAACCGAACGATGGGAGACCTACGGATTTACTTTTACGACACAGCCGGGACAGACTTCCGTCAACCTTTCACTGCGAAATAATGCGCCCGGTGGCATTGGCAATGACATTGCACTCGACAATATTTCCTTTCGTGCCTGCGGTCCGCAAGCCTTTATTTTGCCGGAGAATATTCCTAATATTTGCGATAATGGAGGAAGTGTCGATTTGAAAGCTAATATCATTGGTAATCAATACCTTACGCCGCTTATACAATGGCAAATAAGCCTCGACGAAGGTATGACTTGGATGGACATCGCGGGAGCTAATGACAACATTTATACCCATACTACGCTGTCGGATGGTATTTATTATTATCGTTATGTCTTGGCAAATGATCCGACCAATCTTCAAAATTCAAAATGTCGGATTGTCTCTGATATTAAGGTGGTCGATGTGGCTTCGCGCTTTTATGCGATAACAGATACGCTTTGTGACGGTTTATCTTTTCCGGTGGGCAATAACATATACACAGAAACGGGTATTTATGTCGATACCTTGAATACGGCAACGGGTTGCGATAGTATCGTGACGCTTGATTTGACAATTGTTTCCGATGTACAGATGGAAGCCGTTTTTAATCTCAAAAATCCGACTTGTTCGTACTTTCAAGATGGAAGCATCATCCTCGAAAATATCGTGAATGGCGTAGAGCCATTTTCGGTTTTTATTGATAATATGCTTTCGCAAGATGACTCGAAATTCAATCTAAGTGGAGGTGATTATTCTTACCAAATCAGAGACAAATACGGTTGTACCACAGAAGGCATATTGACTTTGGAAACGCCCATTCCTTTTAGAGTAGATTTAGGAGATGATATAGATATTCAACTCGGAGAGACCGTCATTTTGAATCCTGATTTTACATTACCTGTCGAAAATTTTACTTGGGAACCTGCTGACATTATTAATTGTGACCCCGACTGCGATACGCCAAGCATCACACCAACTAATTCGTTGACAATCTTCATAAATGCCACATCTACAATGGCTTGTGTATCATCAGACTCGCTACGCATCAATGTTGGGCAGCTTAGATATGTGTTTATTCCAAATGTATTTTCACCAAATTCTGACGGACAAAATGACTATTTTCTTATCTTCGGTGATCCGTTCAGCATACAAGAAATCGAACGACTGACCATTTATGATCGCTGGGGTGGACTTATTTTTGAACAAAATAATTTTCAACCTGATAATCCGACGATGGCTTGGGACGGTACATCCAGAGGTAAAGCCCTCAATCCGGGTTTATATGTATATGAAGCGCAGATTCGATTTTTAGATGGAGAAATCACCAAATATGCTGGAGGTGTGACTTTGGTGCGATAAGAAGGGGAATTGAATGATTGTTAAATTGTGTGATTGTGGAACTTTCATAAGTGAAATCACTAAGCAGATTTTGGCGAAGCCAAAATACAATTTCACAACATAAAAAATCCCGACGCATAGCGTCGGGAAAAAACTCTCCCACGTGGGAAGAGAAAAAAAGTATCGTTAGTGAAAGAAATTATATAAACCAATATTCAGTCCCGTCGGGGCTGAATATCGAGTAGTAAAATATCTATCCTTTATAACGCTAAGGTAGTAATTGTTTGAATATAAAACCGATACCCGATGAAAAAATATCTCTCATTCCTGCTTTTTTTGTATCTCATTTCGAATGAATTGAGCGCGACACATATCGTAGGCGGTGAGATGAATTACGAATGTCTTGGTGATGACCAATACCGAATTAGCTTACAAATATTTCGCGATTGTGAGACGGGTATCCCCTACTTCGATCGACCTGCTTCGATTGGTGTTTTTGGCTCGGAAGATACCCTCATTTATGACCTTCGTATGATGCCTATGGGCGACGATACACTCAATCCTCAACTCCAAAACCCCTGCCTTGTGATACCGCCTACGGTGTGTTATCATTCAACGGTTTATGATACGATTGTTACCCTTCCTTTTCGCAAAGGTGGCTATCAACTCGCCTACCAACGTTGCTGTCGAAATCAGAGCATTGTCAACATACAAACTCCTCTTGCTGCGGGTGCTACGTATTACAGTTTCATTTCAGAAGAAGCACTACTCGGCTGCAATCGCAGCGCACAATTCAATGATTGGGCACCCTTCTATATATGCGCCAATTTTCCTTTTGAATTTGAACATTTTGCCCTTGATACGGATGGCGATTCTATCGTATATGAACTCTGTGCGCCCTTTAGTGGTGCCAACGAGGATGTCCCTCGTCCGCAACCTCCCAATCCACCACCTTATGACTCCGTCCAATGGGTCAATCCGCCCTATAATACCCAAAATATGATGAGTGGTATTCCTCTGAAAATTGACCCGCAGACAGGACTACTCACCGCTACGCCCGACCAACTCGGACAGTATGTCGTCGGCATTTGTGCGAAGGAATATAGAAACGGTATATTGATTTCTACAACGCGGCGCGACTTCCAATTTAACGTCGGTGAATGTGGCTTGGAAGTGGTGTCGTCATTTTTTGCACCGGAGGTTTTGTGTAGCAATACATTAGACGTTTATTTCGACAATCAAAGCGCCGGCTCTAATAGCTTTTTCTGGGACTTCGGCGACCCGGCAACGACCGATGATTTCTCTTCCGAATTTAGTCCAACTTACACCTATCCCGATACCGGAATTTACCAAATTACATTAATCGTAGGTATGGGTGCTTCGGCTTGTACAGATACTTTTTCGCGTGAAATTAATGTACAATATCAATCCCTCAATATAGATTTTGATTTATTTTATAATAATTGTAATGATACATTAGTCATTGATTTTATTGACATTTCGACAGATTCGATTAGTGAAATCATTGAGTGGAATTGGGATTTTGGAAATAATACAAATTCGACCGAGCAGTTTCCGACAATTAATTATGACATACCTGGTGACTATGAAATTATATTAAATGTATTGGCAGAAAACGGTTGTACCGCAAGCGATACGGCAGTTGTTTATTTTGGTATCCCTAATTTTAATTTGCCGAATATACAGCCGATTTGTGATGAGCAAATTTCCGTAGAACTCAATCCCGATGGCAATCCCGAATATGATTATGTATGGTCGCCTATTATCGGTTTGAATGACCCTTTCTCACCGAATCCTACGGCTACTGTCACCGAACCGATTACCTATCATGTCGATATTTCTACCTACAATAATTTTGATACCTGTACAGTGATGGATTCCGTTCAAGTTATTCTCTCTTCACCGCCTCCTCTATTTGTCGAAGCCGAACCGGATACTGTTTTATTTGGTAAAAGTAGTCAATTGACCGCCACTCAAAATCCAGACTATACGTACACATGGCTACCAGATGCTTCTTTGAATTTCAATGATATTTACAATCCTGTATCCACTCCCGATGAAACGACAACTTATACAGTACAAATCACTGACGCGTCGGGCTGTAAAAATGAAGCATTCGTCACCATATATGTCATCCAACCTGATTGTGATGAACCCTATATCTTCGTTCCCAATGCGTTTACACCCAATAATGATGGTGATAATGACCGTTTTCGAGTGCGTTCAAGTGCGGTGATTACGGATTTTTATTTTACCGTTTACAATCGTTGGGGCGAACAGATGTTTGAAACTCGAAATTTGAATGACAGTTGGGACGGTACATTTAAAGGGCGCGAATTGCCTCCCGATGTCTATGGTTTTTATGTACAAATTCGCTGCGCGAATAATGATGATTTTTTCAAAAAAGGAAATGTAACATTGATTCGATAAAAGAAAAACATACTGATTAAATCACCTTTTATTTAATCAAACATTATCCGAAATATCATCATCTCTCCTGAACCTATATTTCTTTTTTCTTCTTTTTTCATCGTCACAAAGATTGTTTTTACGCATTTTTACATTAAAAATAAAAGTAATACATTGTCACGTATTTAACAATTATAATTTTAACTTATGTTAAGACATTATTAACAAGTAAAGAAAAATAGCTATTCTTTTCATATTGTAAATCAATGACTAAAGAATATTTTAAATGTAAATCATCTTTATTTGTTCTTTTATACTTCGATAAAAAAAGTATATAATGTTCCCTGTCACTAAAAAAATCAGTTTTTGTTTTTTTTACAATACCCAAATAACATTTTATAAAAATCTTATTTACATTGCGGAATATTTCGGAGTAAAACCAGATTCCATTAAAGCATACCACTAATTTTTACTAACTAAAATACATTTAATTTAATGAGAAAATTAAACCTTACACTCCCCTTACTCTTACTTTTTTTCACGGCAGGTTTTGCTCAAGGAGATAAAAAGCCTGTCGCACAAAAAAAACTTCCCAATTTCATTAAAATAAATACAGATGCAGATGCTAACCAACATCAAAACTTATTCAAGACCCACCTTAAGATGTCTGCCGACGACGAACTCAGATTGCTCAAAGCTACAAATGACGATTTAGGTTTTACACACAATAAATTTCAGCAATACTTTAGAGGTGTAAAAGTAGATGGTTGTACATATACTTCGCACACTCAAAATGGAAAAATACTGCACATGAGTGGTAATTTTAGGGCTATTAACGACATCAATATGTCGCTCGTAATGCCTGCCCGTGATGCTTTTGAAGCTGCGATAGATTATGTAAATGCAAGCGAATATGCTTGGCAGCCGGGATCTTCACTCGGTAAAATAGATGGTTACGAGAAGCCGAAAGGCGACCTCGTCATCGTACCGGATTTGAAGCAGATTGCTCCTGCACGTTTGGCATACAAATTTGATATTTATGCTGCCAATCCTTTGTATAGAGCAGAGGTTTACATTGATGCACAAACAGGTCAATTTATCAAAGAAAATGATAAGCTATGTAGTGCTGATGTTAGCGCAAGCGGTACTTCTTTGTACAATGGTACGGTTTCTTTCAAAGCAGATTCTTATAATGGTTATTACCGTCTGCGCCAAAGCGCAAATGGTATTCAAACATTTGATATGAATGGTAGCACCAATTATAATAATGCTCAAGAAGTTACCAGTTCAAATACGAGCTTTAATAATGCTACTGCTGTACAAGCACACTGGGGCGCAGAAAATACACACCAGTATTTCCTCGGCACTCACGGTCGTGATTCTTATAACGGTAGTGGTGCTACTATCAAATCTTATGTCAGTTATGATAATAATTATGTCAATGCTTTCTGGGATGGTAGTCGTATGACTTATGGTGATGGTAATGGTTCTTCTTACGGACCACTCGTTGCCCTTGATATTGTAGGACACGAAATCACACATGGTGTTGTTCAATTTACTGCAAATCTTGTATATAGCTATGAGTCAGGTGCATTGAATGAGTCTTTTGCAGATATTTTCGGTGAGTCTATTGAAAATTATGCAACAGGTAGCAACGACTGGTACATGGGTACGGATATAGGTATTGGTGGTAGCGGTGCATTGCGTTCTATGAGCAATCCAAATGCTTTTGGAGATCCTGACACTTATCAAGGCTCTTACTGGCACACCGCTTCTACGGATAATGGTGGTGTACACATCAATTCGGGTGTACAAAACAAGTGGTTCTACATCCTCACAGTAGGTGAATCAGGTACAAATGACAAAGGTGATTCTTATAATGTAAGTGGTATTGGTATAACAAAAGCAGCTGCGATTGCTTACCGCAACTTATCTACTTACCTTTCAACAAACTCTCAATACGGCGACGCTCGTGCAGGTGCAATTCAGTCAGCTATCGACCTTTATGGTGCTGGTTCTGCCGAAGTTATTGCAACTACTGATGCTTGGTATGGTGTTGGTGTAGGTGCAACTTATTCCGGCGGTAATGGTGACGGTGGCGGCACTACTTGTGCTGACGATGGCGCAATGGCTTTGACCATTACATTTGACAACTACCCAGAAGAAACAAGTTGGTCAATTACAAGTGGTGGCTCTACAGTAGCCTCTAACTCTTACTCGACTTCTAATGCAGATGGTTCTACTGTAACACAATCACTCAACCTTGCTGATGGTGACTACATTTTCACTATCAATGATGTTTACGGTGACGGTATCTGTTGTTCTTATGGCAACGGTTCTTACTCACTCACAAGCGGTGGTTCATCAGTAGCCAGTGGAGGTAGCTTTACTACTTCCGAATCCACCACATTCTGTGTAGAAAGCGCAGGAGGCGGTGCAGACACACAAGCACCTTCCACACCTACCAACTTGACAGCATCCAACACCACACAAACCACAACTGATTTATCTTGGAATGCTTCCTCTGACAATGTTGGAGTGACAGGTTACAATGTATATCAAGGCGGTTCACTCTTGGGCAACACAGCAAATACTTCAGCAACAATCACAGGCTTGGCAGCCTCCAGTACTTATACATTTAGCGTAACAGCTGTAGATGCAGCCGGCAACGAATCCGGTAGCAGCAATACTGTCAGTGTTACTACACTTAGCGACGGTTCAGGTGGCGGAACTAATCCCGAAACCATATTCGGCAGCTATTTTGAATCTGGTTGGGACGGTTGGAGTGACGGTGGTAGTGATTGTTACCGTTATAGTGGTTCGCGTTCTTATGAAGGCAACTACTCTATCCGCATACGCGACAATTCAGGCACGGCTTCAGCAATGACTTCAAGTTCATTTAATGCAAGTGGACATAATACCATCGAAGTAGAATTTTATTTCTACTCATATAGTATGGAAAATAACGAAGACTTTTGGGTACGCTTCTACGATGGAAGTAGTTGGAACACTGTTGCAACTTATGCAAGAGGTACAAATTTTGACAATAATACATTCTACACGGCAACTGTCACTATCAGTTCCGCAGATTATAATTTCCCAAGCAATGCTCAACTTCGCTTCCAATGTGACGCTTCTGCCAATGCTGACCACATTTATATCGACCAAGTAACAGTCACTGGCACAGGTAGCGCACTCATCACAAGTGAAAGCGGTCAGACTATTACAGCAATAGATGGACCATCTAAAGGTGATGATATAGGTGGATTTATTGTCAATGATGACGTAGATAACTTTGACGTGATTACGGTCTATCCTAATCCTGCTACTGACTATATCAATATCGCAGGTTTGTCGGATGATGTACAATCTGTTTCAGTTTACAGCATCACAGGCGCATTAGTCAAAAATGTAGTACTTACAAGCAATAGAATTGATGTCGCTACACTCGAATCAGGCATTTATTTCTTATCTGTCATAACAGACAATGGAGAAGTGACGACGAAAAAATTTGTAAAACAGTAATTACAAAATGTACAGACGACTTTTAGCCGTCTTGTAAAATACAAGCCTCCGGTAGCTTTGCTATCGGAGGCTTTTATTTAATTTTCAAATCCCCTCCTACATTTGCGAACTTTTCTTGACACTAATGACGTTTATCCATACATGAATGAAAAACAAAACAAAAAAATCAGTAAATTCCTTAGCCTCGTACTAAGGCACAGACCTGAAACCATCGAACTCAGCCTTGACCAACATGGCTGGGCAGATGTTGATGAACTCTTAGAAAAGATGGCAAACCACAACAGAAAAATCACGCTCAATGCACTTCGCTACGTCGTAGAAAACAACGACAAACAACGCTACGCCTTCAATGACAAGTACACAAAAATCCGCGCCAATCAAGGACATTCCATTAATATTCAACTTAATCTATCGCCACAGACTCCACCCGAAACGCTCTATCACGGCACAGCTACGCGCTTTCTCGGTTCTATTTTCCAAAAAGGTCTCATAAAAGGAAAACGTCAACATGTTCACCTTTCTTCTGATATAGAAACTGCCACAAAAGTTGGAAAGCGACATGGAAAATTGGTCATTCTGCTGGTACATTCCGGTAAAATGCACGAAGCAGGATACAACTTTTACCTTTCCAAAAACAAAGTCTGGCTTACCGACCACATTCCACCGAAATACTTTGAAATGAGTCATAACAATGGTTAAAATAAAGCTAAAGTTACGACAGGAATTATCAGAAAAATTTAAATGAAACTCACTTAAATAAACATAATAAATAATATTTATTTTATTTAAAATAAGCATTTTATAATAAAAACAAATTATGCAATAAGGGTATTTTTACATTAAAAAATAACAAAACATTAGGCTTGTTTGAGAGTTTTAATGGACATGATGTTTTTTATACCATAAAATACCGTTATTTTGCATTTTAAATAAGGCAAAAAATTATGGGATCGATTAGACAAAAACAAACTGCTTCGACAGTACAACGCAGTTTTAGTGGAATATTGCAACAAGAAGGTTCGTATATTTATGGTGATGCACTGGTGACGGTCACACGGGTCAATATGACTCCTGACATGGGTATCGCACGAATATATTTGAGTGTATATAATGTAACTAACAAAGAAGTTGTGATAGAAGCCGTTCGCCATAGCGGAACGCAACTCAGACAGACGCTTGCCAAACGCCTTCGCAACCACCTGCGACGTATTCCGTACTTGGAATTTTATTTGGATGATACCGTTGATGAGATGTATAAGGTGGATGATATCTTCAATCAATTGGAAAAAGAACGCACAACGAAAGGCAGTGCAGATGAAGAAGAATGATTTTTTGAAATGTACAAACTTCCTTTGTGAATTTACCATTTAAAATAGCACGGCGATATTTATTTTCTAAAAAATCGACCAACGCGATTAATATTATTTCAGGTATTTCGGTGTTTGGGATAACGGTTGGTGTGGCGGCATTGGTGATTATTTTGTCGGTTTTTAACGGCTTCGGAGATTTGTTGGGCAGCCTTTTTGACCGCTTCAATCCCGATGTCAAAATTACGGCGAAAGAAGGTAAGGTTTTCACGCCGGAAGTATTGAAACTAAGCCAATTACGCGCCTTAGAAAGTGTAGATTATTTTTCGGAAACACTCGAAGAAAACGCTATGTTTGAATATGGTAAAAATACGGATTTTGGTATAATAAAGGGTGTTGACGAGTGGTTTGATGAGGTCACGTCGATAGATACGACGGTGCGGCGCGGGCGATACCGACTGCGAGAAGACGGTCGGAATTTTGCAGTCTTGGGTTTTGGTATGGAGCAAAAACTCTCTGCCAGTCTCAATGATTTGGTCGCATCAATCAACGTTTATATGCCCAAACGTAAAGCCTCCAACAGCCTCATGGAGCAGCCTTTCAAAAAGCGACCAATTAATTTTGGCGGCACATTTCTGGTACAACAAAGTGATTTTGATGAGCATTATGTGGTCGTGCCTTTGGACTTTGCGAGAGAGTTATTGAGCTATGATACAGAGGTAAGTTCGATTGAGATTAAGCTAAATCCCGATGCCGATACACGCACAGCTATCGCCGATATTCGCACGATTATGGGCGACAGATTTGAGGTCAAAGACCGCTACGAACAAAACGCCGCGTTTTTCAAAATAATGAATATCGAAAAGTGGATTGCTTATGTAATTTTGAGTTTTACGCTCATCTTGGTTGCCTTCAATATGGTTGGCTCTCTGTGGATGTTGGTCATTGATAAAAAACAAGATATTGCCATTCTCAAATCTATGGGCGCGACGGCTACGATGGTACGCAATATCTTTCTGAGCGAAGGTATATTACTGTCTTTACTTGGTATATTTATCGGTTTTGCGATAGCGATTACGGCTTGTGTACTCCAGCAGCAATTTGGTTTTATCACGCTGCAAGGTGGCGATGCTTTTTTGATAGAAGCCTATCCGGTCGAGATGCAATTATGGGATTTTATCATCGTTTTTATTACGGTTTTGTTGATTGGAACATTGGCGGCTCTATTGCCCGCCATGCGTGCCAGTCGAATCAATAGCATCATTCGTGGAGAATAATTAAATTAAGTTGCGATGAATCGCAACGGTTGGATAGTCCGTAGTCCATTCTCCATAGAAAGACGTGAAATAATGTTGAAAACTATGGACTATCCGACCATTGACTATGGACTAAGTAAAATTCAATGAAAATAACTTTTTTAAAAATAATATCACCTTTTATTATATTGTTCCTTACGGAAAAAATGTATGCACAACAGGAGTTGCCCATTCCTGATGATTATTACATTCAAGATACTGTACCTCAACAAGATACAACACTTTTCGGGAAGGCTGATACGAGTGCTGCTATGTATTTTTATGACTATGATTTTACGCATATTCGGATAGCGGATACGCTCGAATCTGTACAGCGTTATGACCCCGTTCATTTGCAAGAATATGGCTATTATTCACTCGGTGATTTGGGTTCTCCACATCGTCAGTTGGTCTATCAACCGCGTTTGAGGGAAGGCATTGATTTGGGTTTTCATCATTATGACCTTTACCTTCGTCCAGCTCATGAGATACGTTTTTTTAATACGCCATATCCTTATTCTCAAATCAAATACACCGCCGGACCTACGCAAGAGGAAGGCTATGTCAATGCCATTTTTGCTCAAAATATCAACAACAATATAAGTGCTGCTGTCGATTTTTCGCGCATGATACACAAGGGCGGCTATGAGAACCAACGGGTACGACACACCAACCTTGGACTGTCGGCTTGGTATCGCTCATCCAATGGTCGTTATTATAGTTTTCTTACATGGGCTGGCAACAGTGCAAAACAACAAAACAACGGTGGCATACAAGGTGATACGCTACTTCTCGAATCTATATATGAAGGCAATCGCGACCTCATTCCCGTCCAACTTCGGGACGCACAAAGTGAGTACGACCACAATGAATTTGTACTGACTCAATACTTCAATATTTGGCGAAAGGCTAACATTGATACATTGAACATTGAACATTTATCATTGCCTGATAGCTTAACAAATCCAATTGATACCCTTATCACAATCCCAAACGATTCACTCTCAAACGATTCACTCAACCGTCAACCGTCAACCGTTCGTCGTTCGTCGCCCCCCCCTCGTCCACCCTCTCTTGGTACGGGTTTGACGCATCGTTTTCGGTACAAAAAGGAATTATTGCGCTCAACAGACCCTGAATCTCAACCGGCTTCTAATCCTGATTTTTACGGCATTTTTAATACGCACGAACTTGGGCTGCGCCATTTTTTGAGTGTAAAAAAGTATGAAAATCGCTTTGGCGCGTATATGTATTTGGGTAAAAACAGTGGTTTTCGATTTGAACCTGCACTGACTCATGCTTTTGTTCGGCTCAATCAAGAACCACGCGATTCGACGATGCAGGAACTGCGCTTTTCGGCTACGGTATCTACGACTATCGCTTCCATTTTAAAAGCCGACGGCTACGCTCATTACGAACTCGGTGCGAATATCGGTGACTATCTTTTGAAGGGAGAAGCCGAACTGAAACTCGGTAATTTGGGAACACTCGAAGGGCGACTAGTACAGCATCAATACGCGCCCAATCTCGTTCAATATCGACTTTTTATATCGCAAAGATTTGTATGGGAAAATGATTTTAAAAAGACGAATGAAACTAATTTTATGGTCAAATATCGTTTACCGAAATTGCAATTTGGTCGGTCATTGTCGGCAGATATAAGCGGTGGGATTCAAAATCATTTGTTGAGCAATCTGATTTATTATGACAGTATCGCTGCTCCCGTTCAGGCGAATGAATTGAAAAATATCGCGCAGATTTTTATCACTGGAAATTTTCGATTGGGTAAATTTTATTCCGAGAATAAAGTGGTACTTCAACAAACGGATGATGCTTTTTTGCGCTTGCCGAGCTTCTGGTCAGCGCATAGTATATTTTTCCAAGACCGCCTTTTCAAAGGCTCGGCACTCGTGCGTTTTGGGGCAGATATTCGTTATAACAGCAATCTTCAGGCAGATAATTGGCAACCTTTAATCGGACAATTTTATAGACAAAATACGCCAGCTTTCATTTTTCAACCGACGACAGATGTTTTCTTGAGCTTTAAAGTGAATCGCTTTCGCTCTTTTTTCAAATTGGGTAATCTCTTTCAACCTTTGGCATTTAATACGCGCCTTATTGCGCCCGATTATCCTACTCGCGATTTCTTTTTTCGCTTTGGTTTGAACTGGACTTTTATAGATTGAGTAGTACAATGATTAAATTAGTAAATGAATAGATGAGTAAATAAAGCTGCTTGACGGCTTTACACACAGGCTTGCAATAGTTTCCCCTATCACCATAAGAGCTATTATTCCGATTAATTTCTTCATTCTTTTGTTTTCTTTGTTATAATGATTTTTTTGTTTCGTTATATTTTTTTGCTAGTGTGGAACGGTATCCTCTATGTGGCGCGACCAACTTTTTTTGATTATGACCACCATATACATAAACGAAACCTCCGGTAACTAAAGTGCGATCGGAGGCGTATATTTATGTTTTGTTTACTGTTTTTAATTTAGTGCTTGGTATGTTGTATAGTATGAAGCCTTTATTATTAGGCGGTGTTTTCTTTTTTTATTTCATTTCCAATTGTAATTGCCCAAATCTGTCAGCTTGTTTCAAGTTGTCTTTTTCTAAATCTTTCTTGAATTCAATTATGCTTTGGGCTACGTGTTTGGCAAGCTGGACAGGAACTGCATTACCAATCATCTGGTTGAGATTGGTTTTCGTTCCTGTAAATTTGAAGTCTTTTGGAAAAGTTTGGATATAGCTTCTTTCAATTGTAGTCAATGCTCTGACATTTTCAGATGGTTCACATCGGTCACCACTATGTTTTTTATACGTTTTTGGCATTGGTCGATTAACACCTCTTACAGTTGGACTTGGTTCATGAATGCTGAATATCCCTCTACGTGCATAACTTCGAGGGTGTCTATAATAAAACTCTATACCTAAACTATTTTCGAAATAGTCAAATAAAGTCATTTCTTCTTTTGATTGATTTTTGGATAGATAATATTCTAATTCATTATCTTTTCCTCCTAATCTTCCAATTAAGAAAAAACGTTTTCTTCTCTGTGGTACTCCATAAAAACTTGCATTTAGAACTTGCTTTGTTAAACCATAACCATTTTTTTTGAATACTTCCATTGCTTCTTTTAAGATTCTACTTTTTTCAATTCGTGCAACATTTTCCATTAGAAACCATTTAGGTTTTATCGAAGCAATTATATTTGCGTAAGAAAGAGTTAAGTCTGCACGACCAAGTGTCTCGTCTCTTTTGCCTGCGCTTGAAAAATCTTGACATGGTGGACCTCCAATGATAATTTCAGGAGCAAATTGTCTTACCTGTTCAATAATTGAATTATCTGCTAAATCAGATTCAAAAATTGGATGTTGAAAATTATCTCTATAAATTTCTACTGCTGGTTTCCAATTATCAAAAGCAGCCAACACTTCAAAACCTGCCTTCTCAAAACCTAACGATAATCCTCCACAACCTGAAAATAAATCAATTGTATTCATCATAGTATAAAGTTATTCAAAAAGTTCGGGAGAATTAAAAATGATAGCATCAAATCTTCTTTCTGGGCTTAGCACATTATGTCCACCACCCAAAATTATATTTTTAATTTCCTCTTTGTGTATTCTTGGTTTTGTCAACTCTTTGGAAGCCATATATCTATGAGTGACTTTACCATTCAAAGCAAACGCTTTATCATTTTTTATATTATACGAAAGACTGTCAATCACCAATTCGTGATTAATTTGACCTTTCATTGCAAAATCATACAACATTCTGAAAAGCCAAGCTACTGTTCTTGATTGTCTTGATATTTTGGTTTTATTCCTTGCTATTTCAGAAGCAGTAGCATCAATGAAAAGTCTTGTAAAAGCTAAATCACTCCAAACAAAAACGTCTAAACAGTATTCTGAAAGTCTTGGTGATTTTCCGACTGTTTTCCATATTGGTTGCAGAATCAAAGGGTTTTGTTTTTGTTCCATTGCCTTACAAATAGTATCAATGTCTTTTATCATTTTTGGTAGCAAGGGTTGAACATTTACACCTTCTGTCCAATCTTTTACTTTTAAATATTTGTTGCCAAAAATCTTTTTTAACTTCCCTTTGCTTCTCGAAAATTCGTGAGCAATGCTACATGCTAAATAAACTATTGTATCAGGTCTAATTACAATCTCACTTCCATATTTATTTTCAGGCAATTCACAAGTAGTATTGTCAGGAAGTGCAGTCAATTTAATTTCAATTGGAGCTAAACAATTACCGCTTTTTCTACTTTGAGTGACCAAATCTACTCTTGGTAATGTTCCAACAACTAATTGCTGATAAGGAGAATATTGAGTTTCAAATGCATAGAATAAATCTTGTGAAGTTGGAATCTGTCCAAAGAAATCTTCTACTTTTAGGAATTTATGCTCAATTTTTAATTTTTTAGATAATGTCAAATATTTACATTCTAAGCCTTTTGAGTGTATAAAGGCTGTCAAAGCAGCAGGAAAAGAAGAATTAAATTGATTCTTACCCCAACTTCCTTTTGCAGTAAAATCTCTATTTGAGTGTGTTATTCCAAAAAGGTGTGGTTTATTCATTTTTAGGTTTTCGTAAAATTTGTAAGGTACGCTTTTTTCTTTTTTTCTAATTGAGCAGAATTTGAAAATATACGCAATATTGCGCTTTTACACCGTAATATTTACACATCCCGATTGCGAATATATCTATTCTTCAGCGTTTTTCAAAAAATAAACACGCCCACTCCCTACAAAATTCCCTTCGCCATTTCCTGTATAAAACGCCATGCTTTGCTAATGTGAGTATGTTTAACGTTAGTTCGCCCGATAGACATTCTTAAAATAAAAACATCATTAATTTTTGTATGCGTCAGGTATATTTGCCCCGAACTATTCAGGCGATTTAAGAGATTTTCATTGAGAATGTTGTGTTTTTCGATACTAATATTTTTCAAATATGAAGGTTTATAATAAAAACAAACCAAATTCATGCTACGGGGAACTGCCATTTCAAAATCGGGTGATTTGACTATTTCGTCTTCGAGCCATTCAGCCAATTCAATATGAAATCTAAGTTTTTCTTGCAGCCCTTTCAGCCCATAATGACGTAGTACAAACCACAGTTTGAGCGAACGAAAACGCCTGCCCAATGGAATACCCCAGTCGCAGTGATTGGCAACCAAGCCATCGGTTTTTGTCTTGAGATATTCGGGCAATATAGCGAAAGTATTGACCAATGCGTCCTTGTCTTTTACAAAATATGCCGAGCAATCAAAATTCGTAAACAACCATTTATGTGGATTAAATACAAAGCTATCCGCATCTTCCAATCCATTTATTAAATGCTGATATTCAGGCAGTAATAAGGCTGAACCCGCGTAAGCGGCATCCACATGTAGCCAAATATTGTGCTTTTTAGTGATTTTCGTTATCCTTTTGAGCGAGTCCATCGCCATTGTGCCGGTAGTACCTATGGCTGCTACTACACATAATGGATGATAGCCCTTGGCGATGTCCTTCTTGATGTATTCAAGCAATAAATCTGTGTCCATTGCCAGTGTATCATCCGTTGGTATTTTGACCAGATTATCTTTTCCGAAACCCGCAATTTTCACCCCTTTTTCAATCGAAGAATGTGTTTGTTCGGAACAATACACCCGAAAATTGGTGAAGCCCTCAAAGCCTTTAGTGTTGACTTGATAATCAGATTTTTGTTCTCTTGCTGTGATAATTGAAGCCAATGTCGCAGTAGAGGCAGTGTCTTGAATCACACCTGTCCAACCTTTCGGAAGTGCCATCGCATCTCTTAGCCATTCCATCATCCGTTCTTCGAGTTCCGTGGACGCGGGCGAGGTGTCCCACTTCATGCCTTGCACACCGAGTGTTGCCATGAGCATTTCAGCTAATATAGAAGGTGAACTCGTATTTGCTTGAAAATAAGCAAAGAAATTGGGGCTTTGCCAATGCGTGATGCCGGGGATGATTATCTTTCTAAAGTCTTCAAAGATATCTTCTATACGCTCGCCTTCATCAGGGATACGCGACTCGATTTGATGATATATTTCTCTTGGAGCGACTTGCGATTTCACCGGATATTGTTCCACATTATCCATATAATCTGCCATCCAATCCACAAATTGATGGGCATATTTGCGGAATTTTTCTGATTCACTGCTCATGTTTATTTCTTTTTACGAAAGTATGTGATAAATTTTTAATTTTGTTGAAAATAATTGTGATTCAATAAAATTAGATAATAATGAATGTAGAACCAACTAAAGCTCAACTCTCTGCCCTCAAGTCATATCCAAAAGACCAGCCCATAGCTATGGTCAACATGGTCAAATTTAAGAATAAAACATCTGACGGAACTACAGGAAAAGAAATTTATAAGCAGTACATCACTCATGCAATGCCTTTCGTGGAAGCGGTGGGCGGCAAATTAATTTGGCGAGGCAAACCCGTAGGAATGGTTATCGGGAATAATGATACCAAACCCGATGTTGTATTCATTGTACAGTATCCGTCGGTAGATGCTTTTTTTAATATGATAAAAAATCCCGACTATCAAAAGATTACATATTTGCGTGGTGTTGCGCTCGAAATTGGAGATTTGATTGCTTGTGAAATGTAAAAATTAAGTAGTCAGGTAAAAATAAACTGACAAAATTTTGAACCACAAAGTGCACTAAAAACACTAAATCGAACTGACGCAAAAGAACACAAAAAACTTATTATCAACACTTTATGAAATTAATTAGCGAACTTTGCGTTAATTCGACTTTCGTGAGCTTAGTGCGCTTGGTGGTTCAATATTTTGTCCAATTACTTATTCATGTTTTGCTGAAATAACATTTTAAATAATTAAAATCTATAAAAATATAATAATCAATATTTTATTAAATAATAAAAATTTAATTTGATTTGAAGCGACCTGTACTGACGACTTTAGCCGTCAAGTGCTTCGTTGTTCTGCGACGGCTAAAGTCGTCGGTACGGGGCATTTCGCTTCAATTGTTATTTTTTAATTTTGATTTCAGCGAAACGTGAATACTTAAGACATAAAAAAAGAGTTTAGAGGGTGTCTAAACTCTGTTTCTTACCTTATATTTGGATGGTGTAAGAAAATGGAGGGGTTAGGGTTACAGGGGACAGAAAAAAGTAATTTTGGGGTTAAAACTGTTCTGTCCGTCGCTTCATTACGGGCAAAAGTAGATTTTATTCATTCGCGTCAATATCTTCAGAAATTGACTCGTCGGTAGGTATTTTTTCCATAGCTTGCCAATTGTCCGCCGAAATGGTGTTTGGCAAAAAGTACGTTTTGATTTCGTCTATCGGTTTCTCATAACCTCTCTTTCCGTAGTTACCGGAAATCTCAATGCCATTTTCTACATCTCTAATAAAAAGCACATTCAAGTGCTTGTCTTTGGTTGGATTGAAAGGTCCTAACCATACTGTTTTGTCTGCTTTGTGTTCAAGTCGGAGTAATCCAACACTTGTTCCCACCCAGAGTGTATTGTTTACATCAAAATGAATATAATTGGTCCTCAGCCAATTATCCTCATCGCCTTTTAATAATACTTTACCATCTTTTTCGATTGAACCTTCCTCAAATAAGGACATATCGTAAGGTACGGCTACCCATTTGTTGGTCTTATCATCCATGAAAGCGATTCGATTGCCATAAGTGCCAATCCACGGAAGGGCTTGACTGGCAGCAATACTTTCCACTTCATTTGCCGGTAAATCCGAATTGTCTTTGGTATATTCGGTGCGTTCTCTTGTGGTTTGGTTAATTTTAATAACTCCTTTTCCGGTGGCTAACCATAGAAAATTGCCCAAGCTGATAGAATCATTAATCTGCTCTTTATCATAATCGTATTCGTCGCCATAATAAGAGCCGGAGGTTTGTGGATTTGTCATAAGTAGTTAATTTTGGATAAAAAAATATAAATAATTCTGAAACGTCTGTGTATTTATCAACTTTGTTACTATTTTTACGTTCTATGTAACCTCAATTCAACATCTATAAATCCATACACAACAATATTCAAACTCACCAAATGTGTAAGTGATACTTCTATGATTTCGATTGCAAGTACGCACAAAAGTCAATAAGTTACAACTTAACTTTTTAACAAAATTAAAATTAATTTCGCAAGAAAATTAATCTAAGAATATGACCACCAATGCTTTATGACATAAAAAAATTAAAACTAACTTGTAAATAATGTGTAATGCCTACACCCAAATTTTTCTTATTAATTAAATCTCTAAGCTCATCAGAGGTCAGATACTTCAGAAAACGTGTCGGACAACGTACCGCTAATGAACAAACTTATCTAACTGTTTTTAACGAAATATTAAAAATGGGAGATACTTACGACGGGCAAAAATTAGCAAAAAAAATAGAAAGAACCGTTCCATATTTGCGCGTAATAGGCAGTCAATTATATGGTAGAATCATCGACAAACTGCATGAATTTCATCTGGAAAATTCGATAGAGGAACAAGTAAAAAAAGAAATCCACGTCGTCAAAATATTACTTGAAAAAAATCTACAAAAGCAAATTCCCAAAAAGCTCCAACGTATCCGTGATACCATAAAAAAGTATGAGTTGTTTGAGCAGTTACCGGATTTATTAGAAGTTGAACTCTTGATATGGGACAAAGGTTGGTACGGGGATAGTGTGGCAGATATTGATAATTTATTTAATCGAATTGATAAAGAATTCGAAAGGCAAAGAATTCTAAATCAATATCGTAGATACCGTTGTATTGTTAGGAAAGCGCATCTTAACATGAATAGAAATATCAATACCGACTTTATGTCCGATGATATCTTCAAATCAGAAGCTCAAGCTACATCTTTGCGAGCAAAAATCGAATATTATAGTGCTTTAGCTACTCATAGTTTTATGAATGGTAAAGTAAAAGATGCTTACAAGTGTAATCAGGAATTATTAAAAATATATGAAGAAAACCCTTCGTTGATAGATATTTTCCCAAAGAAATATATTCTTACATTATACCATTATTTGGTTGACAGCTTAAAATTGGAAAAATATGATGAATTAGAAATCGGTAAGGAGAAAATGAGAGAACTTAGCCTCAAAAAGATTCCCGGCTTAAGAGTCGAAGTATTTGAAAGACTATACAAACTAAATTTCAATCACGTCATTGATAATGAAAAATTTGTTGAAGGGTTAAAGTTGATAGAGGAATTTGAACCTTTATTTGAAAAATACAAATCCGACATGGCATCAACTCCTTTAATCGAATTATGCTACATGGTAGCCTATATTTTGTTTGCCAACGAAAAATACAAACAAGCCTCCAATTGGTTGATACACATTACTCAACAAAAGCCTAATACCGTAGAAGAAATTTGTCTTTCTGCTCAATTACTTGAATTGATCACATATTATGAAATCAAGCACATATACCTTGATAATCAGATCAACAATGTTCAAAAACGAATTCATAAAAAACGCTCTTTATATGAGTCTGAAGAAAAACTATTCTCACTATTGAGAAGACTTATTAATACGCCTTTGGCGGAAAGAAAAAACGTCTTTGGACAATATCGCCTTTATATAGTCAAACTCAAAGAAAATCCTGCTGAAAGCAATTTTTACACTTACCTTGATTTACTCCGATGGATAGATAGCAAAATAAATGAATAAAAGATTTTGTGACTAAAATATAAACACAAGATGACTTTTTGCGTATAAACTCTAATATGTGACGATATTATTATCATTTTTATCGGTTCGCCAATACATTAATGAGTCAAATATAGATAGATAAAAAATGCTTTACAATTTTACACTTTATTAAAAATAAAAAATTTAAACAACACACTATTATTTTTTTATAAATATGATTTTACGACTATTTAATTTAAAAATACTTTTTATCGCCGTATTTTCTTCAAATCATAAATCCACAAATCCAATAAAATCGCATACCCACCCCGATCAAGCATATTATTTAATATCTATGAGTAACCTTCTGCCTCAATTATTCGTCTAATATAAAATATTATCAGGCTATTCCGATATTCCTTTAAATCTAAACAAATTGGAAAATACCACAGACAAGAATTACAAATTTAGAGACCTCAAAGTCTATTCCTCTACAGAGTGGCTGCACAAAAACAAAAAGCGGTATCGTCAAGTTTTTGCTCGCTCAAAGAGTAGCTATATTTATGCTGAGTTTTCCTTTTATAATAAAAAATACGATGTAGATGATTGGGAAGTCTCACTCGAACTCAAATGCTTCTCTAATAAAAGGACGGGTACGAAAGAAATTTGCACCTTGCCCATCAAACGTAAGGTGAGCAAACACGATAACGTCGTACACATACGCGAAGGTTGGGGCAATAAGAAAATAGGCGCGTTTTGGCGCAAAGGAGCTTATTACTGGGAAGTCTATGTAGATGGTCAAGCCATCCGTCGCAAGGATTTTTATGTAGAAGATGCCGAAAAGAATGCGGGAGAAGAGAATCCCTACGTTGACTTAAAATCCATCAAACTCTTTGAAGGTGGCGCACAAGACATCCTCAAACCCAAACGAATTTACTACAAAAATTTCAGTCAAGAACACAGTCGTTTTATCTGCCTTGAACTGACCCTTGACAATAAATTATTCGGCAAATCGTGGTACGCTGAAATATTTTTCAAACACTTCAATGAAGCCCGCGAACTCAAAGACGAATACATCGCCCTACAAAAAGTCGAAAAGAAAAATGACGATATTACCGTCATTGCAAAATGGGGATCTAATGTAAAAGGACAATGGCGAAAAGGCTTACATTTCATTGATATTGTCATAATGGACAGGCATCTTGCGACCGTTCCTTTTTATGTCGGTGAAGAATATGAGCGAGGCATCGTAGAAGTTTTAGTACCTGAAAATCAGAACCTTGAGATACTTATAGAAGGCGAAGATGAATCTGAAACCTTTGAAGATGTAATGGTTTATCTCGATGAATTGATAGGACTCAGTGATGTCAAACGCCAAGTCCGCGAACACGCACAATACATTCAATTCTTACAACTCCGAAAAGAAAAAGGCTTCAAAGAAGAAGAAGAAATCAACATACATTCCGTATTCATCGGCAATCCCGGTACCGGCAAAACCACCGTCGCTAAGATGATGGGACGCTTATACCGTAAAATGGGTTTGCTTTCAAAAGGACACGTACACGAAGTTGATAGAGTAGATTTGATTGGCGAATATATCGGACAAACCGCCCCTAAAGTCAAGGAAGCCATCGAAAAATCCAGAGGCGGTGTTTTATTCATTGACGAAGCCTACTCTCTGGCACGTAGCAATGACGACAGTAAAGATTTTGGACGCGAAGTAGTCGAAATTTTGATCAAAGAAATGTCTGACGGAGAAGGCGACATGGCGGTCATTGTAGCCGGCTATCCCAAAGAAATGAAAGGCTTTCTCAACTCCAATCCCGGCTTAAAATCCCGCTTCAAAATCTACTTCACCTTCAATGACTACCTCCCACAAGAACTCTCCGAAATTGCCGATTACGCCGCTCATAAAAAAAACGTCACCTTCTCACCAAAAGCAGGAGAGCGCATCAATGAATTAATTATTGAAGCCTTCCGTAGCAGAGACCGTTCATTTGGCAATGCGCGATTTGTCTATGACATCATCGAGCTGGCAAAAGTCAATCTCGGCTTGCGCGTCATGTCCCTCGACGACCCTCAATCGCTCAATAATGACGAACTTTCCGTCGTCCAATTTAAAGATGTCGAACAAATAAAAGTCAAACCCATTCGACAACTGCCCAACATCCCCATAGATGAAGCCTTACTACAAGAAGCACGCGAAGAATTGCACGCACTAATTGGTATGGAAAGCGTGAAAGAGCAGATAGAAGAATTGATTAATTTGGTGCGTTATTATCGAGAAACCAAACGTAACGTATTAAATAAATTTTACCTACATACTGTCTTTGTCGGCAATTCCGGTACAGGCAAAACCACCGTTGCTCGCATTCTGACCAACATATACAAAGCACTTGGTGTACTGGAACGCGGACATATCATAGAGACTGACCGTCAAGGACTTGTGGCAGGTTATGTTGGACAAACCGCCCTCAAAACCGCCGAAAAAATAGAAGAAGCAATGGGTGGCGTGATGTTCATTGACGAGGCTTATGCCCTTAGCCAAAGCAGTGGCGGTGGCAACGACTTCGGTAATGAAGCCATACAAACCCTCCTCAAACGAATGGAAGATAATCGTGGTGAATTTTTCGTTTTTGCTGCGGGCTATCCAGAGAATATGGATACCTTTTTAAAGGTCAATCCCGGCTTGCGATCGCGCTTCGACAAAGTCCTCAGATTTGAAGATTACAGCCCCGAAGAACTCATGGAAATCGCGCTCGTGATGTTCAAAGAGGAAGAAGTGAAGCCGGATAAAAAAGCACTCGTACATTTAGAAAAATATTTGAATTTACAATTTGAACTACGTGACAAATACTTCGGTAATGCCCGTACAGTACGCGGTATCGTGTCAGATATCATCAAACAACAAAACCTCCGCCTCTCCAAACTTACCAAAAAACAACGCACCCAAAAAGCCCTTAAAACCATCACCTTTGATGATGTCAACAACCTTTCTTTCGACAAAGAAAAAGATGTCATTTATAACAAAAAAACCATCGGCTTCAAACGTCAAAGAGGCGGACAAGGAGCTTAGGGATGAAAAGGTAATAAACACTACATAAAGAATGTATGACTATTTTTGATTTCATTTGCAAAATTGAATTTCTTATAAATAACTGTACATCAAGGTCTTAATATTCAATGCCTGAGTGTGGCGATGGCCCGTCAAAAAAGCGTTTCGGGAGCTTGGTACAGTGTACCAACGGAGGTCAGCAGAGGAGTTTTTTTGACAAGCGTTTTTTTGGTTCGTTTTTTTGGCGACTGCAAAAAATGAACAAGAAACCCAGTCAAAAGCACAAATTATTAGAGACTGTTATTATTCTGAAAAACAAAGAACAAAAAGTGTATGGTTTTGAACCTTAGATAAAATAAAAAATATCAAACCAAGGAACTTTTTTCAGTTTAGATTTGTTCTTTCTTTACAACTTCAAAACACCATTTTCATAATAAATGAATATCGTTTTTTTAACATAGAATTTAAGTAATACTTATACAAAAAAAATAAAAAGTGTTTACTTAGTTCTTTGAAAAATTTGATATTTCATAGTAGAAAATGGCAATTCCGCACTTTATACATTCCCGTATAAGGCTTTTCTATTTTATTTTTTTCTAATGTAAAAACAAAGCATAATTCGCTAATGGCTTTGCTATGTCCGTATTTCAAGTATTCGTTTAAATGAGTAGTTTGAAATCGAAGGCAAATACAAGCGCATACGATTGATTAAGATTTTGAAATCAGGCAAAAACAAAAATCCTATTTTCTAATCTTTTAAATTTCAATCGTTATGAAGTTTTACTATTTGTTTTTGTTTTTAAGTCTGTTTGTTCAAACTCCCGAAGCGGAGTCATTAATCGTATCCGTTCAATCTGCGGTGGCTCAGTTGGGTCATGGCTCGGTTGAGGTGACGCAAGGGCGGTCAAGTATTGATGTGTATGTAAAGTGTAAGGGGAAATTTACGGTACAACTCGTCCGCATGTCGGATGGTGTGCAAGTAGATGGTGATAGAGGTTTCGGACATGATGTGTTTCGCTTTGAACAGTCAGTACTTTCGGCAGGCTCGTACGAGGTACGTGTGGTATTTATTGATGAAGCGTTTCGTGTTGAGGCAGTATGTATTGAGGTGAAGGAATAAGTATATTGAGAGTCGTCCGACTTGGTCGGGCGACTCATCTATTTACTATATCCGACAACCATTTTTTCAAAATAATGGGTTCGTCTGTTCTCAAAAAGCCTTCCAAAAGTGCTTTAGCTTTATCAAGTTTATTGACCATTTTTTTAAATAAATTAATGAAATTTAGATTTGATTGCCGGGTGTTTTTCGATATTTTCTTTGCCCGTTTTAAGAATTTTTGATAAGCATCAAGGTGACATATCAGCAAGTTGCGATTTACATTTTTGTGACCTTGTAAAATTAATTCATACATACATTGTGCCTTGAGAGAACGGCAACGCAAATCCGTTTGAGCATTGGCAAATGATTCGTTGGGCAGTTCATTATAGGCTTCCATAAACAATGATTGATAAAAATACAAATATGAATTTGCCAATTTGCTGATACCTTCGGCATTATCTTTCAGCCTTACGGCATGGTTGCGGATGAGTTGTCTGCCCGCTTCAAATTTATTCAAAACAGCCGCTACCGTTACGGCATTCAGGAAGTGTGTTTCGTCAAGGTGACCTTCATGTTCCAGATAGCCGTTTTCTATTCCAAATTGATAGGCTTCAAATTGGTCGCGCATAAAATCCGCATGTCCTTTCTGTGTTTGTTTGCTAGTATAATTGATGCGATAGGTGGCAAGTGTGCCTTGATTTTCGGGGTCAGCCAGATGGATGTATTCTTCCATTAAGGGGCAAAATTCTGTTCTAAATATTTCATTATCAGGAGATTGAATCAATTTAGCCGCCAACATGCAAATCTGTACAAGAGGTTTATCCTCATAGGTCGGGCGAAGCATTTCGGATTGACGGGGAATAGTAATATTGATATCGTAATTGGAATTACGCATATTACGTTCTGCAATATAAAGCATGCGGGTACGCAGATAAAATTCGTCTAAGTGTTGTACCGCTTTCGTAAAATTATCCTCTGCTGCCATGCTTGAAAAGTCAGTCTGCGGATGAAAATAACGCGCATGTGACAAGCGCATCTGCGACCAATGATAGGCACTGTCGCGGGCGGGTTGTGCTACTATTAATTTTTCTCTTCCCTTCAGTGCTTCAAGATAAGCATCCGTTGCTTTGTAGCCTTTGAGTGCATTGGACAGGAGTTGGTTTTTGGTGAGTTCGTCGGCTTTTAATTCTTCTGCGATAAGCCAATCTTGAAGCGCAATATACAGTTTGGAGCCTTCATTGTGGAGGTCTTTTTCGGGATTGGCGTGTTTGGTTTTAAAGACATACTTTGTTATTTTATCTATGTCATTCACATCTTTTTTATCATTATTAAGATATGAGAAAAGACGCTGTCCATTGGTTTTATCCAGTAATGTTTTACCGAATTTTGCAACTACATTACTTGGCAATGCCTTCAGTAGTTTATTTATTTTAGTGTTATTCATAAAGGAAATCGAAGGGAAATAAAAAGTATATTTTAATGGGACAAATATCTTAAAATCAAACTATAATAAAAACATATTTTAATAATTTTTTTTAAAATCAAAAGGAAATCGTCAATATCTGTCCTTGTTTGCAGTAAAAGTATATTCGACATTTGCAGTATAATCCGATTTTGAATATGAATGATAATAATGATGCAAAAACAAATATTAGATACTTTTCAGCGCGACCTCACGATGAGTTTTCGTGCTTACTGCAAACAGCATCAGTATGAAGTAACGATAGGTGGCTTGATTACTTACTTGATAGACAAGCAGTTGATAGCAGATTCGGCGATACGCCGTTTTGTGATAGCGGAGGAGTATGAG
>ENA-ORXR01001233-ORXR01001233.1-marine-metagenome-genome-assembly--contig:-NODE-1233-length-27904-cov-5.812592_pt1 | contig 27904 bp, 22 predicted proteins | sample MGYA00237866_ERZ511479 | MGnify/ENA metagenome assembly ERZ511479
TGAAAAAGAAAAAGCTCAAAGGCTAAGAGCTAAGCTACATAATAAGATTTAAAGCACTCGCTTCGGCGGGTGTTTTTTTGTGTTTGGACTGTGCCGATTTAGGTAAAGCTCTAGACCCTAAGCGGAGATAGCAAGTGGTCTTGATTTACTTGTGACTGCATCAAAACGCTCATGGTAATTACTGTGCTCTGTGCCCATAATTTTATCCCACCATGTGAAATAGAGGCCAAAGTTCCCGCCTGCTTTTTCGTGGTGCATATCATGATGCGTAACCGTGGTCATATGTTTCCAGAACCAATGACGTGTGGCGCCGCGCGGAAAAATTTCATAGCCGCAATGACCTAAAGCATTTTTGAAAATCATAATGAGCAATATGATCGCAAGCGCGCTCGGATGCAGAGGCAGAACTAACAACATGAGCGGAACATAGCCATACTCCACCACAGCCTCGCCAACGGCGAAAGAATAAGCCGTAAAGGGCGTCGGATTATAAGAGCGGTGATGTGTCAAATGAAAGCGCTTATAGAGCTTGGCATGATGCATCGCGCGGTGTGTCCAGTAAAAATAGGTGTCGTGGAATATAATGCCGAGTAAAATTGACGCCCAATAATATATAGCGCCAAACTCTGCCGTGTCATTGTAAAACCGGAACACGCCATTTTCGGCAAGATCAAATATCACAATATCTAGGGCGACAAAAACAAGAATTGTTCGAAACGAATTCAGAAGCTCCATACGCACTTGTTTGTTAAGCAGCTTACTGGGGAGCCGTTTCCTAATGCGGCGCGCCCGAATAAAAGGCCCAATCATAAGCCAAATGACGACAAAAACGCCAATCGTACCGATAACATAACGCGTGCTTTCATAGCGTATGCCCATCAAAATACGTTCGGGCAGTGCGGCGATAAAGTCTAACAATACAGTTTCCATTTTATGTCCTCAGGTCAGGGCTATTAAATTTGTGTCTGCACAGCCGCCGGGGAAAGCGGCTCAAATCGCTTATCAGTTGCCATGCAGACAGTTAAACCTTGCAGAAAATGTGGGTTTAAATCTCCTTGATGCTGAAAAAGGGTGGTCAATTTTGAAATCAATCAGAGATTTTTGAAATCAATCAGAGTTTGTTGTGAAAGCTGCGAAGAATTGTGACATGATTATCAGGATTAGGAGCGGCTATGCTAATTTTGGATATTTTGTTGCGCTATTCATCGGTCACGATGCTCGTCCTCATTGCCATATTGGCGATAAGGGATGGACGGAAATTTCCGCCAACATTTTTTATTGTCTTGGCGACTTTATCGATTACTTGCATGTTGCTCGGCACATCCCTTGATGCATTTCGTTTGCCGCAACCCTTTCATGCGATTGTCCGCTTTGGCGATGTTGCAAATATCGTTTTTATTTGGTGGTTAGGGCTTGCCATTTTTCAAGATAGTTTTCGGCTGCGTTGGTGGCATTTAGCTGTCTTGGCACTAAATTGCGTGATCCTTCTTCCGCACAGAATTAGGGAACTGCAAGGCGAAGACTATTTCCACCACGGCTTAAATCTCGGCTTGGACGTCGTCATGGTTGGGATTATGGGACATCTAGTCTTTGTTACCCTCAAGGGCCGCGCCGATGATTTGATTGAGCCGCGCCGCCGCTTACGCTTATATTTTGTCCTCGCCATGACCCTCGCAACGCTTTTAACACTTCTGTTTGAAAACCTGCTCGCCAATAGTCATCCAGAGTTTTTACAGACTCTGCGCTGCATTATTATTTTCCCGCTCGCGCTGTGGGGCATTTTGTGGCTGACTGAAATGCACCCCGAAAAAATTACCTTTACAGAGCCGACAACATCACGTGAGATAAAGCCGAACATAGACCCCAGAGACAGAGCGTTATTGGACACATTAAATGCCGCGATGAACGTCGATAAAATCTATGCCGAGCCTGGCCTGACTATTCGAACGCTTTCGGGAAAACTTGGAACCCCGGAACATCGTTTGCGTCATCTCATAAATAGCGGATTGGGTTACCGTAATTTTTCGAGTTTCTTAAACGAGTACCGCATAGACGCCATAAAGGCCGCCTTTGCAGAACCTAAAAACAGCCGCATCCCTGTGCTGACAATTGCATTGGATCACGGATATAATTCCCTCGCGCCCTTTAACCGCGCTTTCAAAGATATTGAAGGGATAACACCCAGCGCTTATAGGCAAAGTTTAGAAAAAAAGATTTAAGGAGGCTATCGTCGGTGATTCATCGCACCATTCGCTTTCCTCCTGCGGAACAACCGAGTGAAGTATCACTCGGCACCAATCCGATTTTCATCCCCCGGATAAAAATTTTGCTCTGCAAAAATGATTGGTGCCCTGGAGAAGACTCGAACTTCCACTTCCTTACAGAAACTAGCACCTGAAGCTAGCGCGTCTACCAATTCCGCCACCAGGGCACATTGTCTAGTGAGTGCGAGCGATTTAGGCGAGGCGGCCTTTGGCGTCAACTCTAACTTAGGACCCTACCCCATCACCATCGGATAGGTGGCTTCAGGCCGATAGAGATTACCGCCGCGCGCCTTTCGATGGCTAGAGAAGAGCACCATTTCATCGATAATAAAAGGCGCGCAGTTAAATCTGGATAGCCGTTTTTCAAAGGCGATGACGCGCTCAAGCGGTGTGGTCGGGCGCAGATAAGCAAGGGTGAGGTGCGGTTGATATTTACGCTTTTCCATAATGACATCTGCGCGGCGGGCGGCGGCTTTGCAATGCTCATGCAGGCGCAGCAAAGCGGGGCTTTCCTTGACGCCCAGCCAGATGGAATGCGGCTCCATGTGGCCGAAATGGCCTGCGCCTTCGAGCTGTAATTCAAAACTGGGCAGGGGATGACGGGCCAGTTCAAAGTCGAGCGCTTCGGCGTGGTCATCATCGACCTGTCCATAATAGGCCGTGGTGATGTGGAGCTTTTCAGGGGGCGACCACCTTGCGCCCGAAACGCCGCGCTGCACATCCGTGATTTGCTGCGTTAAGCGCTGCGGGAGCTGTATGGCGGTAAAGAGAATCAACGTCCGTTCGGGCAGCGGTAAGTTTTGTGCAGGCGGTGCACCTCTTTTTCCATAGCATCCGTCCACGTAATCTCATGCGCGTCGATGTTTTCTTTTAGCTGCTCTATTGACGTCGCCCCAATAATATTTGAGGTGACGAACTCGCGGCTCTCGACAAATTTCAGCGCGAATTGCGTCGGGGTCAGGCCAAGCTCGCGTGCCGTTTTATTGCAATCCATCCACGCGTCTTTAGATTCCCAATAGCCGCTCATAAAGTCACTGAAGAGCTTTCCGCGCGACCCTTCGGGCTTAACGCCATCATCATATTTCCCTGTCAGCACCCCCATGCCAAGCGGGGAATAGGCGAGCAAACCAATCTGCTCGCGCATGGCCACTTCAGCTAGACCGTAATCAAAACGCCGCCCGATAAGGTTATAGGCGCATTGGTTAGAGACCATACGTGGCCAACCATTTTTCTCAGCCAGTTGAATAAATTTCATCGCGCCCCACGGCGTTTCGTTAGAAATGCCGAGGTGACGGATATTACCTTTCTCGACATGGCGGTTCAGCGCGCCGAGAATGTCTTCCAGCGGTACCATTTCGTCTTCGTCATAATCCTTATAGCTGTGAAAGCCAAAGCCGGGCATATTCCGGTCGGGCCAGTGGAGCTGATAGAGGTCAATATAATCGGTCTGCAGACGGCGCAGGGATTTTTCAATGGCTTCATCAATTTGCGCAGGCGTGTGCCGCGTGATATCCTCATTATCGCGGGCCCAATAAATAGAGGCGCGGCCTGTGATTTTCGTGGCGAGGATAAACTTATCACGGTTTTTACGGTCTGCGATCCAGCTGCCGATATAGGACTCCGTGCGGCCCTGTGTCTTGGGGTTGCCCGGCACGGGATACATTTCGGCTGTATCGATAAAGTTGATCCCCCGCTCCATCGCATAGTCGAGCTGCTCATGGGCCTCATCTTCGGTATTTTGCTCGCCCCATGTCATAGTGCCGAGGCAGACCGAGGTGACTTTAATATCTGTGCGACCGATTTGTCTGAATTCCATAGTTTTATCCTATTGAAACCATATGATTTTTTTGCTGACCTTATGGCGAGTATGTCTTGGTATTTGCGTGAAAATGCACTATATAGAGTGTAACGACCTCGCAAGAGGGCATTTAGTAATGGAGCGTTTTAATGAACGAACAATATAATCAGTCTGTAGGTGCCAGCGCCGAAACAGATCTCGGCCTGAAGAGTTTTATGCTCGGCACTTACCGTTATATGGCCATGGCAATGGCCGTTACCGCAGGTGTAGCCTTTCTTGTTGGGCAAGCGATACTCGCTAACCCGGCCTTAATCGGCTTTATTTATAACCCGATTGTTGCGATTGCCTCTATCGGTATTATTATGTTTGGTTTTGGCGCGGTTGGTAAAAAACTACCTTCCATGAGCCTTGGCGGCGTTTTGACGTTCCTCTTCGGCTTTGCGGCCTTTATGGGCGTGCTGATGTCGGCCTATGCCTCGCTTTATAATCCGATGATTGTCGCGAAAATCTTCTTTATGACGGTTGCGATGTTTGCAGGTCTATCGCTCTTTGGCTACACAACCGGCTTTAACCTTAGCTCAATTATCAAATATGCGGCTGCCGCCTTTATGGGATATATCCTTATTGCGGTTGTTGGGATGTTCGTTCCGGCACTGAGTGTCACTTCGGGCGGCACATTGGGCATTGTCATCAATGTTATCGCGCTTGCGGCTATCGCTGTCATCACTGCGTGGGAAACACAGATGCTTAAGCGTGTCTATTATGGTTCTGCTGGAAATCCGGCGATGATGAAAAAGCTTTCTGCCTTTGGCGCCGCGTCGCTTCTGCTGGCTTTCATCAACATGTTCCAGATTTTGATGAGCCTGTTTGGCCGCGAATAGTCTTTAAAAGACAAGTGAAATTAAGAGCCCCGTCAGTGCAAACTGATGGGGTTTTTCTTTGCCTAGTTGGGAGTAATCTATTTAAGCTTTAAACGCTGTTTATTAAATACGCGCAAAACCGCCTTGAGATCATGACCGCGTTTGAGGATTAAACCGCCCGGCGCTATGACGCTATACTGGCCTTGCTTATTGCGCAGGGCTGGCGTTTTCTCGATACGATATAAGGGATATTCCGAAGCCTTACGGTATACGGCAAAGACGGCGCGGTCCTTTAAAAAAGACATGCCATAATCTTTCCAATCCCCATTAGACACCATATGCCCGTAGACGTTCATGATAAGGGAGAGTTCTGGTCTTTGGAAGGCAACCTGCGAGGGTGGGCGCTGTTGAGCTGAGGAAGACGGTATTGGTAAGTTGACTATATTAGACGTCATTTAAATATCTTAGCTGTATTGCGCAATTGCGCAAGATGTTAGGTTCCCTATACTCATGGTTAATATCGATTAAGATACCTCTACGCTTTGTAATAAGGTGCCATAGTTTCGCCTTATTTACGTCTCTTTTCCAACACGCCTGCTTGTCATCAAGAAGATGTTGATTGGCGAGATGCAGAGCACGGTTTTCTTACAGCCCCCCCAGCCCCCGGTTTTGACAAACGCCAATCAACACGTCCCACGATCCTTTGTGGTTATTTTAAATGACCATAAGAAGGCTTTGTTGCTATCAGCCCAGCAACGAAGCCTTTTTGGTTACAGGATCCCGTAACATACAGATTTAAAAACGGCCTCGGTAGTCGTTCTAGATTTTAACTTCTTTCGCGCCGACGCTAAGCGCATTTCGACTGTACGCGATGTGACGCTTTCTTCTTGGGCAACATCCTGTGCTGTTTTGCCATCCGCCATACGTTTTAACGCGTTCTGCTCTTTTTCATTTATGTCCAGATACCGCATGATCTGTCCGTTTTGCATCATTAGGATGTGAAAATAGAGAGCAATCCGTGCGTAACGTTCAGCGGGATAAGCGAGGCTGGCATTGGGGGTTTCCTCTAAGACCGTGAACCCGCCATAGCCGCGAGATTTGGGAGGCAAGAAAGCGTAAACTGTCATGGTCTGAATGCCTATTTCGGACATGGCTTTGTAAAACTTTGTCTTGTATTTAGGGCGCCGGCCCTTTGTTATACCCTCAAGGCTGACAGTGTATTTGTCTTTGACTTTGGCAATTCTTTCAATGACGGGATCGGCATTTTGTCCGCCACTCGCGACGTAAAGAGACGTTACAGAGCTTGGCAGAGTCGTCGCTGTAATGACATCGCCGCGCATAAATCCATTCGCCCGTACAAAATATTCATAGGTGACATTATTGCCCATAAATTCTGGAACATGATTTTTAAGAATGAAAAGGGCCCCGCGAAGAGAGTGAGCCTCGCTTATAGCGTCTTCTATGTCAGGAAAATTTTCAGGCCTCATAACTATGAATATACTTCGGAATACCGAAATTGACAAGACGCATTTCACGTCGCAATCTAAATCTTGAGGATAGGCAATATGGTGGAATTCTTTCCATAGACCTGTTGTACCTAGCCCCCGTCCACGTCTCATTACCAATGTGGGAGTAATGAGATGTGGACACCATTTACGGTAATTCAGTCTTCTCTGTCCTATCAAAATATCAAGTTGCGTAAAACTCATCTGATTGAAAGTCTCTTGCTCTGCGCTTAGCAGACTCATAGGACAAGGCATGTCAGATCTTTTTAAATCTGCAGGCCTCGAAGCGTCTGCACCTCGGCCACTGGCAGACCGTCTGCGCCCGCAAGTGATTGAGAATGTGGCTGGGCAGGATCACTTGATAGGCGAAGACGGCCCCATCGGGCGGATGCTGGCCAGCGGACGTATTGCCTCGATGATTTTATGGGGCCCGCCAGGTGTTGGAAAAACCACAATCGCGCGACTGATCGCGGATCATGCTGATTTGGAATTTGTACAAATCTCAGCGGTGTTCTCAGGCGTGGCGGATTTACGCAAAGCTTTTGAGGCTGCTAAAGCCCGCCGAGAAACGGGCCGCGGGACGTTATTATTTGTCGACGAAATCCACCGCTTTAACCGCGCGCAACAAGACGGCTTTTTGCCTTATGTCGAAGAAGGCATTGTCACCCTTATCGGGGCGACGACAGAGAACCCAAGTTTTGAATTAAACGGCGCTTTACTCTCCCGCGCTCAGGTCTTTGTTTTAAAACGGCTGGATGAAGCGGCTCTGGCGGGTTTGCTGACGCGGGCTGAGGCGGAAATGGGACGGGCCTTACCGCTGACACCTGAAGGCCGCGAAGCGCTTATTGGGTTTTCAGATGGAGACGGGCGGTATTGCCTGACACTTGCGGAGGAAGTTTTTGCGGTAAACCCTAAAACACCTTTGGACGGAAAGGGCATTGCCAAGCTACTTCAAAAACGTGCGCCCGCCTATGATAAATCCCGCGACGAGCATTATAACATTATTTCGGCTCTGCATAAATCCATGCGCGGGTCTGATCCGGATGCGGCGCTTTATTGGCTCGCGCGGATGCTGACGGGCGGCGAAGATCCGCTCTATATCGCGCGGCGTGTCGTGCGCTTTGCCTCTGAGGATATCGGGCTCGCTGACCCAACCGCGCTTATGATTGCCAATGAAGCTGAGAAGACTTACCGCTTTTTAGGCTCCCCCGAAGGAGAACTCGCGATTGCCCATGCTGTTGTACATATGGCGACAGCGCCGAAATCAAATGGGGTTTATGTGGGCTTCAAAGCTGCCATGAAAGCGGCCAAAGAAACGGGGTCATATTCCCCGCCCAAACATATCTTAAACGCGCCAACAAAGCTGATGAAAGATATCGGCTACGGGGCCGGATATGCCTATGACCATAATGAAGAAGGCGGATTTTCAGGGCAGAATTATTTCCCCGATGAGATGAAGCGCCAGAAGTTTTATAACCCCAAAGGCATTGGCCGCGAAGCCTCAATAAAAGACCGCCTTGAGCAATGGGACGCCTTGCGAAAGGCCCGCGAAGCGTAAGTCTTTACTTCTGAGAGAGGCGGTTTACTTTTTAGTCACCTTCCCTATGTTGCGCGCACTGTGGGGCAGCCATTTTAGGGAGGTTATAATGGCCGATAAGAACTTGGACGAATATAAATCACTCAAATTTTATCAGGACAATAGCAAATCGCGTCAGAACGGTTTTGCGAAATTCGAAGTTGATGATGAATATTATTTTGCGCTTTATAAAGACGGAGACATTGCCCTTCTCAGCCAGCCTTACGTCAATACATCTGGACGTGATAATGGCATTGAATCTGTGCGTAAAAATTCCAAAGTCAAAATGCGCTATCATTTCGACACGCGCCCAGGCGGCAAACATGGATTTGGCCTCAAGGCAGGCAATGGACAGGAAATCGGCGTTAGTCCAAATTTTGGCTCTAAGGCCAAAGCCGAATATGTCGCCGGACGCTTAAACGGTTCCGTGAAAAAGAAAATTGCGACGCGTCCGAAAACGCAAACATCAACGGCTGATGGACGTATCGAGAATTATCATCCTCTGGCGTTTTATACCCAACATGGCGGCGGCGGCGTTCGCGATGGCTTTGATAGCTTTAGCCAAGACGGCGCGCATTATTTCATCTATAATCAAAACGGAAAAATCGTTCTTATCTCTGAGAGCTATACCTCCAAAGCGGGCCGAGATAACGGCATTGCGTCTGTGAATAAGAACCTCCCGCTGAAAACACGTTATCAGCACCATATTCATAAAAACGGCAAACATTACTTCGATCTCAATGCCGGTAACGGGCAAGAGATTGCGACCTCTATCTGGTATGGGTCAGCCGCGGCTAGCCTTGCGGGCGCTGAAGCGCTTCGCGGGTCAAAAGCAAAATCACCTCGTAAGGCAAGTGTCGAAGATGATTACCAGCCTCTCGCATTTTATAACAAACACACTAAAGGCCGCAAAAAAGGCATTGAGAAATTTAAAGGTGATGACGGTGAATATTATTTTACTTATTTTGAAAATGGTAAAATCCGTCTTATCTCTGAAGGCTACCCGACAACGAATGCTCGGAATACAGGGGTCGCCTCTGTTGAGAAAAATATAAAGCTGGCCAACCGCTATGATTATCGCGGCCCGTTTAAAAACGGAAAATATGATTACCGTCTCAAGGCCGGGAACGGAAAAGAAATTGCCCGCTCCGTCTGGTATGGGTCAGCCGCAGCTGCGGCCACAGGCGCGGCCTATCTTATGGGCACGCGCAAACGCCCCGCGGCAAAGTCGAAAGCGGCAAAACCTGTGGCAGCGGCGAGCTTAGCAGCGGCTTCACCAAAGCCTAAGCCTAAGCCTAAGCCTAAGCCTAAGCCAAAATCAACACCAGTGCCCAAGCCCAAAGTGTCTCCGATTGCAACTGTTGCGGCGGCGGCTGCGACCGCCTCTGCAGTTCCCGCTATGGCAAAATCAGCTAAACCTGTTGCGCCTCGTGATAGGGATGATGATTATCTGAAATGCGAAGAGTATCACGGGCATAAGGTCACGGATGAGGCGAATAATGTCGCCTTCTTCAGCCATACCAATAACAAAGAATATTTTGTTGTGTATGGAGACGACGACGCCGTGCTGATCCGCTCAGAAGGCTTTGACTCCATCTCTAAGCGCAGTTCTGAATTAGCAGCGGTTTTACGCCTGAAAGATGACTCTAAAAATTTCACCCGTATAGAAAAGAGTGGGTATTTTATAGATGTTCTTAAAGACGAAAACGGCCGCGAAGTTGGCAGGTCTTGTGTGCGAAAAATTGCCCCCATTGCCGCCGCGGCGCCTGTAGCGGCCACACCTATCGCGGCTGCTGGTGCGGCCGCTGTGGCTACTGGCGGCGGGTTTTCTTGGGGATGGTTGAAATGGCTATTGCCGTTATTGTTACTCCTCTTACTGGCGTTCTTTGGGTTGAAAGCGTGTAGCGGAGATAAAACTGACCTTGCTGCAAAAGCTGCTGCTACTCAGAAACTGGCGGCTGATAAAGCCGAAGCCGCAAAAGCCCTGGCCGCCGAGAAAGCAGCTCAAGCTGAAAAGGTTGCGGCTGAAAAAGCTGCCGCCCTCAAAAAAGCGGCCGATGAGAAAGCGGCTGCTGCGGCTGCGGCTCTCGCAGCAAAAGCTGAAACAGTAGTGGCAACACCCGCGCCAAAGCCAGTGGTTGTTGCGGCCAATATGAGCCGTGTTTGCGGCGCGTCTGACCGCTCTGTCTTTAATGTGCCAAGCTTTGCGACGCCTGTTACTGTAACGCGTCTGGGGACTTACCCGCAATTTGGCGATAGTCACACTCTGACACCTTCTGAGTTTTACGACAAATTGGCTAATCGCTATGCCGTCAATAATTATGACCGGCAGTATTTAGATTATCTTGCAAAATCGCTAGGTTATAAGAATGGCTTTAGTGATGTGTCAGCGTCCGATTTTTCAAATGATGCGCTTCAAAAAGGCGCCAAAGGTTTGCTGGGCTATGGCGAGTTTCACGGTACAACTTATTCACAGCTTAATGTGAGCTCATCTCGCGACCTAGAAGCGTTCCGCCTTCGTGCGGCTAATGGTATGGATGTTCACTTCATGAAGAGCTGCGGCAATTACATGTATGTCTGCCAATAGCGCGCTCATTCAAAGATCAAGAAAAAGCCCCTCTCGCTTATCTGCAAGAGGGGCTTTTTTATGCGCGGTATTAAAGAATTATTTGGCGCGGTTATTGGGTTTTTTACCGCCGCCTGATTTAGGCGGGCGTTTACCGTAACGCTGCGGCGACTTTGGACCGTCTGAGGGCTTCGCGTTTGCAGGGCGTCCGCCGCGATTGGGCTTGCGGCTATGTTGCTTTGCGTGCGCTTCTTGGTTCTTGGCTTTGCGTTCCGCGCGCGACTCTCCGCCCGGTTTCCCTGACGGCTTATCCGGCGATTTATTTACAGGTTTGCGGGATGGGGCCTTACGACGTTTTTCGCTGGTGTTGCCATCGCTTCCCCAGCTTTTTTTACGCTCGGGTCTTTCGCTACGAGGTTTATCATTGCGCGGCTTATCAGAACGAGCTTTGTCACTTCTCGGCTTATCAGAGCGGGGACGGTCATTACGTGGTTTGCTATCACGCGATTCATGTGACGGGTTACGAGGTCTCTCAGACGCTTTACCGCGATTATCGCGATTTTCACTGCCGCTATTATCTCTACTGCGGTTGTCTTTGTCCCGACCTTCGCCAGACTTCTTATTTCTATCCTTGCTAAAGCGAGCTTTCTTTTTGGATTTTCCGCGTCCCTTACGAGGTTCTTGTTTCGGGGCTTTGGGCCTCACAATCGGTGTGCGGGTTTTAAGCGCGCGGGCCTTTTGCACAAAATCTTCAGGCAAATCCACAACAGGAATAGTCGTCTTGAGCAGTTTTTGGATGTCCTTCAAATAAGCGCGTTCTTCTTTGTCGACAAAAGCATGGGCGACGCCGGAACGGTTAGCGCGGGCGGTTCGGCCAATGCGGTGAACATATTGCTCAGGCACATTGGGAATTTCAAAATTAAAAACATGGGTAATACCAGGAATATCAATACCCCGAGCGGCAACATCAGTCGCGACCAAGACTTTAATTTTATCCTCGCGGAAGGCGAGCAAGGCTCGCTGTCTTTGCGCTTGAGATTTATTGCCGTGGATTGCCATGGAGTCGATGCCGATTTGCGCAAGGCGTTTTACCACACGGTCTGCGCCATGTTTTGTGCGAGTAAAGACGAGTGCACGCTCCACCTCAGGGTCTAGCAATGACAGGCCAAGCAGGTTTTGCTTTTCCGGTTTGTCGACAAAAGTAATGCGCTGTTCTACTTTTTCTGCCGTCGAGTTTGGCGGAGTCACAGAGACTGTTACAGGGTCGCGCGTAAACTGCCCCGCAAGCTTTTTAATGGCTGGAACCATAGTTGCTGAGAAGAACAATGTTTGGCGCTCTTTAGGCAGCAACGGGACGATTTTTTTCAAGGCGTGAATGAAGCCCATATCCATCATTTGATCGGCTTCATCGAGGATTAGAAATTCAATATCTTTCAGGGTTAGGCAGCGGCGATCCAGTAAATCTATCAGGCGGCCCGGCGTGGCGACAATAATATCATTCCCGCCGGACAGCCGTTTAATTTGGCGCTGAATGGGCACGCCGCCATAGACGACAGCCACGGAGAGAAACTCCATATTCTTTCCGTATTCTTTCACAGACTCTGCAATTTGTGAGGCCAGTTCCCGTGTCGGCGCGAGGATAAGCGCGCGGGCGCCTTTCTTGGGCGGCTCATAATCATTGAGCAGAATATGGTTGAGGAGCGGCAGTGAAAACGCCGCCGTTTTCCCTGTGCCTGTTTGGGCAATACCCATCAAGTCACGTCCTTTCAGAACGTCGGGGATAGCTTGGAGTTGGATAGGGGTGGGCGTGGTGTAGCCGAGTTCTTCCAGCGCGTCATTAAGGGGCGCAGCAAGATTCAGCGATTTAAAATCAGACATATAGACTCTTTTCAAGGGGTCACATTAAAGGGGACCCATGCGAGCTATCGCGCTCCAAGAGTCGTGGCCCATCATTGAGCCAAAGTATCAAGCGGGGCGTTAGGGGGGTTAGGGGGGAATGTCAAATGATGCGCTGTAATTAAAAATCCGTTTCCCGAATGAGCACGCGCATGACGGAGCGCCAAAGCACAGAGGCCGGACTTTGCGGGCTGGCCTTAAGCGTAACCATGCCGCGTTGAGCCCGCGTGAGAGTCTCGCCGTTTGTGGCCGTGCCGCGTAGTTTGAAAACGGGCGTCTGCGCAATAAGCTGGTCTTTTTCATTGATGTTCACCGCTAATGGCCCGCCTGCGAGAGAGGTTAAAAGTCTGTCGGAAATGATGGCCTCACTTGTTGGTGGTAAGGCCGTGATACGGCCCGTTATTTTAGGGGCCAAGGCATCGTCACTTACAAAGACAAAGGCTGTGTTGTCGTTAAGACGATGAATATCTTTTTCTTTGGGGAAGGCAATTAAGTCCTGCGCGAGCGGTGAGGATATCCGCATGAGGCGGTCGGTCTTACGAATATAACGCCCGTCATGAAGCTGCGCGGGGAGCGCGGTGATAATCCCGTCATGCGGCGCATAGAGGGAGAGTTTGGCGATATCAGTATCTATAGCCCGCAACTGTGTCGTCTCTTTGGCTAATTCTTCTCGCCAAATAGATATCCATTGCCGTTCATTAAGCTGTGCGGCTTGTTGATTGATTTGCGCGTCTAAGCGCTCGGCTCTATGCCGGGATTGAGCTTGCCTGTAGATTAGGTCTTCTGAGGATAAGCTCACCAAGATGTCACCTTTAACAATGACATCGCCGTTTTGAACGTGAATGTGGTCTATCCGCGCCGCCGTCATGGGAAATATATCCGTTTGTAAAGCTGGCCGCATGAGAGCGGGAGCTGTAATATGCATCTGCCAAGGGAAGAAAAAAGCAAATAAAGCGGCACAGCCTAATAAGAGGGTGAAGTAGGCACGGCGTTTAGCGAGGAGTGCTCTCCCGAGACTCCGCCAATGTTTAATCTCACGCCAGAGCGGGGCCGCGATGAAAGACATCACAATAAATATAAAGAACAGACTCCCAAATGGCTTGGGTAAAATGTGATAAAGAAATAGACCTATGGCGGTGAATAAGAATAATCTGTAGGTCCAGGTCACATAGGTATAGATTAGAAGTATACGCTCTTTATGGCGGGGCATAGTGAAAGGTTTGGGACGGCCTAATCCCCAGAGAATTTCTCGCAATTTCCAGCGGCCTAGATTGAAACCGCTGGCCTGCATATTTTGAAAACCGAAAATATCTGCGAGTAGATAATAACCGTCAAACCGCATACACGGATTGAGATTGACCAAGAGGCTGAGCCCGAAACTAGTGGTGGCTGTGAAGAAGGCCGCAGAGCGAGCGGGGCCGTCTGGCAGAAAGCTCCAGAGGAAAATGGCCAGACAGGCTACCGCAAATTCAGCTATCATGCCGCCCGCATCTATCAGCGCTCTTTGACGGCGAGAGGTCAGCCGCCACGCATCTGTCGTATCGGTATAAAGCACTGGAAACATTAAAAGGAAGGCGACACCCATAATCGGGACACGCGCGTCAAAATAATGGGCGGTAAAAGCATGGCCTAATTCATGTAAAATTTTAACGCCTGTGAGCGTCAGGGCGTAAAAGAGAAAACCTTGCGGCGTGAAGAAATAAATAAATGTGGCTAAGAATTGATCCCATTGCCGCGCGGTAAATAACAAACCGAGTAGTCCTATGAGAGCGATGCATATCCAGCTTTGCGATTTAAATAAAAACCTCACAAAGGGCGCTGCTGTGGTCAGGAGCTTATGCGGGTCAAATAGTGGGATGCGGAAAAATAAAGAGAAGTGCATTATGCGCTCATGAAACAGTTTATTAGACTTTGCTTCTTGCCGCGTAAAGATGCCAGCCTGCCCAGCAGGGGGCGCTTGTGTCAAATTATGTTGATATAAAAACTGCGCAATATCTTTGAGTATCTCTTCATTAATGGGGCTGTCCGGGTTAGATGTTTTGAGGCGTGTCAGGGCAGCTTGAGGCGTCTCTTCCCGCCAGTCCTTTAGAATATTAACCGCTTGCCGCGTGAGGACATGAAAGGCGTTTTTGACAGGATCAAAAAGAAACCATCGCGGCGTTCCATCATCGCCTTTTGGCGCGGGGAGCAGAGTAAGCTCTGTGCGAAGCGCGGGCAGAAGGGGCGAAGCTGAGCTCACATCAAACACCCAATGATTGACGGGTTATAGTGATAGGCCGCCTGAACACCCAATACCCTAACGGCACGGTGCGGCCATAAATTTTCGCAACGCCGCGTGTGCCTATTCGCGGCAAGGGCCGACCACCATCGACGTTCAACTGTCCGTAAGCTTCATAGGCCATGTGTCCGTTGGGCAGAGTTTGCGGGTAATATCCTGCGGATGTTAATTCAGCGTCAAAAGATTTTAAGGGGCTGTTGTCGAGGAATAGTTTTATGCTGGCCCCGTCATGCAGGCTCTCGCCTAGCGTGAGCGGGATATCAAGACGGAGCCTGACCGAAGACGGATTGGCAATTTCAATAATTGATTCGCCCGTACTGACATGATGGCCTGTCCAATCCGTCTGGTCTGAATAGAGAGCAAGCCCGGATTGCGCCGCATATAAAGTTGTTTTTGACAGGCGCTCGCTGGCGTAATTTTGGCGGGCTTGGGCGAGTTCTTTTTCCGCCTGCGCGACAGCAATATCCCGTTTGGCGCTATCATTCATGAATGCGCTTAAAGAGGCATGGCGCAATTTGGCCTCAGCCACGGATTTCTCCTGCTTGGCCAAGCTTAACTCATTGCGATAAGCCGTATCGACAAAGCTCAAAAGTGGTGTGCCTTGGGTGACAGCTGTGCCGGGAGGGACGAGCATAGCGTCGATAACCCCGTCAAAAGGCGCGGTCACCATATAAGGGGTATCGGCCACAATCTCAGCTGGGGCCAAGCTTGTCATAGGAACAGGTATGCAGGCCGCCAAAGCCATAAAGCCTGCTGCCGCCCAAAGTGATGCGCGTTTGCCTAAGCTTATCCGCGGTCTGGCTTTACGTCCTAACGCCAGGGCCGATACGCCGAAGATTTGAGCCATGCGTCTCATCAGCGGACGTTCGGCGTCGGTAAATTCTCGCTCCCGCGTAAAGACAAGCCCTCCCATGCGGGGGGCGGGAGAGAAAGGCGCATAAAGCCCGTGAGTGAAGGGATAAGTAAAGGGAACTTCGTCTTGGCTGTCGTCAAATGTCCACGTCACAATCTCATCAGAATTGGGCGGGCCTAATCGCAGGCGAAGCTGCCGTCTCATCCACTGCGCAAAAGGTGTTGTTATGTCTAATGTGGGTTGTGAGGACATTGCGGACAATGAGAGGCTTTTGCCGCGCCGCGAGACCCAAAAGACATGTCCAATATCTATCAGCTCACGCGGGCGGTTAACGGCTATATGCCGAAGCGTCATCAGATCAGACGTACTTAGGGCATCGCCTTCAATCGCCAATAATGTTTGTAGGGCAAATAGGTGCGTTTGTTTAGGCGTTGGCGAGAAGGGCGCTTTCATGAAGGGGCCTCAAACCTCGCCACGCCGCTCATGCCTACTCGCGCTTTGGGGGTGCGTGTGGGGCGCGCTGTGATTTCAAATGTTTGGCTGACGGGGTCAACCGTGATGCCCAGACGTATGACTTTGGCATCAAAGACCTCGCCTGTGTCATCGACCGTAAATCCAAATATAAACCCGCTTTCCAGCCAGTCTGTCCACGCCGCAGGCGCAATGACAGACAGCTCCGGCCGGCCCGCGCGTTGTAACGTATAAAGGGGGTTCCCCGCTTGCGGCGTTTCAAAGGCTGAGTGATGGCGCGCCGTGATATAACCTGAGAACGGCGCGTAAACTGTGCAGTCTTTGAGGCGTATCTCCACGATATTGGCTTGAGCTGAAGCATATTGCATATCGGACTTAGCGAGGGCTAACTCAAGCTCACCTGCCGCGCCATATTTATGAAGCTCAGTTGCCGTCTCATATTTGAGGCGTAAGGTGTGGTGCTTTTGTGTGAGCGCCGCAAGCTCAGCCTCAACTTGTCGGCAGTCAAACCTTGCCAGCTCTGCACCAGAGGCCAGATATTGCCCTGGCTTATGCGGCATATCTAAAAGCTGCGCGGACATCGGCGCAGATATGTCGGCGGATTCACGGGCGCGCAAGACACCTCTCGCTGTCATTTCTTGAGACGGCTTAGTTTGCGGGAGGCTGATAGTCGCACCTTGGCTAGTCGAATCGAGACATAAAGCCAAACCGGCGGCGATAAAAAATAAGCGTAATTTGAGGCGCATAAAATAGCTTATAGGCAATACACTTATAAAGTGCAATTATTTAATTTTCGTCCATATTTTTATCGCGCCTGAGCTTTTCAAGCTGTTTTTCACTTAAAGCTAGAATTGACAGGCGCGTAGGCTACCCTTCATAGAGACGCCTCAAAGCTGGGCGATGGAGATGTGGACTCATGAAATGGCTGTTGCGGATAATTTTTGTTATCTTCCTGATTTTTGGCGCCGTCATCGTGGCGGGGTTTTTTATGCCTGTTACTCAATTGATTGAGCGCTCCGTTGAAGTTGACGCCTATCCCGAAGATGTCTTTCCGATTTTGAATAATTTGGAAACTTACAGCCAGTGGTCTCCTCTTTACGCGCAAATATCTGATGCGCAGATTATCTATGGCGGCGCAGATGAAGGCATTGGCCAAACCATGGCGTGGCAAGGCAGCGAAGGGGCTTATCCATTTGGCTCTCAGGAAATCATTCAAAGTCAGCCTGGTGAATTTGTTCAAGTTAAAGTCAATTTGGCAGGCCGTGATGCGACAGCCACCCATGCCATTCTGCCGCTCGCGGATGGCGAGAGCGTGACAGTTTTGATGAAGTCTGAAATTGAACTCGGCGGCTTTCCTTTTCTGGAGCGCGTGCGCAGTAAATTACGCCAAGGCTGGTATGATGATCAATTTGATCAATCCTTGGTGCGCCTCAAAACCATTTCAGAAAATTACGCGGGCGGGTAATTATTCATCCGGCGGTTTGGGGAGTTCTTCAGGTTCGCCGTAAGTTTCACCTGGCTCGCTTAAAAGGTCACGCAGGCGTCTGCCGTCATTCTGCCCATAGTCAAAATCTTTGCCCGGGAAGGTGCGGTCAAAATTATTAGCCGGGTCATCCAGAATACTGGTCGATGGCCCGCCGCCATTTACGGAATTATCGCCAATACGGCCCAGCTGCGATGTGCCGCCGCCGACCACGCCGCCGCCAGCAATATGAGAGGAGCTCGTAGGGCCAGTATCTGTGCCGCGTCCTGCCATGCCGTTAAAGCTCTCAAAACCGGCGGCATTACGGCCTCTGAATTTTGCCAGATATTCAGGACATTCTAAATGAGTCTTCTCGGCTTCGCGGCAGCGAATATCAAGCACAAGGCCGTCATAGCCTTCGCCGGGTGAATTCGTGTTTGAGCCAGGGACCAATGTCCACCCTTTGGTGCCGGGGCCGCCGCGGCGCGTTCCGCTTGTTGGGGGCGGGGTGCCCGTGCCGCCTGTTGGCGGGCCTGCAATAGTTGAGCGTTGCGGCAAAGACGAAACAGGCGCGCCGGCGCCGGGGTCGGTTTCTTCGCGGCGGCGTTCTTCGGCGCGCTGTGCATCTCTGGCGCGGCGCTCGGCATCACGAGCCGCATCGCGGGCGCGCTTAACAGCCTCTCTTTGGGCATCGCGTGCGCGGCGCTCATCATCTCTGGCTTGACGTTCCGCATCCCTTTGGCGGCGGCGCGCGGCGCGCTCTGCATCTTTTGCTGCTTCTTCTGCATCCTTAGCGGCGTCGCGGTCCGCACGGCGCTGTGTGCGTTCGGCAGCGCGGCGGGCATCTTCTGCGGCCTCTCTGGCGTCTTCTTCTTTCTCGCGAGCGTCTTGTTCGGCGCGGCGTAACTCGCGGGCACGCTCTTTCGCCTCACGGGCGGCCTCTTTGGCGGCCTCACGCTCACGGCGGGCTTGATCTCGCGCGGCTTTATCCTGCGCTTCGGCTTCACGTTTGGCCTGTTTGCGTTCTTCGCGCTCGGCCCGGCGTTCTTCGCGTTCAAACTCTTCGCGTTGACGGCGAAACTCTCTTTCTTCTTGGTTGCGCAAGCGCTCTTCTTGCCTAGCTTGTTCACGGGCTTCTTTTTCTATACGTTTCCGGCGCTTAATCTCGAGCTTCTCAAGTTGTTTATCGACCTGCTCTTCGGGCACAGCCTCGTCGATTTCTTCTTCCGTGACCGCTTCTTCTTCCGAGGCCAAGATTGTGGGCGTTGGCGGCAGATATCCTGAGTCGGCTATTTCAGGCATGGTCTCTTGAGGCGGTTCAGGTTGCGAGGGCGCTTCGATGATGACCTCTTCTTGAGGTAAAGGCGGTAAGTCTTCGAGCGCGGGCAGATCCGGCAGGGTGTCTTGCACAATAGTCGGCTCAGGCGGAGGCGGCGGGGTGGGCTCAAATATCTCGACCACAGGCTGAGGGGCGGGCGCAGGCGGTTCAGGCTCGACTTGTGCTTGAGGACGCGGATCATAAATCCGAACTATGGGTTCGGGCAAAGGTTCAGTAACAGGTTGTTGCGCAGGCTGTTCCTGTACCGTTTGCGGAACGGGCTCAGGGATGGGTTCAATAACGGGCTCAGCGGCTAGCGGGGCAGGCGGAGGCGGAGGCGCGTCACTCACCGCCGGTGCCGGGGTCGGCTCCGGTTCGGGCTGGGGCACTGGCTCCGGTGTGGGCGCTGGTTTAGGTTTGGGCTTTACAGACAGAGCTTTAATGACGGGCTTAGCTTCGGGTTCCGGCTCTTCTAGCGTGACAATTTCAACAGAGATAGTTTCGGGCGGATCATCCTTTAGGTCGGGCATGACAAAGCGCGGCGACATCATAAAAAACAAGGCCAGATGAACGCCTAAGACGGTCGCAATGATACTGGTAACGCGCTGCGCAGAATCATCGTAAAAATCCGATATCGGGTCGGGGTCGTGATAAGGCGAAAAATTCGCAAAAAATGTGACGGGCAGGTTCACGCGTGGCTTGCTCTATCGGCTCATAAATCGCCAGACAGCCCGGCTCTAAGCCTCCAGACTAAGGGCAAACTGGGCTATCGCCAAGGCCTTCCATGCATCTAAATTCGCCTTAGGCGTGAATACTGGGATTAAATTTCTGACAGACAAGCCATTATAAGCTCGCGATAATGGCGGTGAGGGCAGAGAGCAGCAAAGTGATGCCCAAGACATATTTTTCAAATTGATAATGTTGCATCGTCGCCTCCTTTGTTATGAAAGGCTTGAATAACTTTATTTTTAGGTTTCAAAAGGGCCTAAAAAAGGCAATCTTAAGGCAATGGCGGCAGGGGGTTATCCGCCGTGCTTTTCTTGCGAACCAAAATTAGGCCAATACCGCCCAAAGTGACAGCCCCGCCTATCATGAGGTTCGGCGTTAGCGTTTCGCCAAGTATTAGCGCACTGCCAATCACGGCGATTACGGTTGTCATCAAACCCGTGCTGGAGACGATATAAATCGGTAGCCTCTGCAGCAGCCAATAATAAGACCCATGCGCCACGATGGAGACTAGTAACGTCGAATAGGCAAGCGCTAGAAGAAAAGTCCTGCGGTTTTCGGGCGCAACGGCGCTGAGTTGATTATCCTCCAAAAACAAGCTCAGAGGCCACAGCACACAAGACCCAATAACTGCAAACCAAGCCAGCAATTGCAAAGGCCCGACATCTTTTACAAACTTGACCAAGATGGCCCCGACGGCTTCGCTCATCGCCGCCCCGACCATCAATATAATGCCCAAAAGGAAATAGGGCCCGGCTGTTTCATCAGGTTTTGCGGTAGCGATGATAATAACGCCGATAAAGGCCAAGATAATGCCGGTGAGTTTATAGAGGCCGATTTTGTCTTTAAAGACGAGAACCGAAAGGATGATTGAAAAAGGAACATAAAGCTCAATTGTGATAGCCGCAGCTGAGGCTGTCGTCATACCCAGTGCCGGAAACATAAAGGCATAATTTAACGCGCCATATCCCAGACCGGCTCCAAAGATAGGTAGCATCAAGCCCTTATGCCATTTTAGCCAAGGTAACATTAAAACGGCGACTAAGCTCATACGCAGAGCCGCGTAGAAAAGAGGGTCTGCTGCCCCTCCAATCGTGACTTTCATAACAATGAAATGCAGGCCCCAGATAAGGCACACCACAAGTAAAACTATAAATTCGCGAATTGACATAGACGCCCCATTAGCGCGCTCCTATGGCATTGAGACTGACATCAAACAATATGAAATTTCGATGGTACGGGTGGTCGGACTTGAACCGACACTCCAAAGGAACCGGATTTTGAATCCGGCGCGTCTACCAATTCCGCCACACCCGCATCGAAGATTTGGGACGTATAAATCAGCGGATTTAAAAAGGCTACAGGCTTTTTACAGCTTTTGGCCTTAATTATGCCTTAGGGCTTTGGCCTTAAAGCGGTCTGATGCAAGGTAAGTTAAAATTTCTCGATGATTGGTATGAGGCAACTAAGGCTCTGGCTCGTCATAAACGCGCTATGCCTGCTCTGGCGGCGGTCTCATTTGCGGAAAGCTCATTTTTCCCCATTCCTGTCGATGTCATGGTCATTCCCATGGTGCAGGCGGCGCCGCAAAAATGGTGGAAGATTGCAGGGCTTGCGGCCATCTTTTCGGTATTAGGCGGAATATTTGGATATATGATCGGGCTGTTCTTCTTTGAAGCGATTGCGCAGCCAATCTTAGAGATACTGGGTAAAACGGAATATATTGCCAAGTTTAGGGACAGTATTAATGCCAATGGCGCGTTATGGGTTTTTGGCGCAGGACTGACGCCGTTCCCATATAAGGTTATCACTATCATGAGCGGCGCCGTTCCGGTTCCTTTTGGTATCTTTATCGCGGCGAGTGTTCTGGCGCGCACCATTCGCTTTTTTGCGGTTGCGGGAATTGTCAGATTACTTGGCGCGCAAGCTGAGGCCTTTATGAAAAAGCACTTTGCCCTCTTTACGACATTGTGTTTTGCATTTCTCGCAGCTGCTTGGTTTGGGTATAAGGCCCTGTCAGGGCATTAGCGCCACAACGCGCTCGAAACCATATGTCTTAAACGCTTGAATGCGTTCAGGTGATGTTTCGGGGCCAATCAATAGGGCCACATCGGGTCCGGGGCGTTGCGGCTTGGGCGTCAATGTTTTTAAAACGCTCTCGACGCGGCGCGCAATCGCCGAGCCGCTATCTATCCATTGAACAGTTTGGGGGATGCTGGCTTTAAGCTCATCTCGTAATAGGGGGAAATGCGTGCAAGCAAGAACTACGGCATCAATATCTGCGCCGTGGCGGCCGCTAAACATCGGCGCGAGTTCTATCTTAATCCAGTCAGAATCGACAGGCTGTCCTGCCAGTTTCTTTTCCGCAATATCGACAAGGTTGACGGAGCCTTGAAGAATGACATGGCAATCATCTGCAAAATCATTGATGAGATCATCAACATATCGCCGCTGCACGGTTCCGGGCGTGCCCAAAACCGCAATGGTTTTAGTGCGCGAGGTGGCGGCGGCGGGTTTAATGGCCGGAACGACGCCGATCACGGGAATATCCACGGCGGCGCGGATTTCTGTCAGAGCCGTTGTGGAGGCTGTGTTACAAGCAATGACGATGACATCAGGATTAATTGCTTCTCTAAGCTCCCACAATAATCCCGGCAGCCGCGCTTTAAGTTGCGCCTCTGTCTTTTCGCCGTAGGGCCGAAAGATATCATCGGCGACATAGCTCATCTGTAAATCTGGCAAGCGCTTACGGATTTCGGCGGCTACTGATAAGCCGCCAACGCCTGAATCAAATATAAGTGCGTGTCCCATATTACCTTGCTGAACCCATCCTGTTACTATGCTCTTAATGACACATAAATTGAGTTTATTTTTAGGCGGCGGCGAGGCATAGCAGCGCCAATGAGGAATTATCAAAAATGGACGCTTTGGCTTATTGCCGCGCTGCTCGTCTTTCGGGTAGCCGCTTTGCTTATCTCACCGCTGGGTTTGCACGGCGATGAGGCGCAATATTGGGCGTGGTCCAAGGATTTGGATTGGGGCTATTTCACCAAGCCGCCCCTAATCGCGTGGACGATTTGGGTGACCACAAGTATTTTTGGCGATGCTGAATGGGCCGTGCGCCTATCCTCGCCCGTCCTGCATTCCATTACGGGTTTTGTTATTTTTCGAACAGCGCGATTGGCGTTTGATGCGAAGACGGGGTTTTGGGCGGCGGCGATTTATCTGTTAATGCCCGCTCTGTGGCTGTCCTCAGGTATTGTCAGCACCGATGTGCCGCTCTTGTTGTGTTGGGCCTTGGCGATGAATGCCTGGCTGCATTTGCGGGAAAAAGCGAGCTGGCAACGCGCGATACAGCTCGGCGTGGCCGTTGGATTTGGCTTGCTGGCGAAATATGCGATGTTGTTTTTCCTGCCTGCTCTCGGTTTGGCCTTTCTTTTTGATAAGCCATCTCGAAAGGGGTTAAATAATCTCAAAGGCTATGTGGCAGGCCTCATTACATTCTTGATTTTTCTCCCCAATGCCCTTTGGAATTTTGCGCATGACTTCGCGACGGTTACGCATACGGCAGAAAACGCGAATATGCGCGGAGGCATTCCATTTCACCCGTCAGAGCTTGGCACATTTTGGGTTGATCAACTCGCTGTCTTCGGGCCTGTCACTTTGGTGCTTTATGTCCTTGCGCTCATCGCCGCAACGCGCAGCAAATTAGACACGCCTGCGATTTGGATTGCGCTCTTCGGCTTAAGCCCGCTTTTAATTATTTCGCTTCAAGCTTTGATGTCTCGCGCCAATGCCAATTGGGCGGTTACGACTTATGTGGCAGGGTCAATTTTGACGGCGCATTACGCGGTAAAATCTTGGCCTCGCCTTAAAAAATGGATTGTCGGCGGCGTCGGATTTCAATCCGCACTTTGCCTTGTCTTGGCGCTCATTATGATGACTCCGTCCCTTACTGATGCGGCAGGGCTGACCAATTCTGTGAAACGACTGCGGCAATGGCCTGAAACAGTAAAAGTTATTGAGACTATTTACGCGCAGGGGCATGAGGGCCGCGCTTACGCAGCGCTAGCCATTGATAAGCGCATTATTTTTTATGATTTAAAATATTACAGCCTCGCAGATAAAGTGCCGATGAAAATGTGGATGCATGAGGCTGCTCCGGCGAACCATGCTGAACTGACCTATCCGCTACCGGCGCAAGAGGGGCCAATAATGATTATAAATTACTATGACCATTATGAAGATGAACTCCGCGAAGATTTTGCGCGGCTTGACCGTTTACCCGATATAGATATTGATCTCGGTGGTGAGAAACGGCGCGTATTACGTGTTTGGGCTGGCTATGATTACACGCCCACGACGGGGCGAAAAGACCAAGATTAATATATGTCGCCATACTGTCAACGCTGCGCATTGTGTGGGTATGACACTGTCTTTAAATTTTGCGAGTTTCAATAAGGCACTTATGCCTCAAATGGTTACTTCGCGCCCCAGAGCTGTTTTACACGCGCATCACGGCGACAGCCATTGCGGTAATATTTATATTTCCTCGGATTCTTTTTGTAATAATCCTGATGATAGCCTTCTGCCTCCCAAAATGTCTTAGCGGGCAGGACTGGCACAACGATTGGATCAGGAAAGGGCTTAGTTTTTATAATTCCCGCTTTAGAAGATTCTGCCGCCGCTGTTTGATCAGGACGGGCATAAATTACGGGGATATAGGCATGGCCTTTATCGCAAAATTGACCCGTATTATCTGTCGGGTCAATGTGAACCCAGTAATAATCTAATAATTCATCATAGGTAATAACGGTCGGGTCAAAGATGATTTTTGCGACTTCAACATGACGTCCATGATTACGATAGGTTGGGTTTTTCATGTCCCCGCCCGAATAGCCTGAGACAGCTTCTATGACGCCGGGGAGCTTTTCAAAATCGGATTCAACACACCAAAAACAACCGCCTGCGAAAATTGCCGTATCGGTTTGTCCCGAAAGTTTAATGGCTGTTGAAGAGGCCTTTTCGGGCGTCGATTCCGTGCTTTGAGCTGAAGTACAGGCTGCCAGAGCAACCGCGAATGTGAGGGTCAAAATATGTTTCATGAGATGCCTCTATTCTAAATATGACCAGAGCGCTAATGACGATGACGTCACGAAATTGCGATTAGTCACGCGTGGCCTTGTAAGCGGCTAGAGCCCGCTCTCTGGCCTCTTTGTGATCCACAATAGGCTCAGGGTAATTTTCCCCTAATTCAACGCCCGCTTCTTTCAACATAGGTGCAGGCGCGTCCCAGGGGCGATGAATAAATTTATTGGGCAGATGCTTAAGTTCCGGGACAAATTTACGGACGTAATCGCCATTAGGGTCAAATTTCTCGCCTTGTGTAAAGGGATTGAAAATACGGAAATAAGGCGCAGCGTCAGCTCCGCTACCGGCTACCCATTGCCAACTGGCGGCATTACTGGCGGGGTCGGCATCAACAAGCGTATCGTGAAACCATTTCTCGCCTTCACGCCAATCAATGAGCAAATGTTTGATAAGGAAACTCGCGGTCACCATGCGCACGCGGTTGTGCTGCCAGCCCGTCTGCCAGAGCTGGCGCATGCCGGCATCGACAAAGGGGTAGCCCGTTTGCCCCTTCTGCCAGCGGCGCAAGTTCTGCTCATTCGGATTCCATTCAAAGGCATCGAAATCAGATTTGTAATTCTCGCTGGCAAGCTTCGGGTTATGATAAAGCAGCACGTAAGAAAATTCGCGCCAACCAATCTCCGATAAAAACTTACGGGCTTTGCTGATATCATCCTTACAGGCTTGCCAAATTTGTTTGGGCGATATTTCGCCAAAAGATAAATGCGGGGATAATTTAGACGTACCGTCTTCTTTATCCGGTCGGTTGCGGTCGTCAGAGTAATTGTCCACGGGGCCATCTAAAAACTGCTTGAGAGCCTTGGCCGCGCCTTTGCTGCCAATGGTCCAATAAGGCGACATTTTCGATCCCCAATCCGGTGAGGTCGGAAGCAAGTTTAAACTCTCCAATGCGTCACTTTTCATTTTGCCGTCATAAGCGGAGATTTTCTTTGGAGCAGGCAGAGGCTCGCTCGTATCTATGTCGTCTTGGGCCGCTCGCCAATAAGGCGTGAAAACTTTATAATAACTGCCCGTTTTCGTCTCTATCTCCCAAGGTTCTGAGAGTAGGTTTGCGCGAAAACTTTTAACGGTCAGCCCGCGCTCAGTCAGGTCCGATTTAATAGCCGTATCCGTTTCACGCGGATGCTCGTCATAGCGTCTGTTCCAGTAAACAGCGTCTGCGCCCGTATCCTCAATAAGCATATCTAGAATGCGGTAAGCTTGCCCTTTTCGCAGAACCAATCCGGCCCCTATTTTTTTCAGATCTGCTGTCAGGGATTCCAAACTGTAATGAAGCCACCAGTGACTGGCCCCGCCTAATTCGCGCTCTTTATCTGTTTCAAGAACATAAAGACAGATAACAGGCCGCCCTGTTTTAGCAGCTTCGTATAGGGCAGGGTTGTCGGCGACACGCAAGTCGCGGCGAAACCAAACTATGATCGGGGCTTTGGACATAGAGACTATACGCGCGAGCTCGGCATTTGGTTACAAATAAGTTGCGGAAATATCGAACAAGTCTGCCATCACCGATTCTGTCGTCGGCCAGCGGCCCGCGCCTTTGCCGCGGATTTTATATTGGTCGCCATCGTCAAAGGTGAAAATGGCGTGGGCCTCCTCGCCGTCGGCCTGAGCGATAAAGTTATTTAGCGATAAGTCTTTAAGTTCCAACTTGGATGAAAAGCCGTTCAAGTCTTTCCAGCAGGTCGCTATGCGTTTCATCGCGCCTTTGGGCGGTGTGGCGGGTGTAAAGTTTTCAATCGTGTCGCGCGGGATGTCGTCAAGTGTGACCTCTTCGCCAAACCCTAGCAGGGCGACCAAGCGGATTTTCGCCGCAGCGTCAGAGCCGTTAACATCGCCGCTGGGGTCGGCTTCGGCAAAGCCTTTATCTTGGGCGTCTTTCAGCGCCTCGGCATAGCTTTTACCTGCGCTGATTTCATCCAGCATATAATTGGTTGTGCCGTTGAGCAGCGCTTCCACGCGGGTGATACGGCCGCGCTCGCGAATACACATTTCCAGCACTGGCATACCGCCGCCCGCTGCAGAAGAGAACATCAGCTGCGCGCCTTTGTCTTTGGCAAAATCTATCAGCTCTTGTCCGCCCGCCGCTATGGCTTGCTTATTGGCGCTGACAACATGAACGCCCTTTTCCAGCAAGGTTTTACAATAGCCTAAGGCCGGCTCAATCGGACCGGACACATCGATAAATATGTCAGGGTTAGCGGCGATGATATCGTTGATGTCGGTCGTCAGCTCTTCGGGCTTATAGCCTTGGTCAATATATTTGGCTGTGTCTCGCACCATGATTTTGACCATTTCAAAACGGCTCGCATTGGCTTTGACGCGGCGATAAACGCCCCCGCCGACAATACCACAGCCAAGCATGGCCACGCGGAGTTTTTTGGGCGCTGGGATGGGCGAGAGCGTTCCTGTCTCGCCGCAAATCGTTGTGTAACTTGGAATACCTGGGGTGCCGATATCAAACTCAATTTCATGTTCTTGGGCATAATCCAGCGCTTTCGGCGAGACCAACGGACCTGCCTTGGTGCGGGCATCAGTATAAGAAATACGGTCATAACGCTGCGGATTTGCGCCTGCAGATTTTGGGTCTTTGTCAAAAACGCCTTCAACATCCTTAAGCAGCGTGGCTTTAATACCGAGGCGCTTGGCCACATATATTGCGGTCATATCCGACCCGCCCTCAGTGAGGAGAACCATACGGTCTTTTTCGCCCACCGCCACATGGCCGGGCATGACAACAATATCGTGGTTCTTTAAATCATCTTCGAGTTGCTCGACGTTCAAATCCACGAGTGTCGCGTTACGGGCTTTAAGGCCCAAATCACGGGCTTGGCGGACAAAAGCGGGCGCGCCAATGCGTTCCAAAGCTAAAGCCAAGAGAGCGGCCGAGCGGCGCTCGCCGAGCTGAATAAGCTCAGGCAGATTTTTCGCCGCGCCGTCAGGTCCAATCTGGCGGGCTTCGGCCATGAGCATATCCGTCTGGTCACCTTGGGCGGAGGTTACGGCAACCACATTTTGGCCCTGGCGGTAATGACGATAAATCTCGCTGGCGGCTTGGGTATAATCATCCAAGCTGCGCAAAACGCTATGACCAAAATTCAAAACAATGACCGGGACGGGCATAGCAACCTCTTTAAAACAAGGCGTGCTGACTATGAGCGTGGGGGCTGCAAGTCAATAAGG
>ENA-ORXR01001235-ORXR01001235.1-marine-metagenome-genome-assembly--contig:-NODE-1235-length-27868-cov-11.129754_pt1 | contig 27868 bp, 40 predicted proteins | sample MGYA00237866_ERZ511479 | MGnify/ENA metagenome assembly ERZ511479
CCGGCATCGAAGATCCTTGGATGTGGTCGCGCGAGCATCGCGTGTTGATCTCTTGTCTCTGTTGAATCTGGGTAAAGAAGCCCCTCAAGTTGGGATCAAGTTCGAATCGGATTCGACCAAATCTGAGATGGTCCGGAACGGACGGTATTGGTGTGACCAGATCGATGACGCCGGAGGTGTACACACCACAGCGGCCGATGAACTGCGCTTGTTGACGTGATTTTTGGTGTGCTCACGAGGAACCGATCATCGAAGGATACTACAAAGTTTGCAACCGCTTGGAGCAAGCACGCCAACGAGAGGCTCCAAAACACCAGGTGTCTAATAGAATGGGATAGACTTTAGTGCCCATCCGACGATGCCGCGACGCACACCGCAGGCACCACCGAGCGTCCCCCGCCAAGCACTGCTGCCCAGCTTCTGTCCGGCGGTGTCATCCATGGCCACGCCCTCGTCGTCATTGGCATCTCCATTGCCGTTGCCCGTGTCATCCTCGTACTCCTTGTCATCCTCACTCTTCGATGAAAAAAACAGCACGGTGCGGGTCACGTCCGTCAACAAAGCGCACACCGTCGTGCTCGGTAGCGTCCTTGTGAAGGCGGCAGCCCAGGCGCCCGAGCTCCGCCTTCCACTGCTCGACACGCCGTCACCCACACCATTGCGGCGAGGTGGGCGCTGCTCCGCCCGCACCTCGAGCGCCGAGCGCACGTGGGAAGCGGCGAGGGAAAAGTGGCCAACAGTGCAGTGGATCACCGTCCGACCGCCCACCGTCGTAGCCTCGTGGATGCGGTCCACTGCGTGCACGAGGCTGAACAAGCACGTCCATCGCAGTAACATTACCGCCCCATCCGCCAGCCGAAAGAGCGTAGCTTTCGTCCTGCAGCCACAGACCCGCACCTTCCTTGGACAGCTCAGCGCGCGACACAGCCGCCGCCGCGTACCAGGCCGCGAGGATGATCTTCTTCACCTGCTGCATGAAGTGCGGCTTGGCGCGGAGGATCGGCACACTGGTGCGCATGCTGATGAGATCTAACGGGCGTATGCGCGAAGGGACGCGGATGGTGCGGAGCAGCCAGTCCGTCGGGTCGTCCCCGTCCAGCCCCACCGTCTTTTGGACAGCCGCGACAGCGTCCGACCACGTGTCCTCCGTGTTGCCAAGCACATGCGTGCTGCGGGTAGCGCGCCCAGTGCGCGTCACGAGCGAGTCCTTGAACCCGCGCCGCACGTCATCTATAACCACCATCCGGTCGGGCTCATCCGTAGGCTTGCTGCCGCCGTCGACGCGAGCGGACTACACCAGCTTCATGTTGTCGTTGGGCGAAGCGGATCCACTCTGGAGGGCGTCCTTGAAGCTGTTAACAGACGTGATGACACGCTCATGCCCGCGGGCGAGCGACTCGTAGGACACGCGCATCGAAGAGAGGCCCTCCTCGATGTCCTCGACGTTTGTGGCGACCTTGAAGACCTCCTGTCGCATTGGTAGAATTCCAGACGCTACTGCCTCGGCCAATGCGGCGGCACCTCGCGAAAGAGCCAGTGCTATTGGGCCATTTGTGCTGAAAGGGGTGGGGTGCGCGGCGCCACCAGCGCTGGCCGCACCGGCGGACGGCGCACCGACCGCCGACAAACGCCCTCGGGTCGACGGGCCGGCGCACGCCAAAGAGCCGCCGTCCGCTGCTGGCCCCCCACCCATTGTCGAGATCACGCCGCCGAACGATCCGCCCCCCCCGGACAAGCCGCCCCCCCCAGACAAGCGGCCTCGCCCCGACGAGCCGCCCCGCCCCGACGAGCCGCTACCCCCCGAAGAACCAGCACCCGCCGATGAGCCAGCACCCGCCGATGAGCCGGCACCCGCCGACGATCCGCCACCCGCCGACGAGCCAGCACCCGCAGACGAACCGGCGCCCGCAGACGTGCCCATCGCCGCCATGCATCCCGCACCCGCTGTCGACCCGGCTCCCGCCACCGATTTGGACTGTGCCGCCAGGTAGGCAGCCATCTTCCGCGCGCTGGGTCGCGTCAGCTGACGAATAGTGGCGGCAACGGCGGGGCCCTTTTCTTTGCGGCGGGACGCGGTTGGCGCGGTGCCTGCATCGCCTTGATTCCTCGACGCCTGGGCCGGGGCATCTGCATAAAGAAGGCGTGTTCCAGTGTCCTGGATGCGGCCGATGGGTGGTAGGAGTCGCTGAGACGCCTTGCGCAGCGTTGCATCTAGCACGCCGTTCGCCTCCGTGCGTGGAATAGAAACGGGACCCGCAGGCCCAGGAATCACCACCTGGAAACAGGCGAGCGGCACAGGCACCCTCGTCACACTCGCACCGGTGCCGGCCTGCAAACCAGCAAACAGATTGGGAACAGGCACCCGCGTCGGCACACCACCCGACTTGTTCTGCTGCATCCCAGTGGAAGCGCTAACAGGGGACGGGGCCCGCCCTGCCACGGGGACCGACCACCTCGTTCCAACAGGAGATACAGCAGCGCGCCCCGTTGCAGTAGAAGACGAAAGGAAGCTGCTCGTGAGCTCTGGGCCCACTGCGGCTCCCAGGCGCGGCGTCGGCATGAAGAGGCCCGTCTGCTGCGGCAAAAAAGCATTCGGTGGCAAATATGGAAGCATGCACCCCGCTGACGGCGGGGGCGGCACCTCGCCATAATTGTGCGGCGGTGGCACCAGGCTAGCCACTTGAAACGGCGTCAGGTAGCCGACCGAAGGGTGTGGGGCGACAGTCGTTGAGGCCGGAGATGCTGGCACGGCGCTTTCCATAAGCGACGGGACCTCCACGTCACAGAACACCAGCGGCTCGGATGCGCCGCGACGTTGAGGCGGCTGTGGTGCCCCACGCACGAGTACCGCCCAAGAGCGCCCACCACCAACGCTGAGGGCGACGCTGACGACCGGCACCGCGCCACGGCGACCGCCTGGCGGCGGCGCTCCGCCTTGACCGCCGTGCGGCGCCGCACTGCCACGACCACCGCGCGATGCCGCCCCGCCCCTGCCGGCTCGTGTAGTCAAGCGTCGGCCACTGGATTTGGAATCCGACGGCGTGCGGGAGCCACCTCCCGAGGAAGCTGCTGCCTGCATGTCGTCCTTGTTGTCCTGTGCCTCGCGGCCGGGCTCAATGGTTGGGTTCGCCGCGGCTGCCGCCTCAGACTCCTCGACTCGACGCCGCTGGGCGGCAATCTCGTGCGGGTACGCCGGCATGGCGGGGCGCTTGGAGCGCGCCATCGCGGCTCCCTGGAGGAAGAGGACGACGAGCAGCTGAGGGTGGTGGAGTGCAACCAGATCGGGGGGGCGGGGAAGAGCGAAACGGAGAGCAAGTGTGTGTGAGCGAAGTGGTGGGGAGACAATCACACACTCATGCAGCGCCTCGAGCTGCACTCTGATACAGACTCGGCAACACTCCCGAGGACATGCCTCGTTGAGCGAAAGTGCTCTCCGCCACTCGACGACCTCACCTTTCACCACGTACCGGCAAGCTCGACGCAGGCGCCCGCACGAAAAGGAGCAGTGAGACACCAAAAATGTAGGGCGCAAGTGAAAGGCGGATGCAAGCGACAGAGCAGACAGTGGCAGGTTAGAGTGCTGCCGCCCAGATGAAGGTAGTCGTTGCCCCTGTTGTCGAGACCGGTCAGGCTGTCGTAAAGACGCGCGCTTCAGGCCCCGATCGCCCCGGCCCTCCCCCAAGAGAGTCACGACGCTGGCATGAGTATGGCACAGTTCATTCCCAGCAACACGAAGCCCCTCACAATGGAGGACAAACGAGGCACGCTCCCAGTCTTCTCGCCAGGATTCCTTATTGGACACCAGGCCCGTGGCAGTCCACCGGTAGTCGGACCTTCCCTCCCGCGGGAACGAGCGGGACCGATTGGCTCGTCGAATCGACGACGCCCAGAGGCATAGTTGGTCGGAGGGCGGTTGCCTGCGGTCAAAGTCAATGGCGGTGTGGACAGGCCTGGTGGGGGCAAGCACGAGGCCAAGCCGAAGAGGAAAGGGAGTGGCGAGAGCAAAGAGGTGGTACACGGAAAACAGGGCGGCCAGCGGGCAGCTGTTGCCAGGATTCGGGTTGGGGAAGCGCAGCCAAAGACCGCGCTGGCTGGCGGAGCTCACCTGCTTTCCGCGGGTCACCCAACTAGAAGCGCAGTCGGCGACAGCACACGTCCGAGAAATCCGGTGGATTTGGCGATGAGAAGCCCGAATGGCAATCATTACGTCGAGCCTATCTTTACAGTCGCATGAATTCCCCGGCTGGGACACACTCAAATACTGAGTCGCGATGCGATTGGGCCATGTGATCTACTTGAGAATGAAATCTGCCACGAGAGTGCTGCTGGTTCCACCGAGTACCGCTTGCCAGTCGGGATCAGCGAAAATCCACAACCACGACGCTTTGCTGCAGTCCGGGCCCTCCGACATGCTGTCGATGACGCAGATGGCTTTCGCCGCGGAGCCGCCCACGCGCCCGCCGAGGACCCTGGACAGCACGAAGACCTGGCGAGTGTCTGCGGCCCCTTCGCCCGCATCGTGGCGGCGCATGCAGCACGAAAGTTCTTGGTCCGGTTGGCCATTGTTGGGGCTGGGCGTTAGGCTTAGAATTAGACGACATGACTGAGAGTGTGTCTGTCGGGGCGCCGGTGGCCGGCACGAGGAGCGCCCACCTATTATGCTGCTGCATGACGATGCCGCCGCAATGTGCGGCCGTCTTTTGTTTCTGGTGTCGCGGGACGCATGGTCCCTGGGTCTGGCGTGCCGGAGGCTGAATCAAGGACAATACGTTGTTCTCCACATGCCTCTCAGCAGGCGGTGATACGTGGGGAGGTATCCGGCCGGCGTGACAGACGTGTGCGCACTTTTCAGCCGTGCGGGATGCTTGAGGTCATTCTTTGACTCCCGCTGATGCTGACATAGGCTGATTGCGCATGGTACCACATCCCGGCCCTAGTGGGAGTTTTGTCGCTTGTATGCTTGTGTCAATCGTCCCGCACGCGCAGGGCTGTGGTCGCCTAATATGGCACGAGGGGGACACAAGTCTGGATGTTCGCTCCCAGCCGCAACCCGCACTCACCGTCGCCACCTGCGCGGCGTGGTCTTCCTGCCACTCGGTGCAGTCGTCGCGCTTGCGTGCGCTGAGTGGACTCTGGTGCGCCTGGCGCCAGTTCTTGCGTCATCTGTGTCTGCTGGAGGTGAGTCGCTTCTCTCTCTTTCTCCACTGCCTTCATCGGGGGCATCTCCGGCAGCTGGCGCTCCACCTGCGGGTGAGCACCCGCTACCAACTGAAGTAGCGCTTTTAGCACCGCATGCGCTCTCTTTTGGTGCGCCCGCACAGGCCTGACGCAGACTGTGTGCTGTTTGTGGACGCGGCCCGTTCTGCGCGGGCCCTTTGCAGCGGCACAAACGCACCCAGCACCGACGAGCGCTGGGCACAGCACGTTCTTCGCCGCTGGCGCGAGCGTTCGGTGCACCTGGCGGCGTGTGGCTCGCGTCCGGGCCCTCTGCGCCCGCAACTGATGCACGAGGTCGACCTGGTGGGCTGTGCGTGCGTGCGAGTGCGAAGAGCAGTGGAAGTGTCCACCAGGACGCGGACGACAAAGCACTGGCTGCATTGTCTGCAGCGGCAGGCGAGCAGGTGATTCCGCCGCCCGCACCGGCAGGACGGCCGCGCAAGCGCTCCGCCGCGGCCGCGGCGCTCGCGGCCGAAGCGGGTCCAGAGATGTGGTTTCCAACGATCTTCACGCGGGTGCGCGCTTTCTCAGAGGAGATCGGGGACGCCAAACGTGCCGTTTCCCTTGTGAGATTGCGCAAGCAGCGCCGCCCTGGCCGATTCGACACCCACCGCTTGCGCGTCCTGGAGGACTTTGCGCTCAGTGTTGGGGGCGGCGGCCTGTCGGTGCTAGAGTTGAACGAGCTGCCTCAAGTCCTCGACACGTGGGACAGGACGTCGCCGGAAATGCCGGACGACGGCGACCACCGAACCATCCGAGACGCCTTCAAGTCGCCCAACGAATTCCGACAGGCTCTCAGCGACGGCATTGATGAGGGCGTCAACCAGAACGACTGGAAGCAGTGCACGCTGGAGCAGAGCGGAATGCCCTACGAAGTCTACTTCCGACCCGCGCTTGGGGTCCTGATGGAGGCCCTTCAGTCGGCCTCGCGCATGCGGTACTGGAGCGGCAGCGACTGCGTCGCCGAGACCCCCGACAAGCGGGAGTTCCCATTTGACGGCGACGCCTTCCGGGAGTGCGAGGCCGACGTTGTGGGCACGCATGGATACAAGGCTTTTGTCTTGGTGTTCTACGCGTACAGCGACACCAGCGTCTTTTCTTGGTCCGGCGGTACGTTTCTCGCAGTTTTCGCATGTTGGTGTTCCTCGTTGACAGGGAGGTGCAAGCTACGAAAGGGCATCGGGCGGCAGGTACTCGTGAGGCGTGACTCTCCTCTGACAGCCAGAGCGCTCACCTGCCGCACACCATCTCTCTCTGCTGCTCGTGCTTTGCTTGCTCAGTCATTGTTTCTCTGGGCAAATAGCTCACAAACTCTATCCCGATAGTGTACATGTCGTTATGTCGGTGACGGGAGTGAGGCACTGGCACACAATTGCTTATATCCGGCAGGTGGAAATGTAAACGGGCCCGGCGGGGCCACGGCTCCGGCGGTGCGGTGTGTTGCAGCGGGTGGTGCATCTCGCACTCCCCTTGACAATCTCTGCAAGCCACGATGGCGTGCCATTCCATGACAGCATTCGGGGAGAGCTACGCGCCTTCCCACGTCTGATACTCTACCAGTGCGATCAACCGGAGGAAAGGGAAGTCCTTTGCCTCAAGCCAGGGCTGTGCTCGCGCACCTGCTCCACGTACAACGTCCATGTGACGCAGCTCGGGGCCCCCGAGGCCGTCAAGGCTACTAAGCGTGATGTGGTCTTCATGCTGGAGAAGCAGCTGGAGGCGGCTGGACACTTTCAGTATGGGCGCGAGAGGCAACGTCGCCAGTACCGCGAGAAGCGGCAATCCCTCAACAGTTACGCCCCCGCCCTGGCGGGGATGGCTGGCCTCACTACTGCCCCTTTCTTGCTATACCAGATCATCGGCTTTGACGTCCTTCAAGTACGTTTTGTTGTTCTCTCTTTTATGGCGACTGTGTGCTTCTGCTTCTTGTTGTGGTAAACTTTTCATTGGCGCGTTTGATACGACACCCTTTAGTGCTGGCTTTGGTTTCACGCTTCGTTTGCTTGCGTGTACCATGTCTCCGGCTTCGTTTGTTCGTGCAGTACTTTCGGCATGCGCTGCCGGCCTTGTAAACAACAGATGATGGACTTTGGTGTCACACGGCTCTTGGTGCACCGGTTGGGAAGAGTGTTCCCTTCCCTCTGTGAGGGACACGAGCCGCTCTGCGGGTCATATGTGGCCACCTACTTCGAGGCCAATCGACGTCACGTCCTCCTTGGCCGGCGCAGCAAGGCATCGCGCCTTGGACATGGGTAAGATTTGACTGGGCGGAGCTGTCTCGAGGAGTACGACTGCATGTGGACGACGGGGTCCTGTGCACGGTGGTCTGGTCGGGCATTGTTACTCACTCGCTGTGGATATGGTCATCTTCTCTTTTCTCTGTGTTGACATGTGTGTTGCTGGACGTCAGCTACATCATCTCTGAGAAAGAAAAGCAAGCGACGTTTTCTGGTCGGGAGCAGCGGCTTGGTGTCTGGGTGCTTCCCCACCTCGTCGCCCGCCCTTTCGACCGTGGGCGCCCCACACAACCTCTCGCTGCTGAAAAGACGCGAGATCCACGCGTCGCGCCAGCCATGGACCTCACATCAGAGGTGGTGGTGGACAATGACGCGGACGCGGATCAGAACGAGCTGGAAAGTCTGCAAGCAGCCGGAGCCGTCATGAGGGCAATGACGAGGATGGAGCGGCAGAAAGAGGCGTGACAGGCGTCACCGCTCCCGAAGCGGAGGACAGGGCTGCCGCGCGCGCCCACGTCCAATGAAATTGGGTCGCCTACCGGGAAGCGTTCCCAGACACACTCCCCCATGCCGCCATCACGACCATGTTCGCCCAGTACGCTCTGATTGTCGGCCGAATCACGTGCCATTTGGGCGGCGCCGCGCCGGTCCCGATGACGCTCGCGGAGGGGGCTGCATTTGCTGAGGACGCCCGCCTCCTTATCACGCGCTATGTCACCCCCATCCTGGGACCGATTCACACCATGAAGATCCACAAGCTACTCGCCCACGTCCTTTACGCTGTGCGCCTACACGGAACGCTCCGAAACGGTGACGCCAGAGCCAACGAGGGGAAGCACAAGGACGACAAGCGGCATTACGCTCGCACCAGCCGCGGACGTGACCACACGCGGCAGCTTGTGCGTCAAGCACAAGGGGCCCGCGCGGTCCTGCGTAACAATGCGGCGGCGGAAATGGCTGGAGAGAACCAGGATGACAGCGGAAAAGAAGAGGAAGACGGCGGCGGAGGCGAGGAAGGCACCGCGGATGGCGTTGACTGCGTCTTTGGACATGACCGTTCCGTCAACAGCAGCAGGCCTTCGGCGCGGCAGTCCAGGTCACCGTCCTCCATAAACCCCACCGCGATGCAAGTGGCGCTCGTGACCGTGCAGCAGCTCTCACAGCAGCCCGGTACGGGCAGCGTAGGCCCCTCGTTGAGATTGCGCGGATCGGAGCGGGTGGGGTCCCCAGCGTTCCTGCACATTGAGGCGCATTTGGACGGGGCGGGTACCTTACGCCAGCTGATCCGTGCGTCGTCCAGATGTCATGGCGCTCCTTGGCACGACAACTTTTTGTACAGCTCTTTGACTCAAGCTGCCGAAAACCGCTACGGCCAAGTGAGGGCTTTTGTGCGAAGGGGGGATGGTCGGACGTTCGCGGTGGTGGCGCGAATGAGGTTTGTCGAGGCCGCCGTGTTCCCCCTTTCTGCCCGCGGCGGCCTACAGTTGCGATGGGAGATGGGCTACAGCGGCGCAGGCGGCGCCGCGGATGCCGTGTGTCGGGTCGCACCGGAGCCCGTGCCCCTCGGTGACATTGTGCAGTTGGTTCATATTGTGCCTGATATGGGAGACCTCTTCTCGCGCCAAGGCCTGGGTGCAAACCCTCCTTCTTTTGGTCTTGGTGGTCCTCTTGTAGAGGATATGTTGTACTTGCTCAATGCCTTCATGCCAGTGCGCCGCGAGTAAAAAAAGCCTCTTCTTTATCTTTTCATGTCTTCGACTCAGGTTGAGGGTGGGTTAGGGAGACAAGAGGTCCGACGTACAGCTACGTCATTACCTAGGCGCCGCCACACGGGGCTCCCCCCCGCCCCTGATGGCAGGAGCGGCCGGCACCACGGCGCGGCCGGCGGCGGCATCTCCCCCCGCCACCGCCGTAGGTTTCCCGACGCGCACTCCCGTGAACTCCCGCCGACGGCATGGAGTGGCACGGGATTTTTCGTGTCCGCGCATTTTCGCCGTGGGGCATCAAAGAGCGCGGGTGGGCGCTGCCAGCGGCGCTGCGGCAGCTGCAAGCTGCAGGCGACGTGGTGGCAGAGTCAATCGTGGAGACGGCACCTCAGCGCCGGCGGCGGCTGCGGCGGTGGTGGCGGCGCACTGAGCGGAAAAGAACGGGGCGGGCGTGATGACTCGATGGCGGCGCGGCGCGTTGGTGTCGTTGGTGCGGGGGCGGCCACACCAAGTCCGGCGACAACGGCGGGGGTGGTGGGCACGCTCGGAGCGCCGGAAGCCTTGGTCCGTCGCTAAGATGCGACAGACTGCTGCCTTCGGCGAAGTCCCTGGCGGCGTCAGGTTCGGGAGAGTGGCCAGTAGGGCCGGGAAGAAAGTCTCAAGATCCTCCTCTTGTCCACTCATACTGCACCACAATCCGTCACTCGAGCTCTGTGGATCACGGGATGCCCTGCGCACAGTCACTTCCCATCTGACGCCGCCGCTTACAGATATATCCTAAGATGGAACCGATGGGTGGTATGATGTCTATCCAAAAGCCTATCGGTACCTTTACTCGGCGGGTTGCACCTGTCTGATGGCCTCGATACCAGTGTCGATGGCAAAAATGTCGTCGCTGACGATGTGTCGAAGCTGTCCGAGTTCTGTCTGGACGGCACTAGGAGAGCACAAAAACACAACGAGGGAGCGGTGGTCGTGACCGAGCAACTAGATGTCCAGACCTCTCGGCGGTAGTGATGGCGGGCGCGCACCAGTCAACGGCGTGAGCGGGTGGCAGTACCCTAATTGCCACAGCGGCCGCGGCGGGGCGGTAGTAAGCGCCTCCACGGACCGCATTCCCACCACGATGTCTCGGGCGCCCGCAGAGCGTCTCGGGGCCAGCAGTTTCGGCCGCGCGCCCGACAGCCCATGTCAGAGAGCATACGATGTCGAGGTCACGCGCAGTGGCGGGGAACCGAAAGCGCACGCACCCAGGGGCATCCGATCCCGCGCGGTCGCGCCGCGGTGTGTCAGTGTCGTCCGAGCGCCGTCAGGATGGCACGATGTGCCGGTGCCGTCCGAGTCCCGTCTGGAAGGCACTCGAAGAGCACCCACACGCCTCGCCGGAGCGGCGGTGGTGGGCGCGCGACTAGATGTCCAGTCGTGTCGGCGGGAACGATGGCTGGCGCGCCTCGGTCAACGGCGTGAGCGGGTGGCGGTGCCCTCGTTGCCACAGCGGCCGCAAGGGCGGATACCAAGCGCCTCCCGGCACCACGCTTCCATCAACGAGTCGCGGGCGCCCGACAAGCTTCTTGGGGCCTGCAGTGTCGGCCGTGCGCCCGATTGCCCATGTCAGAGAGCACACGAGGTTAAGGGCACGCGCGGCAGCGGTGCGCCCAAAACGCGGGCACCCAATGGCCACGGATCGCCAGGACATTATTTCTTGCTCGGGCGGTCAGACTGGCCACTCGTTCAATGCAGATTTCACGGGAATGTTTGGTTTGGGGGTCCTGTCTTTGATCGGGAGCCGAACTGCGAGTGCCTCCCGTTCAGCCGGTCCTTGCCGCAGTTCCTCGCAGAGATCTGTCGGACGCAAGTGGTGAAATTTGTCATCATTTTACTTCAGCGAATGATATGTCTGGATCCTTGCGGACATCTTAATCCTGCTCTAATGATGGCCCTGCCTCCTCATAGGCGGAGAGCGGAAAGGAACTTTCCCGGAAAGGAGGTTTTATTGTCGGGGATTTCGCTGCTTACTTTTCTCAGTCCTCGGTGAGCCCTGGGTGATGGATGTGTGCCGAGCTGAGGCAAGCTGCTGTGACTTCTTGCTGTGAGCTAGTCTTGGTCGCTGCAGACGCGTCCGAAAAGAAGATATGGAAGCTCTTCTGACACTTTTCTGAGATGCAGCCGCTCATTTTCACAGCGTCTGCCAACAATAGAAGCACAATGGAGCGTAGTGAATTTACCAGGGAGGTCGAGCACTGAGACGACAACGACGCCAGCGGCTACGTCAAAAGAAGTAGCCTTCCAATGGGGACCGCATGGAAACGTGGGGGAGCATTGTGCGCCACGCAGACGCCCTTGGCCTCATAAGGGACAACACGGAGGTCGGCGTCGAGAGTTAGGGGACACACTTCGCCGAAAAGGCGTGCGTGCCGATTGCTTGCGCCAAAATATCAACCTCGTCTACGACCGAGAAGCATGCGGTACGAATGACGCGTGTACAACACGCCAACAGCCCCATTCACCCGGGAAAGACTGGCGCATAAGCACACACGTACTACTGCTGACCTCCAAAAAATGGCGGTTGCATAGTGGTTGCAATGATTCAACAGCGTACGAGGACCAATGGAATGGATAGGAATCATCTGAGTTCCTTACAAAGTCTCCCCATGCAGCTCTGCGCACTGGACACGCACATCGGGATCTCAAGAAATCTGAAGAAATTTGTTGATCTCATGAGATATAACAAATGTGGCCCAGAACCGTCCCCATGCCATGTTCAAGCCCAAGCAAGCGGCCCAAAAATCTCAGGAAGTCTCATTGCGGGTTGCAATGGCTCTGCGTGACTCCTGCAAGATACGGTGATTAGCCTGCAAGATTACTGGCGGCAACTCTCAGCCAATAGTTCGATCGTGGCTTGTCGAAGAGTCAATCCGACATCATATCTATGCCTTTTCGTCGGCTCTGCCTCCCTTCTCTCTGCAACCGCCAATTTTTTGGAGGTTAGCAGTACCCCGTTCACCAATCAGACAACAACCAATGCTATTGCTGGATGCCCAATTTTGGCCGATCCGAAGCGGAACACGAACGAAATATGTACTTTCAAGATCGAGGACAACTAATTTGTTTTCACCACAGTCCATTTTCGGTCATCAATTGAAAATGTCGTTTGAAAAGCGTCCGATTGGTGATCCAGAGCGGTGCACGGTCGTCGGCGACGACGACGATGACACGGCGCATGTGGACGGCGTCAGTTACGCCTCAGGATCTGACACGAAGGGCGTTTTCGGCGGCTGCGCAACCTCGCGGCGGCCGCATCGAAAACAGCGTTGGCGGAGGCGCAGGGCGTCTACAAGCGCGACCCTCCGTTTTGGGCGGGCGGGAGGTTCCGGGCTGGGGGGGGGGGTGCTGAGTGGCACGGCGGCGTGACACGTGGCGCCGCGAGTGGCTTCTGTTTTGGGGCTGTCACCGCCGCGGCGCAGCCCCCACCACCACCTTTGCAGCGTCCGCTTCGGCGGCCATGCCGGTCGCGGTGGGGTGACAACCCCTCGCGTCAGCAGCAGGCCGGGCTTTCTCCATCGCGCCACCCGCGCGCTGGCACTATGGAGCGTTCGCGCCGCCGCCGACGCCGCGATGGCGCCGCCGCCGCAGCCAATGGCGACACCAAGGGCGTTGTCGACGGCGGCGCGGCTGTGCGCTGGCAGCAGGCACAGCGTCTTTGGAGGCGGAGCAGGGCAGCAGAATGCGCGGTGCGGCAGTGACGGGCGGCGGGTGGGTTCTGTGCGGCGGGGGGGTGCTGGGCTCGTAGTAAGTGCTTCATGGAGCTTGGTCGTGTGCACGTGGCCGTAGAAAACTTGGACGTAGTCAACTCCGAGCGACGTCGCGTCCGCCTCTATGGCCTTGATTTTGCCTTCGGTGATCGCAGTCGTATCGCCGATATTGTCCCCAAAAAGGGCGCCACCGAGACGGTCCGCGAGGCAGAGCAAATCCAGCACTGCGTCGTGTGACGGCACGTGCCCAAACGCGTCCAGAACTCGGTGCGACTGGGCGACTTCTGGGCCCGGGAGGAGTTTTCCCAGGGTGGTGAGAGGAGCCACAGGGTCGGCAGCGTCAGCACCCGTCTCGGACTTCTACCTGCCGTCCGACTCACTGTACATCGCGCAGCTGTCGGAAGACGTCCTGTCGGAAGAAGTGCGCAGGCGGTCCCGAAATTTCCTGTTGACGGGCGCGACTGGGCCACCGTCGAGCAGAGACGTGGTGCTGCCTCGAGCGTCTCGCTGCCAGACGGCGCCTGCTAGCATAAAAGACCGAAAGACAGAGAAATGTCGCCAGCTGCACCATGTCTTCGTCCCTTGCGCTTTGGTAGTGGGAACAAAGCAACTTTGTGGTTGATGAGAGCAAAGGAAAAATCAAAATCACGGGAGCGAAAGAGGTCCACGCTGATGATCAGATGTCATATACTGTCCCACAGGGGACGGATGCACACCTCTCTTACGCCTTTGACCCGTGCAGGACCGCACCCATCGTATCAATAACAGGCTACACTCCCCCGCACTACCACCGGACCACTCTTCATTGTACGCCGCAAGATATAAAACAACATCAGACGTGCCCTGGCGGTGCCGTAGTTGCCTTTCAGTTGCACCCGAGCTCCCATCCGCACGGATTAGTGGCGATGAATGTGGCGGAAACCGAGCCAAAGCGCGCGCCATCAAGTCGCTTTCACATGGAAAGCAGCACGGCCGGGAGCGGCTGCGCCGGCATGCGCAAGTTGCTCAGCTTTCAGGCATGCAAGACGTCAAATGATGCGAGGCGGTAGAGGTTCGCCGCCCGGGTCCCCAGACCGTAAACAGCGCCCAGTGCAGGAACGAATGCCACGGCGCTATGCTCATTCCGGAGGGCGCGACGGCGGATCTTGCGTGGGTCCCTTCGCCTGACCATTGCCGCCGCCAGTTAGGACCACCATCCCCTCTAGGCGTCCGAAACTTCGGGTTTGTCGGGCCTACGACGGAAGCCGACCGGCCACCGCAAGGACGTCGCTGTCACGAACAACAACTTCCGTATGGTGGTGATGAAGATTGAAGAAATTGCCGTTTTGGTGGACCAGTTGGCTGTATCGATGGTTGTGCAGCGGCGGGCGCTTGTCAAGATGAGCACCCACATGGTCAAGTGTTTTGAGATGCATCACATGGCCGCAGCCGCATCTGCAACGCAAAAGGATGGTGGGAAGCACGAGGGAGGGCCGCCTCGTCCTCGGGACGAGGAGGAGATGGACCGTCAAGACGCTGCCTGGGTGCTCGAGTCAGTGGTATGTTTCTCGAGAAGCAAGGTTGCGACAGGCTGCATGAGGGCCAATGGACGGATGTTACTGCCTGCTCTTCATTTTGCATGCAGTTGGTGACTTTCCAGCGCGCTTGTTCTACCAATAATTTGGCTTTTTCACGTGCTCCGTTCCGTCGTTTGTCTTGTTCGCTACACCGCTGATGTACTCGAATTCTCCCGTTGGCCTGTGTCACAGAACACGTTGCAGCAATGGCTCCAGGCCCGTCTCATCAGCCTGTCATTCAGGGGTGATGTTTTTGTTTCCACGCGATACGTGAGCATCTTCCTCGGCGACTGGGTCATGCACAGCATGTCCGTTGATACACGAGAGGCGGTCAGCCTGCTTAAGAGGAAATGACACCTTCCTACGCGTGCCAAGCGGTCTGTGAATGAGGAGGAAGAGACAGATCCCGCCGCCGTCGTCCACAGTAAGTGCAACACAATGGCGTCCCGGTATCTGCATCAGGCGGTGCCCCATTTTTATCAACGTATTGGAAAGAAAGCTGCTTCTGCCTTCGCCGCATACACCAAAGACGTCGAGGGGCGTGGTGCGCTGGGGCGCATGCGCGGGACGCAGACGAGGTTGGAGGTCGTCCTCTCACCTGAGCAGGCGCGCACCATGCTGGAGACGGACTCTTTCATCACGGAGACCGTAACACATACGGCCCTGCTGTGCGCCTTGGCCACTGCCTTCTCGTCGTTTGGTGTACTCCACCGCTTCACCGAGGCTGGACCGACGCGCGGGGGGGCGCGGGTGCTCACCTTCCGGCCGGGGCAAATGGAAGTGGTCCATATGAAGGTGCGGGAGCACCTCAAGATGCGCTCAGTCGTCCAAGACGAGAAAGAAAACGATGAGGCGGCGTTGGCAGCGTCAGCGGCAGCTTCTGCGGCGAGAGCGGCAGCGCATGCGGCGGGAGCGTCGCCAGCCGAAGAGCTTGCTGCCTCGCGGGCCGCTTGTGATGCTGAGACATTTTCCGCACCTGCAGCCGCGGTACTTACGCCGGAACGCAGCTCCTGTCACCGCGCCGAGAGGGTTCAGAAGCTCACCACTATGAACTTCCCATTATCCGTCCAGGGGGGCTATTAAGCAACGGCTTGCGTCAAACTGTCGGCGCCAACCCCCACTGCGCCGTCCCCGCGCACCGCCCAACGATGCTAACAACAGATAGTGAGCATGTCGGTGCCGCGCCTGCTGGTTGCGCACCTGCTGGTGGGTTCGTTGCGAATGGTGTGGCAGGCGCTCGCGGGGTGGCAGCGGATGTCCTGGTGGGAAGGTATAATGTTGGAGCGGCGGCGACAGCGGCTGCAGGAGGTGCATTGAGAGCTTCTCCCGCTGCGGTTGGATCTGACGCGATGGTGGATGGACCGCCGAGCGAAAACACAACTAGAACGGCACAGGAAATCAGCGCTGTTGTGAGCGATGGGAAGGCGTGGTTCACCGAGAAAGAGGAGGAAGCACCGGTGCGGCGTCTTCGTGACGGCGGTGCCGCTGCGCGCCGCGCACGCCTGGACAAGACACGCCTTGACGTGGAGCGTGCCGTGGCAGGTAGCGTTGTCCGGGAAGAGGTGGACCATCGAGATCACTGCTTGGGGTGCTTGGTTCTTTGCTCGCCTGGGTGGAGCTGTGTCGGACGCGGGTGGCTTCCTTGACGATGGTCCGCTTCGGATCGGCTATCCCCTTCCCGTCGCACTACGGTGCTGTGGTTTTCTTCTGTCTCATATTCGCGTCGTGTTTTTGTGGCCGCTTGGAATCTGGCACCCTGCCCCCGCGTTGCGCGGGGGGAACGTACTATTTTCTCTTTCTTCTTTACCTTGAGAGGCTGTCACAGCTTTCCTGGAGTTCATATGATGCCCCATCTGCAGGACAGCAAAGCGTGTCAAAGAACAGCTCCGTAAAGCCCCCCCCGGGGGGACCATCGTCGGGCTGGATGCCGCACGGCAAACAGGACATTCGGTCGCGTACGTTGGTGGAAAAACCGCAGGCGTGGGGGCCGCCCGTAATGATTGCGGGCCTCTGCGCCACGAAATGTGCGTGTCCATACCCCCGCAGCTCTTAGAGCATCTCCACCAATGGCTCCAACCGTCCAAAAAGCCAAACGTCGGACCGTTTGGCCAACGAGCACATTAGTGGAAAAAACTCGGTCCAAAAGTAGGCTGTGATGGGGGTGTGACGAGCCAAATATAGCTCTCCTCACAATGTTCAGTTATCTCATCCATCTTGAGCTCAGCACGCGCGATCGCCTCAGTTTTGGAACTTAAACGGCAACGCCCGTCCGAACAGGCCTGTTTGGAGACGCCCCCAGCCGCTTGGCCAACCCCTCTTTCCTTGTCCGAACCACGATCACCAAATAAATGCGTGACCTGTGGCGCTCAGACAGTCGCGTGACGATTTGCCATCCACGGTGAGTTTTTGTCGGGCACTTTTAGATAGTTGGTCCGCCAAAAAAGAGGCCCACCCACAGAGAGCGCCCAATCCAGCCAAACCTTTGAGACGTGACCTTTTTAGTTTCGGCTTTCCGTTTCGAGAGCCTGTGCCAGCGATACACGGTGGGCACACGTGTCCGTTGGGTTGGACGGTTGGCTCCCTTGGTGGAGATGCTCTCATGGCACTTCTGTGAAGGCACTATGTGGCCGAGTGCTCTATGTCCGTTTGGGCCCGCGCTCTCCAGAGAGAACAGTTTGTGTCAGTTTAAAATCCTAGTCCACGGACGCAAACTAAAAGAAACCTCTTGTATTGCGGAGTCATTTTGTTTTCTCCTACGCATCGACTGATTATGTTACGCATATCTCCAAAATGTTCCGATTCGCCTTGGATTAGGATAGACGGACCGGTAAAAATGGTGTCAACGTTATTCGTAAAAGACGCTTGTTGCGACAGCTTCGATTGCTCTGCCACGCACACAGTCACAGCGGCATGCTTCTACTTTTTGTCACATGTCAGTTCGATAGGATGGCAGTATTGCAATGGCTCGTGCAGAGCGGCTAGGTGGTATATTCTTTCTCCATTCCTGTAGGCTGCTTTACTATCCACCCCTGGATAAGAACGAGACGGCTTTGCACTGCTGGAAAGGGAGATTCTTCCTTCTTCTGCTCAAAAAACACGGCTACTTGGGAGTCTGTCAGGCGACACAAAGGGTGGACAGCACTGGAGAAAGACTGTAGCTGCATATTTTCGTGGCAAGAGCTGATTTGTTGCGACTTGGTCTTTCTAGACCAGAAAGGTTCTCCCTGTCGTAGGATTCATTCTATGCAGCGCTGGCGGTACTCAAACTTGCACGAGTGGCATAGCGGCAGATCTCTGATTACCCCTCCTCGGGCAGCGGAGCACGGTTACACATGGAATACAGGAGAGTGCGAATGTCGATGACCGACATTCGCCGCCCTCCAATGGGGCGTCGTCGTTGCATCACGGCACCAACCTCCAATTCATTGTGCAGATACGCTTCAACCACGGGGTCCACATGTCATGTGACTGGAAAATGCCAGAATCACGCAGTTAGCCGGCGCGCGCTGTGCAGCGCGCCAGATCGGCGCGGCACCCTGTGACCGCAGCCATGGGGGGGGGTGCCGCGCGGCGCTTCCATGGGGGTTGGCGCCCACACCGGGCGCGCTGTTCTGGCGCTCCCGCCGCTGTGGTCGTCGAGCAGCGGTCCGTACAACGGCCAGCGGGTGCTCGGGGCGGGGGTTGGTTTGGCGCGGCGGCGGTCGGCGCCACTGGGAGCGGCGTCCGGGGCGGTTGGGCGCCCCTCTCGTCGCTCCTAGCGGGCGCTGTGGGAGGGGGGGGTGATTTGGCGCGCCGGCGGCCGCCGTCCCTGGGAGCGGCGTCTGCGCCGGTTGGGCGCCCCTCTCGTCGCCGCCAGCAGGCGCTGTGGCGGGGAGAGGTACTTTCGCGCGCCTGCCGCTGGCACCCCTTGGGGCCCCGCCTGGGGCCATTATGCGCCTTTTGTGGCGCTTTTAGCGGCTTCCATCGCGGGGGGCGGTTTGGCGCTTCGTGACGTTCCAACTGCCGCCCATAGTGGGGACCCCGTGGGCAATGGCGCCTGTATTGTCTTTCTTTGCTCCATGAGGGTACTTTGCCTGGGGTAGGTGACGGGGCTGTTCGCATCTCGTCTCTCTTCCTGCTCTCGAAGTCCCCGTTTCCCGCGCGGCACTTGTCCCGCTCTGTTCCCGGCGTCTCTGGCGCCATGCCTGTCTGCTGCTGCCACAGCATGGGCGACCACCATGCCTGTATATACTGACACCTGCTTTGGTGGGTGATGCTCGGGTGCAGCGACCACACCACCACCCGCGCCCGTCTTCCACCGCAACCCGACTCGTCCACCATGTCTCTGCTTTCCCTCCCCTCCCACATCACTTCTCAAACTTCCTTGCGTTCCCCCCCTCCTCCCCTTCCCCCTCCAACCTTCCCACTAAAATGGCGGCTTGTGCCATTGTAGCCACTGGGCCCCCCCCGTCTCTCATTACTAGCTCTCTTGCTGTGTCATCACAGGGAACGACGACGCGCAGCCGCGCTAGCTCCGGCGCGACTCCCGTCGCCGTACGAGTCGCCGACGGCGAGGTCCTGCATCTGGGCGGATTTATGGCTGTGGCTGGGGTGTCGCGAGTGCCTACTCGCGTCTGTCAGGCGGCGGGGACAGAGCTCCGCGCGGCGCGCATCATAGAGTAAGGCTGCTCCAATATTCGCATGAGCGTCTTCGCTTCGGGGGTCAACAATGTCTGTAATATAAAGTGGATGACCCTCCACGGCTCCGGCATGGCGGGAAACCCCGAGATTCTCCGTCCCGAGGGGCAGCTGCAGCACGCGCGGCGCTCGCTGGAGGGTCTGGTGAAGGCGGGTGCGGCGATGGACAGCCCCTCTGCAGCTTTTATTGGCGACGGCGTGCCGGTAGGCAACGCGAACGTTGTGCCCCCTCCGGCCGGCTCGGTTGTTGACGCTACTGTGCAACTTACCCCGCGTGCCGGCTCGGCTGCACCGGCGGCGCCAGCGCTGGAGAGGTCTCATTCTGCTTCCTTGTTTGCGACGCCAAGCGGCAACGCGGGCGCACGCTCCTCTCGTGCCTCTTCAGGCAACGCCTCGTACACCCTCACGGACGAGGACCAGGATGAAATACTCGGTCATCTACGCGTCGACGCGCTGATTCGCTCCCAGGGCAGAGCCACCGGGTCACGGCCGAGCGGTTCCCCAGATGTGCTCCACGTGGGGTCTGTGCCCCTTGTTTGTGGCGTGCCCGCTTTTGGTGATGTGCCCCACGTTAGTGACGCGCCCGCTGTCGGTGACGTGCCCCCTGTTGGCGGCCTGCCTCCTGTGGGGGGCGTCGGGAACAAGTACGGAGACACGGACTTCGACAACCACCTGGTGCCCGTCGAGGGTGACCGAAACATTGAGGCCGACAGCAGGCTTGTGAACGTGCAGCCGGGTGTCGGCGCGACGCCCCCTCCTGCACGCATCGAGTCCCAGAGGCTCCCGCAATCATCAAACCATCCATGGTGGTTTTCCGCCACTTGACCAAGCTGCTGGCGCTCAAGGGCCACAAGGCGCAGCGCGTGCGCGACGAGTTCAAGTCCATGATCAGCGTCGTGGCGGCCGAGCACAAGTGCGTCTTGAAGGTTATCGAGCTCTGGCTGCTGCCGTGGTGGCCGCACCACTTGTCGGCGGACCCAGGCGTTATCTTCGCGCCGGACGCCAACTGGACCCTCCAAGTCCCTTTGCCCGAGCGGCTCACGCTCACCACAAAGAGGAGCCGCGACAATGACGCTGACGGAGAAAGGATCCTCACGCTCGAGGCGCTACCATCCGTGTCGGGGCAAATCGACATACTCGTGGCCGGCGTCATGCTGCTGCACGATGAAGAGCCCCTTACGCAGCGAAAGCTGGCCAACTTCGACGTCATGGCGCAAAACGCGGAGCACCAGTCGGCGGCAGGGGCGGCGACTGAGGTCATCGCACGGATGGCGGCGGCTTAGACTGCAGGAGCTGCTGCTCGAGCGGACACCGCTATCCCTGCTACTTCGGCGCCTCGCTTCCTTCCCATTGCGCCCGCACCGGCGTCAAGCGGTGTGCTTTCCGTCTGCCCTTTTCCTGACGCTGGTCCTGCGTCAACGCAAAACCCCCTCCAAGTCCTCGGCATCATTGCCCGCGGTTTGAAAGCGCCTGACGAGCCCGCGGGCCGCCCGTCGCCGCCGTTCCACGCTGCGAGCGGCCGTCAACCGTCGGCAGCTGAGGTGCGCCGCACAGCCCGCACGGCTGCGGCGCAGGCCGCCACATTTGCTGTGGCGGTCCCCTCTGCGCCGCCAGCTGGTGGGGGCGCTGGGCCGGCCGAAGCAAAGCGGCGCCGAGTCGACGTGCCGGCGGCCCGCCGCGCCACACCCCCTACGGCGAATAGCGGTGCTGTCAGCATGGCCGTCGCTGGAAACAAGAGGAGCGGCATGCTCTGCACGACCTCGGGCTCGTGCCTGTTGGTCAGCCCGACGGGCGTTCCCTTCGCTGAGGCGGAGGCTTTCTTCGAGCGCACAATGCTGCATGGGCATGCAGTGCCGTCAGACATGGTGGCTGTGTACGTTGACGTCGTGGTTGTACCCGGGCACAACGGCGCATCTACCCCCATGAGCGTCGCTTCCCAAAGGAGCTGCCGGCGACGTGCGCCACGCGCCTGATGTGTGAGCTGCACGACAGATCTATTGTGTAGGAGAAGACGGCGGTCATGAAGGTGGGCAAGGATGGCGAGAGTGACTAGTGGGATTTGCCTCTTTGTTTTTTTCCTCAAGAGTCGACATGCGTTCAGGGAGGACGGGAACACATCTTTCCGTCATTCCTTTTTTGTCTTGTTCACTGGAGAGATGAGCTGAAGGAATGCTCTGATTTCCAGGCCGGAAGCGCGGTGCGACCAAGCGGCAGCCCTTCTACTGTTACCGCATTGCGCTGAGAACCAGCACAAAGGACAGGACATATGGTGGCGCCGCAGGCAGGCTAGTCACAATCTGGAAGAGCCGAGGCCGCCGGGCAGCTCTGTCACTGGAGGCGGCCTGTAACAGCCGAATGAAGAGCATTGGCCGGGAGGGTGCAGTAACGGTCGCGGTGTAAGCAGCTGCTCTCTTGTGGCAGAGAGAAACAGACATTCGGGCATCAAAAGAGAGGAGGTCCCTCCCCTGCTATGGTGGAAGACGCGGCATGCCCTACGCTGATCTGTTTTCTAGGCTCCGCAACTTTGCAAGATAAAGGTAGCGTAGAAGCCGCGTAGTTGTCTGTCCAAGAGGCCAAGTGGCACCGGCAGACGGGTGCAGCAGGTGACAGGAGGCCACTCTCACAAGACAGTCAGGCGCTAGTGGAATATCGCCATTGGACAGTAAAAGGACTCGAGATAGTGCCCAGATGGCCATACAACGCGCTGATAGCCGCTCACGCGCCGTGTGCCAGGGGAACCCTGTGATTGGCTGTTCGTCAGAACCTTCCATCAAAGCGAAACCGGAGAGTAGATCGATGTGGACGTATTTAAGTACGAGAGCGTTGAAAGTACGGATGGCACTGTCCATCCCATCTCCTCCCGACGGCCGAGTCACCCCAGCACAGACGCTGCAGAAAGCGTGCCCAAGAGCCTCTATCGGCCTGCAACGTTGAGCACGGAATACATCAGCACTAAAGTGACAGGACGACTCGCACCTGCCATCTGCTTGAGCGCTTGCACGCGAGCAACAGCAGTCACTTTCCGCTTTGGAGCGGCCTGACCCAGGCCTGGCAGGGCAGCAGCCCGGGGCCTGTTGGTGGTGGGTAGTGCCCCAGGTATACGAGATACAGCTGTGCCGATGAGTAGAAGGGGGCAATGACAGTCATGTTGGATCCGTCGCAAAGTCGCTGGCCCCCCCATACTGGTGCAGGTGCGGCTGGGATGCGTACCGAATTAGCGCTTTCATGATGCAGAGGAGCGGGTTTTGACCAATGCTGGGGCCAACAGAATGGCAACTATACGCTCACATGAATGGGGGCCGGGTGGTTTATGAACGGAACATAATCACAGCAAACAGTCGGAGTATGGAGAGCGATGGACCAGCTGGGGGAATCGAAGCGGTGAGGTAGAGGGACATCCAGGCGGAGGCTACCCAGTGGGTAGATGGAAGCAGTTCCTGAGACTAGTGGTGGTCTCTGCAATGGTCGGAATATTCAGATACACACGGCTCCCGCGATACTCTCCCTTCCAGACCGCCACACTGCAATCGGGGGTGGTTGGGGTGGGCACGCCACCACGCGGGTTAAGTGGCACATCCATCGAGCAACCTCGATCAAGTTGCCAGTCTCCCGACTGTCGTCTATTGACTCCCACTGGTACTGGTTATCCACTGTGATCGTGACGCAGCACGACCCCGGTGCATGCACCACGGCGGATACCGACGACTGCAGTCCTGTATGAGTCTGGGTCACAGATGAACCGAAAGCTAATGTGTTCATTCGTGGATACGCAGTGCCAATTGAGTGGAGCGCAGGAAACAGGCTGAGGTGTAGCAGCGATGGTCTCGTCACCGTGTCTGTCGCTTCTCTTCGCATACTTCACCCCCCTCTTTTCACGCAGTGCCCTCCATGACCTCTTTTGTACCTTCGTACCACTCATCTGCACTGAGGAAAGCAGGACCGCCTCACACCTGTCGGTCCAGGCCTATTGTCCAGGGGACCAGGTCACGGGCTACCTCTATCAGCTGCCTCATGCATAAATACAGTCGAGAAAATGGCTGGTGGTGCTAGCTCATTCCACCGGCCTGGCACCGTGTGAGTTACGTCCAGACAGTACAGCGAGGGCAGGTGAGGACAGTAGATATTTTGTGTCTCGCTGCGGGGCTGAGCTCTGTTGTCTGCCTGCTGTCCAACCGCCATCACCACGACCCTTTCCTCCAGCTGCCACGCGCGTCATAGACTTCACTGTGTCGATGAGCGGCCGCATGCCGCCACACCACCTCCTGTGTCCCCATCGCAGCGGACGCCCTTGCTCCCTACCCTCACTGTCCCCCGCCCCCTTCCTACGGAACCGCTGCTGCGCGTTCAAGGGCCGCCATGTCGACGGACGAGGACCCACAAGATGAGGCAATGGACCTGGTGGTGCGGCACTGCGGCGCCGGTCACCCCCTCCAGCTTCCAAGTGGCCTTTACGACGCTGTTGGGGCACGGTTTGCTAGCGCTCTCCGGCAGCATGCTCCTGCGGAGACCGACCAAGTGCGGCCGCAGCGTCGGACGACGCCGAGTACCACGCCCTCCCGCGAGCGTCCCTCTCGTTCCCGGCGTGAACCGCGCGTCAGGCATTCGGCGTCGGAGCTGACATCCGAGGCAGGCCCCGTCAATCAACGACAACACCGGCGACGCAGGCGGCGGCGCAGGCGAGGGTGAGAGCGGGGGGGGGGTACACGCTGGCAGTGGCGGTGGCGACGGCGGGAGCGGCGGCGTCGGCGGTGGTGGCGGAGGTGGCGGTGGCGGCGGATGCGGCGGAGGCGGCGGTGGCGGCCCAGCTGTCGGCGCCGGAGCCGCCGCCCGGTGCTCCGCCCTAACGGAAGAGCCAGACGACAGGCCGGGCGCCTTGGCGACGATCAACCGGTACGCTGACACTATGTCGGTCGAGCTGGAGGTGGTACTCAGCGGTGGGGAGCGGACAGGGGCCGCCCTATCCCCCATTTTCCGCCTGTCGGCAGGTTGCGGCGGTGCTGCGGTGGTCGTTGGCGAGGGGAAGCGCGCGCTGGTGACATGGCTGACGCGTTCACGCGGCCTCCGCTTCTTCCTGTGCTCATGCGGCGGCCGCAGTGGCGCCGAGTCGCTGGAGATGCGGGAGTGGATGTGCGAGCCAACGAATTGCTTACTCGCCCGTGCTCCTCTTAAGGCCATCGAGTCCCTGGTCCCGAGATTCGTGGAGACGACCCTGGAAGCCCTCCTAGAGAGGTACTCCGTGCTGGACAAATTCTCAACGCCGGGCACGTCTGAGAAGCAGGTCTTCTACGCCACGAAGACGCAGAAGAAGCGGGGCATCTTTGCCGTGTTGTGCGGCGGCTCGTGGAGTGCGGTGTCCGTGCATCCCCACGTCGGCAAGAAGTCGGCCAAAAGGGGGCCGGTCATGCGCGCGGCGTGCACAAGTCTTAGCTGCCACGGCCGTGGGCAGTGAAAGCATGCCAAGGCCGTCAAAGACTCGTGCGAGGAGGCCCGGCTCGCCGCCGAGCTCGCGGGCGGCGCTGGCGCTCCTGCGCTGTTCCACGACGCGGACGTGCTGCTGTCGCAGCCGCTAGGCCGCATGCGGCGGCGGCCATTGGCGCAGGGGGCCCAAGTCGCCGCCCAAGCCGAGGCGGACGCGCGCTTTTCCGATGCGTCCCGCTGGCGGGGGGGGCGCAACATGCTGCCATAACAAGGGGAGATTGACGCGTGTGGGCGGTACGACCGCATCGCCGATCAATCCACTGACGGTAGCATCCGTCTGCTGGATGGCGTCCTGTACGAGGCGACCTGCTTTACGTGCGGGGCGGGATACCAGGCGACGTCCACCAAGTACTCGGGCGGCATCCTCCACACCCTCCGCGGTCGCGTGTCTGTGAGCATGCACCGGTGGGGGTGCGTGTGCAGGACGGTGGTCTTCTTTGACGTCGCGCAGCACTGGCTGTTCGCGTCCACGACGCAGACGGTTTTCACACGCACGCTCGTCGACGTCGTGGCCCAGATGGTGTTTTTCGTTCACAGCTCGCTGTCGTCTGCAGCAAGCGTGCTATGCTTCCTGTCGGAGGTGACCAAGGCGCTGCCGGTCGGGAGGAACAGCCTCTCCCGCCAGACCATCACAGCGGTAATCCACAGCTACTCGCGCACCCTGATCGTGCCAGCCTCCCTGTTCCGCTGCGGGCGGTGCTACTGGTCACCGCTGCGGACGTACAAGTTAGTCATCCAGGACGGGCAGGTCATCTCCGTCATGAAGCACCAGTCCGAGCCATTGATCAAAGTGACCACGGACTTGAGCACCACGAGGATGGACGTCGACATTGACTGCAGCCTGAGCTCTGCGGCCGCACGCTCCGCTGTGCGAACACGCAGCAATGCCGCCGCCTTTGCCTGGCCCCTGCGTCTGACACAGGAGGAGTACAGGGCTCTCTCGTCCTTGAGTACGGCCGGGCTGCTCAACGATGAGGAACAGATCGCCGGCCACGTCACCTCCCACCCGGCCACCGTCCGTTGGGCGTGCGGTGCCCTTTTTTTCTCCTTCTTACAGATTTCCGCGGTGGCGCGTCAGCTGGGCATCCGAGCGGACGGGGGGGGCAGCGACGGTAGCGACGCGGACGTAGACGAGCAGCCCACCGGGGTCAATGGAGCTGCCTCGGTTGAGCAGTTGCAAGCGTCAGTCGCGGCGCGCCGCGGCACAGTCACCTACGCGTTCCGCGCAGTGGACGAGGCTGTAGAGGGCTCGGACGACGCCGCCTCCACGCGGGAGCGGTGGGGCATCGTGCGGAATTTTTTCACATGTTTTTGGAGGAGCCGGTCGTCGGAGCGTTTGCGGGGCTAGACAGGCCCGCCGTCAGGGACTTGGCACAGCAGCTGATCGTTTCATACACCACCAGCGAACGGTTGTCGGCCGCCGGCGCCGTTGAGTCGGTGGCGATCGTGTGGCCATTTTTGCGGCTGGTGGGCAATGCCGATGACGCGGACCCGCTGCTGCTATGCGCCATTGGCGAGCTGCTCCTCTTCACTGACAGCGTCGACACGCTATGGGAGACCACGTTGCGCTCTTTGGCGTCTCCCGTCTCCCTGGCCATTGAGGCGGACTGGAAGGATGCGTCAGTGGAGCAAAGCAGCGCGTGGGCGTCCGTGCAGCCCTCCACCGTGATGCTGTCGCCGCTGCTCAGCGCCAGCCGCTTTTCCGTCAGAAAGGCGGTGGCGCAGGCGCTCGAGACGCGACCCGGCCACGTCTTCCCGGACTTGGACGCCGTGGGGCCGTACATCACCGACGCGAAGACGGGCAAGGTCAACGCGGACCGGGCAGCCAAGGCGGCGGCCGGCCCCAACGCGCTGGAGCGCGAGCTCGACCGCGTGCTGGGGGCCGGAGACTGCCGGGACGGCTACATCACATCGGATGTGTTCACGTTTGGCGTTGAGAACTTCCTTTGCCGATGCGTTCTGCTCGTGGGCTTTGACTTTCTGGTCGAGGCCGAAAGCCCCGCACACGCGCTGGCCACCCTGGTTCAGCGCGTCCCACTTTTTCCCAGCGTCGTCTTGTTTTACACGGCTGTCCAGATAGCCCGTAGCGCGCAGCGCCGGCTCCCATGGCTGCTCAACGCCTCCAGGTGCCACTGCTTTGTGGACCGGCTGCACAACGTCGGCGACAAGCACAAGTGATCGTGAGTCTTCGACGCCAACAAGTACCCGTCGCTAAGTCACAACCACCGCTTGGCTTGCGTCTAGAGCAGGCACTCGCTCAACGAGGCGTTTAAGACGCACCTCACCCATCTGCGACAGGACCACTTTATCGTGCAGATGAGGACCCTCGCGGAGATAATCAACCTGTGGGTCATGGGGCGCGGTGCGCCGGACAGCGAGACCAACCACCGTCCAATGGCCAAGTTCTTCCACTTGTCCGTCGTCAAGCACTTCGAGCGCAAGGCGTGTATCTGTGCTGAATGGCTTTCCCGCGTGGCGGAGGCCCAAGTCGAGATGGGCGACGCGGGTGACGGGGGTGATGACGGCAGCGCTGGTGGAAGCGGGGGTGGTGGTAGTGGTGGAGACGGGGGTGACGCCGTCGTGGTCTGCGACGATGAGCTCCTTGGCATTGTCGGGGAGAACGGGGGGGGGGGGGGGGGGGGGGGGGGGGGGGGGGGATTGTGGGGGGGGTGGGGATCAGGAGGGAGCCACGGGCGTTGTCGATGCCGATAGCGTCGGGCCAGAGGGTGGGCTTGGGGCCGAGGAGGTCCTCAATGGTCCTCAGCTGCCTCCTGGTGCAGACATTGTGAGTGCCGTTGAATTCGAGGCCAGCGAGGCCTCTGACTCACACTCCTCGGCATGGGAGAGTGAGACAGAAAATGGCGCAGAGACAGAAGCAAAGATGTACATTTATTGCTCCACCGGGAAGAGCAGCGCAGAGAAACAGGGGGCAGGCGCCGCCCGCTCGCTGTCTGCTACCGTACTAAATACAAGTCGAAAGAGGGCTCTCCGCTGCATCCACGTCCGGCCGTAGAAGCGTCCGCATGCGCCGCACCGGGGAAGAGGCGGGTGGTGGCAGCGGCCGGAGCGGCCGCAGCTGCCGTTAACGCTGCCGCTGGGGCGGCTGCAACACCGATACCGGGCGGGGCCACCATGGGACCGGCGGTTGCGGCGCGTGCAACTGATGCGGCACGGGTGGCTCGGAAGGTGCCGCGGCGTGGGCGGCGCTGGGTTGGCGGCGGGGGTGGCGGCCTGAGGGGGCGGGG
>ENA-ORXR01001238-ORXR01001238.1-marine-metagenome-genome-assembly--contig:-NODE-1238-length-27800-cov-10.350467_pt1 | contig 27800 bp, 28 predicted proteins | sample MGYA00237866_ERZ511479 | MGnify/ENA metagenome assembly ERZ511479
CCCCGCCCGCTGTCGGCGCGACCGCGTGCGTGCGCGGCACGACGACGCCGATGAATGGGAGGAGGCGGGACAGCTCTGCCCGCCCGCTCGCCTCGTACGTGAGCTCCGCGGTGAGGCCGTGGGCGGTGCGGACGGCCACGATGGGGAGCGGGGCCGTGTCCACACCCACACCCGCATCCGCACCCGCACCCGCACCCGCACCCGCGTAGCGGCGGCTGAGGCGCTCCGCCACCGCCATTTTGGCGGCGGGCGGCAGCAGCGCCGCGACAAACACCACGTCAGCGGCGATGGGGGCGCGCGTCGCCGCCGCCGCCGCCGTGTCGCCCGTGGGCGCTCCGACGGCGTTGATGGCGGCCGCCCCGTCGGCGGCGGCCGTAAAGTCGACGGCGGTCGCGTCGGCGTGGACGACCGACACAATGCCCGGCGCGAGGGCACCCACGTCCACCCACGCGGCGAGGACGCGCTTGGAGGCGGCCACCGCCGCCGCGTCGATATCAATGAGCGTCACCTGCGCCGCACACCCAGCGGCGGCGAGGAGGCACCCGGTCAGCGGCAGCGGGCCGCTGCCACAAAACGCCAGCCGGATTCCCCCACCACCGCCCCCGCCGCCGCCGTCGCCGCGCCCGGCACGCACGACCGCCGATAGTGCGGCGGCTTCCGCCGCCACCAGCCGCACATAGTGGTCGACGTACGGAAACGGGCGCGCGGCGGCCGCGAGGGCGGCCACCGCCACCGGCGCCACGCCGCCTTCCCAGCCGTCGCCCGGCACCTCCCCCGCGTCGACGGCGGCGGCGGGCGGCGGCCCCCCCCGCGCCGCCGCGAGGCGGGCAATGATGGTGCCCGCCGCGTCGCGCTCGAGTTCCCCCTCGGCCCGCTGCGCCACGTTCCGCACCGCCGCCGCGCGGGCGGCGAGCGTGGCGCCACCGTGGCGGCGTGCGAGCGCCGCCGCGGCGGCGGCGAGGACTGGCGGCGGCGCGGACGCGCCTTGCAGCACCGCGACGAGCGCGTGGAGTGCCGCGTCGAGCGGGGGGGACGGCGCCAAGGCCGCCGTCGGCGCGTCGGCGTAGGCGGCGAGCGCCGACCACACCGAGTCGCCGTCGCCGAGGAGGCGGTGGAGGAGCGCAGTGACGGCGTGGGCGGGCACGGGGGGGGGCGCCAGGGTGGGCGGCCCCGCGGGCGCCGCCGCGGGCGCGGCGGGCGACGAGGACAGCATGGTGAGCCGCGTCGGGGGGAGGGGCTCCGTGGGTGCGTGAGTGGGTTGGGCGCTGGTAGCGGTGGAGAGCGTAGGAGGCAAGTGGGTGCCATGACATGATGGCCTGAGCGACGACGGTGCCGTCGACGCCGCCCTTGTACTCGCAGTGACCGCCCAAGCGATCTCCCGCCGCACTGGTAGACAGCCGTGGCGGCGACCACCGCGCCCGCCGAGGGCGGTCACTGTGTGGACTGCAGGCGCCAGGCCACAACTGTTTCGGCGCGGACCACAGCAGACGCCAGCCTGAGGACCGTGACAGCATCCGTGCCGTCCGAGGTGACGACCTTTACTACGGACTGTCCGTCTCCACCTCTGGGCGGCCTCCAGCAGGCTTAAAAATTAGGCGGGTGATCGCTCAGTGGACTCCGCGAGGAAGGCCGGTCGGTTGTCCTGCCCACCAGTCCGACTGACGTCGACGGGCGACCGGCAGAGTGTTGGCGGGCTGGCGTGTGCTACATAGAGCGGACAGTGGGGGACGTTTGGGAGGGGGGGCTGCCGTTTCGTACCATCAGGTCTCGCGCAAAGGGATTCGCCAGTATCAAGGGGAGGCTGGCAGGAGGCCATCATGGCGCCAATGAAACGTGCCAGCGCGTGGTCAGACGATACACCAGCACCTGGTGGTGGACAGCCATGGGCTACCCCCCATCCGTCATAGTCTTTGATACTGCAGACGGTCGGGGGGTCCAGGAGAGGTCACTTTTTCTATGCTGGCCTCTTGCCAAAGGTTGGCGAAAGGCCATCATGGCACCAATGAAAGGAGCCAGAGCGTCGTCAGAACGGAGCCATGCCGCGACCAATGCAGCGTCTCGTGGGCGACAGCCGCGATGGGTGTTCGCGGCTCTCTGGTGCGCCGTGGCTGCCAGAGAAGGGGATTCAGAGACTTGGCCCGCGGCATGCGTCATCGGCCATGATGGCCCTGTCGATCAACGTGTAGGTCGTTCGTGCTGGTGCCTGTCTAGTAGGGCCGGCGGTCAGCCGGCGGCACGACGGCCCCTGTCTTCGTGCGCGCACGAGTTCGACTGACCACAATATATTGCTGTCTTCCCAATTTTGGCCGATGCCATCGATGTCAAGAGGGGTGATCAACTGTGCGAAAATGTTTCTCAGCCATCCATTCCGCCGGATAAAGTCGTTCGACCAATGGGCAGTTGACCGAGACCCTGTCTTGACTTCGACCACATCGGCCAAAATTGGGAAGACAGCGATAAGTCCGAAGCGATCAACGAACAAGAATTATTGTGGCCCCCCGAAGCCATGAACTTGGTGTTCCTTCTCCCTCGATGCAGCACCCTGGATCCCGGCCCTCTCTTCTTCGTCGGCTGGTTCATGCAGCCAGGCTCGCCGACCACGTACCATCGGATGTGGCGGGTACGAGCTGCTGCGAGGCGCCGCCGCCCGGCGGTGGCGGTTTTCGGGCCGCCCCCGGCACCGCGCCGCGGTGCTGGGTGGCTCGCGGCTCACGTTTTCGCTCCGTCGGTTGATCCTGCGCCGCCTCTGGAGCCTGCATGGCTGCGTGTGGCGGGTGCTTTGGCTCGTGCGCGTGTCGCTGCCGGGTCGAGCGCCCGCGTCGGTGTGATGGCGCCGCTGGGCGGCGTGTCCTCTCGCCCTGTGTTTTCTTTTGCGGTTGCCCGTGTGGGTGACGAGTGAGTAGCTGGCTCGATTGACGACAGGCGGCATCAATACGGGCGCTATGACGCGTCGAGTGCTGCCGCGGCGGCATAAACTCGTCACCATGAAGCGCGCGCGGGAGACGGCCCGCGTGACGAGCAGCCACTTCCGCCCGCTGCCCAAGGTCATGGCGCGGGTGCTCCTCGGTGCCTGCTGCTTCCAGTGCATTTTTCGCTGGACGAAGTCTTCCCTGGCTTGCTCGCCAATGCGGGCTGGGTTGCCTACGCGACCGGTGCCTACCTTACCTCTCCGTGGCGGGCGGCGGGGCGAAGCGTCGTACACGCTGACGCGTCGCTGGGTGGCGGCCCGTCGGAGGTGGTGCGGTCGGTCTCGCGCACGAAGTTGCAGCTGTGTCACGGCTGCCTCCGCCGTCGACGTAAGGACAGCGTGTCGGTGCTCGCTAATGGACGCCGCGTCACTCGGACTGAAGCGTACGCCCTGACGACGCAAAGGACCACCCCCCGCGGACAGCGGCGGAGGGTGGGTTTCCCCAGTTCCGTCAACCCTGTCTATGCAGCGTGTGTATCAAGCGGCGGCAGACGGCTCCGTCGTATGGCGTGATCCCCCTCCCCGTCCGGTAGGCGGTGGTGCCCGCCCTGGAGCCGGTGCGGGCGCTGCTACTGGCCTTCTCACAGTGCCGCGAGGTGTTGATGACGTTTCTGGACGGCGAGCGCGCACCGGGCTGGCTGCCTGGCTTTCTGAGTCGCGTGCAGCTGTGGGCGGCACTCGGCAGCTCCGACGCGCGCTCTTTGCACTGCGCCTTTTCGCGCGTACTCACCGGGGGGGGGGGTGCGGCCAGACCAAGCGGTGGCTCGAGCCGACGCCAGGGAGGTGTTAGCGCTGGTGGCTCAGCTTTTTGGTGTCGCACAAGCGGCAGGACAAGGCTTGGCTGCGGCTGGTGCCATCACACCGGTCTCTGGTGTGGCGGCGACGGGCGATGGCGAGCCTGGCCCTGCCGCCCGACTGCCGCTTGAGCTATTTGATGACGCGCAGCTGCTTGCGGATGTTTGCGAGTCGGTCAAGCCCACCTCTGACGTTGCCGTCTTCGTGCCCTTTTTGTTGTTTTGCGCCCGTGAGGCATTCGTGGCGCCCGGCGTGGAGGCACATTTTGTACCTGACGCAGACGCTGCCACGGCTGGCACCATTGCGGCCAGCGCTGATGCTGTGGCGGAGGGCGCCGCGTCGTCCATGTCGGTCGCTGGCGCCGCTGCCGCGGGCGGCGGGTGGCAGGCATCCCTGGCTCGCCTGGTCGGCGTGGCGGCTGCCGCGCGGCGACATGTCGGCAACTGTGGCGCTCAGCACTGTCCGCAGCGATTGCGCCCACTTGAACTTGAGGCTGTGGCGAGCGTTTGCTCGCACGTCCATGGGGTGCTGTCTGAGTGGGACGGCTCCACGCTGTTTCCGACGGGCCAGCTGCTGGCCGACTTCCTCGTTCAAGGGGGCAGTCCTGGTGCAGTGCGCGATCTAGCTGCTGCTCACCAGCTGAGCGGTATCGTCATCCGAAAGCTGCCGGCGGCGGGCGCGGGGGCTGAACCGTGGCGCGACCGGGCGTTCAACCTGTCGGAGGTGATGGTTTTTACTGTTGGGACCGGCTTTGACTTGTGCATCCAAGAGCGCCTGTTCTGGGCGTCAGCGGTGTTGTTGTCCAACATTGCTGCGTTGTGCGCCTTCTTTGTACATCGCAAGTCGTCCACTTTTGTTGCTTGGTCGTGGTTCACCAAGCGCGAGACAGCCTTTGTGGACGCCACGGAGGGTGGATGGGACGCGGCGGAGTCCAGCCGTCGTCGCGGCTGGAAGCCGCCATCGTTGCCGCGGGCCACAGCCCCTCCTGGGTTGCCACCCGGTTTAACGACTCGAAGCTGCTTGCGGCCTACCTGCAACGGACGGGCCGGTCGCTGGTGCTCGACTATGTGGTCGCCGTTATGTTGATGTGCATGTCGCTGATGTCGATCTTCCACATTGCCTACTCGAATTGTAGCGGGCATGGCAAGATGGACATCATGCGGGCCGTTTGCAAGCATCGCGATGAGCCATCCTATTCGTGCTTGAAGGAGTGGGAAGACGAGCGGGGCAGTTTGCGAGTGAGCGCGACGGCGGCGGAGGCGGCAGCGGCATACCATCGGTCGTGCGACTCGGATGCCGAGGATAACGGGTACGGTGGGTATGGCTACGGCTACCGCTACGGTGGGCGGTGGCGTAGGCGGTGGTAGGCCCGGCGTCAGTGACTGTGGCCATCTATGGGGGTGGTGGTATGTAGTGCGCCAGCCCCTGCATTGTTCCAGCAGGTGGGTTGGTCTTTTTCGAGGGCCACGGCGACCGAGTCAACGCTCGATTGTCGTCTGGTGGCTGAATTCTAGTGCTCTCGTCCGCTTTTCCCATCTACTCTTTGCATAGCGGCAGTTGCATCTTTTGGTTGTACCATTTTCCTGCTTACCTACCCTCAAACCGCAACTGCTGACGCGCTTTCCCCTTGGGAAGGACTACCAAAAACACTGCGTACGCTGCCGCCGCTATGGTCCAGCCCACGCACACTCCCCAGGGGATGCCGACGGCGTCCCCTCCCCTCCCCAACCTTCCTTCGAGGCGGCCGCTCCAAAAGCGGGTCACCACTCCCACCTCAGCTGCCAGAACTGACATGAACGTCAGCGCAGCGGTGCGGTCCACCTCCACCCCTGGCCTACTTCTGCTCTCCGTCTCCCGCGTCGAGTTAGTCAGAGGACCGCGTTCCTGTCTCTGCGCGCCATGCATCACCCACTCGTGGTATTGGGCGGCGGCGGGTACACCGAGGGCCGCAAGAAGGACAAGCCGCACCACATTGAGCGGCGACGCCACAGGCACGTCAAGCGCGGCTTTGAGAGTGAAGGCATTGAGGTCAGCGAGCGTTAGCAGCGCCAGCGCGCCGCCAACACCAAGGAAGCGGCGGCGACTGACGTGGAAGAGAGGGGAGCGGCCAAGAACGCGGCCAGACCACGCCCAAACTCCAACCTGCGTTCTCGGCGTGACAACCCTATCGGCAGCAGGCAGGTGAAAGGGAGATACAGGAGAAGGTCGGTGTCGGCTGGCTGGACGGCATCGGCGGCGCCGTCGCCGCTGCCGAGACACCAAACCGTGCCTGTCGACGTGTCCAACACCCTCGCCGCCAAACGTCCCTCCTTTCCTGTCTGGCACGCACATCCAGCGCAGCGGCCGCACACCTGCCCCCAATATCACCGCTAATCCAACCTCCACCCCCACCGCGTTGGCGAGCCCGATGTCGAGGCCAAGTGCGTCCCACCAGCACTCCCGAAATGATGGCAGCACCCCGACCAGCAAGGCTTCGGTCACCTCCCAGACCACTGACCCCGCCCACAGCAGCCGTCGCTCGCGAAGGGCGATAGCTTTGGCCGCCCAGCCCAAGGTGTGGCCGACGACAAACCGGTCGAGGGCGTCACGGACGGCGGCCGGAGTGAGCGCGCACGTCACGGGCGGGGGGCGGTTCCCAAGTGCGGCGGCGGCCGCCGCGGCGTCGGCTGCAGCCGAGGACTCGGCAGCAGATGCAGCAGCGGTGGCAGCGGCAGCCGCAATGGTGGGCAAACCAGCGGCGGTGGCGGCAGCGGCGGCAGCGGCGTCAGCCGACGCCGCAGCCATCGCCGACGCCGATGCGGCCACCCCCGTGTGCGCCAGGTCCGCCCACCGCAACACATTCAGCACGACCACCTTTGGTGCGACAAGCGCTGCGACAACAATAGCGAGGTAGAGGAGCCCCGCCCCTTGTACCACCACCGCCGCTGGGGTGGACCAGCGGGTGGCGGCGCTGGCAACGCGGACCGGGCCAACGGGGCTCATCGGGGGGGACATTCTGATCGTGTACCGAGATGAGTGGGGGCAGGGGGTTCAACAGGCGACGATGAAGGTGATCATGATGGAGAGCAGGGAGCAGCAGACGCAGAGTGGGGAACTACAGGAGCGGCGCCACGGGGAACTGAAGATGGAGGCGTTGCCGACCTCCGCGCTGACCGAAAGTGACAAAAATGGTACAAGGGCTCAACAAAAGGGGGGTCACCTTGCTTTTTGTAGTGCGGACACAATCTGAGCACCATTTCTGCCGTTGGTGTGTCAGATGGAAAACAAGGGCGACTTGGCAACGAAGCAGTACGCACGCGTTTCTCTCCCCCCTGGTACAGTTTGGGAAGGACAGGCTGACGTAGACCTTAATGATGGTCTCTTCGCATCATGGAGACATCACTTGGCAGGTCCCAGTCCCCTGAAACTGACGCAGGACAATTTCAATTTGTAACATATTGCGCCTGACCTGTGTCAAGGTGTGAACAAGAAGTATGGCCTGGTAGAACACACGCCGCAGGGTGCTGCTCCTAAACACCAACCACGTGGAAGTCAAGGATGCACGACCCTGATCTCGCTCCTGCTCCAGCCACAGCTGGGACGACCAGGAGCGTGTCGCACCTGAGGCATGCAGTTGCTGAAGCGAGCAGTTCGCATGTGTTCAAGCCATCGTGCCGTGAAGGGCGGATCGAACCCTCGAGCACTGCCAGCAGAGAACAAGATACAGTCAAAGAACAGCGAATGTCCATGACATGCAAAATCGACGCGTCCACCCGCATGGAGGACAACAAAGGCCGACGACGGGACCAAAAGACATAGGAAACGAGCGAAGAAAAAATTGAAAGAACGTTCCCCACACAGAAGACCTCTCCGGGCTCCGAGTTCAATGCGAGCAGACCGACACCCTCGCTAGCCCACGACCAGCAGCTGGTTGCGCACCCACAGCCATTGTGTACAAAAGAGAAGCAAACCGGGGGTACCGCACAGGGGATGAGAGGCAAGCGAAGCGCGTGCCGCTTACTTGTTGTTCTGCTTCTGGATCCAGCTGGCGACGTGGAGGCCCCACGAGATGGGCGCGAGCAGCGACGCCAGGATGTACTGCGCCTCCACCGTCGAGGGCGTGAGAGGCGACACCAGGTTGCTCTTGTACACGCCGTACGAGCCAAGGGCGAGCGACAGCACGGAAGCGAGCAGGTAGAGGCCCGACGGGACGTTCTTGCCAAGGCCCAGAACCGTGCTCGGGGGCGCCTTGCCCTCCCAATAGGTGTCCATGCGCAGCGAGCGGGCACCGGCGGGCGTCACGGTCGCGCGCGACGGCCGGATGGCGGCCACAATGGGCGCGCCGGCGACAGCGCAGGTCTTGCTCAGGCGGCCAGCGCGGACAACGGACGGCCGCACGGCAATGCCGCTGACAAAGGCCATGATGATCGTGGAGGGTGGGGGTGAGCAGGTGAGAGAGAGATACGGATAGAGGTGTGGGGGAGGAGGATAGAAAGGATGCGAGCCAACGACGGGGGACAGTGACGGATCGGGGTGACCGGGAGCTGCAAGCAGAAGATGAGGAAGGGCCTTCGGCGGGGGGGAGATGAAGGTCGAGGGCGGCGTGTGCTCAACAGAGGGGCAGCGGGTGGCCTCGCAAGCGCGAGACCTCGCTGGCAATTGCACCAGACACGCATGCAATCCATAAGGGCAGCCAATGAAGGTGCTGAGATCGGTGCCTGGGGGGGCTGTGGGGGGATACTGTACGGAGGCGGTTCTTGGCCCAGCCGGCGCAGTGAGGTGCCCGCCGAGACCGAGATCACCGAGGTGAACAAGAACAACTTGACAGAAATTGAAAGAAGCCAGTGCATTTGACAGGTTTCTCAAGCTCAAACCTGTTTAGTTTCAACAACTTTGTTCTTCTTGTTAGCGATAACTACATTTTCTTACTTCCCCATCCAATTCTGTCTGGAAGCAGCCCAAGCGGGTTGTGATTGGATACCAACTCGTACGAATGCCTCGTGAGGTGCTTGGGCACAGCGCATTCGTTTTGGGCCCAGTCATCCACTGTACTGGTTGACGAAGAACTGGCTCTCACAACCCCCCCCACGCCCCATCATTGATTGCATCCAACGTCTACCTTGCACGCGCCCGTCTGGGACCCCGTTTATTCGCAAGCACCACCGCGGGGCGGTTGTGTAAAGCGGTCAACACGTCTGGTGTCGCCGCAGCCGGCTGCCAGTTGCTTAGACGGGATGCAACTCTGTCAAGAGCTCCCGCCACCCCAGGCGACCAGCCACCATCCCCACCCACCCCACGGCCGCCGCGCTGGCCAGTTGCGTCGGCCGCGGAGCTGCGGCCCGCTCAGGGGACACACGCGAGCGCCCGCTGTCAGATGGTACCAGGGGCGTGTCGGCAGGTAACTCGGGACTCGATGTGGCTGTGGCTTGACCAATCATCGTCTCACATCAGGTGCCCTCGAACGAACGCAGTTTTTCGTCCTGTTCTCGTCGGGCACACATCAGCCGGACAAATCCAATTTCGTCAGGCCCAGCGATCGGCAATCGTGCTGCACGACGAATAGCGGACGAAGGCGGGTGTCGTCCGGGGAAATGTTCTGCCTGCATTGGCATCAGGAGAGGGGTGGTGGCAGCGATGAATATATGTATGGGAACTGTGTATTGAGACTTGACAGTGGTGCTGACAGTTGTCGCCTCTCGTCTGACAGCGCCATGCGTAGTTCATTGTAGTCACGATCGGTTCGCTTTGAGTTCGTACCACTCGCTTAAGCAGGTCGCTGTCGAAGCGGCAGGTGTCAGCAGGCGTCGATGGAGCAGGTTACCTACCTGACCTCGACGATACTGGCGTTGGTCGTTGCCACCTGGGGTGCGGCGACGACGCCGATCATGTGGAGTGCCTCGCTGGTACTAGCATCGATGCTAATCACCCCTCCACGACGAGGACGATTGCGGGGCCCGTCGTGGTGTGTCGACACTTGCTCGAGTAGAAGTAGCGAGCTCTGCACACAAGCGAACAAAAACAAAGCGAGGGTGCACTACATCCCCCGCGCTACATAACTTGGTCCGGCAGTCACTCAAGCAAGCCGACGTCACACACTCGCAGCCCGCCCAACACATTACACGCGCCTCCGTTAAAACACACACAAGTGGGGGACCAGAATGACAAAAGTACGGAGCTCCTGTCACGCTTCCTCCTCGTAGTCATCGTCTTCGATCTCTGAATCGTCCTCCACCTCGTCGAGGAACTCATCACGATCGCTGAAAGTATCGTCGTTCTTGGCGGCGGCTACGTCGGCGGCTGCAGCAGCTGCCGCGGCAGCATTGACAGCCATAATGGCCGAGGTGACGTCGGATGCACCCGCGTCCGCGGCAGCAATGGCCGACGCAGCACGCGTAGCGTCAGGCGTCTCAACAGTGGCAGCAGTGGCTGGCGCTGGACCTTGTGACACTGCGGGCAGGGAAGCTGGCACGGAGGCAGGCGGGGAAGGTGGAGGAGCAAAAGGTGGTGCAGGAAGCGATGCAATAGGCAGGGCAGCCAGGGGGGATGCAGGCGGCACAGCACGCACGACGACAAGCGGGGCAGCAGGAGAAGCAGGAGGCAGAGAAGCACGGGCAACAGCGAGAACGCCGCCGGCGTGGGCACCAGCAGACGGGGGAGCAAGCTGGGAGAGGTGTCGCTGAGCGGTAGGCGCACGGGCAGTAGCCAGAATGCGCTGTCGGGTGCCAAGCAGGCGAGCGGCAGTGAAACCGGCAGCGACCGTCCTCTGCGCGTCATCTCCATCCAAAAGTTGAAGACCTTGGTGCTCCGCCGTGGTTGTCGGAAGGTGCTCGTGGACGAGGTCCAATAGAACTGCCCAAACCTTGAGGTAGCACTCGTCCACGTTGGCAGCGCCGGTCGTGAACCGCGCGTGGCCGGCCATCTCGCACAGCGTCACAAACACCTGCGCGTACACAATGACAAAAATTCGGTCAGTCCCAGGTTCGTTGGAAACAGCAGCAGTTCAACGAAAAGCATCACTCACGCGGAGTAAAGAGACGAGTAGTCAGGGTAAGCCAGTCGTAACACCATACCTTCGTAACGATCGATACGTACAGGCCGTACCGCACTTGGTACACCTTGCGCTTGGTCTCCCCGACCTCAATCATGGTGCCACGCAGGCTCTTGATGCGGGCCAGCGCCCTGTGAAGGCCCCACAGCATGGCCTCGCGCCCAAACTGGTCGGCAAACAACCAGTGCCCGTCCAGGCACCGTTGCGCGTTGGCGGCAGACATGCGTCGATTACGCTTGGGTCCGACGAGAGGCACGTCGAGCAAGACAGCCGCACGCTCCAAGAACCCCGCCGTCGCCGCCTCGAGAACCGCTCTGTGGAAGCGGGGGATGCCGCGGCGCAGCACCGTGAGCAAGGTCTCCTCCTTGAAGTTCTTGCCCTGGTTGTGCTTTGGCACACATGGCGCCAACACTGTCTTCGACAGAGCAAGCCGCGCCTCCGGCATACCTCCCGAGAACTGGAACTTGGTGTGCAAGTGCCTGGCCGCCATCTCCCGGTTGACCTGAGTTGACGGCCAGGGAACTGCAGCAGCTGTATTGTCCTTGTACGCCTTAGTCGTTTCCAGGCGGATGTCCCTCTGCACGTCCGTGGCACGAAAAGAAAAAACGAGAAACATGCACGTTCCGAAGAGGATCGAGTGGGCACATTAGTACAAACCCCGCACGTGCTGCCAAGCTCTCATGCCCCTGGTACATGCCTCTCGACGGGGCAGTGAGACACGCAAAGAGGATCCAGCAGCCAACCACTGGGTATCACGCGAAAACGGCTCTCCAGGCGATAAAAAACGCCGGCATGGCTTCAATTACCACCAAGTCCTTGGTCCAAGGCGCCTTCCTAGGCACGTCCAACAACGCCGGGGAGAAGGTCGCGGCAGTGGTCACATCGCCTGAGATGGCGGCGCCCGCGGAAGCCGCAACAGCAGGGCCGCGCTGGTCAACAGTACGACAAAGCTCCCGAGTGACCGCGGTACCGTGTCCGATAGCAGTACCGACACTGTTGACCGCCTTCAGCAAATGGCTCAGCACACGCTTGGCGTCGCTCAGCTCAGCAGACGTCGCTGTCTGCTGTTTTTTCAGCTGCTTCACCTGAAGGTTGGTGGCGGCGCGGCGCTTCTTGTTGGCCACCTCCATCTCATCAAACCTGTTTAGCAGGCGCTTGACGCCTTGCGCAACCGAACAGCCGCACGCGCCTTCGATGGCGTCGCCAGCCCCATAATGTGCATCCGCAAGCACCGCAGCCGCAGCAGAACGCGCAGCAGCCACAGCTGTCCTTGAAGTGGTATCCGGCGTAGTTGATGCGGCCGCGGGAGGCCGCGCCCTCGTACCTCGCGCCCGAGGCACGCCCGCTGAAGTGGCCGGCGCCGCGGTCACCAGGGTGGGCGGCGCCGTGGCCGTCAGGCCTCTCACAGTCGTCAAGACCGGCGCGAGCGTTGGCACCGGCGTCAGAGTGTGCGCCGCGCCGCCTGTCGGCGTGGTAGTCAGGCCGGGCGCCGCCATGCCCGTCGGGCCTAGGGCAGGCGCCACAACAGGTGCGAGTGTCGATGCAGGCGTGGGCGGGCGCGCTACGACGCCTAGTGGGGCGGGCGTCAAGCAGTGTACCGCGATGGCCGTCGCGCCTGGCACGGGTGCCAACACAGGCGCTACCATCGGTGCCAGCGTTGCAGAGCACGCCGCCACGCCCATCGGGGCGGTCGTTTGGCTGGGCGTCTCCCTAGCTCTCGCGCCTCGCGCGGGAGCCACGACAGGCGCGAGATTCGCTGCCGGTGCCAGTGTGCACGCCACCATGCCCATTGGTGCGGTCGCCACGCCGGTCGGCCCGGTGGCCGTCGTGCCAGCAAAGGGCACCTCACTTGATACGTGCGTTGGTAGCCGCGTCGGCGTACGCGCCACCTCGCCCATCGGCGTGGTAGAATGGCCAAGCGTCGACGACGCCGTCTCGCCTTGTACGTGCGCCACTACAGACGCGAGCGTCGGTGCTGGCGGCGCCGTGCGCGGCGCCACGCCCATAAGCGCGGTCGCGGGGCCGACCGTTGCGACGGCCGTCGCGCCTCCCAAGGGCGCCACGACAGGCGCGAGCATTGGTGCTGGCGTCGGTGTGTGCGACGCCACGCCCATCGGAGCAGTCGCCAGGCCAGGAGGCGCCGTGGCCGTCGGCCCAGCCAATGGTACCGCACTAGGCGTAAGCTCAGACGACGGGGTCCGCTGGCCCGCCATGGTTGCCAGCGCCGCGGCCGTCATGTCGAGTGGCGAGGAGGGCGTCCTGTCTGCCACGGGCGCCACAGCGGGTGCGCCACCACTGGACGAGGGCTTCTTGCGAGATGGCCGGCGAAGAGTCGGGGGCAGCCCAGCCGCCGCTCTGTCCCGAGCAGTCCTCTCCGCCTTCTTGGCACGCGCGGCCGCCGCCCCTTGTTTCCTGGCGAGTGCAGACGCGGCGGCCGCCTTCTTCTTTAAACCTTGTCTGGTTGCAGCCGCGTGGGCGTGAAAGGGGTTGTTCTCATCGGGCAAGAGGTCGCCTCGAGGCGGGAGAGAAGTTGGCGAGGGCCCATCTGCCGCGCCAGGCGGCGACCTGGCCGGCTCACCACCCGACATGTCGGCAGGGGATGCACCAAAGCAGGCGCAACCGCCGCACGGCTCGAAAAACACACAGCTACGACCGATGACCGCAGCTCAAGGGTACCCACAGAGCCCCACGACAGAACAAGCACCCGTGCGAAAGCGACGCTAGGACGGCCAACGCAGCCAGGTAGACCAACCGTCGTTCTAGCAGCCCCTCCAGCTCACCACCTACGCGTGTCATTTCTGACTGCGCGGTGTGAAAACAGCACCAGCGGGAAGAGGCGCCAGGCTGGCAGTGCTCGCGGTGCGTACACAGTGCCACGGCCGTTGCGAACAGGGGTCAAAAAAGAGCCCCAGAGAACGTCTGCCTTTGTCAGCCAGGCAGCGGGAGAGCACTCCTCACGCTTGACGGGGCGCGGGCGCACGGGTCGGCACTCACCTGGTCGTGCGGCACTGCGTCGAAGTCAGCGCAGTCGGATTTTTGGCAGGATCCGGCAAGCGAAGCACGCAGTGCTGCAAAGGTGTGTCTGAGTGGTCCGTTTCAGGGTCTGACAGCTACGCTACACAAATACACAGGAACAACAGCCGCGGACAGTAGGAGTTACCAGCGGATCCGATGAATTCATCGGCCGCAGCACACCATGTCAAGCGACACTGGATAGGGGAGGGGGTCAGCTAGTGAGCTAACAAACCGCAATAGAACCATTTAAGTTCGATCGTAGGCGGAAACAAGAGCAAGAGGCGATCCCAGCCAGTCCCGCAGCAGTCCTGCATCAGTGCATGAGCCACTCATGCAGGGAAAGGCCGCATCAAAGATGGCCAAGTGCTCCCCGCCGTCGTGCATCCCCACTGTATGGTGTTCTCGTAGAGCGGACCCTTGTGACTTGTGGCGCCTTCTCTTGGGAACGAGAGCAGTATATCAACTGGCCCTCACTGCTACAGATCGATATTAATGCGGCAGAGAGCTCAGGTTTGCACCTGGTCTTGCGAATGTACCGCTACCTTTTACTTCACGAGATAGCGCCACCTGGAAGGTCATGTGTACCATCCCCCAAAAGACACATTCACGCAAAGTGATAATCAACGGTCCGCACCTTGACCGCCACGCTCTTGCTGAGGAGCAGACTCACACATATGATGCAGCACGACAGACACGCCGCCCCACGACACCACGGTATGGAAGAACACTTAGCGCCGCGACCGGGGCGGCAGGCACCGCCGCTTGCAAGGGGGCGCACCGCGTTCGACGTCGATAACGTCGGTGTTGCCCTCACCGTCAGGTCCGTCGGTGCCGTCACTACCAACATCACGCAGAGCGACAAAAACAGGCGCTTGAGCAGCAACTGCCTCTCCCTCTTCCGACGATGCCGAGGGTGTTGGCGGTGCTCGGAGAAGTGGGCCCCTTCGACGTCCACGGCGACGGTTGCTGGCCAGAATGGCGTCGCAGTCTGACGAGGTCGACTGGTCGGCAATCACGGGGGCCAGTTGGTCGGCCCGCGGAGGAGACCGGAAGCGCATCAGTCCGCCAGGAACCAGAGGAGCAGGGTCATCGGAATCCTGGTCGCTGCTGGGTCCGCCACCAAGGCTCACCCACGACAGTGCCCGCATGGCGGACATCTCCATGGCAGGCGGTGGAGACGCACGACCCGCATCGGCCTCGCCGGCCGCACCAGACTGCTTCACCACCAAGCGGTTTAGGGTCGTCTCCATCTCTTTGGAGATAGGTCGGGACGACCCCGCAGGGGTGCGGCGGCCATGCACCATCGCGGGCCGACAAACGTGGGATAGACGAGGTGGGAGGCCCGGAAAGATCACGCCCAGGGTGCGGGAGCACGTCGCCAGCACGTCCACAGCAGCAAGCAACGCACGCTCGACGCCCGTGACGGATTGATGGAAAACGGTGGGGAAGGTGTACATACGCACTGAGCTGCCGTTGCTCCGCCACGACTGGTTGGTGCGCAAGCGCCCGTCCTCACGCCTTGCCTCAGAGGCCAACTGCTCCGCACACCTGAGGTCACAGACACTCAGCCTCTCGCTCACAACCCGCCCGCGCTGCCGAGCGGCGACGCGACCCTCTTGCAATTGACCCCCTCCAGAAGCTCACGTGACCGCTGCCCAGAGCATCCATGTTCTCCTGCAAATTAACACCTGGGGAGAGCGGCCGCTTGCCAAGTGGCCCGCGCATGGCACCACCAGGGAGCAGATGGAGCAGTCAGACGACGGGTTCTCACTGACAGAGAGCGGGACGGCGCTTGGACGTGGCAACCAAGGAGGACTGGCTGCTCAAAACGCACGGTCACCAGATGGTGTGTCCCTTGCAGCGGCCGCCGGCGAGGCCGGTACCGCTCTGCCAAAACGCACGGTCACCGGGTCGTTCTTCGCCTGCAGCGGCGGCGCGCAGACGCAGCTGGGGACGTCGATACCGCTGGGACGTCGCCGTATGATACCGCTCTAGCAGGATCAACCGAGTTCGACGCGAGAGGGAGGGGTGGCACTCCAAGCACGGACGTCCCCGGCACGAGCCGTTGAGTTCCAGACCCTTGGAATTTGGTCGGGCCAGGGCAGTTCCAATTGGAGTTAGAACACAAATCCGCCATCGACAGCAAGTGGCGGAGCAGGAGCGGGCCACGGCGTGTCCCACAGCCAGGTGCTGCTTCCAATGGTATTGGAGTTGGTAAATGAGTCCTCGGCGAGACTCGAATGTGGGAGCACCGCGCGCCTCGCTGACCTGTGTCTAAGGGAAGCTGGTGTGCCGCGGTCAGCTTCACTTCGCGCACCGTGACGGCGGCGGCTACTCGGTGACACGGCCGAGACAACGCGCCGTGTGGCTCTGACGTGCGGCTCGGCAGTCGGCTGACGCACGAGGATCTGCCAGATGTGGCCAGACCGCCCTATTGCTTCAGGAGCGGACGACTCGGCGGTGAGATTCGAGCGACCAGCTTTGGCCGTGCCTGTGTTGGGGCTACCAACAATGGCTTTCGGGCAGCCCCTGTGCTGAGGTGACGCGTCCCCCTTCTCCACCCTTACTCGGCGATGGCACCCACTCCCCTCCTCGTGTGGCAACTGAGTGTCGATCCACGACCTAGGCCCCACGAGGTCTGATTTCAGGGGCTGGGCTGTGGCGACCGTCCCGGAGCTTCGACTGCCTTAGATAGAGCGTGGTGTTGGGACCAGATGGCTCCCCGCTTTCCGCCCCACGTCTGCTGCTTCACCTGTCGCTCGCTGCTGGGCTGAGTCGACTGTCTCTGCGTCCCCGACTGCACCCTCGCATGCCCCCCTGCTGAACTTGTTGGACGTCGTACGCACTCTCCTCGCTCTGCGTGTTTGCGAGCCCAGCTGCGGCGCCCAACAGATGGACTTTGAGAACGGGCGGGCCTCGAGGGTGGATGATGCCATGCGGGCATGCCTGCCTGCGTCTGAGCTCCGAAAGCTCATGGCGACCGGCCTTGGGGAGGCCATGGAGCTGATGATGGACGCATCTGGTGAGTCGGCCGACGCGTGCACCCTGCTGGTTGCGTTCACCCCGGGGAACACCAACACCTTCTCGCTCTACCACGCTCGGCTGTGGCACGACTTTGTCGCCATTCGCGTGCTGCAGCGTTTCCACGTACTCGCATCCCCCCCCCCGGTGTTCCGCAATTGGCTGGACCTAGGGGCCGAGTCGGGCGCCCGGCGGCGGCAGGTGCTGATGTCCCTCATCATGCGGGACAACAAGAAGGGTATGGCCAACGGCGTTGTGGTGCTCTACAAGAAAATGCTGTACAACGTGTGCAACAAGGGGCTTCCAGGTGTTAGCACGAGCATGATGCAGCCCAATGGTCCTGCGCCGGAGGCGGCCAACGCCCAAGGCAAGCCGTACTATTTGTTTCGCCGCACGCACATGGTTTCGTCCGACGGTTTGCCGTACGATGGGCTCCCCAAGCGCCGCGTGCAGACTTGTGAGATGCTCTGCCTGTTTGTCATGGCTCGTGCGCTGCTGGATGCTTTCACCAACACGTGGCGCCACCCATGGGGAGTGCACGTGCTGGTGGCGTTTGCGGACGCACTGCGTACCATGGTTGTGGACGAGTCGTTCGACTGGAACGCCCGCTTGTCGGCTGCCGACCCTCCAGACCCTGGTGCATGGCACCTTTTTCTTCCCACTCGTCGTCAGCGGGCCGCTTGCGACATTGAGGTGCAGACCATGAGTGAGGTGGACTTGCAGCAGTGGGACGACATGTAGATGTGTCGTGGGCGTCTCGTTTGTAGTTTTTTCTGTTCCGACACCTGTGATCTTCGTTGGCGCTTCACGCATTGTCGCTCCCCTCCTAGAAAGCGCAGCAGTGCCACCATCTGCTCTACTTGCATGCCACAGCAATACAACAAATCAGGGCACGGGGAGGCGCTTTTGTGGGGGCTGCGCCGGGAATCACCCCCATTGTTCCGCCAGCCACACTGCCTCCCTCTTCGGCGTTTCCGCCGACGCTGCATAGCCGCATCGGAGCGCCAACACGCTCACTGGCGGAAAAAACCAGGATGGCATGCATTTGTCAGCTTCGTCCCGCGCTGGGCAGACTGGCGTGGTGCCGTGGCTATGCGCCACTCGGTTGGGTCCTGCGCCAATGTGCAGAGTGACCATTTGGAGCTGGCCGTCGAGCCTGCTACCGCGAGCAACACACTCAGCTCCACATGTAGTACGACAATGAGCTCCGTGGTCAGCGGCTTTGGAGTTTGGTCGTAGAAGGCATGTAGGCGCCTTTCGAGAGAATCGTTAGCTCTCCCGTAGGACTACATTAGTGCCTTCCTAACGTTTCTGCTCAACAACTCGTGAGGCAGTTGTTTTGCAAGAAATACCCAAATGCTGTCTTGCGGACTGTAAGCCACGTTGCTGATATCTGAATATCTCTCTTTCGGGCCCGATCCGAAAGGACTCGTGCAGCGACTGTCTCGTCCGGAGCGGTCCGCCACCGTCCCGCTGTGTGTGCCGCTGTTCGTGCAGGAGCAGGAAGCTGACACGACGTCCACGGTGGCAACGACGGTTGCTCTCGCAGCCCGCGCCGAGTCCGAAGCGGGCGGTGTCTGCCGTCGCCACCGCCTCCGGCACGAGAAGACGAGCAACGCGCTTCTGAGCACGACGGAGAATTTAACGGCGCTGGCTGCGACGGCGCGACGACTACTGTGCAGCGAGCCCACGGTTAGCTGCTTCTGCGGCTGCCGCCGCCGCGACTTTAAGCGCGCGTGCTACGTGTCCCCAACGCCGCTGCTGCTAGCGGCGTTGGCGGTGGCGGCAAGGCACTCCTACGTGCGTGGGATGCCGACGTGGCCGTCGAGCTGCCGGCGGAATCGTGCTGGTAGAGCCATACGTGGTGCAAGGGGCAGCGGCGGCGGCAGCAGCGGCGGCGGCGGCGGCGGCGGCGGCGGCGGCGGCGGTGGCGGCGGCGGCGGAGAAGGCGCTAGTGGCCGCCGCGTCTGCACGACTTGAGACCAGGGCGGGCGGCGTCTGCTGGCGTCACCCAAGCCGCCTTGAGAGGATTTCCCTGCTTCTGCATGTCGTGGAGCGACGGGACGCGGTGGTGGCAGCGGCCGTCGCCGTAGCCCCTGGTGCAAAAGCGCTCCGTTGTCCGTGGTGTGGCTGCTGGCCATGGACCTTCCTGTGGACAACGACGGTGACAATCAGTGCCCTCACTGCAGTCGTACGTTTGTCCTGCATGGCAACCTAAGGCAGCACTTGTTGGGCAACCATTTGGAGGAGATGGACGGTGGCACCAGTGCAACCGGCGCGCAGCTGACGCCCCTACCAGTCGCGCATCATCCATCTCGCGGAACGCATGGCACGCCGGCAAGCGCATTGAGGTCTGCCCTGCCAAACCGTCATATGGACAGGCAAAACGCTGACGGCGGGTCGTCACATCCGTCCCAGACATCGGCTGAGCCTACTTTGGGCACGACTGCAGAAAAGGTGCGCGCCTACTACACATCGTTTGGCGACATGGGGCGCACGCGGCCACTCGTCTCATCGACGTCAGTCCGGCCCTCTAACTTCGATACTGACGAGCTGAAGCAGATGCGGCTTTTTGCCTTGTCCGCTGGCGGCAAAGGCTTGTCGCAGAAGGCGCGAGCGGAGTTCTACAACTCCGCTGTCAACGCCGAGCGGGCAGCGTTGCGCTCACAACGCGGCGCGGAAGCGGAGGCGTTTGGCAAGATCTTGCAGCAGCTTGGGTGCGAAGATGGCGTCCCCTCGGTCGGCAACGCACCTCGTCGTGAGAAGGACCAAGCTGTGCAGCAATCGTCGTCCCGGGCCACTCCCGTGCCGGGTGTAGAGCTGCCCGCTTCTGGCCATGAAAGTGGATCAACGCCGTCAACGTCATCACCCAGCAAGCAGAAGACGACGCGGCACGCGGGCATGTCGACAGGGGCTCATCCGTCGCGCAGCGCCAGGAAAATCAGTCTCCGCACTCGCATCAAAGAGGCCGTGTTGACTGCGCAAGCCGAGCTGGAGGCCATGGCAGGACCGCTTGAGACGGCGTTTCCCACGGAGGCGGCCTTTCTCAACTCCCTTAACGGCGAGACCGCACGCTGTTCGTCCGAGAAAGCGTGGAGAATGACCGATATTGTCGATGGTGACGACATATACACTATCTACAGCCGGGACGTCATGCGTGTGGCGCTCAACGCGTTTATGCGCTCGGCGAAGCGATGCATGCGTGGCCGCCGTCATCTCGCTGCCGACGGGTCGATCCGCCGCACTGGGTCCCTTGACAGTGACCTCTACCTTCGGGAGCAGGCCGACGTCGACAAGATCCACGGTGGTAGGTTTCACAATGGCAAACCGCTCAAGGTGTTCACGATGGCGACGCAGTTCTTCTCTGATGCAACCCTCGTGTCCAAGAACGGTGGTACGTCGGTTGAACCTTGCTCCGAAGTGTTTCCTGTTCTTGAGTGTCTCGGGTGGGTGGACGTGGCACGAGGCAACTGGTTACGCTGACTAGTAACCGTTCTTATCTGACTTGTTCCTCTGTCCATCTCTGTTCATGCTCTTCTTTTTCGTGTTGGCTTTTAGCTCACTATGTGTACCCGATCCGGGTGCGGTTCCCCAACATCTTGACCGGCAAGGTCGATTGGATTGTTGTAGGCTTTATCCCCATTGTGAAGGCCAAGAACGACAGCGATTCTGAGAAGGAGCGCGTGCGGATGGTGAAGGACGAGGTGCTCCAGCGTTGCCTGGCCGTCCTGTTGGACGACTTCATAACTGCGAGCGAAAAGGGAGTACTGTGGGATCTTCCAGGCGAAGGACCTGTGTGGGTGGTCCCCCGCGTGGTCCTGTACGCCGCTGACCAGCCCGAGGAGCGACACCTTCTTGGCCTCAAGCTCAGTGGCTGCAAGTTTCAGTGCAGTCATTGCATGCTCGACAAGACCCAGTCGGGATGTCCGAACCGTGACCCTCCTAGACGCGAGGTACTCGAAAACGTGGAGGCGCAGATTCTCGCTGCCAAGCTCTTCAAGTGCGGCAGTGGCGCCGCCGCCGTCGAGCAGCTGTCGGCGACAACCTCCATTGTTCCTATTGTGCCACTCTTGGCCGCCGTGCACGGGCTCGGAACTGGCTCCTTGGCGCTCTATGACATCTTCGGATTCGACCTTCTTCACGTACGCACTTGCCTGATGGTCTCGTTGCCCTTTCTACGAGGTATCTCGTTTTTGTCGGCCTGCCTCCTGCATGTCACTGCAGCCCTTGAGTTGGCTGACCTCTGACGCTTGTGTGCTTGCGTTTTTCTGACTGCTTCCTGTGCCTATGCGTTGCTGCCGTGTCACAGGTAATGAAGGTTGGCATCGTTCGAGTGCTGGCACTGAAAATTCCAGCGCTGTTGCAGGTCCTGTGCCGGGGAGGCCTGTCCCGGTTTGGCCTTTGGCGGAAGGCGGTTGTAGCAATGTCCGAACGTGCTCGACATGTTGGGCGTCTTCCCGATGCTTCAACGACGGCACCCGGGTAAGTTTCTTGAATCCTGTGCTGTGCTGTTTGCGGTGGTTGCCTGGCACACACTGCAGACCCTTCCGGCATGTACGAGATGTGGCTCTGTGCTTGAAGCAGCTCCCCTGCGACAGCGACGAACCTCTTTTGGAAGGCACATGGATGCAATACACATGCTCTCTGTACCTTGAGATGCTGACGGCTGCCAACTTTCTGTTTTGTTGTTGTCTTGCTGCTGGTGGGCTTCGCTCGTCCTCAGCTACCTGGTCACCAAGGGCGTTAAGCAAGCCACTTTCACAGGAAAGGCGTGGCGACACGGGCTGATGGTGTTGATGTTTATGGTCGCCGGCATGGTCACCCGGCGGCAGCCCGGTTCAACTGAGCCGCTGGACATCGGCAAGAAGCGGCCGCGTCCTGCGTCACAGAAGCGAGACCGGCGCACGCGCCGGCGCACGACACCTTCCACCGCTGGCTCTGCCCGGACTGGTGGCGTCTCGGCCGGCTCCTCAACTGCCGCCGACTCTTCCAGCGACTCTTATTCTTGTGAGTCGAGCATTGTGTCCTGCGGATCTCCAAGTGCCAGCAGCGACTGCGACTTTGGCGATGCCGGAACGGACGATACCATGTCGGGGGGAGAAGAGGCGGAGGAGGCCGCCCCTGTTCCCGAGGTTTTGACGTCCAGCGCGGAGTACCAAGCGGTCTTCGGCTCAAAGCCCTCTCACGATGCGGTGCTGGAGGTCGTGTGCCGCGCTGCGGCCATCATGGCAAAACTCTGCGGCGACAACAAGGAGGAGGGCTACACCATGACCGAGGCAGAGGCGAAGGCGCTCTCCGAGGAAGCTTTCGACTTCGTCACAAATTATGTGCGGGCGCTGTTCGGCCCTATCCACACTACCAAGTTTCACGCTTTGGCGTATCATCTCCTGGCCGAGCTGATGCTGCGCGGCAATGTCATCGAGGCCGACACATCGGTGAACGAGGCGCTCCACAAGTTGATCAAGAACATGTGGGACAACACCAATAAGCAAACAACATGTGTTCTCCTGCAGATGCTGCGTGCTGAGCAAACACTTGCGCACATCACCGAGAGCGAAGCCCTCGAAATTGACTTGCAGCAGTCCGTCGGGAGCGGCACCTCCGCGGCCGGTGATTGCGGCGCGGGCGGCGGTTCTGGCGCTGAGACGGGAGATGGGGCTGGCGCCGCACCGTCCGAGCCCAGCGCCGGCGACGATGCTGCCCTCATTGCCAATGCCGCCGGAGGAACCGCCGAGGTGGACGACCGATGTACACCATCGGGCCCCGCGGAGCTCGACGTGCTCAGCGTGTTCGACGAGCTGGCCACAATGAGCGCTATGACTGGTGGGCCTGGCCACGGCTCGGCTGAGGAGGACCCAGAGGAGGAGTACATTGATGTCAACGACGACATGGACGGAGCGAGGGGCGGCGCGTCACTGAGCCCCGATGCCTCAATGCATGTGGCAGTCGAGGACAGCTCGGGAGCCACCGCGCGACGGGCCGTGCGTGACGAACTCGGGGCTGTCGCAGACGTGGCTGTCGGAGTGGCCGGCTCTCTCGGTGTCGCTTCCAGGGCGCACCACGCTGGGCGTCGTGTGCGCATCGCAGGCCGTCGTACGACCGTTTCACAGGCAGCTGCCGCCGATGGAGGGCGGTTGAGCAAGCTCCTTGACCTGCTGAAGACCCACCCTTCCCTACAAGGGTGCTCAGGCGCTTCCGAGCTCGTTGTCGCGAACACATTCAAGTTCGACGCGCGCTTGGAGTGGCGTGCGAGGCCCGCCGCTCAGCTGCTGCGTGCCACTCACGAGCTCTATCGTAAGCCGTGGTGGGATCACCTGCTGTACGACGTCCCGGGCGCCTGTCCCAGTGCGAAGCCGGAGCTAGGCCTTGCCCGCCTACTTGTTCGCGCTGTCGACGGGCGTCGTCGTGACTTTGTCGTAGTCCAACGACTGGTGGATGCTCCAGCGCGGCCGGGCTGTGTCTTGTCGTCCTTCCAGTGCATGAGGAAGAAGTGGGCGTTCGACTCGGTCTCTGGCTGGCCCCAGCTCGCTCTGGTCCCACTGTCTGACGTGCGTCGGCTGGAGCACGTAGTCCCGGACTTTGAGGACTTGGCCGAGCGCTGGGGGATGACTGCGACGCCAACCACGGTCCCTGACTCGCCTCGGGAGCGCGAGGAGCAGCGTTTCTTCACGAATCCGTTCTTTGCCTGGACTAGTAACAATGTGACTGACGCCCCGTGAGCAATAGGCTCCGCCGTGTCGAGAGCTAGGGTTCCTCGGTGATTTGCAGAGTACAGAGGTCTACTTGCGTTCATGTTGGCAAAGGGGCATGTACAGACATGTTATCGTGTTGAGAAGGTGTGCATGGCAGGTGCGACACGACGAGCCTTCCTATTTATTGAGTTTCCTGCCGCCTCTTTGTGACACGGCGGGGGAGTGTGCGTCACGACGGAATAGGTGGGAGAGCGTCCAGGTGAAGCGGCCGCCGCTTGTGACGGGGGGCGCTCGCTGTGGTGGGCTCAGAGGTGGTGAGCCGTCCGTGGCGGCCGTCCACGACCGGGCGCCTCTGTTCTAGAGAGGTCGAAGGTGGGCAGCGCTCCGGGCGACACGGGTGGACGACAGTGTGGGGTCGTTGTTCAAGCGGCCGACGTGTTCCTTGAAAGCGACCAAGGCACTCATGTGGCACAGTCTCAGAAGCTCGCCGTTTGGTTATTTGTCTCGATGGCACAGCTGCGCTTCAACTCCTGCAGGCACGTTACCTAAAACCTCTCTGCTTCCAGTTCATGAGAACGGCTGCCGAGGCGCTCAAGAGCCATCGGGCGACCGCATTCAACACCTTTTGTACTGCGGCTACGAGCTACGAGCTACGGGCACCAGCCTTTCTTCATTCTCTTCATAAACGTACGTACCCGTAGTCCTGGTTCGAATGCTATTGGCCCATGACGCACTGTCAGTCACCGCCTCGGACGATCTGTGACCTACTAGAGGCTCAGTGCTAACCGACCTGCATGAACGACACCTGGTCGACAACTTAACTCAAACATGCCTGCATCCAACAGGGAGGCTCTTATTGCATGTCATGCGCACGTCCGGGAGACCACTGCTCCCCGATCAGAGCGTATTTAGGGTTCCAAGTGCGCGAACAAGATCGCAATGTGAAGACAACGCCTGCAATTGAGGTCTCAAACCGTGCCATGCGGCGCTCCTCTCATTTCAATGAACAGGGCGAGCTCCGATTGGTCACTGTTGCTTCTGACAGAGAAGGGCACCACTCAGCTGCCAGGCAGTTTGGTCCGTCGTGCACGACGTCTTTTTATTCGACGACCCCCACTCTGTCGTCGTCCACAGGCGTTGCGCGCGGCTGTCCCGCGGCTTCGAACGCTGCAGGTGACGCGGGACATCTGCTGACTACCCTCCACAGTGCCTGCAGAGCACCCTCTTTCAGGACACTCTGTGGGAGCCCTCCCGAATCGCTGGACGAATGGAGGCGAACGTCTGGCTCTCGTTCGCCTGACGAGTCCTCGAACGGGAGCACAACGTTTTCGCGTCGTTCGGAGCCGTCCGGGGTCGTTCGGTTTTCGTCGGGCGGCATCGAGTTTCCGACGATTGGGGTGGCCAGTGCCCCGTCCTCGCGACTGGCCCGCCGAGGCAGTTCCGTTTGCTTTGGCGGTTCGCCGGCTGGCGCCCACCACCTATAAAAAATACGCTGGCACCGTCAGCCCGAACGGTCGGCGGAGCGAGCCACCCTGCCGCGGCCGTTTGGACATGCTGCAAGGGCGCTGCGTCTTGGCGGCGGGAGGCGGCTCGATCGGATGCAAGCCACCCGCTTTGCGCCACGCGCCCAGGTCCTCTCGCCGACGCGTGGGGGCTCCCGCACTTCGGCCGTCCGCCGCCCCCGTCTCCCCGCGTCGTGGCTGTTGGTCGCATCCGCCTCTCGCCGGCGTCGGGGGGCCCGTCGGTTGCCGTTTGGTCGGCTATCCGCCGCCATTGCGGCGCCCGGGGCGATCGAGACCCCGGCTGCTGGCCGTCGGATCAGGCTCCGCAGCGTGCCCTTGAAAGGCGGTGGAATGGGGAACGGAGTGGCGGCAAGTGTCAAGCCGCTCGCCTTCCCGCCTCCATGGTGAGACGGAAAGGGGGGCGTGAAGGTGCGCGCATCGTTTCTTTCGCTTCAGTCCAATGGCCCCCCCAGTGCCCCTGTCCTCTCACCCCTCAGGTGTTGGCCTCTGGTCGCCACCACTGTCACACCTCGGCTTGGGCCGTGACACGTCCAGATCTTGTCATACTGTACCCCTGCGCAAGCCAGCGCCGACCAGTGTTTGAGGAGCGGGGGTGTGGGGAGGAGGCGGCGACGGGGGAGGACAGACCGGCCCACGCCATCGGGCGCCATACAGTACCCCAGTGAAGAGACGGCTCCTGATTGCGCGCACACGACACTATCCCTGCCTCTTGCTGCCGTTGGTTTGCATGGGGGTCCGCACTGGGGCAAGCGCACGAGGCCGTCTGGTGGGGGGGTTCATCTCCCTCCCTGGCGACCCCCTTCATCCTGTCTCTTGACGATGACCACCCCCGGCGCTGTCGTTGCGGCGGTCAGGTGGGTGAGATTCGGATGCCCGACCAATCCACCGGGGTCTGCACAGAGCAATAGAGTCTAGGTTTGGGCGGGAACCGCGCCGCCGTCGGCCGCCACCACGCGGTGCCCTCCGTCACGCCCGCCGCATCGTCTCGCACGTTGCCCCCATCCCCCCAGCCGCTCCCGTCCCGATCCCGTCCCGTCAACGCGCACAACGCAGTCGCTCTCTTCTTGCCCCTCGCCTTCGTGTACGTCCAACGTTCCCCCCGCCCCACGCCCGCTTGGAGGATGACGGGCGAGGTGCCACGCCGTCGGCGCCCGGCCGGACGACGCGCAAGGTTGGCGGCGGCGGTGGTGGCGGCTGTGGCGTTGGCACTCGTCGCCTCTGCGACGGCCGCCCCCATGGCCAAGCCTTCCCTCCGGCGCTCGTTCAAGCCCGCCTTCAAGCCGGTTCCCAAGGCCCAGACCGCTTGGAAGAAGAAGGGGTCCAAACCCGCTGCCAAGGCCGCTGCCAAGCCGGCACCCAAGCCCGCCGCCAAGCCCGCCGCCAAGCCCGCCCCACGGCCGGCTCCCAAGTCCGCGCCCGCGCCCGCGCGCACGCCGCCGCGCTCGGCGAAAGACGAGATGAACAACGCCACGGCGGAGCTGAGCCGCGCCTCCCAAGAAATCCGGCGGGCGCTGCAGGAGCTCGGCCGCTCCCGCACCGAGTACGGGCGGGCGGTGGCGGAGCGCGCCGCCGCCGCTGCCGAATCGTCGGCGGCCGCCGCCGAAACGGCGCGGGCGCTCGCCGAACGCGCCGCCGCGGCCGCGTCGGTGGCCCTCGCGTCGGCCACCTACACCTACACGTCGGCGGCGGCGGCGGCGGCGACGGCGGCAGTACCGCCCGCCGACACGACGGCGGTCGGTGGCGGCCGCGGCGGCGGCGGCGGCGGCCTCACGGCCGCCGAACGGGCGCGCCTCGACAAACTCGACGCCACCGCCGCCGCCGTCGAAGCGTTGGTCGCCAACAATTGGGCGGCCGACGGCGTCGACGCGCGGGCGGGGACGGCGGAGGAGCGGCGGGCGCTCGCTGAAATCCGCCGCGCCGACGCCGAGACGGGCCGCGCTGCGGCGGCAACGTTGCGGGCGCTCGCCGAGGCGGAGCGGGGGAGGGCCGAGGCGGCGCGGGGGCAAGCCGCGGGCGTGCGGGCGCGCGCGGAAGACTTGCGGGCGGCGGCGCAAAAGGTGCGGTCGGAAGCGCACGCGCTGCGGTTGGCGGTGGGGGGGGAGGCGTCGCGCGTCAAGCGGGCGGTGGCGGCCAAGACCGCGCTGGCGGCGGGCAAGGCCAAGCGGGCGCCTGCGCCCAAGCGGGCGCCTGCGCCCAAGCGGGCGCCTGCGCCCAAGCGGGCGCCTGCGCCCAAGCGGGCGCCTGTGCCCAAGCGGGCGCCTGCACCCAAGCGGGTGCCTGCGTCCAGGCGGGCGCCCGCTCCCAAGCGGGCGTCTGCGCGCAAGCGGACGCTCGCCCCCACCAAGACCACGGGCGCGGCCAAACAGTGGACGCCGCGGGCCCAACAGCCCAGGCGGTGGACGCCGCCGCCGGCCAAGAAGAAGTGGACGCCGCCGCGGGCCCCCAAGTGGACGCCGCCCGCCAAACAGTGAGGCGCGCCCGCGTCGGCGGCGACCAGCCCAGCGCCCGGGCACGGCGCTCCGCCGCGGACGACTCCCCTGCTTCATTGTTTCGTCTTTTTTTCTTGTCCGCACGTTGTTGCATCGCTGGACCGCACCGGCGGGATGAACAGTACAGACAGTCAAGAAAAAGAACACCGCGTACACCCACGCACGTGTGTGTGTGCCGCTGCGGCCCACACCTGTTGTTTCTGCTTGCCACGCAAAGGAACCCCGTCTCCCTGCACCCCGCCTCCAACGTGCGCTTCTTCGTTCACCCCC
>ENA-ORXR01001239-ORXR01001239.1-marine-metagenome-genome-assembly--contig:-NODE-1239-length-27796-cov-7.438652_pt1 | contig 27796 bp, 22 predicted proteins | sample MGYA00237866_ERZ511479 | MGnify/ENA metagenome assembly ERZ511479
GTATTTAAGTGAAATTGGACATTGTTCTCGAAGAGGTGCAGACAAATTAATTGATGAAGGTAGAGTTACTGTAAACGGAAAAGTACCTGAAATGGGAACAAAAATAACTCCTGAGGATGAAGTAAGAGTAGATGGGAAATTAGTCTCTACTCCTACCCAAGCCCATACCTACATTGCTTTTAACAAACCTGTAGGAATTGTATGTACTACAGATCAAGAAAGAGAACGTAATAATATTATTGACTACATAAAACACCCTAAAAGAATTTTTCCTATTGGTAGATTAGACAAACCTAGTGAAGGATTGATTTTTTTAACAAGTGATGGAGATATTGTTAATAAAATATTAAGGGCTAGAAACAATCACCAAAAAGAATATTTGGTAAGAGTAAACAAACCTATTACAGATGATTTTCTTAAAAAAATGGGAAATGGAATCCCTATTTTAGGAACCGTTACCAAAAATTGTAAAGTTGAAAAAGTAAATACTTATGAGTTTAAAATTACTTTAACACAAGGTTTAAACAGACAGATTCGTAGAATGTGTGAGTATTTAGAATACGACGTAAAAAAATTAAAAAGAATCAGAATTATGAATATCTTTTTAGATACCCCTGTAGGTCAGTGGAGAGATTTAACAAAGTCTGAATTGAAAGAACTAAACAAACTTACTTCTGACTCGGAAAAGCATTTTGAATAAAATTTTATATTTATATTTTAAACTTAAAAAGAGGTAACTATAAAATAGCTACCTCTTTTAATTTGTTTAAAATATAAATTTTAATAGAATTTTATTTATTTAAATACATTTTTCTTCTTGAATACAATTCATAAAATGCATCATCTTTTAAACTATCTATAAACAAAATAGCCTCACCAGTAGACTTCATTTCTGGTCCTAATTTTTTATCAACATTAGGAAATTTATCAAAAGAAAATACAGGTTGTTTTATCGCATATCCTTCTAGCTTAGGAGTAAAAGTAAAATCTGTAACTTTATTTACTCCAAGCATTACTTTGGTTGCATAGTTTACATAAGGTTCTCCGTAAGCTTTTGCTATAAATGGAACCGTACGAGATGCTCTAGGATTTGCTTCAATAATATAAACAGTATCGTTTTTTACAGCAAACTGAATATTCATCAATCCTACCGTTTTTAACGCTACTGCTATTCTTTTTGTATGTTCCTTTATTTGATCCATTACAAACTCACCCAAATTAAATGGAGGTAACGTTGCGTTTGAATCTCCAGAGTGCACTCCACAAGGCTCAATATGCTCCATAATTCCAATAATGTATACATTACCATCGGCATCACAAATTGCGTCAGCTTCCGCTTCTATAGCACCTTCTAAATAATGATCTAACAACAATACGTTGTTTGGGATACTTCTCAAAAGAGACACCACATGCTCTTCTAATTCTTCTTTATTGATTACAATCTTCATACCCTGTCCTCCTAATACATAAGATGGACGAACTAAAATTGGGAAATCTAGGGTATCCGCAATTGCCAAAGCTTCATCTGCATTTGTTGCCGTACCAAATTGTGGAAAAGGAATGTTTAAATCTGTTAACAATTCAGAAAAACGACCTCTATCTTCTGCTAAGTCTAAAGCTTCAAAACTAGTTCCCATGATTTTAATTCCATAAGCCTCTAATTTTTCTGCCAATTTTAAAGCAGTTTGTCCTCCTAACTGTACAATAACTCCTTCTGGTTTTTCATGACGAATAATGTCATAAATATGTTCCCAAAATACAGGTTCAAAATACAATTTATCAGCCGTATCAAAATCTGTAGAAACTGTTTCGGGGTTACAATTGATCATAATGGTTTCGTAACCCGCTTCTTTAGCTGCTAAAACACCATGTACACAACAGTAATCAAATTCTATCCCTTGCCCAATACGGTTGGGGCCAGAACCTAAAACAACTACTTTTTTCTTATCCGTAACCACAGATTCGTTGTGCGCATAAGGTTTTCCGTCTGCTAAAGTCATTGTGTTTTCAAACGTGGAGTAATAATAAGGAGTAGATGCAGAAAATTCTGCAGCACAGGTATCAACCAATTTGTAAACACGATTGATGCTTAACTCTTCACGTTTTTTATAAACCTCAGACTCTAAACAACCTAACATATGTGCTATTTGTCTATCTCCGTATCCTTTTTGTTTTGCCTCTAACAACAATTCTTTAGATAAAGTATCTAATTTATGGGTAGCTATTTCTTTTTCTAAAGCAAACAGCTCTTCGTATTGCTTTAAGTACCACATATCTATTTTAGTGATGCTGTGGATTTTATTTAGAGAAATTCCTGCTTTAATCGCATCGTAAATTGTAAATACTCTATCCCAAGATGCATTTGTCAACTTAGAAATAATCGTATCGTACTCAGTCTCTTCTTTACCATCAGCTCCTAAACCATTTCGTTTAATCTCTAATGACTGCGTAGCTTTATGCAATGCTTCTTGAAAAGAACGTCCAATACCCATTACCTCTCCAACCGCTTTCATTTGTAAACCTAAAGTTCTATCGCAACCTTCAAATTTATCAAAGTTCCAACGAGGAATTTTTACTATTACGTAATCTAAAGTAGGCTCAAATAAAGCAGATGTATTTCCTGTAACTTGATTTTTTAATTCATCTAAATTGTATCCTAAAGCCAATTTTGTTGCAATTTTTGCAATTGGATACCCTGTAGCTTTGGATGCTAAGGCAGATGAACGAGATACACGTGGATTTATTTCAATCGCAATAATATCTTCTTTTTCATCAGGAGAAACTGCAAACTGAACGTTACAACCTCCTTCAAAATCTCCAATAGAACGCATCATATGGATAGCCATATCACGCATTTTTTGGAAAGTAGAATCGCTCAATGTCATAGCAGGTGCAACGGTAATAGAATCTCCAGTATGAATTCCCATTGGATCCATATTTTCTATAGAACATACAATTACAACATTGTCATTTGCATCACGCAACAATTCAAGTTCGTATTCTTTCCACCCCATCATTGCTTTGTCAATCATCACCTCATGAATTGGAGAAATTTCCAATCCTGAAGACAATAAATCATCAAAATCTTCTTCTTTATACACAATAGAAGCTCCTGCTCCACCTAAAGTATAAGAAGCTCTAATTACCAAAGGAAAACCAAACTCTTGTGCTATTTCTTTTCCTTTTAAGAATGATGTTGCTGTTGCTTGAGGTGCCATTGGCACTCCAATCTCTAACATCAACTCACGAAACTTTTCTCTATCTTCTGTAATATTGATGGCATCTATATCAACACCAATCATTTCTATATTATAATCCTCCCAAATTCCTTTTTCATCAGCCTCAATACATAAATTTAATGCTGTCTGTCCACCCATGGTTGGCAATACAGCATCAATACTTGGGTGCGCTGCTAAAATTTCTCTAATAGAGTTGGTTGTTAAAGGCTTTAAATACACGTTGTCTGCTAATGACGGATCTGTCATAATAGTTGCAGGGTTAGAATTGATTAAAGTTACTTCAATTCCTTCTTCTTTTAATGAACGGATAGATTGAGATCCTGAATAATCAAACTCACAGGCTTGACCAATCACAATTGGACCTGAACCAATAATTAAAACCGATTTGATTTTAGGATTTTTAGGCATACGTTTAATTTTAGGTCAAAGATAATAATCTCATCATCTTTGGTTGAACTAGATTCTAAAAAAAATTTCAAAAAAAAGGTGTTACTTAAAAGTAACACCTAATATATTATAATAAAAGCATGATTATTTCTTATGTCTTGGAGACGAAGAAACTGTTGTGCTTACTCTACCTTTAGCTCTTCTTCTAGCTATAACTTTACGTCCATTAGCTGAAGACATTCTTTCTCTGAAACCATGCTTGTTTCTTCTTTTTCTATTCGATGGTTGATACGTTCTTTTCATTGTATTATATCTTACGTCGTTTGTTTATTGCGATATTTACTTGAAACCTATAGGGTTTCCTTAAGCGTTTGCAAATATAAAGGTTTATTTAATATTTACAAATGTTTTTTTTAAAATTTGATGATTTTTTAAACCTTTAAAAAAATCAATCTAAAAAATAAGTAAACACATAACTATAACACAAAGGCAAACCTTGTTTACAGCTAAATGCTAAAGGCAAAAACTCACCAAAAAACTTACCTGTATTTCTATATAAGTTTGTATTTTTGCACAAACAAAATACAATGACAAATACGAAATATGTTTTTGTAACCGGAGGTGTTACTTCATCATTAGGTAAAGGAATTATAGCTGCTTCTTTAGCTAAACTTTTACAAGAAAGAGGTTACCGCGTTACCATTCAAAAATTCGATCCTTATATTAATATAGACCCAGGTACTTTAAACCCATATGAACACGGAGAGTGTTTTGTAACAGATGATGGTGCTGAGACTGACTTAGATTTAGGTCATTATGAACGTTTTTTAGATGTTAGAACCTCACAGGCCAACAATGTTACCACAGGTAGAGTTTATCAATCTGTAATTGATAAAGAACGTAAATATATATTGACACTAGGATTACCTACGTTCGCGCCGGCCAATGACATGCTGGCACCACGGCAATCCACCGGAAAAGAACACTGTTTCAGAGCTAGTCATGTAGTCATTGACACTTATGGTATGCTCTCGTTTTCATTGGTTGATCTTGAGCAGCTGTAACGTAGGCGCCACGAAGGAGAACCAAGGAGAATAGAGGACCTGGCTTGTCGACGCCTGACAGGACGGGCACGGGCCCCCCTTTCCACCGACGGGTCTCCCCCAAGCGCGCATGTGGAGCGCGGGCCGCCAGCGGACGCCAGCTGCAGCGCACCCCCCCCACACGTGCCCGGTCGGCAGGGGGCGGCAGGGCTGGCGGGAGGGAGACAGAGCCCGTTCCCGGTGCCGCCGAGTGCGTCCCCACTGTTTGCCCGCCGCCGCGTCGCCGCGCCCAGCGCACCTCTTCCCGCGTCGCTGCGCGGTCGGTGGCCGGTGCGCCCGCCACGCCTGTGGTCGCGCGCTGCCCCCCGCGAACCGCGCGGCCGTGGGTGCTGCACGCTGCCGCGCGGCGTCTGCCCCCCCCGCAACGGCAGCGTCGCCGCCGCCTCCCGCCGTGTCTGGCGCGCCCCCGCCCGTGTCTGTCTGGGTTCGGCCAGCGGGGGGGTCTCGCTGTGTCGGCCACCGTCGAAACGGGGCTGTGAATCTGGTCGAGTCGGCGCGCATCTTGCGCACTCGTGAGCGCCCGCGCGGGCGGTGTCGGTGCCACGCGGCCGACCTCGGCGCGCGGCCGACCTGGCTCGGGCGGCCGGCCGGGCGGCGCGCGCGGGCGGCCCGCTGGTCGTGCCCGCCCCCCCCTGCGCGCCAGCGGGCGAGCGGCGGCCGCCGCGCCGGGCGGCACTTCGGCCCGTCGGCGGCCATGGCTGGGCGGCCGCCGGGCGGCGGCGGCGTCGGCGTCCGTGGCGGCCGCACCCCCGACGCGGCGCGCGGCTACGGTGACAACGACGGCAGCGGCGACGGCGGCGGCGGCGGCGGCGGCGGCCGCATGAATGGCGGCGGGGCGTCTTGGGCGTCGGCGGCGGCGGCGCCCCCCCCCCCCCCGGGGCCCCTTGGCGCCCCCCCCCCCCCCCCCCCCCCCCCCCCCCCCCCCCCCGTGCATGTCCCGCCCAACGCCCCCCGCGTCGGCCGCTATGCGCTGCTCAACACCATTGGGGAGGGCGGCTTTGGCGTCGTCCGCCGCGCGGTGCACATGGACACGGGCGTCGTGGTGGCCGTCAAGGTGATGGACAAGCACCAGCTGCGGTTGAACAATATGAGCCCGCAGGTCAAGCGGGAGATTGCGGTCTTGACGGTCCTCCGCCACCCCAACATTGTCGCTGGCTACGAGGTGCTGACGTCCCGCGCGCGCATTTTCGTGGTCATGGAGTACGTCGACGGGGGGGAGCTGTTTACGCTGCTCGCGCGGCACCGGCGGTTGGACGAGCCGACCGTCAAGTACCTGTTTTACCAGCTGCTCGACGGGCTGCACTATTGCCACCAGCGGGGCGTGTACCACCGGGATCTCAAGGTAAGGAGGTGGCGGCGGGCTGCGGCACCATCTGTTTGGGGGGGGGGTGCGGCCGCGCGCTGCCTATCTGTGGGCGTCGCGCGTGCTTTTTGTGCGACCGTCTGTGGTGGCCTCGGAGTCTGGAACGCGCTCCCATGCGCTACAAGTGCCGTGTGAGCGGTCTGGTCAGCCGGCGGTGGTAGTGTGCGGATGCTCTGCTCAGCTGTGCGTCCATGTCGTCGGCAAATGCATGCGGCTGGGTGTGGGTGGTCCACGTGCAACCACCAGTGAGCCGGCAGGCGTGTTGGAGGCATCGTTAGCTTGTTTGCCTGTGCTCAGCAAGTTGGCAGCTGTGTCGCTCTCTATGTCGTTCTTTGTGCGTGGGTGCGTTTTGCTGACACCTGCTTGTGCATCCTGGCTTTGTGTCGTTTGCCCACCTCTTGTTATTCTGTACAGCTTGAGAACCTGTTGCTGGACAGGGAAGGGAGACTGAAGATTGCTGACTTTGGCCTCTCTTTTGTCAAGGCCACCGCTTCCTCGGCAGACGACCTCCTCCACACGGTCGTCGGCTCGGACGACTTCCTGTCCCCCGAGGTGGTCCGCCGCCTGCCCTACCACGGCGACAAGATTGACGCGTGGAGCAGCGGCATCGTGCTGTACGTGCTGCTCGCGGGCTTCCTGCCCTTCCGCGCGGTCGGCAACCGGAGCTTGGCCGAGGCCATCACGGGGGGCATGCTGTCCTTCCCCGACCACTTTTCGGGCGACGCCATCGACGTCATCCGGCGGCTGTTGGCCAACGACCCGGAGCGGAGGCCCGCGGTGGGGGTCCTCCGCCGCCACCGCTGGTTTGCCGACGTCCCCGGCACCGAAGCGTATGCCATTGCCACGTCGTCGGTGCCCGCCGCGCGGCACTTGAGTATGTCGGCCTTGTCGCACGTGGACGACGACGGGTCGGCGGGGTCGCCTCACCCGCCAATGCCCGTCGCGGAGAGCGTGACCGCCACGCCGACCGTCAGCCAACTGGCGGTGCCGCCGAGCCTCTCGCGTCGGGAAACGTTTGGGCCGCCCCCAGAGCTGCCGTCCCTGCCGTCGGTCGTGATGCGGCCGAGCAGTGAGGTGGCGGCGCCGCGGCAGCGGCAGCCCGAATTGAACATCATGGACGCGGGGGACCGGACGCAGCGGCACCACGAGGACCCCCTCCAGCTCGCCGTACCCGATCGCGCCGGGCCCCAGCGGGCGGCCGCGCGCAGCGGGGTGCCCCGCACGCCGCCATCGGCCAGCGGTGTCGGCGACCGCGGTACCTCCCCGCGAGCTGTGGCGGCCAGCACTGGCGCTCTCCCCCCCTCCTCGCCCCGCCGGGCAGCCCGTGCGACCCGCCCGACGAGCGACACCTCCGTCTTTGACGCGGCTGTGTTGGATCGGGCTCTGCCCGACGTGGCCCCCGCAGCACCCTCCTTGGCGATACCCGCCCCCGTACGGTCATCCAACTCCCTGCCCGGCCACCGCAGCACGGGCAGCGAGTCGCCAACGTCGAAATCGGGTGACGAAGCCGGTCGCGACTTTGGGGTGTCCTCCTCCGCGGGGCACCTCCCCTCCGCCCCACACCCCGTCGAGGCGGACCCTCCCGTAGTGGCGCCCGGGCCGCCACGGCGGCCCATGGGCCTGGATGACGGGGCGCTCTTGTCTAGCGTGCGGAACGTGCGCCTCGGCTCGGACAGCGGCGTGTTTGACGAGGGCGCCGACGAGTCGGAAGGCGACTCGGAGTTGGAGGAGGAGAGCCCCGTCAGCAGCAACAGCGACGTGTCGACGGACGCGCTGCTGCACAAGATTAGTGTCAGCACCAACTCGAGCAGCAACGCGGGGGCGGTGTGGCGGCGCTTCAAGCGGCCCCCGCAGCGGGACTCGGCGGCGCCCGGCTCGTCGGGCGCCCCGCGCTCGTATGGCGCGGAGGGCAGCAGTGCCCGCGGCGGCAGCAAGGCCGGCTTCTTCCCCAGCGACAGCCGCCGGACGACTGTGAGCAGCGACGAGCGGGAGAGCCACCGGTCGTTCATGTCTCTGGCCATCCGCAACATTGCCGACTTTGCCCGCACGTACGAGGCGATGCGGGACAAGCGGTTGGGGGTGCCGGTGGCGGACCGGCGGTACCGACTCAAGACGTACCCGCGCACGTTTGTCGGGTCCGAGGCGGTGTCGTGGATGGTCAAAAATCTGCGCCTGTCGCACTCGGCGGCGATGGAGCTCGGCCAAGATATGGTCAACGCGGGGGTTTTCCACCACGTCTGCCACGCGCACAACTTCAAGGACGAGTACCTGTTTTACCGGTGGGAAGAGGACGAGCAGCGAGACTTGCGCGTCCTCAACGCGGCCGTCGCCTGGGCGGGCGCGCCGTGCGCCGAGCCGGTCCACCTGTCGGTCGCCCTCCTCACCCAGCTGGCGACCGTGATGCGCAAGCACCAGCCGCTGCCCATTGATAGCGAGCACACTCGCCAACGCGCTGGGGAAGTGGATTTGGACACCCTGGAGATGAGCGAAGAGTGGCGGGCATACCTGCGGGCGTCGTCCGAGCTTCAATCCGTCTCTCTCTCCTCGCTGCGCGGGCGGAACGAGCGCCTCGCCTTCTTTGTCAATGTGTACAACGTGCTGGCGCTCCACGCCGCCGTCTCCCGGCGGGGCGTGCCCGTCGCTGCGCGCGCGCGGCGCCAGTTCTTCCGCCGCATCTTTTTCGACATTGGCTCGACGACGTGGTCCCTCGACGACATCCACCACGGGGTGTTGCGGGCCAACGCGGCGTCCCCGGTTCGCGTGGGCTGGCGTGCCCAGTTCCCCGCCTCGGACCGGCGGTACCGGCTGGCGTTGCCCTACTCGGAGCCGCTCACGCACTTTGTCTTGTCGCTCGGCGTCCGGGACATGTCGCCGCCCATCCGCACCCTCACCGCCGCTTCGGTGGCGGAGGGCTCCGTCCTCACGACGGCGGCCGCGACCTTCCTCACCTCCACCGTGTCGGTGTCGGTGGCTCAGCGGCGGGTGACGCTGCCCCGCGTCTTCCTCCAGTACCCGTCGGACTTTGACCGCCCCGAGGCGGCGTTGCTGTCGTGGGTGGCCAAGATGATGACGCCCCCGCCGGGGTCCACCCCGCCTCCGTCGGGGTTGCCGGCGCTTCCCGAATCCCCGGAAGCGTCCAAGCAGACGCTGCTGGCGGCACAGATTCGGTCGCTGCTGCGGGGGAGTGGGTTGACTCCGCAAGTGACGTACCAGGCGCAAGAGGGTGGGGACAAGGAGACTATGGCACTGGCGCCAGTCTTCATCTTGTAGTAGGGGGGCGGGGGAGAGTGTGCTCGGGGGACGTGGGGATTGCGGCCAGCTCGCTTGCAATACCTAACTGGTGTGTGCTCTGCGCTTGCATAGATCACGATGGGGGTGTCGATAGTCTGAAATGCTGCCGTAGGGTCCGCGTGTTGCTCTTTTCCTCACGTGCCTGTGCGTGCCGAACGGCGTTGCTTCGCGGTCGTTGCCCGTGGCTTGTCCGTCGTGGTTGCAGCAGCGGTCACACGCCGGTTCGCTTGAAAAAAAAGAGCGGCGGGGGATGGCGACGCTGCGCACTAACCGGCACAAAGAGACAGCAATCGCGAGAAAAGAGAAAACGGTTGACTTTACGGGCGAAAACGCAGGCAACACAGAAAACAATGCCAAACAAGACGAGAAAACCAGAACGAAAGAGAACAAGACTATAGACATGGCTGGCGACGTGCTCCGGCGCGTTGCAGACAGAGGTTCCGCGCGACTCCCGCCGTCGCGTCACTTGCCCGACAGCAGCGGCACAGCACGTGACGCGTAAGGGGGCTCTTCGGTCACGCGAGCGCCGTTCAACGCCGCCACCCCCGCGGCCACGCCACTCGCTGCCGCGGCGCGCGAGCGGTGGCGGCGGCTCAGACGGGCGCCCTTGGTCGGCCCCTCCCCGCCCCCGCCGCCGCCACCGCCACCGCCGATGCCGGCGCCGGCCCCCACGGGGCGGGCCGGCATCAGCGCCGGCGACGACACGCGGTGCTCCTCGTCCCCTACGTGAGCGGCGGCAGACTCGAGGAAGCGCGCGTGGAAGGCGTGGAAGAAGGATTGGAATTGCGCGGTGGAGACCCGACGGGGGTCCTCCCGGGAGCGCCGCAGGCAAACCGTCTTGAACTGCGGCACCCGCCCTTCGAGGCCGTCCTCACCCTCCACATCAACGACTGCATAAAGGGCGAGCGCCTCCGCAGCGGCGGGCGAGAGGGTAGTGCCGCCGCCGCCGTCGCCGTCATACGCGGCCGTCCACTGCCCGCAAAAGTCTTGCCTGTGTGCAAACACCGTGCGATACTTGAGCTTGCGGCGGGTGTTGCGTTGTAGCGTCACCTCCCCACCCATGGACGAGAGAGTGCGGCCGAGCACCTGCACCAGGACGTTGAGTAGCAGCGGGGATTCAAACTGGGTCATCTCCTCAGCGAGCTTGTGGTTCCGGTTGCGCATACTCAACAACAGCTGCCGCACCTGCCGCGTCAAGCCGTGGCCGGATATTCCCCGCCCATTCTCGCTGTCATAGTAGGCCACGTTGGAGAGGCCCATGGAGACTGCCATCGCTGGCCGCGGCACCCCGTCGCCGCCACGGCTGCCGAGAGCAACCTTGGAGCCGAAGTCCTCGCCGCCCCGCCCGAGGCGGGATGGCGTGCCGACGGTCGGGTCGAATACGCCGCCGGCTGCCCCGCCGTTGCCCGCCTGCTGCTCGCCGCGGCGGGCCGCGGCGCGTGCGCGGGCGGCCTGCGCCGCCGCGGTACGGACGCCCTCGCTGCCCTCGCAATCCGACAAGGACGAGCGGGACGGCACGTACGCTTGAGGGAGGCACGTCATGTCGCTCCGTACCCGGTGGCTAGAAGCGATGCTGGGATGGTCGGTCAGCGTCGCGAACGTATCATCTGACGACGAGCGCACCGCGCCGAGGTTTTCGGGACGCCGCCGGGGTCCCTGCCGCGGTGTCGCCGTGGGCGGGAGGGACTGGGACATAGACGCCAGCTGTGAGGAGGCGCGCGGGGCGGGCCCACCACCGCCACGGAGCCTATGTTGCTGATGCTGCTGCTGTTGTTGCTGTTGTTGCTGCTGCTGCTGCTGCTGCTGCTGCTGCTGCTGCTGCTGCCGCAGCTGCTGCCGCTGCTGATGCTGAATGGCGACCAGCTTCTCCAACTCCGCCGCAAAGTTGGACTCTTGACGCCCGCCGTGTACCTGCATCAGCGCCGCTTGGATATTGGCGATGGAGCACTCATCGTCGCTAAACATCATGTCCGCGTTGAGCCGCCGCAGCCGCCCGCTGCTGCCGCTGGTGCTGCTTCCGATGCACGGGTCGGAGAGGGCGGGTGACGACGGGCGGTGGCCGCCCACATTGTTGAGCACCTTGCGAAGCAGGTCGCTGACCTGCCGCCGGTGCCGCTCCTGCCCTCGCCGCGTCTCACCCGCCGACTCGGCGTCCGAGTGGTCCTCCCCGAACCCTGTGGGAGAGGGCCCAGCGAGGGCCCCGCTAACAGCACTGCCGAGGCCACTGCCGTCAATGGACGGTGACGCCGTCCGCGGCCGCTCTTCGACGCCGACAGAGCTCCCCCCGTCGGACACAGACCGAGGGACGCCGCCGTGCGGGGACAGGCAGTGAGACCCGCCGCCCCCACCACCCGAGCCGCCAGAAACAGAGTGGGAGAGCTCCACAACAAAAGCCCGCAACGCAGACACCCCGCCCCGCAGGCGCTCCGCTTCGGCCGTCCCGCCCCCAGCCGAGTGAGCGGGTAAGCCCGGCAAGAAGTCGAGCAGCGCCTCGACGTCTTCCGCCACCTCGGCGGCAGAGGTGGCGCGGGACCGCCACCGACGGAGGCCCGACGCGAAGTGGAGCGCTAAGGAGCGGCCGGCCGCCAAGGGGTCCTCCTTGACCGGCGACGCACTATACGGGCTACGGTCGCAGTGAGGGAGGGTGGACGTCGTCGCGCCGGGGGGGAGCCGCAAGTCCGCAAAGGGCGCCCGGAACCGCGATGGCGCGGCTGTCGACGCCACGGGGGGGGGGGAGCTCCGGGCGCCGCGGGGGGGCGGGCGACGCCGCCGTCGGGCCGCCCAGCCGGAGGAGCGGCCCGGCTGGCCGCAGAGTCGACACCATCCAGGAGTGGCGAAAGGGGTTTCAACGGCGGCACAGGCGTCGCCGCCACCAGCGGCTGTGCGGGCGCCGGCGTTGGTGCTGATTGCGTGGATGACGGCGACGCAGCCACCGTAAGCGCCTCCAAACTCAGCAACTGCACCGGCCGGTCCCGAAAGTCCTTGACGGACGGCATATCCCCGTCGCTCGATGAGGAGAGGGACAACCGTTGCGTCGAGCCTTGGTCCGACGCCGTCGGCGCCCGCGGCCGTCGGCCGGAGCCGGCCACCGGCACGCGCGTCGAGTTGACCGTTTTGGCGTCGAAGCTGGAGCGGCGGCTGGCATTGCTGACGCTACTCCGGCGGCCCGCCTCCGCCTCGTCGGGGTGTGCGACGGGCCAGGGGGAGGGCACCTCCCCGGCGGGTGCGCCGCCCGTCCCGACGCCCGCCGGCATGCTGTACAAAGGTGGCAACAATGACGACTGGGCGGGCTCCCCGCGGGGACGCTTGGATCCGGCCGCTGCTAACAAGACGCCGCCGCCCGCGGCAGACGGGTTGACGGGGGACGAGTTGCCGCTGCTACTCCTCCCCGACCGCACTGCGGCAGCAGCGCCGACACGCTGGCGCCACCGACCGCTCTTGACGGGTGGCAGCGTGCCAGGCGGCAGGGCTTCCGCCGTCGTCCCCTCGGTCGAGGAGCCCCCGTCGACTGGCGGCGACGTGGGCGCCCCCGTGGGCGCGAGCGCGGCCTGATGCAACATGGCCGACGTCTTGCGGATGAGCGACACGCCCGCGCTTGTGAGCAGGGACCCGCCGCCGCCGCCGTTGGAAGCACCCCGCCCCGGGGACGCGGGGCTGCGTCCCCCCCCACGGGGCGACGCTGGCGACCGGTCGGCGGCCGGCGGGTCCCGCCGCTTGGCCGCCGCCGGACTCAGCGTTGGACGTCGAAAGGGTGCCCGACCCACGTCTGGCCGTGGAAGCAATGGTGGCGGGGGAGGCGACGGTGGCGGCGGTGGCGCCTGAGCCGCGGGAGGCGCGTCGCCGACGCTGACCTGGGAGCTATCTCGCGACGTCAGTGGCGCCGGGCCACCACGGTACCGCAGCCGCCGGGGGGTGTCGAGCGTGCCCCCGGCCAGAGGCACCGGGCCGACGCGCGGCGCGCGGCCGCCCGCTGCCAACTCCGCGTCACCGGCGCTACCAGCGCCGTTTGGGGGAGTGTCCGGGCTGCCCCCGCGCAGGCGGGACGCCAGGCTATCTTCGCTCATATCGCTGACGTGCCATTCCCTGTGAGACGAACCCGTCGCATCGCTTCCGAGGCGAAAGGACAAGTCCATATCATCGGGTCCCGCCGCCCGGTCGGGGCGGTCGGCCGGCACCCCGCGGCCAGGCAGGCGGATGGGTGACGGCACGTCGGCGGGGGCCGGAGGCTCAGGGACGTCGGCGGGGGCCGGAGGCTCAGGGACGTCCCTGTCGCCGCCGACCCCGTCTCCGTTCTCGTTCGACCGGTCGTGGACAAACGTAACGGCATCGGAGAGGGCGTCGTCCGAGTCGCCGTCGTTGTCGTCGTCGTTGTCGTCGTCGTCGACGTCATCATCGTGGCCACGCTCCATGTCGGCGCCGTCAAGCGGCAGCGGGGAGCTCGGCGGGTCTGCTCGGGGGGTGACGGATGGTGGGCGTGGCGTGGAGGCCGCCGCCGCCGCAAGTGAAGACGACACACCGCCACCGCCGCCGCCGACGGGCGGCGGCGTCGGCACGCTAGTCAGGCTGACGGTGCTGCCGACCGTCGATGATATCGGCATTGCGCCGAGGGACCCGCGGACGCCGCCAAGCTTGGGCGCACCCGTTGAAGAAGCGCGGTCACCCGGCGCGGTGGCAGAGGCCGCCGCCACCGCGGTCCGCGGTGGCGAGCCGCCAAGTGCCCCCGCGCCCGCCATTGCGCCGGCGCCCGAACTGGGCAACCGCCGTGCCGCGCGGTTGTACATTGGGATGTGCTCAACGCGCGTCTGCCGCGAATCCCGCGTCATCCCCCGCCGGTTCTTCTGGTACCAGGGCATGCCCTTGATCTCCTCCAACGACGCACGCGCTGTGGGATTCAGCACGAGCATGCGCTCAAGCACTGCCCGCACGCCGGGGCTAATGTTGGGCGGGTAAGACACCCGGCACTTCATAATGGCGTCGAAAACCTCGTCCGTGTCGAGGCCCAGAAACGGCTGGATCCCAACAACGAGCACGTACAGGATGACACCAATGGACCACACGTCGGCTTTCGCACCATTGTACCCGCCGGAGGGGACATTGATGACCTCGGGGGGAGTGTAGTCTGGTGTGCCACATTGCGTATGGAGCAGCACGTCGATTTTGTCGCGCATGGCGGCCAAGCCAAAGTCGGTGATCTTGAGGTCTCCAGTGGCCTTGTCGAGCAGCAAGTTCTCAGGCTGCCACCGTCCAAGAGCATTCCAGGAGAAGTAGGTTACCGAGCACATAGAGGAGGGTGGCGCAAAGTCATGAAGATGCCAATGATGCACACAAAGCGTCAGAGTCTGCACTGACTAGGCGAAAATTGCATAGCAGCGCCCGAAAATGCAACGCTTGAGATGAGAATGCATAGACATCAACAGCATCACGCCAATACGCATGCATCCGTACCTTGAGGTCCCTGTGGCTGACGCCCACAGAATGACAGTAGCTGATGGCGTCAACCAGTTGGTGAAAGAACCGGCGGACAAAGTCCTCGTTGAGGGCGCCCTTGAGCTCCACCAAATCATACAGCTCCCCGCCATTGACCAGGTCCATCACCAGGTACAGCTTGCTGGACGACGAGAGAACCTCGCGCAGGTGCACAATGTGGCGGTGGTTGAGGCGCTTGAGGATGGAAATCTGCATCATTGCCAAAAAACACACGCGGTAGAGTGACCGACGGACACGAGAGAAACAGCGATGCAGGCACGTTGTGTTCCACAGCGTCAGCACCACAGACCCGGTGAATCCCAACACGAGTGGGCCATTGACAGCATCAACACTTCGCATCAACAAACCAGCAACCGTACCTCGTGCTTGACCTGGACAGTAAAGTCCCGCTCCTTGATAGTGCTCTTGTTCATGATTTTGATGGCCACCGCAACCCCCGTGTCCTTGTGTTTGGCATACTTGACTCTGCGTCCGGCGACGGACCAACCGCGGGCAACGCAACCACAAACACCAACAAACGTACAGATACGCAACAAACCTCCATGTCAGTCGCCCCATGTCCACCGGCCGCACGCCCCCACCGCCGTCCACACGCACACAAGGCCAAATGGAGGCGACCGCCGTGTGGCGCCCCACCCGCCGTCACCACCAACTCACCCCGCGGCGCGGCCGGCGCGAACCCCCACCGCCGGCGCGCACGCGGTAGGGGCAGCACTCGCGCGCCGCATCGCAGCAGCTCTGTCGGCGCTCCCTGCCAAGCCGGCAGTCGACCCCCCCCACCCCCCTCCCCCCGGCTCGCCCGCCAACGTACTTGCCAAACTGGCCAACCCCGAGCGTGTGGTAGAGCACGTAATCCCCCACCGCCGTCGTCACGTCCATGTCGGCGAGCACGTCGGGCGACGGCATTGACAGCGGCGGGTCGGCTGGCGGGGGTGACGCCGCCGCCCCCGTCGCCGCCCCCGCCGCCGCCCCCGCCGCCGCCCCCGCCGCCGCCCCCGCCGCCGTCCCCGCCGCCGCCCCCGCGGAGCTGGCGCGCCGAAAGACCGCCGGGACCGCCATTGGCGGCGCCGTCGCGCCGGCGGCGCGCTGCCGCGGGCGGTGCCGCACCGTCCGTCTTGGGGACGGCACCCGCCGCGACGCAAGTGGCGTGGCCGCCGGCAGTCGTCGACGCGGGGGCCGAGGCCGGGGGTGCCGCTGCGCCTCACGCGCGGCGGCTCGTGCGACCGGGCGGCGGCCGCGCGTGAGACCTACGCCTCGGCAGGGCCGGCCGCACCATGCGCCGGCGGCGGGCGCCGCCCACCGATACAGTCACGCGCAGCGAGTCGCACCGCGGGGGCCCTGACGGCACGCCCACGACTGCCAAGCGCTACCCAGTGGCGGCGGTAACCGTCGGGCGGCTCGCGGCGCGTCTGTTGACCGGGAGCGCGTCGCACGCGAGGCGGCCGTTGGTCACGGAGCACCTCCCCCCCACCACCCCGCCTCACCACCACCCCGCTTCACCACAAGGCTCCACGCGGCACGCGACCACAGCCGTCGCCCCCTGTAGCAGAGGCGGACCCCCCGCGGCTGCGGACCGCCCCGCCCCCGTCCACGCGGGCCGCGCTGCAGCCGCAGCCGACGCCTCCCGAGCCACACGACCCCACCCGAGAGAACGCCGTGGGCCAGGACGTCGAGTACCGACCGCGGCCGACCGACCCCAGTCTCTCGCACGGGCCGCGCAGCGCCGCCTCCGCCGCGCCGCGGCACGTGCCCACAGGGCGCGGCCGCCCCCCACTCGGCGCGTCCCGCCGTCGCGCGCCCGCCCGCAGCCGCGGTGGCGGCAGCGCGTCTGGGTGTGGCGGCACGCCACTCGGCGTGGCGTGGGGCGGCGGAGGGTGAGCCGCGACGGCTGCCAACGGCGGGCTGGGCGCCACGACCGCCGCCCGGGGCTCACCACCCCCCCCCCCGCCACAGTCGCCCGGGCGGTCGCTGTCCCAACGCAGAGCGTGGAGGGGGGGTGCGCGGGGTGGCGGGCTAGAGCGCAGCTTGCGCCTCGCGGGACGCCGCGGGGTTCGCCGTTGCCGTCCAACGGACGCGGCCCGACGCACTGGCCAACCGACCACGCCTCAGGCGACGTCTGCCCACAACCCCCGCCGCGGTCGAGGCGGCTCGCGCGGTCCCGCAGTCAACGGAGTCCCTTGCCGCGCCCACAACCACCCTCGCGCAGGCTATGAGTGGTGAACGGCCGCGGCTGGAGACTGGCCGCCTTGCCTCCTCCCACGGGGCGCCCGGAGAGGGGGAGGAGCTGGGCAGCGGGAGAGTGTCAGTGGGGACGAGAAAAAGTGAGCGCGGCACCAGCAAACGGCGAAGCGGCCGCGGGCCGCCGTCCTGCCAGTGTCGGCACTGTGGGACTGTGGGAGCGTGCCCCGCGCTCCCGGTTCGCGCTGGACCACCCTCCAATCAGGGACCACCAGCGGAGCCTCGTGGCGGCGGTCAGCCACTTGGCGGCCCCCAGCTCTGGCTTTCCGATGGCAGCACCGCGCGCGGAGAGGCGCGGAAGACAGCGAAGACAAGCACACAAGAACACGAAGCAAACCTCACCTGGTTACCCTGCTCAAGCTTCGTCCAGACAGCCCCCGCTTCGGTATGCTGGCAGCTGGAGCGGCTAGGTGGCACGGGGCCAGGTCGCAGCCGACACCGCCACCGGGTCACCAGACCACGCGCCTCCCGTCCAGCCCCGTGGCCCGCCTCAGAGCGACGGCCACGAGCCGGTGCCGCCGCCGCCACCCCCCACTCGGGGGGCCAAGCCCGCCGAAAAAAGTCCACCACAGACGACCCACCAGCCACCCTCCGCCGCCCACACCGCGGCTGCACAGCGCTCTGGTGCGTGTCAGGGGCGGGGGGGGAGGGTGTGGAACGACCGGGGCTCTGGGATGGTCTGGGACGGATGACACGGGCGGGGTCGGCCACTGCCGCCGCCTCTCCAACGAGAGGCGGTCTTGGCCTCGCTCCAGGCCGCCGCCCTCAACGCTGTGCGCCCACACACAAAACGCACTCGGCCAGCATGCGTGCTCCGCCCCCTCGGAAACTCAGTCTCTCTCGCGCCGGCCCGACTAGGCCCGTCGACGACGCCTACTGCTGGGGGCCCTACCCGCATCGCCGCCCGTTTCCGTTACCTTTTTGAAGCTCTGTCGCATTTCAAACGGGAAAGGAACGCGCGGCGGTGGGATGGCGGTCGCGACAGACACGCAGGCGGTGGGAGGGGGAGCGTGGTCCTGGTGCGTGGCTCCCTCCAGACGCGCGCAGCACGGATCTCGCCGCATCGGTTCGGGCCGGGGTCAAGGCCGAGTGCCCTTGACAGATGATGGCCACGCCGAACCCGTCCCGGGCCCCGCGCGGGTCCCTTTCTGCATACATTGGTCGGAGATTCTCCTTCCAGCAGGATGTTTGAGGCCCGGAATTGAGGCAGCGTCCGCCAGTCAATTCCTCACTGGCCACACAGATGTGACCGACAGCGCATCGAGCCCGTGCCAGCGCTGCGTCGAGCACCACAGAGCTGCCATCCGGCAACCGCGCATCGTCACGCGCTGACCGCCAATCGTTTCTCTTCCGAGGGGCCGTCTGCGACGCGGCGGTCCAGTAGTCTGCCACTTGGCGTCGGCACCGAGGACGCACGCTGGAAGACGCGGCGAGGCCGAGGGCGAGCGCAAACTGCCATCCACTGGCCAAGCGTCCCCGCGGCCAGCGCGCGGGGACAGTCAGGCTCAGACCGAGCCGCTGAGTGGCGCTTGCTGCGGACAGAGCGTCGGCCGGAAGACCGCCAGTCGCGGCAGGAAGGGTTCTGGCGGCGCGCGCACGCCGCCAGTGTGTGTCCAAGGCCCCGCCATTGGCCTCCACAGGGCAGAGCTACTGTTGGTGCTCCCACGGCGGAGCCACCAACTTGGCCATGGTTTGTGCCCTGGCTGACCACCGAAACCCTCGCTCGCGCACAAACCCTCTGGCGCGTGTGCGGCGAGTCAGAGAGGCGCGCTGCGCACACACGCTTGTGTCTCCCGTCAAGAAAACGCGGCGGCGCGCGCTGGTACTGCTGTTCCTGTGAAGCTCTTTCTCCTCTCTCGATCTACTTGGGAAGTGACTGCCCGCAAGTGTCTGCCTGTCCCCCTCCGAGCGTGCACGTCGTATCACATCTTGACTGCAGAGTTCAAGGCTAAGCCTGTCTGGAGTTCTCTCGTATTCCACAGAGCAGGCTCCCAGGCGAGCGATGGCGGTCCATTGTGTGTGCGAGAGAAGTAGACGCCATCCTTGGACGCGACAAGTCCGCGGCCTTTTGCGTCTTTGCTGTCCTGCGCACCACACAACAGGACTTCAGCTTGGATGCCACCAAAGAACAAAACAGCTACTTTGTCTGCGAGCAGACTCCCAAGCAACAACTCACGGCCGATGCAACTCAGAGAGTGACAACCGCGGGGGACCGCCATGATACCCACTGTCCCACGACACCCTTCTGGACAGTAGTATTGAAAGGGGTTTCACGGACTGCAGCCGCGCTCAGCACCTGATGGCACCGCTGACATCCCGCCCTAAACCTCAACTGACGCCCTCGGCCGTCCCTCCTCCCGCTGGTGTCAAACGCCGGCGCCTCCCCGTCCGATTTGGCGGACCGGCGGTGATGCCCCAACAGCCAGCCAGCCCCAAAACCCCCCCATCACCCCCCCGTGGCCCGTACGCAGCACTGTCGAGGTGAGCACCGACGCCCCCCCCCCCCGACGACGGCCATGTCGTCGACGGCCGTCACGAGGGTGGACATCGCCGGCCACGTCCAGGCGGGAATGCAGCCCCCCGCCTCTGCCGCCACCCATGGCGCAAACGCATACGACGTGGCCGGCGCCCCTGCCCGCCGCGCGCCGCCCCGCCGTGGCGTCGGATGCGCGGCTTGCCAGCCGTGGCGGAGATGTCCGCGCCGTCGAGCGCGGCCGCCCGACCGCCGCCGTCGTTGCCCGCCGCTGCCGCCGCCACCACTCGCCGCCCGTGTACCCCTGCGTGCCCCCCAAAGCCGGCACGCGCGCGCGACCCGACCCTCCGCCGCTACCGCCGCGGCCGTGCCGTCCCCGTCGGGCGGCAGGGGCACCCCGTCGGGGCCCCACGGCACGGATGGGTTGTCGGCCCCCGTCGCAGCGGCTGTCGGACGACGCCGTGTCGCCACCGGTGGACACAGCCGGCTGTGGGGGCAACCGTCGCCACCGCCTCGACGGCCTGCCGGCGTGTGCCCCCGCGTCAACCGCCCCGCACCGACCGTCCAAAGGGGCGCTGCCGACCCCCCCCCCCCCGCCTCTCTTTGCGGCGGGCTCCCCTGCCCACACGGTCGAACCCGCCGCGCGCCACCGTTGCGTGCGTGCCGGCCACCGCCCCTGCGGTTGGCGACGCTGCCGCGGCGGTGGCGCTGCCGCGGCGGGGTGTGGCGTGGACGGCCACCACGGGCGGCGCGTGCCCGGTCGGCCGCCCCCGGGCAGGGATTGGCGGCCGCTGCGTGCTCGGGGAGGGGGGGACGCGCGCGCCGGCCACGCCGCCGACGCCATGCCGCGGGGTTGGCGTGCCACGGGGGCCGCCACCGCCGACGCCCCGCCGCCGCCGCCGCCGCCAACGGGCACCGCGGGTGGCCGTGTGGGTGCCCCAAAGGGGGAGGGGCAGCGGCCAGAGAGATCAACGGGGGCGGGGGGGAGGGGCCACGGGCGGGGTGGGAAGGACGCCAGCGCGGTCGCAGCGCGCGCCGGGCGACACGGCGCAGGGCCGTATCGGCCAAATTCTGGTACGCGACTGTCTTTTCGATTTTGAGCGATCGAGACTTTGACAATGTCAGTATCATCAGCAAGGCCCAACCAGCAGTGAAACAGCCATATATTCGGCTGTGTCTGTGTCTAGTGCCTTGACCAAGAAGAAGTTGACCCATCATCCACAGTCAAGTGGCCAGTACAGTATTGTTTCTACTGGTCAGTTTCGTGCGTCCTCCCCCATCCCCTGCCTTTGGCCAACAAGGACCTTGTTGGTGCTCGCCGCGACGTGCGTAGGGGAGGCGACCGGCCATGCCGTCGCTCCTAGGTTGGTCCCGGGCACGGAATGGACGACGTCAAATGGCGGCGGCCGTCTCTGTCTGTCCTTCCGCGCCGCGGCTGCATCGGCGGCGGCGGTGCTGCTCGACGTCGGCCGGCCTCCTCGCCGGCTGACCGGTCGGGATCGCTCTGGCGCGTTTCTTTTTGTACGTGGTGCCTGCGTCGATGCTGATGGCGCTGTGTACCGGCACTGGCGCGGCGGCAGTACGTATCAAGGGGTGGATGCCGCCTGCTCGCGGTCGAGGTGACTTCTCAACCACCACGTTGCGCTGTTGGCGACGGGCGGGCCAGCACGCCTTGTCGCCTCCACCTTGTCGGGGATGACACTGCTGCACCTCGCGGGTTTTCAAGCGTCTGTCTCCACCGCCCCTGTTCTCTTCACTGCCAGCACGGCGGACGACGACACGACGGCGGTGGGCGCGTCCCGGACCTTTGCGGCGTCGTCGGTGCACGCGCCCGTCGTTGGTGCCCTTCGCGGTCGCCGACACGGCGTTGGTCGGCCGCTCGTTTTCCCGGCATGGCACTTTCAATTCGCCGTCGCTGTGGGTGCCAGCCGCCATACACCGAGGTGGGCCCATTATGCGGGGGCTGCTGACGGAGGGTGCGCGCGTCAACGTGACCAGGCTGGACGGCAGTGCTCTTTGCGGGCGCACGTGGTCGGCCACAAGTCGCATGCGTTGCTGTACTGATGGACGAGGGCACCTAGGTAGGCGCGGTGGATGCCCTACAACAAGTGGCGGGGTCACGGCGGCGTGACTGGTGGTGTCGGCCAAAGATGGGGACATGGTGTGTCTGCTGGAGGGCGGGTGCGGGGAGCGGGTCAACACAAGGCCGACGTGCTGTCAGTGGTTTTTTTTTGTGATGGGGAAGGGCCGGCTGGTCTCGCTACAGTGTTCCGCGTGGTGGTCGGTTTGGGTCCGTCTTGCCTCGCCACCTCGGGTGCGGCGGGGCGGAGGGCGCGCGGCGCTGCCACACCCGCCCAGCCGTCCGTTGTGCTCCCCCCGTGAGGGAGGGTGTGTGGCAACACTGTTGCCGACACCAGGTCCTGTGACCATGATGGTTGGTACGAGTCTCGGGCAGGTCGCCACGATATCCCGGGCCGCGGAAGGAGGGGTGCGTACGGAGCAGCACGCAGTGTGGTACCTGGCATCCGTCGACGGGGGTGGTGCGTGGGGAGCGTGCGCAGAGTGGTAGCGCGGCAGGCTTCCCTGGACCTCGCGTCAACGTTGCTTGGCCCGCCGATCATTTGTTTTGCAAGCGCGGGCGGTCGTACAGTTTGTAGTTAGGTGCGGCCACAGCGACTCGTGTGCGCTCCCCCCATCAGGCGCCCGCGCTAGTCGCCTAGGCGACATGCCGCAGCTCGAGGCGGCCTGCCGCCGCGGGGAGGGGGGCAGGCACCCCGTCAACGTCGTCCGCGCTGTTATACAGTGTGCGTCTTGTCAAATCACCCATTCTCGATGCTCTCGCGCGCACCTAGCCGCCCGTTGGCCTGACAAGAGTGCAGCGATGGCACTTTCTTGCTGCAACACTGCCGTCAAAGGCCAGTAACAATGCTCCCAAGTGAGACCAGGCGTGGTCCAACGAGTTCGAGGCATCCCCACCCCCCATATCTCCTGCCCGTCAGCTGAGCGACCTTGCCCTCATCCGCGCTCATCAGAATTGCACGCGTGATGGGTGAGTCGCACCGTGACGAGGGACGAGCTCTTGTTTGCACCGATTAGAAGTGCGGAGCAGACCCGAGCCAGACAGAGCGGGCGGCGACGACCGCCAACGCAGGTCGACTTGGCGCGCCCGAAAGCCGTCACGAACCACCCGATGCACCTCTCCCCAAACTCGATGCAACACCACGTCTTCGAACTCGGAACAAGAGGACGCGACCTGACAGGTGCGACGACGCGATTCTGATGGAATCTGTACGCCAGTCGTCGTGCACCAGGAAAACAGTGTGGGATCGAGCCTTACTCATGTTTCTGGTGCGTTTGCCCTGACAAGCCGTTGCAACCAGTCCCAGACAGCTGAGTGGCCCACTGCCGACGGCCAAGTTTAGCACCGCAACTGGTGTTGCGGAGTGGTGCTGACGGGGATTCTGTCGCTTGTCACGACCTCTGGCTCGCCAACGCCCCGGTGGTCCGCGCTCCGCGGTCGTTGCGCACCGACGGACTCTGGGACGTCCGTCGGCCCACCAACGGGCTCGTGGAAAAATTCTCAACCACCCGTCTGCCTCTGGCGAGATTTGCGTGCGGGACGAGGCAACCATGCTTGCCCAGGGGCTCGCCAACGAGGTCCACCCGGGCCAATCGGGGGGATGGGTGCGTCTGCGTTGCGGAATCGCGTGTCCAACGCGGGTGCGTCCCGCACCACACACGGTGTAGGGACGGCATGGCGCCCTTGTCGGTGTTGCAGCGGCCCATTGCGATCATTGTTGGGCACCCCTCTCTGGTGATTCATCTCGCCTCTTGCACACGTCGCACAGCGTGCACCAGAGGGGCTGAGCGGGGGGGGGGTGGACTGGAGGCTCCTGCAACCGGCCACAGCGCATCTATTCCTGTCGCGCTGGCAGCTCTGGGTCGCGGCCGCGCACCAATTGGGCAGCCCGGGATGCAAGCTGGCGGCTTTGCCAGTTCCTCAACATTGCCTTCTCTCCTCAGCGGCCATAAAAGGGTTCCCTCCTCTCCACGCTGCAGCCATTTTTTGCTTGGCATGTTCTAGACTTGCCACCGTGGCCGTGATTGCTGTGGGACGCTCACCACCGACAACACACGGTCTGAGGTCGCCCCACAGTCGCGGTTGTGTCTCCTTCGGAGGACGTCACCCCTTGCCTCCCCTCCTTCCTGCCCTCTACCCTCCACCCTCCTCGGGTGTTTCGATCAGGCGGAGCGGCAGCACACGGCGGCGCGGACCCGCACCGGGTCGCCCCCATGTTTCGCAGCAAGCCCCGTGAGCCGCGGGCGTCGGCCCGCTCGTCGACGTCCAGCACTCGCCGGCTGAGCTGGACGCGGACGGCGGCGGCAGACTCGGCCAAGGAGCGGGCGTTGCGCGAGGATGTTGTCACCCCCCGGCGGTCGATACGGAGCAGCCGCAGCCGCGCCCTGTCCGACGCGGCTTCCCCCCATCAATCCAATGACAGTGCCTCTTCGCTTTGGTCAACCGAGGCGGTGACGCCACCTCGGTCGACCGACGGTACCGCGTTGCGTCGGTCGTTGGACGGCGGCGCCCTTGTCCGGCCAGACCGGACGCCCCACGGTCGGCAACCTACACAAGCACGCGCAAGGGAGAATGACCGCCACGGGCGGTCGACGACGGGCAGCCGCCGACGCGTGTCCTTCCATCAGGACGTGCGTCGGACGCCACCGGGCGGCAGCGAAGGCTCCCGCCGGTCCGCGACGAGCGAGGTGGGCGGCCGGCGGTACCCGGCGGCCCCTCTAGGGCCACGGCCGGCCGACTTGACGACACCGCCGCCGCTGGCCGGTACGGAGAACCCGCGCGCAGAGGTGGTGCCCCAAGCCGTGGCCGCCGACCCGTTTCCCGACCGCGTGGATTTGCTGCCGACGGCGCCGCCGCTGCCTGGCGCCGCCGTACGGTGTGCCCCTGCCACCCCGGTCCGCCACGGGTCCGAAGTGCGCCATGCGCACCAGGCCGTGGAACAGTCGGCGGCGTTGCCCTCGCAGTCGTCGCTGCAGCCCCTACTGCCACTGGCAGTGACCGTTCGGCCCCGCCTCCGCGCACGCGCGCACCACACGGCGGCGGCGCCCCAGCCCGAGGCGGGCCTCATGTTGCCACCGCCTCTGTCGCTTTCCCAGACCGCACCGCGTCGGGCGCAGGTCCCGCCGCCAGCCCCCGTCCCTGCCCCCGGCCCGTCAGATATTGGTGATACGTTTGGATCCAGGCTGCCCCCCCCGCCCCCGCCGCCGGCATTGACGCCGCTCAACACGGCCGGGTTGCAGTCACTCGTCCGCGACACCTCGGGCACGGGCCTCTACGCGGCCATGCCCGAGTCGGATGGCGGAACCCCGTCGCGCTTGGGCTCTCAGCTCCACACCGGCGACCGCTCGGCGCGAGCAGATAGCGGCGCGCCGCGCGTCGCGTCGGACTTTCGCGAAGTGTTGGACGCCGCCTACGTGGCGGCCCTCCACGAAGCTGACCGCCAGGACCGCCGCTACACCCGCATCTGCCGTCGCAACGCCGCTGACATTGTCAACCACATGCAAGTGATTGACGATGCACAACGGGCCATGTGGCGCGCGCAAGACGAGCAGCGAGCGGCGTTTTCCAAGTACGGGGCCGCTCGCGCGCAGACGCAAGCGACGCTCGACGGGCTTGTCACGCGCATGCTCGACGCTCGTGCGGCCTACCTAGACACCATTGTGGCGCGGCGGGCGGGGCTGGTGAACGCCGCCGCCGCCGCCGCGTCGGGCGCCCCGCTCGCGCCTGACCATGATGAGAAGGTGGAGGAGGACCGCCAGGCGCTCGAAGCTGCCCTCGATGGCTGGCAGCGGCTGGCCGAAGCGTGCCCGATTTGTTATGAGCCGGTCGTCGCCGCCGACGCTGCGTCGATGCCGTGCAATCACACCCTCCACGCGCACTGTGCGGCGGGGTGGGCGGAAGCGTGCCGTGCCGAAGGGCGGGTGCCAAACTGCCCGCTCTGCCGCGGACACCTCGAGTAAGCCTGCGGCACGGCGGGTACTTCGGCCGCCGCCGCCGCAACCACTGCCGTCGCTGCCGCCGCCGCCGCCTCCGTCGGGCGGTGGGTGGAAGCAGACGGTGGCACTTCATCCTACCATGATGGAGGTGAGGTGGTGATGACCGAGAACATGGGACCGGGAGCTGACCGACAGTGGACGACCGCACCTGCGCCGCAGTTTGTAGTGACCACCGTGTGACCTCCTTGCTTGCATGTTGGGCTTTGCCTTTTTATTTGTTTTTTTTTTGCTACGGTGAGCCGTGTGCCCGCTCACATGGCAACGTTTGGACGGACGGGGGGCCAACCTCTTGGTTTCCTATGGCACGCCGGTGCCGTGGGCAGCTCAAGAAGCTTTCCGTGCTCACCCGCGATATTGTATAGTCAGGAGCGACGTAGCGCCGACGCCGCGTCGCCTGTGTCACGCGGGTGCGCGTGGTTTGGGATGTCGCTTGTTGGGCGAGGGTGCCCCTGTATGCCACGGACTAGCACCACGCCGATGATTTCGTTCCACCAAACATGTTTTGCTTGTCTTGACCTTGCCTGGACCCACAACAACTGAGGGGGAAGAACGACGAACAGTGGCACTGGACAAGACGGATGCGAGCCCAAGGCGATGCGCGGCGACACAGCCGTCTATTCGTAGGCGCTCGACGGATGGCAATAGTACTGGCCTTGTCCATTGACTGCTCAAACAAGCAGCACCTGCGACGTGTGGCTGCCCATGTTGGGGCCGGCACTTCCCGCTGGGCAAGCCCAGTCGCCATCCTCGCACCCTCCCCCACCCGACCGCGGTCGCGGCCCCGGGCCGCACGTCCGCCGCCGCCGATCCGTGCCATCCAGTGTGCACCGCTCTCTGGCATCCCACCCCGCCCGTCACCCCCTCTCCGAGCACGGGCGGCGGGGGCGGGGCGCATGACGGGGCCGCGGCCCCGCCGCGGCCCCGTCATCCGCCCCGCCCTGCGGCCGCACTCGGCGCGCGGCAAGACCAGAACCGGGGCGCCACCAGAGCGCACGTGAGGAGAGTGGCGTGGCGTCCGCCAAAAGCGCCGCCTCCGCCGTCTCTGTCGTCCATGTCGTCACACCATTGCTGGCGCCGGCGTCGCTTTGGCGTTGCGCCCCTTGCCAGTGCAGCTGCCGCCGGTCCAGGTCGGCGCAAGAAACTTTGGCTGCGCGGAGGAATTGATCTCGTTCCTGGTGCGTCTCTGGTTCTTCTCGTCCCACGATCTGCACGTGTCAAAGTGCGACGCGGCCGCTGTGGCGGTTGCACCGCGCGGGGCCATCTTGCGCTGACCCATGTGTCTTGCTCGCTTGTCACCAGAGTCTGCGCCTCCAAACTCCACGACCCTGCCCGCGCCTATTTTCCGCTCCTCCCCGGCATCCCTGCTCGGAGTCCTTGCAGCCGACGTTCCACCAACCTGTTCCTTGTGCGTCCTCCCACAATGACTCTTGCCTTTGCTCGCTCCCCAGGCCTCGGCCTGCGTGGGCGTCCCCCCACCGGCGCCTTCCCCTCCCACCGGCACCCCACCGTGTGCCCCGCCCCCCCACGGCGACACCCGACCTGCGTCGCCCCCCGCCCGCCGCCCCCCCCCCCCCCCAGCCTCTTCCGCCCGCCCTTTGTCCACCCCCACCCCGCCCCAACCCCCCGCGGGCGTCACACCCGCCTTTGCCGCCGCCGCCGCGGCCATTGGCGTCGGCGGCCAGCGGCGGCACCTCTTCCTCTGTGCGGAAGCGCGGAAACCCAAGTGCGCGTCCGCCGCCGACGGCGCGGCGAGCTGGGCGTACCTCAAGCGCCGCCTCAAGGAGCTCGGCTTGGCCGGCTCCGCGCCCGGGGGCGTCGCCCGCACCAAGGCCGACTGCCTGCGCTTTTGTGGCGTGCGGGGGCCCGTCGCGCTCGTCTACCCCGAGGGCGCCTACTACCACTCGGCGAGCCCGGCGGCGTCCAGTAAGGAGGGAGCGTCACGGAGTCCCTGTGCTTCCATTTCCTCGACGGTTTGCACGGTGTTGCGCCAAAGTATGAAACTCGTCACGCTGCCAATCAATAGGGAGAGGGCGAGCAGGGAGCTGAATATGGAGGCAACCTTGTGGCGTTTGACGAACAAGCCGATTCGTTTTGCGATGCTTGCGTCCTCCGCCTCGGGCGCGAAACCGGATTGGGTGGC
>ENA-ORXR01001240-ORXR01001240.1-marine-metagenome-genome-assembly--contig:-NODE-1240-length-27772-cov-3.552843_pt1 | contig 27772 bp, 28 predicted proteins | sample MGYA00237866_ERZ511479 | MGnify/ENA metagenome assembly ERZ511479
GCGCTCGGAGAACCAGTGTTCTCCCAGATTCCCGGAGAAGTGTCCAAGGAAAAATCCAGGATACGTCGGCAGAGTTTTTTCAATCTCACGACCCGGCGCGAGGTTTCACGACGGCCCGCAGTGCGGCAAGCGTGCCCTCGACGATTACATCATAATTGTAGTCCTCGACGCGGCGTGCAGCGGCCTCGCCCTCCCGGCCTATCCGCTCGGGATCTGCAACGTAGCGCGCCATCATGTCGGCCAGCGCGCTGCGCCCTGACGCGGTAATCTGGTAGCGGGTGATGCGCCCGCCCTCCGGCGCGGAAATCCAGCCTTTGAGGGCCATCGCCTCCGCGATCTCGCGTTCGACCACGCCGGTGCGGGTCTGGGTGCCCGACTGGGTATCGCGCACAATGACCGCGCGGTCCATATCGGCTGCCACAGCCAGAACAGCGCCGGTTTCGCACAGCCGCCGCAACACCCGCAGCGCATGCCGACGCAGGCTGTTTGCATCGGGCAATTGGGTTTCTGGTGCCAGCACCTGCGGGCTGCGGGCTACGGGCGCCATTTCCGTGGCACCGCCCAGCGTTTTCAGCATGCCGTCCACCAGCGGATCGTCGCGCAACGTCTCGACCCGTCTGATCTGGCGCAGAATAGTTGACGCATGGCGCCCCTGCTGACGCGCAAGCGCACGAATGGGCACACCCATTTCGGTGTGGTCAATATAGTTCTGCACAGACTGCGGCACCCATGACGGTATCCGGTCTGCCTGATCGGTATCGAATAGTTGTGATTGTTCAAGGTCGCCTAGCATCTGCCCCATCCCTGAGTGTCCCTCCTCAGCATAATTAACAATAGGTAAATACTACCTATGCGTGAATTGGTTACCCATTCGTTAAAATAACCGCGTCAAGCCATGATTGTTGAAAAAGTACAAACAATCCTAAAGACCCCGTGCGGTGGTCAGGCTCAGGACGCAACATGCGGAAAACTGGGGGATTATTGGCAAATCCAAACAGGCAATAGCCTTGCAATTTACCCCGAGGAGATAAAATTCGTGAAAGATATCCACAGCCTACTGGCCAGCCTGCACCGTCCCCGCCTGTTGATGCGCGCCGCGCGCATCGGTGCAAATGATTATCGTCGCGCAGGTCATCTGCCGCGATTGTTGGGATATGGCAATTTACCGCGCCACGGGCAGGCTCTTGTGCGCCTCGTCGAACTGGAGGCGGATCTGGAGCAGCAGCGCGTGGCATCCGATGCCGGATACAGCCTGATCGCCCATGTCGACATCCTGATTGCAATCGTCGGGGAGGCGCGCGCGCTGCGGGCCGCACATACGGGCCCGCAGCTGGTGGTCTAGCTACATAAAGCTGTCAGGCTCGGCCGCCTTACGCTCGGCCACAAAAGCATCCAGCGCCGCGCGAATGGCAGGATCCATCGCGGGTTGCTGGTAATCGGCCAGCATCTTTTCGACGCGCTGGCTGGCGAGGGTCTGTGTGTCGCGCGCGCCCTCGTCCTCCCAGGTCTCGAAGGGTTTGTAATCCAGCAGGTCCGATTTCCAGAACGCCGCTTTGAAGTTTGCCTGCGTGTGCTCGCACCCAAGGTAGTGACCGCCCGGTCCGACCTCGCGGATCGCGTCCATCGCCTGCGCATTGACGTCCATCTCCACCCCCCGCGCGAGGTGGTGTAGCGTGCCCAGCTGGTCGGCATCCATCACGAATTTCTCAAAGGACGAGACAAGCCCCCCCTCCAGCCAGCCACACGAATGCAGCATAAAGTTCACGCCCGACAGCAGCCCCATGTTCAGGCTGTTGGCCGTCTCATACGCCGCCTGCGCATCGGGCAGCTTCGAGCCGCAGAATGATCCGGCTGAGCGGTAGGGCAGGCCCAGACGCCGCGCAAGTTGCCCCATGCCGTAAGTGATATGGCTGGCCTCGGGTGTCCCGAATGTCGGCGCGCCCGAGTTCATATCGATAGAGGTCACCATCGCCCCCAGCACCACTGGCGCACCCGCACGGCACAGCTGGCTATAGGCAACGCCTGCCAGGCTCTCGGCCAATACCTGCGTGAGCGTACCTGCCACAGACACCGGCGCCATCGCGCCGCCCACAATAAAGGGCGAGATGATGCAGGCCTGATTGTTCTGCGCATAAACCTCCAGCGCGCCCATCATCACATCATCAAAGGTCATGGGCGAGTTGATGTTGATGAGCGAGGTCATCACCGTATTTTCCTGCACGAATTTCTCACCGAACAGGATGCCGCACATATCGACCGAATCCTGCGCGCGTGACGGCTCGGTCACCGATCCCATGAACGGCTTGTCGCTCAGCGTCATGTGCGCGTGCAGCATATCCAGATGCCGCTTGTTCACCGCGATATCCGTCGGCTCACAGACTGTCCCACCCGAATGGTGCAACCATTTGGACATATATCCCAGCTTCACGAATTTGTTGAAATCCGCCATCGTGGCATACCGCCGCCCGCCTGCGGCATCGCGCACAAATGGCGGGCCATAGACCGGCGCCAGCACCAGATTGTTGCCCCCAACGACGACATTGCGGTCCGGGTTGCGGGCATGCTGCGTATAGGAAGACGGCGCCGTCTTGATCAATTTGCGCGCCAACCCTTTGGGAATACGCACCCGCTCACCCTGAACATCCGCGCCCGCATCCCGCCAGCGTGTCAGCGCCGCAGGGTTGTCCGGGAAATTGACACCGACCTCTTCGAGGATGATCTCCGCATTCGTCTCGATGATCTCCAGCGCTTCTTCGCTCAGAACCTCGAAATTGGGAATGTTGCGTTCAATATATTTAGCCGTCTCGAACGAAACCGCCGTGCGCGCCGCGCGCCGTGCTGCACCGCCACCACCGCGTGCGCGCCGTGTTGTTTCCGTCATAACCGATCCCCCGAATGCCTCTGCTGGCCTTGGAGATAGCGCCATTCACGCCCACAGCCCCCGCAATTAGCGGCCTCGCAGGTAGAAAAGCGACATAACCGCCCCGCAATATGTCTATTTTCTCTGACCCCAAATACTCCGGGGGGCGGCCTGGCATCGCCAGGACGGGGGGCCGGCCCCCAAATCTGCCTTGCCACCCTGCCCCCGCAGCCCTAATCAGAAGCCATGACAACACATTCCCATGACCGCCTTCTCATCATCGACTTCGGCAGCCAGGTCACCCAGCTGATTGCCCGCCGTTTGCGCGAACTCAATGTCTACTGCGAGATCCATCCGTTCAACACGGTCGACGATGCATTTCTGGCAGATTTCGCACCGAGGGCAATCATTCTGTCGGGCGGGCCGGCCTCTGTGATCGACGCAGGCTCCCCGCGTCCGCCGCCCTCCGTATTCACGCTGGGCGTGCCGGTGCTGGGCATCTGCTATGGCCAGCAGGTGATGATGGAAATGCTGGGCGGCAAGGTCGAGACGGGCCACGGCACCAAGGAATTCGGCCGCGCTTATGTCACGCCCACGCAGGCGCGCACACCGCTTCTGGACGGCTGGTTCACCACCGATCGTGAGCAGGTCTGGATGAGCCACGGCGACCACGTCAGCGCCATCGCGCCGGGCTTCGAGGTGTTCGGCACCTCGCCCCATGCGCCCTTTGCCATCACCGCCGACACGCAGCGCAATTTCTACGCCGTGCAGTTCCATCCTGAGGTCCATCACACCCCCAATGGCGCCAAGTTCTATGAGAATTTTGTGCGCATGGCGGGATTTACGGGCGACTGGACGATGGGCGCCTACCGCGAGGAAGCGATTGCAAAAATCCGCGCGCAGGTTGGTGACGCCCATGTGATTTGCGGGCTGTCGGGCGGGGTTGATTCCTCGGTTGCCGCCGCGCTGATCCATGAAGCCGTGGGCGACCAGCTGACCTGCGTTTTTGTCGATCACGGCCTGCTGCGCAAGGACGAGGCAGCCGAGGTCATCACCATGTTCCGCGACAACATGAACCTGCGCGTCATCCACGCCGACGAGGTCGATCTATTTCTGGGGGAGCTAGAAGGCCAGTCCGATCCCGAGACCAAGCGCAAGATTATCGGCCGGCTGTTCATCGACGTGTTCCAGAAATACGCCAACCAGATCGACGGCGCCGAATTTCTGGCGCAGGGGACGCTGTATCCCGATGTGATCGAATCGGTTTCCTTTTCCGGCGGGCCGTCCGTCACGATCAAATCGCACCATAACGTCGGTGGGCTGCCCGAAAAAATGGGCCTCAAACTGGTGGAGCCGTTGCGCGAGCTGTTCAAGGACGAGGTGCGCGCACTGGGCCGCGAACTGGGATTGCCGCCCAGCTTCATCGGGCGCCACCCCTTTCCCGGTCCGGGCCTTGCGATCCGCTGCCCGGGCGAGATCACGCGCGCCAAGCTTGATATCCTGCGCGAGGCCGACGCCGTCTATATCGACCAGATCCGCAAACACGGCCTTTATGATGACATCTGGCAGGCCTTTGTGGCCATCCTGCCCGTGCGCACGGTCGGAGTGATGGGCGACGGGCGGACCTATGATTTTGCCTGTGCGTTGCGCGCGGTCACGTCCGTCGACGGGATGACGGCGGATTACTATCCGTTCACCCATGAATTTCTGGGCGAGACGGCGACGCGGATCATCAACGAGGTCGCGGGCATCAACCGCGTAACCTATGACATCACGTCCAAACCCCCCGGCACGATCGAATGGGAATGACCGCAGGCCCGCGCGCCCCGTCGCACCGCAGAGGGCGCAAATGCATGTCGCACCACATGGGGCGCAAATGCATGTCGCACCGCATGGGGCGCAGATGCATGTAGTCCTGCGGGCGGCCTTGTGGATGACCGGCGCAATCGCCGCGTTCACCTTTATGGCTGTGGGCGGGCGCGAATTATCGGGCAGCTATGACACGTTCGAGATCATGCTGTACCGCAGCGCCGTAGGCGTGGTGATTGTGGGCGGTTTCGTCGCGCTCAATCGTCGCTGGCACGAGCTGCGGTTTGACCGGTTCGGCGCGCATTTCATCCGCAACATCTGCCATTTCACCGGCCAGAATCTGTGGTTCTATGCCGTTGCCGTGATCCCGCTGGCACAGGTTTTCGCGCTCGAATTCACCTCCCCGCTGTGGGTTGCCCTATTGGCCCCGCTCATTCTGGGTGAAAAAATGACGTGGTTCCGGGGTCTTGCGGCGGTGCTTGGATTTACGGGTATTCTGATTGTGGCGCGCCCCACGGTCGGCGGGTTCGAGATCGGACTGGCCGCTGCCGCCGTGGCGGCCCTATTCTTCGCCCTGACCAACATGCTGACAAAGCGGCTGACGCGCGACAATTCGATCACCTCGATCCTGTTTTTCCTCACGACGATCCAGCTGGTGTTCGGCCTGCTGACGGCGGGCTTTGACGGGGATATCGCACCGCCCACCGCAGACAGCGCGCTGTTTCTGGTGCTGGTGGGCTGTGCGGGCCTGCTGGCGCATTTCTGCCTGACCAACGCGCTGGCCATCGCCCCTGCGACCGTGGTCGTGCCGCTGGATTTCGCGCGCCTGCCCGTCATCGCAATCATCGCGATGGTACTGTACAACGAGCCGCTGGAGATCTGGGTGTTCGTCGGCGCGGCGGTGATTTTCGCCGCGAACTACCTCAACATCTGGAACGAGACGCGCAAATGGGCCTGAGTGTTTGCGCAACAAACGGATCGCGCGGCAGCACGGCCACCGGCATACTGCCCGTATGAGCGAGCGTAATATTCCAGCGCAGGCGTGGGGGTTGCTGGCGGTGCTGGCGTTGCTGTGGGGCGCGTCCTTCCTGTCGATCCGCATCGCGCTGGACGAGGTGCCCCCCCTGACAGCGGTCGCGCACCGTGTCGGCTGGGCCACGCTGGTTTTGTGGATCTATGTGCTGGCGCGCGGCCTGCCCCTGCCGCGCGGGCGTCGTGTCTGGACCGGATTTTTCGGCATGGGGCTGCTCAATAACGTCATCCCCTTTTCGCTGATGGCCTGGGGGCAGCTGCATATTCCCACTGGCCTCACCTCTATCTTCAACGCCTCCACCGCGATTTTCGGCGTGCTGGTCGCCGCCCTGCTGCTGAGCGACGAGACGCTTTCGCGCCGCAAGGCCGTCGGCGTGCTGATCGGGTTTGCAGGCGTGGTCACGGCAATCGGCGCGGATAGTCTGCGCGATTTCGATGTGACCTCGCTGGCGCAACTGGCGGTGATTGGCGGCACGCTGTCCTATGCGTTTGCGGGGGTCTGGGCGCGCAAACGGCTGGCGGGTCTGGCCCCGCAGGTGGCCGCGGCCGGCATGCTCACGGCGGCGACCCTGATCATGGTGCCGCTGGCGTGGATGATCGACGGGCCGATCCGGCTGGATCTGGCGCCGCGCACAATGCTGGCGATTGCCTATTACGCGCTGGGGGCGACGGCGGTGGCCTATCTGCTTTACTACCGTGTGCTGGCGCTGGCGGGCAGTGGCAATCTGATGCTGGTCACGCTGATGATCGCCCCCATCGCGATTGTGCTGGGCGCGCTGGTGCTGGGCGAGACGCTGCCCCCCAACGCCTACAAAGGATTCGCGCTGCTGGCGCTGGGGCTGGTCATCATCGACGGGCGCGTGATTGACCGGATGCAGCGCGCGCGTTAGGCAGGGCATGACCCAACCGGAGACCTCCCCATGCTCTATCCCGATGCAAAAAGCTGGCGCGCGGCCCCGCGCAAATCGGTCATGTTTTTCGGCATGTCGGGACTGGGCAAGACCCATGTGTCGAAAATGCTGGTGCATCAGGGGGGCTGGTTCCACTACTCCATCGACTACCGGATCGGCACATCGGGCATGTACGCCCACATCAAGGACAATCTGATCGCCCACGCCATGCGGGAGCCGTTTCTGGCGCAGCTGTTGCGCGCCGATGCGATCTACCTTGAGCCGAATGTCCATGACCACGATCTGAGTGCTGTCTCCGCCTATCTGGGCAAGCCGGGCGATCCGGCGTGCGGCGGGCTGTCGATGGCGGAATACACCGCCCGCCAAAGCCGCTTTCGCGAGGCAGAGATCGCGGCGCTGCGCGACACCCACGCCTTTCGCACCCGCGCGCAGACCCTTTATGGCTATCCGCATTTCATCTGTGACACGGGTGGCTCCATCTGCGAATGGATCGACCCCGACAACGCGGACGACCCGCTGATGACCCATCTGGCCCGTGAATGTCTGCCGGTCTGGATCAAGGGCGATGAGGCCCACGCCCAGGAGTTGATCCGCCGCTTTGACCGCGCGCCCAAACCGATGGCCTATCACCCTGATTTTCTTGCACGGGTCTGGAATGAATATCTGAGTGATAACAATATGTCCGAAGGCGATGTTGATCCTGATGCCTTCATCCGCTGGACCTATGCGCAGGCGCTGGCACACCGCCAGCCGCGCTATGCCGCGATGGCGCGTTACGGTGTTACCGTCACCGCGCAGGAAATGCACAGCGTCACCACCGCCGCGGCATTTGACGATTTGATTGCCGCCAAACTGTAACGCGCGACCCCGCCCCCTCTTGAGCCGCGCCGCGTGCCCGCCTATCTGTGACACCAGTCCGAACCAGAAAAAGAACCCCGTCCATGCCCATCAAACTGCCCGCCGATCTGCCTGCCTATGATGTGTTGACCCGCGAGGGTGTGCGCGTGATGGACGAGGATCAGGCCGCGCGGCAGGACATCCGGCCCTTGCGCATTGCCCTGCTGAACCTGATGCCCAAGAAAATCCAGACCGAAAACCAGTTCGCCCGCCTGATCGGTGCGACCCCCTTGCAGATCGAATTGTCGCTGCTGCGGATGTCCGACCACCAGACCCGCAACACCGCCGCCGCCCATATGGAAAGCTTCTATCGCCCTGTCTCGGACATCTGGGAGGAGAAATTCGACGGCCTGATCATCACGGGTGCGCCGATCGAACATCTGCCCTTTCGCGAGGTGGATTACTGGCACGAGCTGGAGCGCGTGCTGGACTGGACGCAAACCAACGTACAGTCGACAATGGCTGTCTGCTGGGGCGGTATGGCGATGATCAACCACTTTCACGGCGTGCAGAAACACATGCTGGACGCCAAGGCGTTCGGCTGTTTCCGGCACCGCAATCTGGATGCGACCTCTCCCTATCTCAACGGGTTTTCGGACGACTGCGTGATCCCTGTGTCGCGCTGGACCGAGATCCGGCAGGACGAGATTGACGCCGCCACCGGATTGACCACCCTTCTGGGCAGCACCGAGGTCGGGCCCGCATTAGTGGAAGACCCCGCGCACCGCGCTATCTATATTTTCAACCACTTCGAATATGACCGCGACACGCTGAAACAGGAATACGACCGCGATATTGCGGAGGGCACGCCGATCAATGTGCCCGCGAACTACTACACCAACGACGATCCCGCCCTGCCCCCCGTGAACCGCTGGCGTAGCCACGCGCATTTGCTCTACGGCAACTGGCTTCAGGAAATCTATCAATCGACGCCTTATGACATTGAAAAAATCGGTAACTAGTATGCTCATCTTCGCCGCGCTTGTTCTGGCGCTTATTCTGGTCGTGCAATGGCGCGCCAGCGCGCGTGAGGCAGCCGCCGCGCGCGACTATCCCCCGCAGGGCCGCGTCATTGATGTGGACGGCACGCCCGTGCATGTGCTGATCGCCGGGTCCGGCCCCGATCTGGTGCTGCTGCACGGGGCCAGCGGCAATGTGCGCGACTGGACGTTTGATTTTGCCGACCGTGTATCTGACCGCTACAGGGTGATTATGTTCGACCGGCCCGGTCTGGGCTGGACCGGGCGTCTGCCCGGCATGGCGGGACCGTGGAACGCACGCTCCGAGACCCCGATGGAGCAGGCCGCCCTGCTGCAAAAAGCAGGCGAGATCGTAGGCATCGAGACACCCATCGTCGTCGGCCATTCCTTTGGCGGGGCTGTGGCGATGGCATGGGCGCTGCGCCAGCCTGCGGAGACCGGCGCGGTCGTCATGCTGGGTGCTGTGTCGAACCCCTGGCCGGGCAAGCTGGGGTGGACCTACACGGTGAACGGGGCCGCATGGGGGGGCGCGCTGGTGGTGCCGGTGCTGTCGGCCTTTGTGCCGCCCGCCTATGTCGACAGCAGTGTAGAGAGTATTTTTGCCCCGCAACCTGCGCCCGAAGGCTATGCCACCCATGTTGGTGCAGGGCTGGTTTTGCGCCGCGAAAGCCTGCGGGCCAATGCCCAGCAGGTCAACAACCTCTACCCCCACATCGTGAAAATGTCCAAACGGTACAGTGAGTTAAAAATGCCGTTCGAGATCGTGCACGGCGATCAGGACACGATTGTACCGCTCAGCGTTCATTCGCAACCCCTGTCGGAACAGGTGGCGCGCGGTGTGCTGACCGTGCTCGAGGGTGTCGGCCACATGCCCCATCACGCCGACCCCGACGCGGTCGAGGATGCGATCGACCGCGCCGCCGCGCGTGCGCAATTGCGTTAACCCCTTCAACATCGCATATTGCGTTGAATTCACACAGGAGGCCCGTGATGGAGCTGCCCTTTGACGGTGCGATCAGTGCCTTTTACGCCGACGATGCCCCTGCCGATGTGCGCACTGCCATTGAGGGCGCGGAAAAGAACGACATCCTGTCGGACAGCTATCCCCATGCCACGCGGCTGAGCCGTAAAAAATACGAACGTGACATGGCCACCCTCCAGATCGAACTGGTCAAGCTGCAGGCATGGGTGCGCGAGACGCAGACGCGCATCGCGATGGTGTTCGAGGGGCGCGATGCGGCGGGAAAAGGGGGCACCATCGGGCGCTTCCGCCTTAACCTCAATCCGCGCGCCGCGCGTGTCGTGGCCCTGTCCAAACCGTCCGAGGTTGAGCGCAGCCAGTGGTATTTTCAGCGCTACATCAGTCACTTGCCCGCGGCAGGTGACATGGTTTTCTTTGACCGGTCGTGGTACAACCGCGGCGTCGTGGAGCCGGTGTTCGGCTTTTGCACCCCTGAGCAGAACACACAGTTCTTTACCCAAGTGCAGCCGTTTGAGCAGATGCTGGTCGAGGACGGCATCCATCTGTTCAAATTCTGGCTCAACGTGGGGCGGGCCGAGCAATTGCGCCGTATGCTCAAGCGCGAGCGTGATCCGCTCAAGCAATGGAAGCTGTCGGGCATCGACGTCAAAGGGCTGCACCTGTGGGAGGAATATTCCGCCGCCATTCAGGACACGCTGATGCGCAGTCATACGCGCCATGCGCCCTGGACCATCGTGCGCTCGGACGACAAGCGGCGCGCGCGACTGAACGCGATCCGCACCGTGTTGCACCACTTTGACTACACCCACAAAGACGCGCAGGCGATCGGTGCGATTGACCCTGCGATTTGTGGCGGGCCGGACATCTGGAATGCCTAAGAAGGGGTACCACCACGGCAATCTGCGTCAGGCGCTGGTCGATGCTGCCCTGCAATTGATCGAGCTGCGCGGCCCGACGGGTTTTACCCTGTCCGAGGCCGCAAAACAGGCGGGCGTGACCCCTGCCGCTGTCTATCGCCACTTTGAAGGGCGCGAGGATCTGATCGCCGAAGCCGCCTTGCAAGGCTATGAAATCTTTGGTGATTTGATGCAGTTCGCCTACGAGAGCGGACAGCCCTCGGCGCTACACGCCTTTGAGGCGACGGGCCGCGCCTATCTGGCCTTTGCGCGTAAATATCCCGGCCACTACATCGCCATGTTCGAGAGCGGCGTGCAGGTGAACCGGACCGCCGCCTTGGCGAGTGTGGCCAACCGCGCCAATGCCGTGCTGGAAAAAGCAGCCGTTGACCTGAGCCAGCACATCCCCGAGCAAAAGCGCCCGCCGCCGTCGATGTTTTCCGCTCACATCTGGGCGATGAGCCACGGCGTCGTCGAGCTGTTTGCGCGCAATTCGCCCGGCCGCGCCTCGCCCTTCCCGCCGGAGGATCTGCTGGAAACCGGTATCGGGATCTATCTGCGCGGTCTGGGTCTGATTGCGCCGGACGAATAGCTAGACCTTACAGTCGGCATTACCGAATTTCTGAACGCAGCGGGACTGCGTACAGGCGCGAATCTGCACATCACGGCGCGGTTTATTGCGGTCCACTGTGCGCACGGCCGGCACGGTGTAGGTCTGGGTGCGCATGATCTGGTCGCAGATGGTTTTCGTACCGATTGTCTGGCACACTGTCCGCCCTGTGGGCACCTGCCGCGTGCGGGTCTGGTTGTACAACTCGCGCTCCAGACGCGGCGGGATTTTCTGCGCCCAGGTTGCCTGACACATGGATTGCTCTGCGCGGAATTCAGGTGTGCCGCAGCTGGCCAACAGCAACAGCGCACCAAAAATCGCGATAATTTTCATTTGGTTATGCATCATTCTTAATCTCCCGCGCGCACCGTCTGCTGCCAGTTTACACAGGTTTGCACAGGGGTGTAACGCAAAAGGCCGCACCCTGCGGCGCGGCCTTTTCCAAAATGATCGTAAAACTTAACGCTTGGAGAACTGGAAGCTCTTACGCGCTTTGGCCTTACCGTATTTCTTACGCTCGACCACACGGCTGTCACGGGTCAGGAAGCCTGCCGCTTTCAGCGCGCCACGGTGGGACGGGTCGAACAATTGCAGCGCTTTTGAAACGCCGTGCTTTACCGCGCCGGCCTGACCGGACAAACCGCCGCCTTTGACGGTGACAAAGACATCAAACTGGCCGTCGGTCCCTGTGATGCCAAAAGGCTGCTGAAGGATCATCTGCAAAACGGGGCGCGCAAAATATTCATTCTGCGGTTTGCCGTTCACAGTCACCTTACCCGAACCGGGCTTGATCCAGACGCGGGCAACCGCGTCTTTACGCTTGCCTGTGGCATACGAGCGGCCGAATTCGTCTTTGACGGGCTCACGGGGGGTCAGCTCGACTTCTGGTGTGGCTTCGACGCCGGCAACAGATGCGAGATCTTCGAGTGTGTTGATTTCGTCAGACATGCTCATGCGCTCCGTGTGTTTTTCTTGTTCATGGATGCAACATCCAGAACGGCAGGCTCTTGGGCCTCATGAGGATGCTCCCCCCCTGCATAAACGCGCAGGTTGGTCATGATCTGGCGGCTCAGGCGGTTGCCGGGCAGCATCCGCTTGACCGCGAGGGTCACGATACGCTCGGGGTGCTTGCCATCCAGAATGTCCTGCTTGGAACGCTCCTTGATCCCGCCGGGATGGTTGGTGTGCCAATAAAACATTTCCTCACGCTTTTTACCGGTCATCTGGATTTTCTCGGCGTTGATCACGATGACGTTGTCGCCGCAATCCATGTGAGGGGTGAAGGACGGCTTGTGCTTGCCGCGCAAACGCATGGCGATGATCGAGGCAAGACGGCCCAGCACGATACCTTCGGCATCAATGATGATCCATTTCTTCTCGATGTCTGCCGGTGTTGCAGAATAAGTTTTCATGTACGGTAATCCCGTTAGAGTGTTACGGGAGCGGACCCCCCGATGTGATAGCGCGGTTATATCCATGCCCGCGGCCACGTCAAGGCAGGCAAAACTGATTTATACAAATCAAATCAGTTACTTACAAATAAGGTATTATTTTACCCCAATTTTGCCCGCGATAATTGTGGCCCTATCTGCACAAATTGACGTCGGACGCGACACGACACCGCTAGCCTGCTTTCACCGGCGGGATCGCGTATGTCATCGTCGCCTGGGCCACGGGCGCCTCCATCCCTTCGGAATACAGCAGCACATGCGAGACGGACAACTGCCGCCCCAGCTTGAGCAGTTTGGCCACCGCGATCAAATCCACCCCCGCCCGCGGCTTGCGCATAAAATCAAGCGAGCAATTCGTCGTCACCGCCAGCGCTTGCGGCCCGATCATCGCCAGCGTCGCAATATAGGCGGCCACGTCTGCCAGCGCGAACATCGACGGGCCCGACACGGTGCCGCCGGGGCGCAGGTGCTTGTCGGTGATGACCAGCCGCATCGTGACCTCGTTGGGCTTGACCTCTTCTACGTTAAAGTCATCCGCAACCTGCTGGAAGACCTCGCGCATGAACGCCATCAGCTGCGGCGCATCCATCATCACGTCACCTTTGGCCATGCGTGTCCTCCCCGACCTTGTTCTTTTCAGCATATTGCCCCTAGAGTTGCCGCAACAAAAGGAGCGCGCAAGATGGCAATTCTGGAAATTACGCAACGGGACGCGGTCACGCATCTGACAATGAACAGCCCCGAGCGGCTCAATGCGCTGAGCGACGAGATGCTGGCCGCGCTGCTGGAAACGCTGGACGGGCTGGCCGATGATCCCGACTGCCGCGTGATTACCCTGTCGGGCGCGGGCAAGGCGTTTTGCGCGGGCCACGATCTGCGCCAGATGCAGGCGATGCGACAGAATGCCGATGGGGGGGCTGCCGCCTTTGCCGATCTGTTCGCGCGCTGCACCGCCGTGATGATGCGCATCCAGACCCTGCCCCAGCCGGTGATCGCACAAGTCCACGGCATCGCCACCGCCGCAGGTTGCCAGCTGGTCGCGACCTGCGACATGGCGGTGGCGGGGCATGGCACGCGGTTCGGCGTCAACGGTGTGAACATCGGGCTGTTTTGCTCTACGCCGATGGTCGCCCTTAGCCGCAACATCGCGCGCAAACAGGCGTTCGAAATGCTGGTCACCGGTGAGTTCATCACCGCCGAGCGGGCCGAGGCGCTGGGCCTGATCAACCGCGTTACCCCGGCGGGTGCGCTGGCCCCGCAAACCGCCGCACTGGCTGACCAGATCGCAAGCAAACTGGGCGTGGCCGTCAAAATCGGCAAGCGCGCGTTTTATGACCAGCTGGGGATGGACACGCAGGCCGCCTATGCCCACACCGGCGCCGTGATGGTCGAAAACCTCGCGAATGCGGACACGGCCGAGGGCATGCAGGCCTTTGTGGAAAAGCGTCCACCCGACTGGAAACAATGATTGTTTCGTCATATGAGACACTGAGTTTCTAAAATTCCCATCGCTAATTTATGCCAACACCGCTAAGTCTACTCACATTCGCGTGAGGAGCAGTATGATGATCAAACGGACACTTGGCGCTGTCTGTGCCGGCCTTATGGGCGGTGCGGCAGCAATTGCCGGACCATTGCCTGCGCCTGTAACGGATGCGGATTTTCACGACTTCCCGCCCGAGCTGGTCGAGCTGGGGCGCGATCTGTTTTTCGACCCGATCCTGTCGGGCAACAAAAACATCGCTTGTGCGACCTGTCACCACCCCAGCCTTGGCACGTCGGACGCGATGTCGCTGTCGATTGGCGAGGGCGGCGTGGGTCTGGGCGCGCAACGGAGTGTCGACCGCACGAACATGCCCGAGGGGCGCATCCCGCGCAATGCCCCTGCCCTGTTCAATCTGGGCGCAAAAGAATTCACCGTGATGTTCCACGACGGGCGCACGGCCCAGGACCGGCACGCGATGTTCGGCATCCGTATGCCACAGGGCCGCACGCTGGAACGGCCCATGCCCTCGCCGCTGGCCGCGCAAAACATCCTGCCTATTCTGTCGCCCGCTGAAATGTCGGGTCACCCCGGCGAAAACGATGTGGCCGATGCCGTTGCAGACGAGCGGATCATGGGCGACGGCGGCGCGTGGGATATTCTGGCCACACGCGTGAAGGGCGTGCGCAACTACCGCAAACGCTTTCGCGCAGCGGGCGTGCGCGACATCCACATCACCGACATCGGCACTGCGCTGTCTGCCTTTATCGGGTCGGAATTCCGCGCAACACAAAGCCCGTTTGACAATTATCTGCGCGGTGAAGACACGATGACCGAGGCGCAGCTGGACGGGATGGATCTGTTCTATGGCAAGGCGCGCTGCTCGACCTGCCACGCAGGCGCGTTCCAGACCGATCACAATTTCCACGCCATCGGCCTGCCCCAGTTCGGGCCGGGCAAAAACACGCACGTCAGCTATGGCGACACGGGGCTGGGCATGGTCACGGGCGAGGTGGACGATATGTACCGCTTCCGTACGCCGACACTGCGCAACGTCACGCAAACCGCCCCCTACGGCCACAATGGCGCTTATGCCGACCTCGAAGATATCGTGCGGCACCATCTGGATGCTGTGCAGGGGCTGGCCGAATATGACCGCGACAAGGCCGTGCTGTCGGGTGCCGTTGACACCTATGACTGGGACGCGATGGACGATTTCGACGAGGTCATGCGCATCGCAGAAGCGATCGAGATCAGCGATGTCACGCTGGACGACGCCGAAATTGCCAAAATTATGGCATTCCTTGGCGCACTGACGGATGAAGGTGCGGGCAAACGCGGATTGGGTGTACCCGCATCGGTCCCCTCAGGTCTGCCACTGGACGCGGTGACACCCCCGTCCTGAACGCACTAAGCATATGAATACAAAGGCCCCCGATACCAATTGGTGTCGGGGGTTTTTTTGTGTCCCGCAGACTGTTGCCAGATTGGCACCGCTGTGTTGCGCAGATACGTCTGGAAATTCGGGCAGCAATAAGGCATAAATAGGACATGGCACGATAGGTTGCCCCTTTTAGGGTCGCCGCCGGCGGAAGGTCCCTCCAGATCAGACTCTCATCTGATCCTCCTTATTCCCGCAGCGGCGACCCCAAAACAAACTACCCCCCCTTCCACGACACATTTGCCGCACCCACCGGAATGGATCAGGGGGCAATGTCGGGCCACGCGCTGTTGCGCCCTGCGCCGTGCTGGATTATCCCGCCTATATGGATAAAAAACTACATATCATCGGCGGCGGCATGGCCGGATCCGAAGCGGCATGGCAGGCGGCCGAATTGGGCATCGAAGTCACCCTTCACGAAATGCGCCCCAAGGTTGGCACCTTTGCCCATCAGACCGGCCTGCTGGGCGAAATGGTCTGCTCCAACTCCTTCCGTTCGGATGACAGTGAACAAAACGCCGTGGGCCTGTTGCATTGGGAAATGCGTCAGGCGGGCGGGCTGATCATGCGCACAGCGGAAAAACACCGCCTGCCTGCGGGCGGCGCGCTGGCCGTTGACCGCGATCCGTTCGCCCAATCGGTGACCGATGCGCTGCTGGCGCACCCCAATATTTCTGTGGAGTATGGCGAGGTCACGCAGCTGCCCGAAGACGGCACATGGATTATCGCCACCGGCCCGCTTACCTCGGGTGCGTTGGGCAGTGCCATCGCCGCCGAGACGGGCGCGCAAGCACTGGCCTTTTTCGATGCCATCGCCCCGATCGTGTACCACGACAGCATCGACATGAGCAAAGCGTGGATGCAGTCGCGCTATGACAAGGGCGAGACGGAGGAAGAGCGCACCGCCTACCTCAACTGCCCGATGGACAAGGCCCAGTACGAGGCGTTCATCGACGCGCTGGCCGCTGCCGACAAGACCGAATTTCACGAGAACGAAGCCGCGTCGTCCTCCCAGCCCACGCCCTATTTCGACGGCTGCCTGCCGATCGAGGTCATGGCCGAGCGCGGGCGCGAGACGCTGCGCTTTGGCCCGATGAAGCCTGTGGGCCTGACCAATCCGCACCAGCCTGATGTCAAACCCTATGCCGTGGTGCAGCTGCGCCGCGATAATAAACTGGGCACGCTCTACAATATTGTGGGGTTCCAGACCAAAATGAAGTACGGCGCGCAAACGGATGTTTTCAAATGCATTCCGGGGCTGGAGAATGCGCGTTTTGCCCGGTTGGGCGGTATTCACCGCAACACATTTCTCAATTCGCCCACGCTGCTGGACGGGCAGATGCGCCTCAGATCGCGGCCCAACATCCGCTTTGCCGGACAGATCACGGGCGTCGAGGGCTATGTGGAAAGTGCGGCGATGGGTATGCTGGCGGGCCGTCTGGCCGCGGCAGAGCTGTCGGGCAAGGCGCTGGGGACACCGCCCCCCACAACGGCCACGGGCGCACTGATCACCCATATTTCCGGCGGCGCGGAGGCAAAGACCTTTCAGCCGATGAACGTGAACTTTGGTTTGTTTCCGCCGGTTGAGGGCCTCAAAAGCGGGCGGCGCGGGCGCAAGGACCGCTACAAAGCCTACACAGATCGCGCCAAACAGGACTGGGCAGACTGGCTTTGCGCTGGACAAGAGGCCGTGCGCGCCTAAACTACGGGCATGAGCGATCACTTTCTGGAAAAAGCATATGCCGCGCGCGATGCGGATCAGACGCGCGCGCTTTATGACCAATGGTCCGCCACCTACGAGGCGGAAGTGGGCGCAAACGGCTATGCCACCCCTGCCCGATCTGCGCAGGCTTTGGCCCGGTTTTGCGATGACCTGACGCAGCCCTTGCTGGATTTCGGCTGTGGCACGGGGCTGGCGGGACTGGCCTTTCGGCTGGCGGGGTTCAGCACAATCGACGGGGTCGATCTGTCCGCGCAGATGCTCGAACAGGCGCGCGAAAAAAACGTCTACCGCACCCTGACTTGCATCGACGCCGAGACAAAGCTGACCGGCGCATACGACCTGATCAGTGCGGTCGGGGTCATCGGTGCGGGTGCGGCGCCGATCTCGACCCTCGACAGGTTGATGCATGCCCTGCCGTCTGCGGGGAAACTGGTGTTTTCGTTTAACGATCACACGCTCGCAGAGCCAGAGAATACGGGCCGCCTGAATGAGTGGCTCGATTGTGGCGCCGCGCAGCTTTTGTTCATGGAACACGGGGATCACCTGCCTGGAAAAAACATGAACGCCACCGTCTATGTGGTTCAAAAGGCTTGAAATTCGCCACTCGTTTTGCACCGTCTCCCACGGGTCCACTGCATCTGGGGCATGCGTTTTCCGCGCTGCATGCCGATGCGCTGGCGCGGGCCGCAAGGGGGCGGTTTATCCTGCGGATCGAAGATATTGACCGGACGCGCGCGCGCCCCGAGTGGGAGGCGCAGATTTACGATGATCTGGCATGGCTTGGCCTGCGCTGGGAAACGCCGGTGATGCGCCAGTCCGAACAGCGCGACAGCTATGCCGCCGCCCTTGATCGGCTGTGGGCCCGCGGGATGCTGTACCCCTGCCACTGCACGCGTGCGGATATTGCCGCAGCCACCAGCGCCCCGCAGGAAGGGGCGCCCCTGCTGGGACCGGACGGTGTGATTTATCCCGGCACCTGTCGCCCCGCGACCCCGCCGGATGGCCCGCGCCCGCGCGACGTGGCATTGCGGCTGGATATGGCGCGGGCCTGTGCGCAGACGACCGGCACCTTTTGTTTTCACGAGCAAGGCGCACAGCACGCGGGGGCCGTCCGTTTTGACGCGCAAAAACTGGTGCAAACAGTCGGGGACATCGTGCTGGCCCGTCGCGATATGGGCACGTCCTATCACCTGTCGGTCGTGCTGGATGATGCAATGCAGCAGATCACCCATGTGGTGCGCGGTGTCGATCTGTTCGAGGCCACGCAAATCCACGTCGCCCTACAGGCCGTGCTGGAATTGCCGCAGCCCGTCTATCACCACCACCGTCTGATCCGCGACGAGACAGGCAAACGGCTGGCAAAACGCGACGACGCCCGTGCGATCGCCCTGTTCCGGCGCGAGGGTGCGACCCCGCAAGATATTCGTTCCATGATAGGGCTTTAGAGGCTATTCCTAATCTTCGATCACCGTCTCGCCCGCTGCGGTGACCCGTGTATAGAAACAGCTGCGCCGCCCTGTGTGGCAGGCCGCACCCACCTGCGAGACCTGCATCACCAGACAATCGCGGTCGCAATCCACCCGCATTTCGATCAGCGTCTGCACATGGCCCGAGGTCGCACCCTTGGCCCAGAATTCGCGCCGTGAGCGGCTCCAGTAGGTGACCTGCCCCGTCTCCAGTGTGCGCATCAGGCTTTCGGCGTTCATCCACGCCATCATCAGCACCTCACCCGTGGTATGGTCCTGCGCAATGGCGGGGATCAGGCCCGCGTCATTGTATTTCAGGCTATGGGGATCAAAGGGCATGGTGCACCTCACTTAAAAGTTTTTGCATCCGCTCGGCTTCAGCTTATGTAGAGGGGAGCGGAGGAAAACGCCATGTCCAACGAGCAAGATCTGATCAAACTCTATTCCGCGCGCATCCTTGCGCTGGCGGCGGATATTCCACATCTGGGCCGGCTTGAGGCACCCGACGCAAGCGTGACGCGCCGCTCACCGCTGTGCGGGTCCAGCGTGACGGTGGATGTCAAAATTGCAGACGGCGTTCTGGTGGCGATGGGGCAGGATGTCAAAGCATGCGCATTGGGTCAGGCCGCAGCAGCGGTCACGGCGCAGGCCGCTATCGGGACCTCGCTGGAGACGTTGCAGAAAGGGCGCGACCAGCTCAAGGCGATGCTCAAAGGGAAAGGTGGCGTACCTGATGCCCCCTTCGACGGGTTCGAGGTGCTGACGCCCGCGGTTGCGTATAAAAACCGCCATGCCTCTATCCTGTTGTGCGTCGAGGCCCTGACCGAGGCGATGACAGCCGCGCATGAAACCGCATAACCAAACGGCGCGCACCCCTTTGATCCGACCAACGGGCTGACAAAAAAAGACGCCGCACATTCCAAAGGAATGGCGGCGCAGGAAAAGCACTCACTTACGGGGACCCGAAAACCGGTTTGGGGAAGGCACCCCCATCATGTCATGGACAGGCAGAACGTGACATGAACGGTGTCTCAATTTGGGACAAAGACACCACAAAACCGGCTCCGGCATAAGAGCGCAGGCAGAAACTCAAACAAAATCAGGAAGATGCAGACCAACAACCAATATCAGGATCAAAGCAGCAGCACCTGCTGCATCTTGCAACAACGTCTCATGCGACCGTGCGGCAATTGCTTTGATTGTGTGGTAGAAGCTCATGTCTCTCTCCGTCTTTGTTGCACCTTTGTTCTCATATTGAGACAAGTGTGTAAAGAACTTTATGAGAACATTAGTGAACTTATTTGGAACACACTATCTAACCCACTGAAATCAAACCAATCGCTTCTTCCTGCCGCATCAGCCACAGCAGCATGCGCGCGGCGCGGCCCCGTTCGCTGGTCAAACCCGGATCATCATGCAGCAGTTTGCGCGCGTCCGATTGCGCCACGGCCATCAGGGCGGCCTGTTTTTCCAGATCGGCCACTTTGAACCGCGGCACGCCGGACTGTGCTGTGCCGATCAGATCACCGGTGCCGCGCATCCTGAGGTCAGTTTCGGCGATGACAAACCCGTCCTCTGTCTCGCGCAGCACCTCCAACCGCTGACGCCCTGTCTCGGACAGCGGGTTTTGATACATCAACAAACAGCTTGAGGCGGCAGACCCGCGCCCGACACGGCCCCGCAGCTGGTGCAGTTGTGCCAGCCCAAAACTCTCGGCCCGCTCGATCACCATGATCGACGCATTGGGCACATCGACGCCAACCTCGATCACCGTCGTGGCCACCAGCAGCTGCGTCTCGCCGCTTTGAAAGGCGGCCATTGCCGCGTCTTTTTCCGCGGGTGGCATCTGCCCGTGAACAAGGCCCACAACTCCCTCACCCAACCGCGCGCGCAACCGTTTGAACCGCTCCTGCGCAGAGGTCAGATCGCTGACCTCGCTTTCCTCCACCAGCGGGCAAACCCAATAGCACTGGCGCCCCTCGTCGATGGCGGCGCGCAGCCGGTCGGCCACCTGATCATAGCGTTCGGTGCTGATCAGCACGGTCTGGATCGGTTTGCGGCCCGGGGGCTTTTCATCCAGCACGCTGACGTCCATGTCGCCGTATTGCGCCAGCGCCAGACTGCGCGGGATCGGCGTGGCGGTCATCACCAGCACGTCCGCCTGTTGCCCCTTGCGCCCCAGTTGCAGCCGCTGGCGCACACCGAACCTGTGCTGCTCGTCCACGACGGCCAGGCGCAGATCGTGAAACACCACGCTGTCCTGAAACACGGCGTGGGTGCCGACCAGAACGTGAATGTCGCCGCGCGCAAGGGCGTCCAGTTTTGCCGCGCGCTCTGCCCCTTTGTCGCGGCCGGTCAGGATTTCGAGCACAACGCCTGCGGCCTCTGCCAGGGGACGCAGACCCGACAGATGCTGGCGCGCCAGAATTTCCGTCGGCGCCATGAGCACACCCTGCCCGCCCGCCTCGACCCCTGCCAACAACGCCATAAATGCCACCAGCGTTTTGCCCGCGCCCACGTCCCCCTGCAGCAACCGGTTCATCCGCCGGGGCCGCGCCATATCCTCCAGAATTTCGGCCACCGCGCGGGTTTGCGCGCCCGTCGGCGTGTAGGGCAGCTGCGCCAGAACCTTGCGTTGCAGCGCGCCCGTGGCCTGTGCCGGACGCCCTTTCTTGCGCCACTCGACCTGACGGGCAAGCGCCAGCGTGAGCTGATGGGCCAACAGCTCGTCGTAGGCCAGACGCGCGCGCGCAGGGGCGCTGGCGCTGATCTCCCCCAGATCCGCAGGATCGTGGGCTGTGCGGGCGGCACTGGCAAAATCGGGCCAGCCTTCCTTGTCGCGCTGGCCCGCGTCAATCCATTCGCCCATCTGCGGGATCAGCGCCAGCGCACCGCGCGTCGCCTTGTACATCAGCTTTTGCGTCACACCGTGGGTCAGCGGATAGACCGGCTCGAACGGCGGAATGCTGTCTGCCTCGGCCTCGGGCACTGCGAAATCGGGGTGAACCATCTGCGGAATATTGTCGAACAGCTCTACCCGCCCCGAGACGATGCGCCTGCTGCCTTCGGGCAATTGCTGCTGCCAGTAATTTCCGCGTGCATGAAAGAACACCAGCTGGAACGTGGTCTGCGCGTCCTCGACGTGAATGCGGTAGGCGCCCCCCTTGCTGCGCGGCGGATTGTGTTTGCCGATGGTTACGGCCACGGTGAGGGTCGCGGGAAAGGGCGCGCCGTCGACCGTGGCGATCAGGCGCCTGTCGATGCCCGACTGCGGCAGCGTAAACAGCAGATCGCGCGGCGCGATCACCCCCAGACCGGCGAAATTCTGCGCGGTTTTCGGCCCGATCCCTGTCAGCGTTTCCAAACCCGCAAACAGCGGGAACAGGGCTTCGGGCCGGGTGCTCATACTCCCTCGATCAGGCGCAGCCAGCCGTCTTCGTCCAGCGTCTCGATCCCCAGTTCTGCCGCTTTTTTCGCCTTGGATCCGGCACCCGGCCCTGCGACCAGCAGATCGGTTTTCGCACTGACCGAGCCTGAGACCTTGGCGCCCAGCCGCTCTGCCTTTGCCTTGGCCTCGGCGCGGCTCATCTTTTCGAGCGTGCCGGTGAACACCACGGTTTTGCCCCCCACGGGGGAGCCGGACGTATCGGCGCGCACCGCGTCCTGCACCTGCAAGCAGGCGACCAGACGCAGGATCGACGCGCGCTCTGCCTCTTGCGCGAATGCCCCCACCAGCGAGCCTGCCATGACCGTACCCATTCCGTCGATCGCCACCAGATCCTCCCATGCGGGGCCGGTTTTATCGCGCGCCTGCGCCATCCCATCCGCCAGCGCGGCCCATGTACCATAGTGCAGCGCAACCATGTTCGACGCGGCCTCCCCCACATGACGAATACCAAGGCCGAAAATCAGCCGCGCGAGGGGGATCTTGCGCTTGGCCTCAATGGCGGCAAACAGGGCGGCGGCGGATTTCTCGCCCCATCCCTCCCGGTTTTTGAGCTGCTGCATCCCGGTGCCAAAGCGCTCTTGCAGTGTGAAAATATCCGCCGGTTCCCTGATCCAGCCATCGGCATAGAACTGCTCCACCTGCTTTGCGCCCAGACCGTCGATGTCGAACGCGCCGCGCGCCACGAAATGCTTGAGCTTTTCAACCGCCTGCGCAGGGCAGATCATGCCACCGGTGCAACGGCGCACAGCATCGCCTTCCTCGCGGACAGCGTCGCTGCCACATTCGGGGCAGACGACGGGAAAGACAAAGGGCTGCGCCGCATCATCGCGCTTGGACAGATCGACATCCGCCACCTTCGGGATCACATCCCCTGCGCGAAAGACCTGCACCAGATCGCCAACGCGCACGTCCTTGCCGCCACGGATTTCGGCCCCTTTGCTGTCCAGCCCCTTGATGTAATCCTCGTTGTGCAGGGTCGCGTTCGAGACGACAACCCCGCCCACCGTCACCGGCGTCAACCGCGCCACAGGGCTGAGCGCACCGGTCCGGCCCACCTGAATGTCGATGCCTTCCAGCGTGGTCCACGCCAGCTCTGCCGGGAATTTATGCGCCGTGGCCCAGCGGGGCGTGGTGGACCGGAAGCCCAAACGATTTTGCAACTCCAGATTGTCGATTTTATAGACGACACCGTCGATATCATAGCCAAGTTTGCTACGTTGTGATTCGATTTGTCTGTAATGATCCACCAGATCGGCAGGACCGTCACAGCGGCGCGTCAGCGGATTGGTCGAAAACCCCAACTGTGCGAGCGCGCTGATCGCGCCGAATTGCGTGCCCGAAAGCGGCGCAGACAGGCTGCCCCAGGCGTAGGCGAAAAAGCGCAGCGGGCGGTCGCGCGTAATTTTGGCATCCAGCTGGCGCAAGGATCCGGCAGCCGCGTTGCGTGGATTTGCAAATGTTTTGCCGCCACGCCGTTCCTGACGGGCATTCAAGGCCTCGAAATCCGCATGGCTCATGTAGACTTCGCCGCGCACCTCCAGCAGATCAGGCGCACCTGTCAGATGGTGTGGAATATCCGCGATGGTGCGCGCATTGGCGGTGACGTTTTCGCCCACGGCACCATCGCCGCGCGTTGCTGCCTGCACCAGTTTTCCAGCCTCATAGCGCAGCGAAAGTGACAGGCCGTCGATCTTTGGCTCAGCCGTGTAGGGCAACGGCGCGTCGGGGGGCAGGCCCAGATATTTGCGGATCGAGGTGTCGAACTCCTGCACGTCCGCGGCGGTGAACGCGTTGGACAGCGACAGCATCGGGACGCTGTGGGTGATTTTGCCAAAGCCTGCGGCAACCGCGGCGCCCACCTGATCGCTGGGGCTGTCGGCGCGTTTGAGATCGGGAAACCGTGCCTCGATGGCCGCATTGCGCTGTTTGAGGCGGTCGTATTCCGCATCCGGCAGGTCGGGCGCATCGCGTTGGTGATAGGCATCGTTGGCCGCAGACAGCTGTGCTGCCAGCTGTTCAAGCGCGGCCTTAGCCTGCGCCTGTGTCAGCGCCTCTACCGCCAGATCGGGGATATCCGCCTTGTCTGTCACCAAAACCTGCCTTCAGATTGCCGCCTACCCGCATTTAGATAGGCCGCGACCAAAGGCAGGTCTAGCGTAATTCACACGGAGTGTGGTGTGGTTCAGGCGCTGACGGCGATATCCATCTGCGCAGGTTCGGGATCGCGCAGCACATAGCCACGGCCCCAGACCGTTTCGATATAGCTGTCGCCCCCTGTGGCCGTGTTCAGCTTTTTGCGCAGCTTGCAGATGAAGACGTCGATGATCTTCAGCTCGGGCTCGTCCATGCCACCGTAGAGGTGGTTGAGAAACATCTCTTTTGTCAGGGTCGTGCCCTTGCGCAGGCTCAGCAGCTCAAGCATCTGGTATTCCTTGCCGGTCAGATGCACGGGCTTGTTATCGACGCTCACCGTTTTTGCGTCCAGATTGACAGAGACGAGGCCCGTGTCGATCACGGATTGGGAATGCCCTTTGGAGCGGCGGATGATGGCGTGAATGCGCGCAACAAGCTCCTCGCGGTGGAACGGTTTGGTGAGGTAATCATCCGCGCCGAACCCGAAACCGCGGATTTTGTTTTCCGTATCGTCGGCCCCCGACAGGATCAGGATCGGCGTTTCGATCCGGCTCAGGCGCAATTGTCGCAGCACATCGTGGCCGTTCATATCCGGCAGATCGAGGTCGAGCAGAATGATGTCGTAATCATACAGTTTGGCCAGATCAATCCCTTCCTCCCCCAGATCGGTCGCGTAGACATTAAGGTTCGCATGGGTGAGCATCAGCTCGATGCTTTTGGAGGTCGTAGGATCGTCTTCAACAAGCAATACGCGCATTTTTGGTCAGCTCCGCCAGAATAAGGTCAATCTATCGCCATAAATGTGAACAAAAAAGGTTAACTACTCGTAAATGTTGGTGCTGTTGATACCAAAACAACTTAAAGTTGTCTGTATTTCTGGACCATCGTGGTTTTCAGCGCCGCCTCACCGTGGGTTGAAACCGCGCGCACCCATTCGATGAATTCGTCGTCGCTGATGCCATAGCGCACCAGTGCGTCGTCTTTGCTGATCAGCCCGTACACCACGCCGCGCACCACTGCCGCCTTGCGCGAGGCGACCCAGCGCAATGTCGTATCGGGCGGCAGGTCTGCCAGCGTCATCACCGTGCCATCCGTGAGGGTGACAGCGCGGGGCCCGTCTACTTTCTTGAGATACATGAATACCACCGTCCTTGTTATCGCCCCTGTCTGGGCCATCCCGCGTTAAAGACAGGTGAAGCCGCCCCTTGTGAGTAGTTCGACTTTTCCTATATTCCACAACAAACCCTGATCCACGCGAGGCCCCATGCCCCTAGACCGCCCTCTTCCGCTCAACTCGCTCGGCTTTGCCAAAGCGCCTGCCGACACGCGCGTCGTGGTGGCCATGTCCGGCGGGGTCGACAGCTCGGTCGTGGCGGCGATGCTGGCGGAGGAAGGGTATGATGTGGTCGGTGTGACCTTGCAGCTGTATGACCATGGGGCGGCGCTGGCGAAAAAGGGCGCGTGCTGTGCGGGCATCGACATCCATGACGCGCGCCGCGTGGCCGAGGACATGGGGTTTCCGCATTACGTTCTTGATTATGAAAACGTGTTCAAGGACGCGGTGATCGACGAATTCGCAGAAAGCTATCTGGGCGGTGCCACGCCCGTGCCCTGCATCCGTTGCAACGAGCGTGTGAAATTCAAGGACCTGCTGGAAACCGCCCGCGACCTTGAGGCCGATTGCATGGCGACGGGCCACTACATCCAGCGGATGACGGGCGATCACGGACCAGAGCTGCACGCCGCTGCGGATGCGACCAAGGACCAAAGCTATTTCCTGTTCTCCACCACGCCGGAGCAGCTGGCGTATCTGCGCTTCCCGCTGGGGCATCTACCCAGCAAGGAGGCGACGCGCGCGCTGGCGGCGAAATACGGGCTGGTGGTCGCGAACAAGCCGGATAGTCAGGATATCTGCTTTGTCCCTGACGGCGATTATGCCAGCGTTATCAGAAAGCTACGGCCCGAAGCTGCGGCACCCGGCACCATTGTGGACACAGACGGCAACGTGCTGGCGCAGCACGAAGGGGTGATCAACTACACCATCGGCCAGCGGCGCGGGCTGGGCATCGGTGGGCTGGATGCGCCGCTGTATGTCGTGCGTCTGGACGCCGACCGGCGCGAGGTTGTCGTGGGGCCAAAGCACATGCTGGCCACGCGCACCGTCCCGCTGAAAGAAATCAACTGGCTGGGGGACGCGCCTTTTGCCTCGCGCAGCGAATGGCATGTATCCGTGCGCGTCCGCTCGACCCGTCCGCCGACCGAGGCGATCCTGCGCCCGTTGTCGGACACCACCGCAGAGGTCGAGCTGATGGTTGCCGAAGAAGGGGTCAGCCCCGGTCAGGCCTGTGTCTTTTACGATCCCGACAGCAGCCGCATTTTCGGCGGCGGCTGGATTCACCGCGGCTGATCCAGCCCCGCCAGAACGGCGCGCGCGGCGCGCAGGCCGGGTGCCTCGCCCCCCTGCCCCAGCCGTTGCATCGTGAGCGCCATCGCCGCCTGCTGCGCGTGCGGGTCGTCCAGCACATCACAGACGGCGCGGGCGATTGCGGCGGGCTGACAGGCCTTGCCGATGTATTCGGGCACCGTGCGCGTCTCCGACACCAGATTAACCAGCGTAACCGTGTCCACCAGCAGCATCCGGCCAATGATCGCACGGCTGAGCGGGCTCATGTCATAGGCGATCACCATTGGCGTCTGTGCCGCCGCCAGCTCCAGCGAGACAGTGCCGGAGGCGGCCAATGCCACGTCAGCGGCGGCAAATGCTGCGCGTTTATGCGTCATCGCCCCGTCGTAATCGCCTGCGCGCGGGTCCAGAACGGTGGTGTCGGGCCAGTCCTGTGTCAGATCCAGCACCGCCTGCGCCACAGGCGCCGCGGCGGGCACCACGATGTGCAGATCGGGCCGCCCCGCCTTGAGCCTGCGCACCGTGTCGCCAAACCGCGCGCCCAGCCGCGCCACCTCCGAGCGGCGCGATCCGGGCAAGACCAGCAGCAGCGGGGCCGCCCCGATGCCGTGGGTGTCGCAAAAGGCCTGCGCCTCCGCGTCCGAGGCCACAGGCTCTGCCACGACCGGATGGCCGACGAAATCACAGCGCATGCCTGCGGCCTGCATCAGCGGCGGCTCGAACGGGAGCAGCGCCAGCACATGATCAATGTGGTGCGCCATTTTCGCCGCGCGCCCCGCCCGCCAGGCCCAGACCGTCGGGGCCACATAATGCACAGTGCGGATGGCGCTGGCCGCCTTGACCCGCGCCGCCACGCGCAGGGAAAAATCGGGGCTGTCGATGGTGATCAGAACATCGGGCTGCATCGCCACCACGGCATCTGCGGTCTGTGCGATCCGGCGTTTCAGGTGGCGGTACTTGGGCAGGATTTCGGCCAGTCCCATCACGCTCAGCTCGCTCATGTCAAAGCGGCTGACCAGCCCTTCGGCCTGCATCTGTGCGCCGCCGATCCCCTCGAACACCACGTCCGGTCGCAGGGTTTTCAGCCCCGCCATCAGCGCGCCGCCCAGCTTGTCGCCCGACGGCTCTCCGGCCAGAATAAAGACCCGCAGCGGGGTCATGCGCGCCCGCGCGCCCAGAACACGAGGCCAAGATCATTGGCCCGTGCGGCACAGCGCGCGCGGTGCAGCACCAATACGTCGCCTGC